>ERZ779633.21-NODE-21-length-97963-cov-11.068861_pt1 | contig 97963 bp, 59 predicted proteins | sample MGYA00514195_ERZ779633 | MGnify/ENA primary metagenome ERZ779633 (study PRJEB29562, sample SAMEA4376707) | mouse gut metagenome | isolation source: Cecum | study: EMG produced TPA metagenomics assembly of the A DSS colitis mouse model was used to assess the...
TGATCCCGGCGTCATTAGCGGCACTACCGACCCTGTCTACACCGTCAACTTTGTCAACGGCAGTGACAAGATCAAGGGCACCTGGGACAACACTGCCCAGGGCTATGTGGCCGCACTGGAGCCCACCAAGACCTATACCGTTGAGGTCAGCCGCGCCAAGGATGACAAGACCAACCTGGTCACCTTGGCCGATGTGAGCATTTCCAACGCCAACCGCACCGCCACGGCGCCCTACTTCACCGTCAATGCGGTGAACTTCGTGAACAAGGAGTATCAGACGGGCACCGGGGAGGACTTCACCGGCGTGACCATCACCCCCGCCTTTACCATCGGCACAGATCACGCGGCTCTGCCCAACGGCACCCCTGTTCTCTCCGGCCAGAGCGTGGCCGCCAAGGCTCCGGCGCTGAGCGCGCCCAACGCCGATAAGGCTTGGGTTCAGGACTACACCCTCACTTGGCGGCAGAAGTCGGATGACAACACCGCCGCCGCCGTCGCCGATGTGAATCTGGCCGACTCCGCGACCACGGGACAGTCCGCCACCGCCGCCATTGCCAACGGGGCGTATGCCTACGGCGCGGTGACCCACAAGACCTTCATCGGCGGCCGCCTCGACCAGAAGACCTATGAGGTCGTGGGCACGGTGAAGAACGAGACCGGCATGACTGGCGGACACGTGCTCAAGGTGGAGCTGGCGGAGTCCAACAACAAGTTTACCCTCACCACGGCTACGGAGGCGGGAAAACTGACCACCGGCGTGCTGAGCGATGGGGACAACAACGGCGTTCGTGGTGAGCCGGGTGATACCGCCGAGTTCACCGTGGTCAAGGGTATTTATAATATCACCTCCTTTGACGGCGTCAACACCACCATTCAGCGGGTAACGGTCAACACGGACGACACCGATACCGACAAGACCCGGAACAAGGAGACTTTGACCCCCACCGTTCAGACGGACGACCGGGTGTTCACCATCTACGTGGCGGGCACCGCCCTGAAGCTGAAGGTGGCCGACAACGAGGGCGCGGCCCCCCACAACAACGCCACTTCTGAGGGCAGCGGCAACGTAGCCACCAACTACAAGCACGCCTACAATGAAGAGACCCACTACTTCAACGCCACCGCGGGAACCTTCCCGCTGACCCTGAGCAATCCGGGCAACACCGATCTGAAGCTGGGCCAGCCCAAGGTCTACAAGCTGGCGGCGGGGAGCGTGAACGCCTCTACCAATATGACCGGCGTTACGCTGGGCACTGCGCTGGCGTTGACCAGCGGCAGCTACAGTGACGATAACCTGACCATCTCCGGTCTGGACATCGCAAACACCGCCCTGGCAGTGAACGGTACCACCGCCGGCGGCTCGCTGACCCTGAAGAAGACGGCGGCCAACAAGGACGACGCGGTCTATGTGGTGGAGTTCCCCTCCACCTATGCCGATACCAACGGCAACACCCCGGTCGGCCCCACCGTTTACTATGTGCTCGATCTGACGGTAGAGCCACTGCCCATCGTGAGCGTGACCACGGGTAAGAACGCCACCACCGGCGAGCTGAGCCTGGAGGGTTACGACAAGAACGACGCCACCAATAAGACTGGTCTTGACCACGTGATGGTGGATCACGACGGCAGCGCCGCCACCGACGCCGTGGCCGCCAACAGCACGGACGCCAACCTGAAGGACGGCGATCTCAGCTTCGTCTGGGCGGTGTCTGACAAGGGCGACCTGACCGCGGCCAACTTTGAGATCGATACGGCCAACAACAAGATGGTGGCTAAGGACGGCGTAGCTACCGTGGACACCACCCTGGGCAAGACCCGCCAGCCCAGCGCGGCGGAAGAAGGTAAGTTCTTCTACCTCATTGCCTACCGCAGCGCTGGTACCGCCAACGCCAGTGAGTTTGCTGTCTCCGACGCGGTCTATGCTCAGGTAACAATTTCTCTAAAAACCCAGCGTTATAGCGATAAGACACAGGTCGCCGATACTTCGGTGCAGATCGAAGGCACTTACGGTACAGGCGAGACAGCTTCCAGTGCCAAGTCCAACTCCGGGACGCTGGTGATCCCGGCCGATAACAGCGAAATTTCCTTTACCGCAGATGAGGCCGACAATGCAACACCCGCCAATGCGAAGTATTACTTTGTTGGATGGGGGCCGGAGGGTGACGACAGGATCGAAGTGAATGCGGATGACCGTTTGGCTATGACCTACGCAGTCACGAAACAGGACACGGTTATCGGTTACTATGACCTACTGCCGGTTTTGACGGGCGCCAATGGCTGTACCATCGGTGCGGCTACGATCCCGGTAGCGGACCGCACCTTTACCTATAAGCACAATGACGGCAGCGGCAATGTCCGCATTGAGATCAAGCCGGCAGACGGCTCTCGCTTCCTGGCAGTGACCGGGGCAGAGGATGAAGATCTGACCACACCCAGAGTTCTCAATGCGACTGCCTTTGAAAAGATTGCCGGACAGCCTTCCGGTGGGAAGATGGGTGCGGACGGCGACTATGTTCTGACCAACAGTTGGATCACAGCTAACTTGGAGGGCGACCAAGACTATATCATCACCTTCTACGATTTGGAGAAGGGTGTTGAGAATGAGGGTTATGCCGGCTATGACCGCTCGAAAGCGTACGTGACCTCTACAGGTGACAAGGATGTGACCGCCGTTGTGGCAGATGACAACAAGGGACAGGGGCATACCGTCCAAGTGACGAATGGCGTGTTGGACGGAACTGCCGCTGAAACCTCTACTGCCTCTACAGTGAATGGCGTTGTAACGATTCACGCGAACCCTGCGCCCGGCTATGTGTTTACCGGCTGGAAAATTACTGCAGGTAGCGGAAGATTCCTGGAGGAAGAGGGAGAAACCAAGGCGGAGACCGTGTTTAGACCCACATCCTTGACAGCGACGGTAGAAGCCTCCTTTGCTCCCGGCGACTTTACCGCGGCTGACAAGAAGGCGTTGGTGATTTATGGCAACTCCAAATTTGAGGACGGCAGCGAGACCAGCGTAGCCGCAACTGATTCCGAGGCGACCGGAACAACATTTACCTATGCAGTGGTCAACACCGATGACCTGCCCGACTGGTTGGAGCTGAATGCCGACACCGGCGTATTCAGCGTCAAGTCCCCTGTGAACACCAACGTTCAGGTAGAGGACGGCACCAAGGCGACCTATGCCGAGGCCGGCGCAGTGGACAACGAGGTCGTCCTTACCGTTCGCATTACCACCAACGCCGGAAAATCCAAGGACGTGACCTATACGGTCAACGTGGAGCCCGGCCAGTTGGCTGTGACGCACGCGGCAGCACAGGACACTTCTGTGAAGCGCGGCGACGCCTATGTGGCGGCGAATACAGCCGGAAGCTTTATCCCTGTGGATGAAAACGGCGTGCCCATGTACAACGAGACGGTGCGCAAGCATCTGTTTGCTTACGAGAACGTTCACGATCAAGCCGCCACGCAGATCGATACGACCGGTCATGCGGGCGATGTGACCAACAACGACAGCGGCGTTTACGATAAGGGCACGTGGACGGTGGCGCCCACCCGCTTCCAAGGTACCGGGGAACCCAGCACCTATAGATTCACCTTCACCTACAAGCCGGATACGGCGGAGGAGAAGTGGAACTACGCCGCGGCGGTCACCGACATGACCATCACCATTGCCAAGCCTCCTGTGGGCGCAGAGTTTGCGGATATCATCCGGAATTTTGCCGACGTGGAGAATGTGCTGAAGCCCGGCGAGTTTGACACGGACTACAGTCTGGTGGAAAAGCCGGAGGGCTACGACGGGACCTTTACCACGGCGCCCGAAGCCATGGCGTACACCAACGAGACTTTCCGTAAGAACGAGCGCATCACCTATCTGGACATGGAACCGCAGTACACCGTGAAGCTCCATAGTCTGGACGCGGCCATTCATGGCACAGTGTTTACGGTGGATGAGCTGACCGGCTTTAAGCTGGCGGAAGGCAGTGCGTATCCCACCTTTACCAACGGTCAGTTTGCCTCTGGCGACGGAGAAAAGACTTTTGTTCTGGAGCTGGCCCCTGTGAGCGGAAAGCTTTGGGTGGGCGAGCATCACGCGAAGTTTACCCTTACCGGTTACTCCAATGCGGAGCTGGCCGCAGAGGGCGGCGAACCTGACGTGACGGCCACTTATGAGCTGATCGTTATGGTCGATCCCAAGGTCATCACCAAGGTAGACGTGACCGTTACCGATCCCGAGACCGAGCCTACCGAGGTGAAGGGAACCACCGAGGACGACGAGCCGGTGGATAATGAAACGCCGGACGACAAGGGCAACGTGCCCATCCAGGACGTGACCGTTACATGGAAGCCTGAACCCGGCGAGCCTGACGGCAAGCACACGGAAGTCAAGGTGGACGTGACCATCGATCCCAACTACGTCTACGCTGAAGAAGATGACACGACTCCCGACGTCAAGGAGGACATTACCGAGAACACAGACTTGACCGTTACAGACCACCTCACGCCCGACCCGGAGGTGGAGCGTGATCCTGAGGACGGCGACCACATTATCCACATCACACAGAAGATACCCTACCTGATGCACGACGACGTGAAGGACGGCAGCGACCCGGCCGATACGACCGGCCCCAAGGTGGATGACCGCCGCACCGTTTCCGTCATGCAGGGCGCTACCGGGCTGGGCAGCTACACCATCAACCTGGGCGCGTATGGTGCGAATGTCTACGACGTACAGTGGACGGTGGCACAGGATACGATCACTTCCTCTGCCGAAAACGGGATCGGAGCCACTCTGGGCACGTTGCCCACAGGCTTTGACCTCACCGTGGACGGCGCCAAGCAGAGCGTTGTCCTCGATCTGAGCGCAGCGGACACCTCGAAGGTCGGGACCTATTCTCTGACCCTCTTGGCTCTGGGTAAGGCCAATGCGGACGATCCGGAGGACGCGAGAACGATCCAGTCCACCTACGTGTTCCAGATCACCATCCGCTCTCCCGGCGGTGGCGGCGGTGTGGTGGAGACCTGCCCGTGCAAGGTGCTCTACCATGTGGGTATCCACGGCGTCACCGCTGACGCCACCATTGAGGACGTGAGCGAGAGCAGCCGGCCCAGCAAGGTGCCCACGGTCACCGCTCTGGACGGCTACGTCTTCCGCGGCTGGTCTCTGACCAACCCCGCCACGTTGAAGAAGGGTGAGAAGATCGAACTGGTGGATCCCAAGACCGTGACGGCCAAGGGTGAGACCATGACCTTCTACGCGGTGATCATCGAGCGGCCCTATCATGAGCACTATGTCATCGGCTATCCCAACGGCAACTTCGGCCCCGCCGATAACATCGACCGCGCCAGCGTGGCCACCATCATCGCCCGGGCCATCCTGCCCGACTTTAAGGAAGGCTCCAACTACGGCAACCCCGGCGGCTACACCGACGTGGCTGGACACTGGGCCGAGAGCGCCATTGCCTACTGCTCCAAGTACGGCGTCTTTGAGGGTTACACCGACGGTACCTTCAAGCCCAACCAGCCTATCACCCGTCAGGAGTTCGCCCTGGTCATCGCCCGTCTGGACGGCGTCATGACCCCCGGTGAGATGGACTTCACCGACATCGACGAGGCCGGGTCGTGGGCTCTGGGCGGCATCTACACCGCCTACAAGAAGGGCTGGGTCAACGGCTACACCGACGGCAGCTTTAAGCCGCTGAACAACATCCGCCGTGACGAGGCCGTGAAGGTCTTCAACGCCTATCTGAACCGCGGCGTGGACGCCGACGGGCTGCGCAAGCTCCACGAATATGTCCACTCCGGCGTTGCCAGCAACGTCACCGGCAACGGTACCGACGAGTACATGACCTGGCCTGACGTGCCGCAGGGCCACTGGGCCTACTATGAGATCGTGGAAGCTGCCAACGACCACGAGTTCGTGCCTGACTTCGAGTCCGAGCTGGGCTATACCCTGCCCGAGGAGTGGGACAAGTGCTGGATCGACGAGCGCTGGCGTTACCACGATGACCTGAACGACGGCGGTCCCAACGCCGCTCTGTTATCCGCGGGCTTCCGCGTCTGGCTCCATTAAGTAGGAGGTGCGTATCATGAAGAACGCGAAAAGACTTCTCGCCCTGCTTCTGACTATGACCATCCTCACCGCGACGGCGCTCAGCGCCGCCGCGGCGGGGTGTCCTGTCTCCGTGGACTACAACCTGGGCGTGGGCGGCACCTCCAGCGACCTCACTTCCGAGGCCGTTCCCCAGGACACCAAGCCCGCTCATGTGCCCAAGGTCACTCCGCTGGACCGGCGGACCTTCCTGGGCTGGTCCCTGACCGACCCCTCCAAGCTGAAGGTGGGGGAGGTGGCTCCCCTGGTGGACCCCACCGCGGAGCGGGTCACCAAGGACACTACCTTCTACGCCGTTTATGCCCCCTATCATCAGCACTATGTCATCGGTTATCCCAACGGCCAGTTCGGCCCCGGTGACTTCATCACCCGGGGCAGCGTGGCCACCATCATCGCCCGGGCGGGACTGCAGGGCTTTGAGGAAGGGGCCAACTACGGTAACCCCGGTAACTACAGCGATGTGGCCGGTCACTGGGCCGAGTCCGCCATCGCCTACTGTTCCAAGTTCGATGTGTTCAATGGTTACCTGGACGGGACCTTCCAGCCAGACGCGCCCATCACCCGGCAGGAGTACGTCACCGCCGTGGCCCGTCTGGCCACGAAGATGGACCGTATTCCCGTTGGCCTGGTGGAGAAGGACGACTTCGACGACATGGCGGACGTGGGCGACTGGGCCAAGGAGGGCCTGAAGCTGGCCACCGGCGCGGGTTGGATCGACGGCTACACCGACGGCACTTTCAAGCCGCTGAACAACATTCGCCGTGACGAGGCGGTGAAGGTATTCAACGCCTACCTCTACCGGGGCGTAGATGCCGACGGCCTCAGTGAACTGAGCGAGTATGTCCACTCCGGCGTAGCCAGCAACAACACCGAGGACGGCACCGACGAGTACATGACCTGGCCCGACGTTCCCGCCAACCACTGGGCCTATTATGAGATTATCGAGGCGGCCAACGACCACGCCCTGACCTACACTGGTCCGGACAAGCAGACTCTGCCGGAGCACTGGAGCCAGTGCTGGATCGACGAGCGTTGGCGTTACCATGACGATCTGACCGACGCAGGCCCTCTGGCGGGCACCGACCAGATCGTTCAGGACGGCGAATAAGCCGCGCATCAAAGCGTTTTCAAGGCCACCGGCATTTGCCGGTGGCCTTGCCTGTACTGACGTAAGAGCTGAGAGGTGAAGATCATGCACTTTTGGATCGGGTTTCTGGCGCTGCTGCTGTTGGCGGCGGTGGTTTTCCTGGTGAAGTATTTTCGCCGCTGGCGGCGGGTGGACCGGGAGCTGAAGGCGGTGAGGGATGAACTGGAGATCCAGCGGGAGGCGGCGCGGCAGGAGCAGAAGCGAAAGAAGGACCTGGTGGCCTTTTTGGCCCACGACCTGAAGACACCCTTGACCTCTGTGGTGGGGTATCTCACCCTTTTGAGCGACAAGCCCGGTCTCTACCCGGCCGAGCGGGAGCGCTACACTGCGGTGGCTTTGGAGAAAGCCCGCCGCCTGGAGAGTTTGTTGGAGGAATTTTTTGATATTTCCCGCATGGAGCTCCATCAGGACAGCGACAAACGGGAAACCGTTCAGCTTACCCTGCTACTGGAACAGATCACCGACGAATTTTACCCCCTGCTGGAGAACAAGGGACTGAAACTGGAGGCGGACATTGCCCCCGGTCTGGCCGCGGTAGGGGACGCGGACAAGCTGGCCCGGGTCTTTGACAACGTGCTGCGAAACGCCGTGAGCTACTCCCACGAGGGCGGGACCATCCGCCTCACCGCCTCGCTGGAGGAGGGAAGGGTCCACATCCGCATCGCCAACCGGGGGCTGGGCATCCCGGAAAAGGAGCTGTCCAATATTTTTGAGCGGTTTTATCGTCTGGACGCCGCCCGCTCCACCCGCACCGGCGGGGCGGGGTTGGGCCTGGCCATCGCCAAGGAGATCGTGGATAGCCACGGCGGCTCCATCGCCGCGGAGTCCACCGGAGAGGACACGGTGTTTCATATCGTCCTGCCCGCCTCCGCCCCTTGAAGGATAGATACGCCAAAGGCGCGCCGAAAACGGCGCGCCTTTTTGTCTCCACGCAAGAAATTTTGGGAAATTGGGCGAAAAGCCTTGCGGGAATATTACAGGAATGTTACAATAATTTTGTTAAGCCCTTATGGGTAAATCAAAGAAACGGAAAGGTGAACGAGCATGAAGAAGTTTTTGTCCCTGTTGCTGGTCATGGCGATGTTCTTCTCCCTGGCGATCCCCGCGCTTGCGGTGGATGGCGAGGAGGAGACCCCTGTTGTGACCGCTCCCTACACTGTCCCTGCTGACGTGGAGGGGAAGATCGTGATCCTGCACACCAACGACGTCCATGGGGCGGTGGAGAACTACGCCAAGGTCGCCACCCTGAAGAAGAGGTTTGCCGACGCCGGTGCCCATGTGCTGCTGGTGGACGCGGGCGACTTCTCCCAGGGGGAGACCTACGTCAGCGTTTCCGAGGGCAAGAGCGCCGTGGAGCTGATGAACCTGGCGGGTTACGAGGCGGTAGCCCCCGGCAATCATGAGTTCGATTACGGCTATGAGAACCTCAAGACCCTGGCGGAGCTGGCTGAGTTCCCTGTTCTGGCCGCCAACATCAAGTTTGACGGCAAGCTGGCCTTCGGCGACCACGTGGTCATCGAGAAGGGCGGCAAGAAGATCGGTTTGTTCGGCCTGGACACCCCCGAGACCGCTACCAAGGCCCACCCCGCCAAGATCAAGGGCGTGACCTTTGAGGGCGGCGAGGAGCTGTATGCCGTCGCCAAGGCTGAGGTGGAGGCGCTGAAGAAGGAGAACGTGGACCTGGTCGTCTGCCTGTCCCACCTGGGCATCGACGACGAGTCCGCTGCCAACGGCAACCGCTCCATCGACCTGCTGGCCAAGGTGGAGGGCATCGACCTCCTCATCGACGGCCATTCCCACTCCACTATTGCTGACATCAGGGCCAAGACCAACGACTCCAACAAGGTGGGTGAGACCGTCATCACCTCCACCGGCACCAAGATCGCCAACGTGGGCGTGGTCATCATCGACGGCGACAAGAACATCACCGCCGAGCTGGTCCCCGTGGACGCCATTCCCGGGGCCGACGAGACCGTTGCTGAGGCCGCCAAGGCCGTGGTGGACGCGGTGAACGAGCTGTACGGCCAGGTGTTTGCCAAGAGCGAAGTGGACCTCAACGGCGAGCGCGCCCCCGGCAACCGCACCGAGGAGACCAACCTGGGCGACCTGATTTGTGACGCCATGGTCTGGCAGGTCACCAAGGACGGCGGTCTGGACGTGGACGATGACCACGTCATCGCCGTCACCAACGGCGGCGGTATCCGCGCCGCCATCGCTGCTGGCGACATCACCCGCCAGGACGTGAACAAGGTCCTGCCCTTCGGCAACACCGTCGCCACCATCTACATCAAGGGCGCCGCCCTGCTGGAGGCTCTGGAGGCTTCCACCTTCTGCACCCCCACCGCCGTGGGCGGCTTCCCCCAGGTCTCCGGCATTGAGTTTACCATCGACACCGCCGCCGTCTTTGACGCGGGCGAGAACTACGAGGGCACTACCTATGCCGCGCCCAAGTCCATCAACCGCGTCACCATCGACAGCGTGAACGGCAAGGACTTTGATGCCAACGCCACCTATGCCGTCATCACCAACGACTTCGTGGCTGCCGGCGGCGACACCTACTATACCTTCTCCACCTCCGAGAACATTGTGGACACCGGCGTGCCTCTGGACGAGGCGCTCATGGCTTTCATTACCGAGAAGCTGGACGGTGTTGTGGGCGAGACCTATGCCGCGCCCCAGGGCCGCATCCATGTGAAGTATGTAGGATTGGAGGCGGGGCAGTGGTATACCGCCGCCGCCAAGAATGTTATGGACAAGGGCCTGATGTCCTCTACCGGCAACGGCTTTGACGCTGACGCTGTTGTTACCCGGGCCACGGTGTTCCAGGCCCTCTACAACCTGGAGGGCAAGCCAGAGGTCACCAACAAGATGGCTACCTTCCCCGACGCCCAGGGCAAGTGGTATGAGAACGCCGCGCGCTGGGCCGAGCAGATGGAACTGACCACCGGGACCGGTAATGGCTTTGAGGGCGACCGGGCTGTGGTCCGCGCCGAGCTGGTCACCATCCTTGCCCGCTATGCGGAGAAGAAGGGCCACACCGCTTCTGAAGAAGTCAATCTGCTGGACTTTGCCGACGGTGAGGCGCTCACCGAGTGGGCCATCCCCGGCTTCCAGTGGGCTGTGGGCGCTAAGGTGGTCTCCGGTAAGACCGGCAACCTGCTGGCTCCCGGTGACACTGCTACCCGCGCCGAGCTGGCTCAGATCCTCACCAACTACACCGATTTTTTTACCCCCGCGCAGTAAGCGACCCGGAGCGGGCCAATTACCCCTCCGATGAGGCTTATGTGAACTTTCGGGAGATCACCGCCGGGGGCATTGCCCCCGGGGTGCTCTACCGTTCCTCCAGTCCCATCGACCCCCGCCAGGGGGAGCGCCGCTTTGTGGCCGACGCTCTGCTACGGCGTACCGGGATCGCAACGGTAGTGAACACTGCCGATTGCCGTCTGCGTTTCCGCAGCTTTGCGGGGTATCGGGACACCTATTATGCCCGGCTGGACGCAACCGACCAAGTGGCGTTGAACATGGGGCATAGCTATGCCTCCGAAGCTTTTTTGGAGGATATGGGCAACGGCCTGGATTTTATCTCCGAGCGTCCCGGACCCTATCTGATCCACGGCACGGAGGGAATAGAGCGTACCGGCTATCTGTGCATGGTACTGGAGGCCCTCATGGGCGCGTCCAAGGAGGAGCTGTTGGCGGACTACCTGCGCTCCTATGAGGAATACCGCCGCGTAGAGCCCTATACGGCCCCCTGGCGCGTTGCAAGGGCAGAGGCTATATCCAACCTTCTGACCTTTACCGGAGCGGCTGACGAGGCTGCCTTGGATAGTATGGACCTGGCCGCCGCCACCCGGACCTATCTGCTGGAGAAGGTGGGACTGAGCGAGGTCCAGATCGACCTGATCGTCGCCCACCTTTCAAAGAAATAAAGCAAGAGAGCCTTCACTGCGAAGTGAAGGCTCTCTTCTGCGTGTAAAGGCCCGATAAGGGCATCGGGCCTTACAAATGTTTGCTCCCGGCGGGTAGACCCCGATCGGGCCGTGCTGTGTGGGTCAATCGTCCTTGCGGATGTGGACGTGGTCGTTGATGTGGTCCATGCAGTAGCAGTAGTACCCGTCGCACTTGGAGCAGTAGCGAAACTCCATAGTGGGATCGTCGGCGTCTGTCTTGCCGCATACGGCGCACTTGTGCATATAGCCCCGGGTCTCCTTGGCCTTGCGCTGGGCAGCCTTGAAATCTACCGTCTGCCGGGAACGCCGGTGCTTGGCGCGGCGGATATTGCCCCCTACATAGCCGTGGATATCGCTCCAGAAGAAGAGAAAGTAGTTGGCGATAGCCGCCACAGGCAGCAGCATCAGGAGATAGTCGCCGCCCGCCGCCATCTGGATCAGCTCCCAAAGGAAAAAGGCCGCGTCCGCCCACGCCAGCCACTTGGCCTTCACTGGAAGGAAGAAAAACAGCAGGAACTGCATGTCGGGGAAGAGGGTGGCAAAGGCGAAGAACATGGACAGATTCACATAGCTCATGGTGGAGAAGCCCGCCGCGAAGCCCACGGCGATGTTGAACAAAACGCCCACAAGGTAAAAGAGGGTAAACTTGGCCGAACCCCACTCCCGCTCCAGGGTGGTACCGATGAAATAGGTAAAGTAGAGCTCCAGCGCCAGATAGATCATGTTGCTCTGGAGGGGGACAAAGATAAAGGTGACCAGCCTCCAGACCTCCCCCTTTAGGATCTCCGTCGCGGAGAACATGAGCAGGGGGGAGAAGGTGAAGCCGCTGAACTGGTCAAAGAAAAAGACGATGATGTTGCCGAAAATAATATAGAGCATCAGCCGGGGAATGCCCAGCTTGGGATGTTTGTAGGCAAACCGGTCCAGCCATGTGTCAACGCTGCGCAAAAAACCATCTCCATTCAGGGTGATAGGCAAATTATAGCCCAACCGAAAGGGGAAGTCTATAAAAAACTGTGAACTTTTGCCGCAGAAGAAAAATTTGACACTTTCTTTTAAAGATGGGGTTGACATTTTTACGCCGATAGGATAGAATACCCCTCGACAACTGAATACCCCTATCAAGAGTGGGCGAGAGAGTTAGCTCTGTGACCCCACACCAACCTGCGCTTTGCAAGGTGGTTCTGCTAACAGCGATAAGGAGGAAACAGGCGCTCCTTATGGAGCGTCTTTTGTTTTCCCCAAAAGAGAAAGGAAATGAAGCATGAGCAAACGCATCTTTACCTCCGAGTCCGTCACCGAGGGACATCCCGACAAGGTCTGCGACCAGATCTCCGACGCTATTTTGGACGATATCCTGACCCATGACGCCGACGCCCACGTAGCCTGCGAGACCTTCACCACCACGGGGATGGTCACAGTGATGGGGGAGATCACCACCGAGCATTACTGCGACATTGCCGCCATTGCCCGTCAGACCATTAAGGACATCGGCTACACCAACCCCGATTATGGCTTTGACTACCGCTCCTGCGCGGTCATGACCGCCATTAACCACCAGTCCCCCGACATTGCCATGGGGGTGAACAAGTCCTTTGAGCACCAAAACGGCGGCACCGACGAGGCCGACCTCATCGGCGCGGGGGACCAGGGCATGATGTTCGGCTATGCTTGCGACGAGACCCCCGAGCTCATGCCCGCGCCTTTGGCGCTGTCCCACGCCCTGTGCCGCCGTCTGGCGGCGGTCCGCAAGAGCGGAGAGCTAAGCTGGTTGCGGCCTGACGGCAAGAGCCAGGTGACGGTGGAATACGATGAGGGCGGTAAGGCGCTGCGCACCCCTGCCATTGTGGTGTCCACCCAGCATGACCCGGATATTTCTCTCAAGGACCTGCGGGAGGCGGTGGTGGAGACCATCATCAAGCCCACCATCCCCGCAGGGTATCTTCAGGACACGAAATTCTTTGTCAATCCCACCGGGCGGTTCGTCATCGGCGGCCCCGTGGGAGACACGGGCCTCACCGGCCGGAAGATCATCGTGGACACCTACGGCGGCGCGGCGGCCCACGGCGGCGGCTGCTTTTCCGGGAAGGATCCCACCAAGGTGGACCGCTCCGCGGCCTATATGGCCCGATACATCGCCAAGAACCTAGTGGCGGCCGGGCTATGCCACCGGTGCCAGATCGAGGTGGCCTACGCCATCGGGGTCGCCAACCCCGTCTCCATACTGGTGGAGAGCTACGGCACGGGGGTGGTCTCCGACGAGCGCCTGGCAGAAATCGTGAAGGCCCACTTCGATCTGCGCCCCGCCAGGATCATTGAGACGCTGGATCTCCGTCGGCCCATCTACCGCCAGACTGCCGCCTACGGCCACTTCGGCCGCACCGATCTGGACCTCCCCTGGGAGCGCACAGATAAGGTGGAGGTACTGAAGGCTGCTATCTAATGATAACGGCTCGACATATTTTGATAGGATATAACAAAGCGTCTCCAAGGAAGCTTCCTCGGAGACGCTTTTCGTATGGTCGAGATTTACTCGTCCTCCAGCTTGACGGTGAGGCGGGAGAAGGGGTGGGAGAGGTTCGCAGGGGTGAGGACCACCTCCTCCATGGTGCCGGGGGCCAGGGCGTCCTTACGTTGGCGGTAAATGCATGTGTCATCCGCGTAGACGCACACAGAGCGGTCCCAGGACCGCTCCCGGACCCGGAAGCGGAGGGTGACGGGACTGTCCGGGTCTGCGGTGCGCAGCAGGGAGGGGACGGTATAGCGCACGCCGTCACCGGCCACGATAGGGACGGTCTGGCCGTGGGCGGCGTCCTGACAACCGTTTTGGATGTACGCCGCCGCGGCCCGGCCCACGGCCTCTCCCTCCAGGGAGACGAAGTCCACCAGGTCGTGGACGTGGAGGACGTTGCCGCAGGCGAAAACGCCGGGGATGGAGGTCTCCAGACGCTGGTTGACCACAGGGCCGTTGGTGACGGGGCTGAGCTGTACCCCGGCGTGGCGGCTCAGCTCATTGTCGGGGATCAGGCCCACGGAGAAGAGCAATGTGTCGCAGGGGTAGTCCAGCTCCGTGCCGGGGATGGGCTTGTTATACTCGTCTACCTGGGCGATGGTGACCTTCTCCACCCGCTTCTTGCCGTGGATGTTCACCACTGTGTGGGAGAGCTTCAGGGGGATGTTAAACGCCTCCAGACAGTGCTCGATGTTCCTCTTCAAGCCGCCGGAGTAGGGCATCAGCTCCACCACCACGTGGACCTTGGCCCCCTTGAGGGCCATGCGGCGGGCGGTGATGAGGCCGATGTCTCCGCTGCCCAGAATGACCACGTCCTTGCCGGGGAGGACGCCCTCCTTGTTGACCAGCCGCTGGGCCATGCCCGCAGAATAGACCCCCGCGGGGCGGTAGCCGGGGATGTTCAGCGCCCCCCGGGGCCGCTCACGGCAGCCCATAGCGAGAATGACCGCCTTGGCGGGGATCTCAAAGACTCCGTCCCGCTTGTTGACAGCTACTACCGTCTTATCCGGGCGGATGTCGATGACGGTGGTGCCCAGGCGGTGGGGGATGTCCCGGTCCAGCACCCGCTGGACGTACCGCTCGGCGTATTCGGGACCGGACAGCTCTTCGTGGAAGGTGTGCATGCCGAAGCCGTCGTGGAAGCACTGGTTCAAAATGCCCCCCAGCTCGTTATCCCGCTCCAGCAGGAGAGTGCTTTTGCACCCGGCGTCGTAAGCCGCGGCCGCCGCCGCCAGTCCGGCGGGGCCGCCGCCAATGACCACCAGATCGTAGGGCTTCATCTGTGACCGCCTCCTCTCTGGGTCCAGTCGTCCTCATAGGCCAGCTGACTGCCCGGGCCGCACTTGGTCACGGCGGTGAGGGGCACCCCCAGCTCCCGGGCCAGGATTGCCATAATGCGGGAAGAGCAGAAGCCACCCTGACAGCGGCCCATGGTGGTGCGGGTGCGCCGCTTTACACCGTCCAGGCTACGGGCGCCCAAGGGGCGGCGGATGGCGTCCAGGATCTCTCCCTCGGTCACCGTCTCACAGCGGCAGACTACGCTGCCATAGGCGGGCTGTTCCTTCACCAGGGCAGCGTATTCCTCCAGGGTCAAGGACTTGGGGTCCAGAATGCCCTTGCGCTTGCTGATGAAGTTCTCCTTTTCGGAAAGTCCCAGCTTGGCGGACACCTCCCCGGTCAGCCGCTTGCCGATGGCGGGGGAGGAGGTGAGACCGGGGGACTCGATCCCGGCGCAGTCGAAGAAGCCGGGGACCTCGGAAAGCTCCCCAATGACGAACTCGTGGCCGTCCTCGTGGGCCCGCAGACCGGCGAAGGAGGTGATGATCTGGTTGAGGGGCAGGTCCTTCACCGAGCGCTTGGCCTGGGCCAGCAGGGCGGCAATGCCCTCGGCGGTGGTGGCGGTGGCCTCTGGGTCGTCTAAGTCAATGGCGGTGGGGCCCAGGATGGTATTGCCGTGGACTGTGGGGGCTACCAGAATACCCTTGCCGAATTTGCCGGGCAGGGGAAAGATGGTCTTGTCCACCACCCGGCCCGCCGCCCTGTCCAGCAGGCAGTAATCTCCCCGCCGGGGGGTGATGTGGAGTTTTTTTGCGCCAAAGATATTGTGAAACTTGTCGGAATACACCCCAGCGGCGTTGATGACCGCCCGGGTCGCAATGGGACCGCGGTCCGTGTCCACCACAAAGCCGCCGTCTACCTTGCGGATGTCCGTGGCGGCGGTGTTGAAGCGAAACTCCACGCCGTTGGCGGCGGCGTTCTCCGCCAGGGCGACGGTGAGGGTGAAGGGGCAAATGATGCCCGCCGTGGGGGCGTAGAGGGCGGCTACGATGTCATCGGAGAGGCCGGGCTCCATAGCGATGAGCTCGTGGCGCTCCAAAATGCGCAGATCGGGCACGCCGTTGGTACGGCCCTGCTCCAGGAGTTTGACAAGGCCGGGACGGTCCTCCTCCGAAAAGCACACCACAAAGGAGCCGTTGCGGCGGAAGGGGATGTCCAGCTCCTCCGCCAGGGCGCCCATGAGGGCGTTGCCCTCCACGTTGAGCTTGGCCATGAGGGAGCCGGGAGAAGCGTCGTACCCGGCGTGGACGATGGCGCTGTTGGCCTTGGAGGTGCCGCAGCACACGTCATCCTCCTTGTCGATGACCAGGACGCGGGCGTCGTAGCGGCTCAGCTCCCGGGCGCAGGCGCAGCCCGACACCCCCGCGCCGATGATGAGAACGTCGTACATATGGATCACTCCCTTGCGTTGTCATGCTCCCGTTGGACACGCCGCGGCGTGGCTTCCCGGCCCTTGGCAAAATGCCGCTCAGGGCGTTGCCCTTCGCCTGTTTTTGCCGTGCGGGCCGCTACATCCCCGCCTGCGTGTCTACGGGTCACACTTCGCCCAATCAAACGCGTATTTGACTGCCTTATGCCAGCCCTTGAGGCGCTCGGCGCGGGTGGCGCCGTCCAGATCGGGGGCAAAGGTCCGGTCCACGGCCCAGTTGCGCTCCACATCCTTGGTGCTCTTCCAGTATCCCGCCGCCAGTCCTGCCAAATAGGCCGCGCCCATGGCGGTGGACTCGGCGCACCGGGGGCGCAGAACAGGGGCGTTGATGATATCCGCCTGGGTCTGCATCAGCAGATCGTTGGCGCAGGCCCCGCCGTCCACCTTCAGGGCGGTGAGGGAGATGCCGGAATCCGCCCGCATAGCCTCCAGCACGTCATAGACCTGGTAGGCGATGGAATCCAGGGTGGCCCGGATGATGTGGTATTTGTTCACCCCGCGGGTAAGACCAACGATGGTCCCCCGGGCGTACTGGTCCCAGTAGGGGGCACCCAGACCGGTGAAGGCGGGGACCACATAGCAACCGTTGGAATCGGGGACCATGCGGGCCAGCACCTCCGATTCGGGGGCGCTGTCAATGAACTTCAGCTCGTCCCGAAGCCATTGGATGGCCGCCCCCGCCACGAAGATGGAGCCTTCCAGTGCATAGGTCACCTTGCCCTCCAGCCCCCAGGCGACGGTGGTCACCAGGCCGTTTTGAGAAAAGACAGGCCTCTCCCCTGTGTTCATCAGGAGAAAACAGCCCGTGCCGTACGTATTTTTCGCCTCGCCGGGGCGGAAGCAGGTCTGGCCGAAGAGGGCGGCCTGCTGGTCCCCCGCCGCCCCGCCGATGGGGATGGCCCCGCCGAAGAGGGTCGGGTCAGTCTCGCCGTACACCTCCGAGGAGGGGCGGACCTGAGGAAGCATACACCGGGGGACGCTCAGCTCTTTGAGGATATCCTCGTCCCAATCCAAGGTGTTGATGTTAAACATCATGGTGCGGCTGGCGTTGGAATAGTCGGTGATGTGGACCTTTCCGCCGGAGAGCTTCCAGATAAGCCAGGTCTCCACCGTGCCAAACAGCAGCTCTCCCCGCTCCGCGCGCTCCCGGACGCCGGGGATATTTTCCAGGACCCAGCGCAGCTTGGTCCCGGAGAAGTAGGCGTCGATGACCAGACCGGTCTTTTGCCGGACGGTCTCCGTAAGGCCCTTTGCTTTAAGGGCGTCGCAGTATTCACTGGTGCGGCGGCATTGCCACACGATAGCGGGGCACACCGGCTCGCCGGTGTGCCTGTCCCAAACTACGGTGGTCTCCCGCTGGTTGGTAATGCCGATGGCGACAATATCTCCGGCGGTGGCGTTGATCTTATGCATGGCCTCCACCGCTACGCCCAGCATTCCAGACCAGATCTCGTTGGCGTCGTGCTCCACCCAGCCGGGCCGGGGGAAATACTGGGCGAACTCCTTTTGGGCCACGCTGCGCATGACGCCGCTCTGGTCAAAGAGAATACAGCGGTTGCTGGTGGTCCCGGCGTCCAGCGCCATGACGTATTGAGGCATTAGTTCATCTGTTTCTGTCTGGAGATGTTCATCGTCCCGTCCTGCATGTCGTTGATCCACTCCAGGCTCTTGCCTGTGCCGTAGGCCACGCAGGAGATGGCGTCGTCGGCCACATAGGTGGCGATGCCGGTGTGGCTCTCAATGAGCTTGTCAAAGCCCCAGACCAAGCTGCCGCCGCCGGTCATGACGATGCCGTTGGTGGAGATGTCCGCCACCAGCTCGGGGGGCGTGCGCTCCAGCACGCCGTGAATGGCCTCCAGGATGCGGGTGGAGACCTCCTCAAAGGCCTCGATCATCTCGCTGGAGGTGACGGTGAACACCCGGGGCAGGCCGGTCATCAGGCAGCGGCCCTTGATCTCCATGGTCTGCTCCTCGGGGCGGGGGAAGACGCAGCCGATCTGCTTCTTCAGCTCCTCGGCGGTGCGGTCGCCGATGAGGACGTTGTGCTTGCGGCGGATGTATTTCACAATGGCCTCGTCAAACTGGTCGCCGGCGATCTTAATAGAGGCGGATTCCACGATGCCGGAGAGAGAGATCACGGCGATGTCGGTGGTGCCGCCGCCGATGTCTACGATCATATGGCCGTCGGGCTTGGTGATATCGATGCCCGCGCCGATGGCGGCGGCCAGAGGCTCCTCAATGAGGTACACTCGACGGGCGCCCGCCTGAATGCCGGCGTCGATAACGGCGCGCTCTTCAACTTCGGTAATGCCCGAGGGGACACAGATGACCACGCGGGGCTTAAAGATGCGGAAAGAGCTGACCTTGTGGATAAACTCCCGGAGCATCCGCTCAGTCATGTCGTAGTCGGAAATAACACCCTCGCGCAGGGGACGGATGGCGACAATGTTGCCGGGGGTGCGGCCCAGCATAGCCTGGGCGTCCGCGCCCACCTTCAGAAGCTTGCCCGAGTTCTTGTCCATGGCCACCACGGACGGCTCGCGAAGGACTACGCCCTTCCCCTGGACAAACACCAGGATGGAGGCGGTACCCAGGTCGATTCCAATATCTTTACTAAACATTTTTGACACCTCTATCAAATTCCCATAAGTCTATTCGGATGATAACCGCTTAGCTCTTTCATTATACAAGGCTTGTCAGCCTTTGGCAAGGCTTATTTGCGTTTCTTACCCTGCTCATACGGGCGGGTTTGGAACCCGCCCCTACTAGGACATTTCAAGAAGGAAGTGCCCGATGTCGTCCATGGCCTCTCCGGCCTGTCGCACGGGGAACATCTGGAACACATGCCACATGTCCTTCCACACCTCCAGCCGGCAGGGCACCCCGGCCATCACCAGCTTGTCCCGCAGGCGGATGGAGTCGGACTGCAGGATCTCGTTGGTGCCCACCTGGATGAGGGTGGGGGGAAAGCCCTTAAAGGAACCGTAGAGAGGGGAGAGGTGGGGATCGGTCCAGTCCTCCGTTTCTCCGGCATAGGCATTGCGCACCCCCTTAACATAGTCCAAGGTGATCATGGGGTCGATGTCTGCGTTCTCCTTGTAGGACTTTCCCTGGGCGGACATGTCTGTCCAGGGGGACATGAGGATGAGGGCGTGGGGCAGGAGCCGCCCCTGCTCCCGGAGCTTTTGGGTGAGGCACAACGCCATGTTGCCCCCGGCGCTGTCTCCTGCAATGACTACGTCCCGGGCGCCAAAGCCCTGGTGCATCAGGTAGTCCCAGGCGGCCATGCCGTCCTCAATGGCGGCAGGATAGGGATGCTCGGGAGCCAGACGGTATTGGAAGGAGAGGACGGGGTAGCCCGTGACGTGGGAAAGCTTGGAGCTTAAAATACGGGCGTAGCCCAGGGCACCGCTGGTGTAGCCGCCGCCGTGACAGTAGAGGATAGCGTGGCGGCGGTCGTGGCCCCGGTCAGGGCGGGTCCAGGCACAGGGCATACCGTTCAGGTCAAAGGTCTCCCAGGTCATGCCGATCATGGGGGTGACCAACCGGCCCAGCAGCTCGTGGCCATGCCGCTGGCGGGCCAGGTCCTTGGGGGCCATGGATTCCCCTCCGCCAAAGGAGTGGATGGCCTTGAGGATCTTCATCATGGGCTGGAGCCGCTTCTGCTCTGCCTTGGCGTGGTCCTTGGCGGTCTTTTCAGCGGACCGTTCCGCGCGCTTGGCGTCTAGGTGGACCTGCTCTTCCTCGTCAGTCAGCTTCTTTGCCATACAGACCTCCCGCCTTTACAGGTCCAGGCCCTGGGCCACTTCCTTCAGGGTCCCGGCCGAGGCCTGAAGAGCGGCGGTCTCCTGGTCGTCCAGGGAGATGGGCACATGGGTCTCAATGCCGTCCGCCCCCACAATGGCGGGCATGCTCAGAGCGATGTCCTCAATGCCGTATAGCCCGTGGAGCATGGAGGACACGGGGAGGATGGATTTCTCGTCCCGGACAATGCACTCACAAATGCGCTTGACCGACATGGCAATACCATAGTAAGTGGCCTGCTTTTTGGCGATGATCTCATAGGCGCTGTTTTTCACGTTGGCGGCAATGCGCTCCATGGACCGTTCGTGGTCAAAGTGGCCCCGCATCTCGCAAAAATCGTTGACGGGAATGCCGGAGACGTTGGTGCTGCTCCAGGCGGCGATCTCGCTGTCTCCGTGTTCGCCAATGATGAAGGAGTGGATGCTCCGGCTGTCCACCGACAGATGCTCCCCCAGGGCGTATTTCAGCCGGGCCGTATCCAGCACCGTGCCCGAGCCGATGACCCGGTTTTCCGGGAAGCCGCTCAGCTTGACGGCTGCGTAGGTGAGGATGTCCACGGGATTGGAGACGATGAGTAGAATGCCCCCAAAGCCGCAGGCCACGATCTGGGGGATGATGTTCTTGTAGATGCCCACGTTCTTGTGGACCAGGTCCAGCCGGGTCTCGTCAGGCTTCTGGTTAGCCCCGGCGGTGACGATGACGATGGAGGCGTCGGAAAGGTCGCTGTAGTCCCCGGCGTAGATCTTCATCTGTCCGGCAAAGGGGATGCCGTGGGCGATGTCCTTGGCCTCGCCGTCCGCCTTGTCCTGGTTGGCGTCCAGCAAAACGATCTCGGAGAAGAGCTTGCTCTGCATCAGAGCGAAGGCGGTGGCGGAGCCCACGAAGCCGCAGCCGATGATGGCTGCCTTTCTGGGCGTAATGCGTTTTTCCATGTCCATTCCTCCTGACGAAAATGAGATGGGATAAGATAACCGTATTGTAACACAAAGGAATCTGTGTTACAATGTATTTTCCAAATATCACCGAGAGAGGGGGGAATCGCGTGGCCAGAAAAAGCCCGGTCCCCGAGACCTGGTATCCCATGGACAACGCCGGCGTGCTCTACGCCGCCATTTCAGACGATGATTACTCCCCTGTCTACCGGATCTCCGCCGTGCTGGACAAGACGGTGGACTCCGCCGCTCTTCAGCGGGCCCTGGAAAAGACCATTCCCCGTTTTCCCACCTTTCATGTACGTCTGCGCAAAGGGGCATTTTGGTACTATTTTGTCCCCGACGACCGCCCCGGCCCCTTTGTCCAGGAGGACGTGTGCAACTTTTGTCAGCCTATGGACCCCTGCGGGGAGGCCACCCGCTTGATGCGGGTGTGCCGCTATGAGGACCGGGTGTCCATTGAATGCTTCCACGCGCTCAGCGACGGCGGTGGGGCCATGGTGTTTTTCAAGACTTTGCTGGCGTGCTACTTCCGGGAGCTGGGGGAGGATGTTCCTGACGCCGACGGAATCTTGAACATAGACGAGCCGCCGAGGCCCGGAGAACTGGAGGACGCCTACCGCCGCTATGCCGGGGGGCGCGCCGCTCCCCGGGAGTGGAAGAAAACCGCCTATCATCCCACAGGCACTCCTGAGCCGTTCTATACCCTCAACGTCACCCAGGGCATTTTATCGGTGGAGAAGGTCAAGCAAAAGGCCAAGGCCTACGGCGGCTCGGTGACGGAATATCTGTCCGCCGCCCTCATCTGGACGCTCATGGAGCTCCAGCGGCGAGGGGGGCGCAGGGAGCGGCCGGTGTCCCTGGCCATTCCCATCGATCTGCGCCGGTTTTTTTCCACCGAGACGGTGCGCAACTTCATCCTCACCGCCCGGCCCCACATCGACCCCCGGCTGGGGGACTACACCTTCCCCGAGGTGGTGGAGCAGGTGCGCTACCAGCTGCGCCTGGAGTTGAGCCGCCCTTTAATGAAAGGGAACATTACAGGGAACGTGAACTTTCAAAGGAACCCTATTTTAAAGGCGGTGCCCTGCGCGCTCAAGGACCCGGTGATGAAGTTCTCTTACCGCCTGGCCGCCATCCGCCCCTTCTCTATGACCTACACAAACCCCGGCGTCTTTCAGGCCCCCGCCTCCATGGCCCGGCATATCGAGCGGGTGGAGGCGGTGCTGGGCCAGCCCTACGGCGACACCGTCAACTGCGCCAGCGTGTCCTGCGGCGACGTGCTGTCTATTTCCTTTGCCAGCAATTTAAAGGAGCGGGACGTGGAGCGGGAGTTCTTCCGCTTCCTCGTCCGGGAGGGCCTTCCTGTGAAGGTGCTCTCCAACCGCCCCGAACCCGGGCAGGGCCCGGGCCAGGGAGAGAACCGTTAGGAGGGAAGCTTGATGTCCTATTGTGTCCACTGCGGCGTGGAGCTGGACTCCACCGCCGCCGTCTGTCCCCTCTGCGAGACCCCCGTCCACGATCCCAAAAGCCCCAGGGATACCACCTCCCCACCCCCCTATCCCACCCGGTCCTCCACGGTGGAGCTGCCTGGGAAGGGGGAGCTGGCCCTGCTGCTGACGGTGCTCTTATGCGCGGTGGCGGCGGTGTGCGGGGTGTTGAATATCTTTCTGAAGCCCGGGCGGCTGTGGAGTCTCTATGCGATCGGCGCGCTGCTGACGGTCTGGTTTTGGCTGATCCTGCCCATCTTTCAGCCCAAGCTCCACCGGGCCGTCAAGGTGCTTCTGGACGGCGCGGCGGTGGCCCTATACCTGTTTCTCATCAGTCTGGATCTAAACGGCCGGGTGTGGTACCTTGGCCTGGCCCTGCCCATTGTGCTGGCGGAGACCGCCATCGTCCTGGGCCTGGCCCTCTGCCTGCCCCGCCGCTCTATTTTGAGCGCCATCACCCTTGTCATCGGCGCGGTGGCGGCGTCTTGCCTGTGCATTGAGCTGTTTGTGGACCGCTTTTTGACGGGGGCGTGGCAGCCCTTGTGGTCGCTGGTGGTCTTTGCCGCCTGCGCGGCCATTATGGCGGTGCTCATCGTGGTGCGCCGGGTCCCCGGCCTGCGGGCATGGGCGCGCCGCCAGTTCCATTTGTAAGGGAGATATACATATGCCCTCTTCCAAGCGTTTGAACATTCGGTATATCTTGATGCAGGCCGCCTTCTGGGCGGCCTTTGCCGCGATCTGTGCCTATCAGGCCACTCTGCTTCTCTCCAGAGGCTTTCACAACACCGAGGTGGGGGTGATCGTAGCCCTGCGGTGTCTGGCGGGGGTGGTGGCCCAACCATTGCTGGGCAGCTATGCCGACAGGCACCCTGATGTGCCGCTGAAGAAGATCGTCTCCATATGCCTGGGGGCGGCCTTTTTCGCGGGGCTGGCCCTGATGCTTCCCATGGGCATGGTGGGCACCAGTATTCTTTTTATCATTCTGGGCGCGCTGGAGATCTCCGCTTACCCGTTAATGGATGCCATGGCGGTGCAGTTCATCCAGGCCGGAATGAAGCTGTCCTATTCCTTCGGGCGGGGGCTCGGTTCGCTGTCCTACGCACTGGTGTGTGTCTTTCTGGGGTTCCAGGCCGGACGGTTCGGAGTGGAGTCCACGCTTTGGACGCATAGTGTGCTGATGGTGGCTCTGATCCTGACTGTGCTGACCTTCCCAAGGTTCGACCCCGCATGGAAAGGGAGCAGGGAGACGGTCCGGAAGCCGAAAAACGCCTGGCGGCTGCTGCGGGACAATCCTCGGTTTGCCGCGATGCTGTTGGGTATTCTGCTGGGCATTACGGCGGTGCTGCCCATGAGCAATTTCCTCATTAACATTGTCCGCAGTCGTGGCGGGGACGAGGCGCACTTAGGTATCGCGCTCTTTTTGATGGCGGCCTCCGAGCTGCCGGCCGCATTACTGTTTGACCGGCTCTACCGCCGGGGGCGGGCGGGGAAGCTCCTGGTGGTGAGTATGGTCTTTATGACCCTGAAGGCCCTGCTGATGATCTTTACCTCTGCCTATTGGGCGGTGTGGCTGGTCCAGCCCATCCAGATGCTTGGCTACGGCCTGTTTACCCCCGCCTCTGTGCTCTATGTCAGCGATGTGATCGATCCGTCGGACCAGGTGAAGGGCCAGACCCTGATGATGGTGGCCTCCAACGGTCTGGGCGGCGTCATGGGCAGCGTGGTGGCGGGTCGGGCGCTGGACCTGGGTGGGGTGAACGCCATGCTGTGGATGTGCGTGGCCCTGGGGGCCGCGGCCACGGCAGTCACGGCGCTGGCGGCGTGGAGCGGCGGCAGGGCAGCCAGAACATAAATCCCATCTCTGCCACATAGGAGAGGATATTTCCAAACTCCGGGCCCTTCAGCACCGAGTTGTAAAGAAAGCCCCAGACCACCAGGATCACAAGCCCCAGGGCCACCGCGGCAAAACGCCGGGCCCCTTTGCCGTACAGCCGGGTCAGCAGAGCGGCGGACAGTACGCCGGGCCAGAGGATCAGCTTGCCGTGCTCCCAGATGCTTTCGTCCACCGGGGCCAGGACGGCGGTCAGCGCGTTTGGACAGAACGTATAGAGAAAGTGGAGCGCGGAACCGGCCAGCGTTGTCAGGAAAAAGATCAGGACCGTAACTTTTATTTCACGAGACATGAAAACACCCCCATTCTTCTTTGAGCATACGAAGAATGGGGGTATTTTATGTTTGATTCATGCCTCGGCAGGCAGCTCCCGATAAAGTCCCGCGGCGTCGCCCTTTTGGGTATGCTCCTCCACGGCCAGGACCTCAATACGGGTCACGCGGGGGCCGAGATGAAGCTCGATCACGTCGCCCACCTTTACGTCGTAGGAAGCCCGCTGGGGCCGTCCCGCCACCCACACCCGGTCGTTGTCGCAGGCCTCGTTGGCCACGGTGCGCCGCTTGATCAGGCGGGAGACCTTCAACCACTTATCCAGTCTCATCTTACAGCACCCCAAACCGGTGGAGGGGCAGGATCCGCAGCACCGCCCGGCCCAACACGCACCGCTCGTCCGCCGTGCCCACCGAGGGGGAGCGGGAGTCGGTGGAGTTGTTGCGGTTGTCGCCAAAGACGCAGATGGAGCCCTCGGGGACCTCAATGTGGTCATTGGTGGGCGAGCCGGGTCGGTGCATGGGCTCACCCAGATAGGGCTCGTCCAGCACGGTGCGGGTACCGTCAGGATCGGTGACGGTGACCGTGTTGTCGTCGTAGTTCACGTCCACCGTCTGGCCCCCGGTGGCGATGACCCGCTTGACGATGGGCTTGTCGCTGAAGGACCGCTGGGTGAGGACCACGATGTCCCCTTGGGCGGGCTTGTAGGCCAGGCTCTGGAGCACCAGCATGTCGTGGTCGTGAAGGGTGGGGAACATGGAGCTGCCGTCCACCCCGATGATGCGGCCCGCGAAGGTGGACAAAAGGATCAGAAACACCAGCGCGAAGAGAAGGGGCTGAAGCCAGCTGTATACCGCCAGCCGGAAGGACTGGGCCCGGGTCTCCGGGGTGTACATGGGGTCCAGCTCCAACTCCTCCGTTTCCTTTTTATCCTGTTTCATATGGGGTCCCTCCCTTGGGAGAAGTTTACTCTAAAATGTAATTATACCACATCCGCGCAGCGGTGTGGTATAATGTGCCATCCTTTGCGGTTCCCGGCAAAGCCGGGGAGCAAAGGCGGCATAAAGTTGGTATAATAGCCGCTTGCGGCTATTATACCACAGCCCAGCCCCTTCATGCAAGCGGCCTTTGCGCCAGGGCGGTCTTTTCCCGGCCTTGACAGGTGAAGAGCAAGACCTGCCGGTCAACGGCAAAGTCGCGCAGTACTTGCAGGGCAAGGGAAAGACGCTGGTCGTCAAAGGCGACCAGGGCGTCGTCCAGGATGATGGGGGCGCGTTCTCCGCCGGAAAAGGCCAGCAGGCAGATGGCGAGGCGCAGGGCCAGATACGCCTGGTCGGCGGTGCCGCGGGAGAGCAGGGCGGCGCTTTTGGGCGGGACGCCGGGGACGGCGGCCAGGGCCTCGAAGGACCGGGTGAAGGTGAGCGCGTCATAGCGGCCCGCGGTGAGCTTGGCCAGGATCTCCCCGGCCAACGCGCTGACGGCGGGGGAGAAGCGCTGTTGGAGCCGGGCTTCCGCGGCGGCCAGGGCATCCATGGCGGCGGTGAGAGCGGCGTATTGCTCCTCCTCGGCCTTGAGCTGTTGGCGAAGGACGGCGATCTGTTCCTCCAGCTCGGTCCTGTCTCCCAGCCCTTGGATGTTGCCCAGGGCGCGGGAGCGCTGCTGCCGCCGGTCGTCCAGGGCCCGCTCCGCGTGGGCCAGACGGGCGCGGTCCTCCTCCAGGGAGCGCTTGGGCGGGGCGGAGGGAGCGGGAGGGGAAGGCTCTCCCCCCTGAGAGGCGGCCTCCCAGGCCAGCTCTGCCGCCTCCAGGCAGGCCTTGGCGGCGCGGCGAAGGTCCTCTTGGCGCTGTCGCTCCCCTTCCTCCCGGCGCAGCCGGACGGCGTCCCGCTCCTTCTGTTGACGCTCCAGCTCCCGGCGGCGGAAGAGGAAAAGACCTCCGCCAGACAGCAAAAGGACAGCGGCCAGGGGCAGGGCGAGAAAGAGAGGCACGAGCCCGCCAATGCCCGCGGCGGCCAGGGCCACGCCCATTGCCAGCAGGGGAAGGGCGACGCTGATGATCCAGCGCCGGGTAATAAACGCGTTCAGCTCCCCACCGTCCTCCGGCTCCGGCTCGGGCAGGGAGAGGGGTGGGTCTTGCAGGGCGCTCCACGCGGCTTGGGCCTCGGCCAGGTTGGCCTTGGCCTTTTCATAGCGCTGGCGGCAGGCCTCCGCCTGGGCGGCGGTGTGGAGGACCAGATCCGCCTCCGCCTCTTCCTGTTCGGCGGCAAGACGCTCCAGATCGCGGTCGCAGTCGGCTACCGTCCGCTCCAGCTCCTCCATCTGCCGCCGGGTGCTTTGCAGCTCGGCCAGCTCGGCCTGGGTCTTGGGGATGGAGCCGTTGGCCCGGTTGGACTGGAGGGCGTTGCGCCAGGCGCGGAGGGTGGCTTCGGTGGCAGAATAGGACACGTCCTCCTCCCCCGAGGAGGCCAGGGCGGCCAGCCGCTGTTCCAGCTCGGCGGAGGGGCCGAAGGCCATGGCCCCCTGCCCGATGAAGCAGGTGCGCTCAAAGACCTCCTTGCCAAAGCCCAGCAGGGTCTGACCCGCGTTGTCGGCGGTGAGGCCGGGGACGGGCTCCTCCGTGCCGGTATACACCGCCTGAAAACCCCCAAAGGGCGACGAGCCCTTGGGAAAGCGGCGCAAAGTGATGGCCTTGCCCTGCCAGAGCAGGTCCATGGTCCCCGCCATAGGAGAGCCGGACCAGGGGGTGTAGCGGTTCTTTTCGGAGGTCTCCCGGCCCTTGCGGGTCTCCACGCCGTAAAACATGGCCCGGATGAAGGCACACCAGGTGGATTTTCCCCCCTCGTTGGGCAGCTCCAGAAGGTTGAGGCCGTCTGTGAGGGTCAGGGTCCGGTTTTCCAAGCCGCCGAAGGTGGCGGTCATGCGAAGAATGGTCATCGGGGCGCCTCCCTTCCCTCCAGGGCGGCCAGACCGTAGCGCAGGGCCAGCTGGAGCGTCCGCCGGGCGTTGGGGTCGGTCTCGGCGTCCAGCCGTTGGTGCAGCTCCCGGAGGAAGAGGCCGGTGAGGGTCTCCTCCTCCAACCGTGCCCAGACATCCTGGGGCACTGCGGTGTCGTCCCGCAGCTCCAGGGCCCGACAGCGGCCTTGGGCGGCTTCGGCGAGGGCGGGGAGGTCCGGCGCCGCCGACTCCCCCCGCAGGGTGACGCGGCAGTAGTCCTCCAGGTGGTCGTGGCCCAGGGCATCCAGCAGGGCGGCCTTGGGATCTTGCCCGGTGACCTCCGCCTCCAGCAGCAGATAGCGGCTTGGGGCCAGGGGGACGAACTGCCAGTCGGTGACCTTGCCATTGTCCAGGGTGACGACGCACGCCCCCTTGTCCCCTAACTCGTCAAAGCCCCGGCCCATGAGACAGCCGCAGTAGGCCCAGGGGGTGGAGAGCGATAAGTCGGGCGGGGTGGTCTGGTGGACATGGCCCAGGGCGGCATAGGCCAGACCGCTTTGTGCCAGAAAAGCGGGGTCTGTGGGGGCGTAAGGGCCCGCCTTGCCTGCCTGGGTGTGGAATACCCCCAGGTTCACAAGACCGTCCTGCGGGGGGCGAAAGCCCGCCAGAGGATCGTCCTCCCGAGCGGGGGAGGTGAAGGCGAAGCCATACACCCGCACGCCCAGGTCGGGAAAGGTGAGGGAGGAGACGGCCTCGGTGGAGAAAATATGTACATTGTCCGGCCAAATATGGGTGTTGTAGGGAGAATGGCCGGTGAAGGGGTCGTGGTTGCCGGGGGAGATGCACACCGGGCAGGGGAAGCCCGCCAGGGCGGCGGAAAGTGCCTCCACTGTCTCGGGGTAGATGGTGGAGGCGTCAAAGAGGTCCCCCGCCAGCAAGGCCAGATCCACCTGTCTGGCCACGGCCAGATCCCGGAGGGCATCCAGGGCGCGGCGCTGTTCCCGGCGGCGGCGCTGGGCCTCCCGGGGGGGCAGAGAGCGGAAGGGGGTGTCCAGATGAAAGTCTCCCGCGTGGAGCAGTGTCAACATGGGGTCGCCCCTCCTTTCTCTAAGGCCTCGCGGGACCGGTCATTCGTGGATGTCCAAGCGTTCCAGAGCGGTACATACGCCCCGGTCAGCGTCGATGGTGAAGAGGACGCTCTCCAGCTTGCAGGGGCCATCCGCACTCTCATACCGGGCGGGGAGACCGCCCAGGAAACGGTTGACCGCCATGTCGGGCCGGATGCCCAGCACCGACTGGGCGGGGCCGGTCATGCCAAGATCGGTGACAAACCCCAGGCCGTGGGGAAGGATCTGGGTATCGGCGGTGGGAACGTGGGTGTGGGTGCCCCACACGGCAGCGACGTTCAGACCGAGGCCGTCCAAATGGTAAGCCATGGCGCCCTTTTCGCTGGTGGCCTCGGCGTGAAAGTCCACCACCGCCACGTCCACATCAGCGTTTCGGATGAGCCGGGGGGCCAGGGTAAAGGGGTTGTCGAAGTTGGCGTCCATCTCGGTGCGGCCGATTAGGTTCATCACTCCGATCCGCACCCCTCCCGGACCCTGAAACACGCCAAACCCCCGGCCGGGCACCCGGTTGGTGTAGTTGGCGGGGCGGAGGATGCAGTCGTTGGACTCCAGATACTTGACGATCTGCAGGCGGTTCCAGGTGTGGTTGCCCAGGGTGATCACGTCCGCCCCGGCGTCGAAGATGGCGTCAGCCTGGCGGGGGTGGATGCCCACGCCCGAGGCGTTTTCCCCGTTGACCACCACAAATCCGATGCTTTTCATCTTTTTCAGGGCGGGCAGGTGGCGGGAGAGCATCTCAATGCCGCTGTCCCCTACCACGTCGCCTACGGCAAGGAGGTTAAAGGTCATACCAAAGCCTCCTTTACCAGCCACTGGCGAAGATCGTCCAGAGTGGGGGAGAGGTGGACCTTGGGCCAGGGCTCAAAGGCCTCTGCCGGGGTCGTTCCGTTCAGGACGGGGCAGAAGTCCACCCCGGCGTTTTTGGCGGCCTCGGCGTCGATCACCGTGTCGCCGCAGTAGAGGACCTGGTCCTTGGTAAGACCGGTGGTCTTGAGGGCGGCCAGGATGCCCGCGGGATCGGGCTTGGGCTTTTCCACCGCATCTGCGCCGATGATAAAGTCAAAGAGGTGAGCGGCCCCCTGCCGCTCCAGGATCTTTTCCAGAATAGGCCCCGGCTTGCTGCTCACCACCGCCAGCTTCACGCCCTTGGCGTGAAGCGTGTTCAAAAGCTCTTCCGCGCCGGGACAGAGGACGGCTGTGGCGATCTGGGCGGGGGTGCAGATGGAGCGGTAGAGACGGGTAAATTCCTCCCGCTTGGCCTCGTCCGTCTCCCCGGTGAGGGCGGTGAAGCCGTCCTTGAGCACCAGACCCACGGTGAGGCGGATGGCCTCACGGGTGGGGATGGGGTAGCCCATGGTGTGCAGGCCGTAAAGAAACCCGGCGACGATGGCCTCGGTGGCGTCGCCCAGAGTGTAGTCAAAGTCAAAAAAGACGCCGGAATATTTCATGGAAGGGACCTCCTAAATCAATTGGAGATAGTATACCACATTTCCGGGAAAAAAGAAAGGGGCAACGCCTGCGCAAGGGCAAGACAGAAGGGACGGTCCTCCCGTCGGATAGGACCCGACAGAAGGACCGTCCCTCAGTCTTGCTGCTATGGGGGGAAGCTTGCTTTATTTGCTGATCAGAGCCACGTAGCGCTGGAGCACGGCGGCTACCTCGGCGCGGGTGGCGGTGTCGCCGGGGGCGAGGTCAAGACCGTCAAGGCTGCTGCGGCCCTTGAGCAGGCCGTTCTCCACGGCCCAGACCACGGCGGCCTCCGCCCAGGAGGAGACGGCGTCCTTATCACGGAAGCGGTCGGAGAGCTCACCCTCTGCCTCGGGAGAGCCGGCATAGCGGTAGAGCATAGCGGCCAGCTGCTCACGGGTGATGATCGCGTGGGGAACCGTGCCGTCGCTGACGCCGTTTTCCTTAGCCCAGGTCAGACCCTTTTCATACCAAGTGGCCCCGGCCTTGGTGTCCTCGCCAGCCAGATTGGCCAGGACGGTGCAGACCATGGCGCGGCTCATGTCACTGTTGGGGGAGAAGGTGTTGTTGCCCGTGCCGTTGAAGATCTCCCGGCTGGTGACGAAGGTGATGGCGTCCTTGGCCCAGTTGCTGGCGGGAACGTCCACAAAACTGGGGGTGTTGTCCACCACCTGGAGGATCACGCTGTCGTCCAGGGTGACGGAAACGCCGCCCTCGGTGGGCAGGGAGGTCTTGACGATCTCCTGGGTGCCGTCGGGGTGGAGGATGACCGCCACCTGACCCGGGGTGGGCTCGGTGCGGGTGGGGATGGTGACGGTGACCTGGTCGGCGCTGGCGGGGACGGTGACCACGGCGGTGATGGGGCCGGTGACGGGGATGTCCGCGGTGATCTTCGTGCCGCCCGGATAGGTGACGGTGGAGGTCATGGCGCCGTCCGCATAGGTCTTGGTGGTGACATTGGCGCCGTCAGGCAGCTTAGAACTGGAGGTGGTCGAACCGCCAGAGGAAGAGCCGCCGGAGCCGCCACCGGCGTTTCCGCCGCCGGTGATCACAAAGGTGGCGGGGAATTCGCCGTAATACTCGCCCATACCGCTGATGACCACCACGCCGGTGCCGCCGTTAACATTGTTGAGGTACGTCACGGTGTAGTCCTCGTTTTCGGTCAGCCGCCTGCCGGCGTAGGTGACGGTGAAGGTGGGAATGATGGGCTTGCCGGTGTAGGCGTATTCCGCGGGCTTGAAGGTGACCTTGGTCTTTTCCGCGTTGCTGAGGTCATTGCCCGCGTCGGGGTCCACAATGGTGAAGCGGACGGAGACCGTGCCTTTGCAGTAGGGGAGGATGCCGGAGACCGTGACGGTGGCGGCGCCAATGTCGTTGTTGCCGGAATAGGCCACGGTGTAGTCCTTGCCCTCGACCAGGGTCTCGCCGTCATAGGTAACTACGGGGTCGGGCTCGACAGCGGCTCCCATATAGGGGAACGTAAGCTGGTGGAGGGTGACCCTGGTGAGGGAGGTGTTGCTCAAGTCCTTTGTCACGATGGTGGCGGCCACAGTGAAGGTGGCGGAGCATTCGCCCTCATAGCTGCCAATGCCGGTGATGGTGACAGTAGCGGTGGCCCCGGCGGTGGTGTTGTTGGAGTAGGACACGTCGTAGTCCAGACCGCGCACCAGAGTGACGCCGCCCAGCGTGACCACGGGATCGGGCTGAGCTTTTCCATCCAGCAGGGGGCAGGAGGCGGGCAGCTCGACGGTGGCGTCAGCCAGACTGACGGCGGCGGGAGCCTCGGTGACGGTAAAGGTGGTTTGGAGAGAGCCGGTGTAACCGCCCTTGCCGGCGACGGTGACGGTGGCGGTCCCTGCGGCGGTGTTGCCGGTGTAGCTGACGGTGTAGTCCGCGTCCTTGACCAGCATAGCACCCTCAAAGGTGACCAGAGGCAGAGGCTCGGCCTTGCCGCCCACCAGCGGGTAGGAGGTCTCGTCCAGAGTGATGGTAGCAATGCCGTCCGCCGCGCCCTCGGCAGTAGCCGTCAGGCGGATGGGGCGGCAGACGCGGATCTCAGCGGCAGAAATGAATTGGCCGGTGCCAAGGCCGCTGTCCTGTGCGCCGTCGGTCTTGTCGGCCCAAAGGCGGACATATTTGGCTTCAACCGGGCCGAAACGCACGCTCTGCCATTCGGCCTTGTTGGCAAAGGTGCCGCCGTTGACGGCCTCCGTCCAGGTCTGCCCATCGGGGCTGGTTTCAATGCGGAACTCGCGGATCGCACCGTTCTGACCGCCGGTGCCAAGATAGCTAAGGCCGCCGATAGCGGTGAGCTGTTGCAGTTCGATCATAAACCAACGGTCATCCGGCTGGCAGGTAACATTCCAGGTGGTGTGCCAAACTGTGTCGGGGTTGCCGTCAATGGCATTGGAGGCTGCGCTGCCGGGCTGCGCGGTGCCGGAGGTGGCCTGGGCGTACTGCTCGACGGGAATGTCGTACCGTCCGTCCTCTACAGACGCGCTGAAGGAAGAGGGTGCGGCGTACACATCATCCACCAGACCCTTGAAGGAATTGCTCTTGCTGCCGATGCGGGCCACGGGGATGGAGAAGGAGGAGCCGCGGGAAATGCCGCCGGAGACCGAGCCGGAGAGGAAGGAGTTTCCGTTAAAGGGCGTGTTGGAGTTTTCGTCGGAGAGGAAGTAACCGGTGGGGATATGGACGGCTTCGTCGCCCTCTATCAGAAGAGAGGTGGCGCGATCCTCGGAGACCAGGGTGAGGGTCACCCATTCGCCCACGGGCAGAAGGGCGTCTTCAAAGACGTAGTCATACAGCTCCCGGGAGAAGCCCAGCTTCCAGTGGTCCTCGTCTCCCTCCACGGGCAGGGCGGAGATCACGAAGTCGCCGTAGGCGTGTTCCCCTTCAAAAATGACCTGCTCGGAGCCACCGCCCTCCAGCTTTTTCACTCGGAAGGAGAGCTTATCGCCCCAGGTCAGGCGGTCCAGACCGATCTCGGCATAGCTGACACCGCCGGAAAGGGAGAGAACGCCGCCCTGCACGGTGGCATTTTCCAAGGTGAGCGTGCGGTCATTGCCCGACTTGTCCGCGGTGTCGGTGAAGGGATAGCGGAAGTATTGCGCGGAGCCATCCTTGCGCTCGGTCTGGTTGGTGGGGTTGGTGTTGGGCGCGTAGCTCAGCACGGCTACCCGCTCCTTTGCCTGGGCCAGGGTCATGTCACCACGACCCCACAGGGCGCAGGCATAGTAGGGAAGTGGCTCAAAGAAGAGCTTGAAGAGGTCCTGTTCGTCCACGCCGTTGGCCCGGGTGTCGATGGAGTCGTTCCAGATAGCATAAGCGCCGCCGACCATCTGGGAAGAGGAAGCGGGGATCCACGTGTTGCTGAATTGATTTGGCGTCCAGTTGAAGCCCCCGGTACCCAGACCGTTGGGGTGGTAGTAGCCGGAGTAAGGAACGATGTAGTGGGCGCCATCGTTGCAGTTGATCAGGTCAAAGCCCAGGTCATACATATCCTTGGGGTTAGCCCAGCCATAGTTCCAGACGTTCAGCTGGATGCCTTCGGTGGGGATCTCGGAGGCGGGGTATTGATCCTGATTGTTAGACAGGGTGGTCAAGCTGCCCCACAGGCGCTTGGTGGTGAGCTGAGATTTGGTGTTGAGGTAATTGATCATGTCGGTGACATAGCGGCGGTAAGCGGGGTGGCTGTCCGAATACTCATCTGCGCCAAAGTGGACAGCGGAGCCAAACACGCCGGAGTCGATGTATTCGTCAAAGATTTTTTGGGTGATCGCCAGGGATTCTTCGTATTTTTGGGTCAGGTTCAGGTGGTCCACCATAGTGCGGTTGGCTCCGTTGTTCCGACCGTAGACGGAGGGGAAGGCGTCTGCGATAGCCTTGGCGTGGGCGGGCACGTCGATCTCGGAGACGATGGTCACGCCGATCTTGGCGCTGTCCTCCACAAAGGCCTTGTACTCCTCCTTGGTGTAGTGGTAGTCCTTGGCGGCCAAGGGAGCGGTGGCGTTTGCTTCCTCCTGGAGGTCGCTCTCCAGACGGAACGCGGAATAGGCCCGCTTGGAGTCTTCATAGCCGTTGTAGTCATCCAGGAAGATGAGGTTGTCGTTGAGGTGGACATGGAAGTCGTTCATCTTGTACCAGGCCATGTTCTTGGCGATCTCCCGAAGCTTATCCATGCTCATGGGCTTGCGGCCCACGTCCAGAATAAAGCTGCGCACCTTGTACGCGGGGTAGTCGCGGATGGTGCCCTGGGCGACGGTCATATCGCCGCTGAGCTTGAGGGCTTGGAGAAGGGTGCGGGTGGCCCAGTACGCGCCGGTGGCGTTGGTGGCGAAGATGGTGACATGGTCGGTGATCTCAATGCGGTAGGTCTCATCATCGAAGCCGGCGGTTTTACCCAGATTGGCAGCGGTGCCATTAGGAAGGACGTTATAGATGACGATGTCGCCGGCCTGAACATTGTTGTGGATCTCGTCGTAGGTGGTATAAGTATGAACATGGTTCTTCTCAGTGGTCATATCCAAGTCAAAGAGATCGTTGAGGTCGTCAGTCAGTTCATCGGCCACGTTGTCGAAGCCGCCGGTTGCGCCGTAGCGGTGAATGATGCGGCTGTTGGCGGAGAGAGTAAACTTCTGACCGTTTTGTGCGGAGGAGGAATACCACTCCATGAGCTCGGGAATGACGGCGGGCTTGGCGTTGCCCTCGTTTGCGGTATGCTCGCCGGGGATGGTCACCCGGATGGGGGCATTGCCGGCGGTGGAGGCAGAGTCGCTGCCTAAGGTGACGGTCACGTCCAAATCCACCACTGTGTCTACCAGAGGGGTGAAGACGGTGTGATCCGCACCCACCACCTGCTCCAGGTTGGCGGCGAAGGTGACGGCGGCGCCTGCGGGGATCTGAACAGTGTCCTTCAGGACCAGCTTGTTGTCATTCGCGGCCACCGTGAAGGAATCGGCGTTGATGAGGGCGAGGATGTCGGCGGCGCTTTCGGAGAGGGCGGCTTGATCGCGATAGGCCTCGACCTCCAGGATGCTGACATTGCCCCAGGAGACGGAATTGCTTCCGTCGCGCAAGACGCCTACATTGTTAAAGCTGTTGACAGTAACTTTGATGTACCGGGCTGCAACGGGGCTAAAGGAGAGCTCTTTGTCCAGTTCACTCACCGTAAGGGGTGTGTCGTCAGCCTTGGTGTAGACAGCGTTCCAGGTGGAGTTGTCAGCAGAGATTTCCACCTTGAAGTTTTTGATGTTGCCGCGTTCCCAAGCCAGCTTGATAATGCTGACGGTGCGCAGTGCGCCCAGGTCGATGGTAAGGGTGTGCGGCGCAGCAGAGACCGAACTGGCCCAGCGGGTCGCAGTGTTACCGTCAATGGCGCAGGAAGCGGGAAAGTTGTTGGCTTCTGTGCTGCTGGCGTTGGCAGAGGCCCCCTCCTGGCGGCATAGGTTGCCGCCGGGAGTCGCAGGAAGGTCAGGGATCTCGTCAGCAACCTGCTCATTGGAGTAGATACCCATCTCATTGAGCACGACATTGGGGTTGACGGTGGTGTCATATTCGTTGATGGTCAGGCGGACAAAGCTGACCGCCTTGGAGCTGCTCAGATTGGCGGCGAGGTTCTGAGCGTTGTTGTTCGTCTTTTCGTAGAGCGTTTCCCAGGATTCGCCCTGGGGATTGGTGGTGCCTTCAATAATAAAGCTTTTTACGTTGGCAGAACCGAAGTTGAGCTTGATGCCTTTGATATCCCGGTTGGTGCCCAGGTTTACAATGATCCAAGGCTTTTCCGTTCCGTTGCCCGCCACAGCCTTCCAGCCGGTGGTGTTGTCGCCGTCAAAGGCCATGCCGGCGCGGTTGGTGTTGACGGGGTGACCGGATGTGGCGGTGACCCAGTTGCTGGCGCTGGAGCGGATGTAGATGTTGTTGTCCGCCTTGGCTTTTCCGGAGGAACAGTTAAAGGTATCATTGGGCTGTGCCAAATGCCCAAACTGCTGGATCTCTGCCATGTTGACGTTATCGGCGGGAGGAGTGGCGGTGACGGTGTCGTCAATGGCGGGGGCGGTCTGATATGCCTCCACGCGGTAGAGGGAGACATCATAGTAACCGTCAGCGTCGGTGGAAAAACCCTGGTCGTCGGCGTTCCTTATGGTGAGACGGATACGGCGGACATCTTGCTCAGCGAAGGAGAGGCGCTGGACCAGGGAAAGGACGCGGCTGTCTTGGGTGCGGACGTTGACCCAATCATCGCCGCTTTCGCTGGAGGAGATATCCACATCCAGACCGGTAAAGTTGTTGTTGAACCAATAGAGGTGGATAGAGCTGACCCGGCGCACGGTACCCAGGTCTACGGTAAGGATGTGTGTCGCACCCTTGGTAGCCGTGGAGAGCCATCGGCCATTGTTGTTGCCGTTTTTGGAGCCCCCTGCAAAGTCCCAGCCATAGTTGGAGCCGAGGACGCAGTTGGGCGTATAGGACGCTTGATAGTCGTTGGAGGTTTCTGCGTCGCCCACTACTTGGACAGCGGAGGCGGTGACAGTCACGCCATCGGTGGGGCGGCACCAGTCAGTGTTTTCCCCATCCGCCAAGTCAGCTGGCACGTCGTCTTCCACCACCGCAGGGGCGGCAAGGGAGGGAGCGGAGGCATCCTCATCAGCGGCAGGTGCCTCCACGGGGATGACATCCCCGTGCCCCGCCGCCGCAAAAGCGGCGGTGGGGACAAGGGACACTAGCATCAAACACGCGAGAAGCAGAGACAATAGACGTTTTTTCATTGTTTTCTCCTCCCTCATCAAATCTGATGGGCTACGAAGCGCTGGAGCATGGTGGCCACTTCGGCGCGGGTGGCGGTGTTCTTGGAGCCCAGGGTGTTGTCGGGATAGCCCTTGATGATATCGTTCTGGATGCACCAGATCATCGCTTCCTGGGCCCAGCCGGAGACCTGCGCGCCGTCGGTAAAGCGGCGGGGCATTTCGTCTACCACAGTGGGGCTGCCCGCGGCGCGGTAGAGCATCACGGCCAGCATTTCGCGGGAGATGGGCGTCTCGGGCTCAAAGCCGTTGTCGGTGCCCTTGATGACGCCGGTGGCGACACCCCAGCAGACTGCCTGCTCGTAGTAGGAGCCGGAAACCACATCGTCGAAGAGATCCACCACGTCGGCGTTGGGCTTTTCGGCCAGCCGCCACAGAACGGTGGTCATCATGGCCCGGTCCATGGCCACGGCGGGAGCGAAGGTGTTGGCGCTGCCCAGGCCGTTGAACAGCTCGCGGCTGGAGACGAAGTCCACCGCACCGGCGGACCAATGGTCGGCGGGCACATCGTTGAAGGTCTTCTTGTTGTCCACCAGGTGCAGGAGCTGATCGCCGGGCTCCGCCTTGAGGCGCAGGCCGTTCTCATCCACGATGGAGTAGGGGACAACGGTCTCGCTGCCGTCGGTGTTGGTACGGACAGCTACCACGGTGTTGCCGCCGGCGGTGGGAATGGTCACCGACAGGGGACGGCCGGTATTGTTCTGCACGGTGACCTCGGGAGTCTTGCCGCCGGTCACGTCCAGAGTGGGCATCACGGCCTTGACAGAGGAGCCGCTATTCTGCGGGATCTGGATGACGGCGTTCTGAGTGCCGTCGGGAGCGGTGGTAACGGCGGAGACCAGGCCGCCGGGCGTGGTGGTGGTCACGGTGGTGGAGCCGTCGGGATTCTTGGTGGTGACGACTATGTTGTCCACAGGGACGGTCACGCCGCCTCCGCCGTTGTTGCCGCCGCCTCCGCCGATGGAGCTGTTGATCTGCCACACGGCGGTGTAGGTGCGGTCGCCCACGGAGCCCTTTGCAATGCTCAGACCCTTGGTGGGCTGGGTGAGCCCGCCGCCGACCCAGCCGAGGAAGACGTAGCCGGGACGGGTGGGGTCGTTGACGGAGAAGGTCTCCATCTCTACGTTATAGGTCTCGCGGGGAGTGCCTACGAAGCTGCCGCCGTTCAGCAGATAGGTGATCTTGTAGGGGATGACGACAACGCTGCCGTACACGTGTACACTGGCGGCGGGCATGGTGAACTTGTTGTTGATAACGTCGATGCTCTCGCCAAGACGGTCTCCCTCGGTGATCTCCACCCAGACCTGGGCCTGATAGCCCTTGGCCACCTGGACGGTGATCTCGGTGTTGGGAGTTGCGCCTGTGACAGGTTTGCCGGAGGCGTCCACCAGCTTGATGTTGGCAGGGAAGTTTTCATCCAGCTCAATGAAGAAGCCCTCAGGGGCACCCTCCCGGGTGAACTTGACGGTGTAGGTTTCGGTCTTTGCGCCGTCCTCGGAGGTGATGACCGCCTGGGCCCAGGCTCCGCCTGGCTCGAGCATTCCGGGCACCCGCACCGCCTGCTTGACGGAGACGGCGGCGTTGTTGGTGGCGGTGACGGCCAGCTGGGGAATGCCTGCGGTCGCGTCGCTGTTGGCGCTCACCTGACGGGTGAGGACGTAATTGCCGGCGGATTCCTCGGTGAAAGCAGCCTTCTCAACGTCAACGCCATCCAGCTTGATGGTGGCGGAGAAGTCGCCGTGGGCGCTGGGCGGGGTGAGGCCGTAGACGGACAGATTTTGAATGCCGACCCACTTGCTGCCGTCCTGGGGCTCACACTTGACACGGATGATAGCGGTGGAGATGGTGTCAAACTCAACGGTGAGCTTCTGGCCGTTGGCGGTGGGGACGGCGGGATAGGTAGCTCCGGTTACCGGAGCCCAGTTGGAGGCGTCGTTCAGGGGGCTGTTGGTCCAATCGCGGACGCGGCCGTGGCCCTTAATATTGCCGCCGTAGGTCAAGCGGGCGTCAAAGGTCAGATTTTCCACAGGGCCGGTATAGTATTCCAGCACATAGGACTTGGGGAAGGTAACGGCGCTGCCGGTGCCGTTCTCGTCCACAAACATGATCTCGGCCTTGTTGACCATATGGGGGACAAGGGTGAGGACCTGATTTTCTGCGGCGGTAACACCCTCGGTGGAGGTCTCAAAGGCCACGCCAAACCATGTGGGACGATGCGGTGTGCCGGATTCCCAGTCGCTCCAGCGGTCCTTCAGATCGGTGCTGCCCGCGGCGTCATTGCCCTTGATGGCCTGATAGGCGTTGTTGTTGCCGGAGCTCCAATAGGCCAGAGCCATGGGGAAAAGGTTTTCGATGGCTGTCAGCTTAAGGTTATCACCCGCGTCCTGATAGGTCTTTGTCGAGGCATTCTCGGCGAGGTCTTTGGAGGAAGCGATGGCGGCGGCCACGCGGACGGTGGCCACGGCCTTGACGCGGTCAATGCCGATAATGTCGCCCTCAAGCTCCACCAAACCCGCGGTGTTAAAGCTGGCAGTGGTGAGGGGAGCCTTGGTGTCGTCGCCCTTGACATACCACTTAGCGACGGTGCGCTCCCCGCTGGTGCCGTCGTCAAACTGGACGGTAACAGTGTCGGGCAGGACGGGGATCACCCCGGTGGCGGTGACCATGGAGATGCCGTCCACCGACTGAGAGTAGGCGAACTTCAGCGTGACGGTGGGCTTGAGGTCGGGATCGGAAAGCAGATCGGGATCCACTGTGCCGTTGAGGACGCGCTCCTTGACCTGGGGGAAGGTGTACCACGTGTCGAAGTCATCGGGCAACTCCCAAGTCACCGGTACCTCCATGGGCTGCCCGTCAGCAGAATCGGTGAAGGCCATGACCGTGGCGGGCAGGCTGGGGGTGGGGTCAATGCCCGGCTGGACGGGAATGGTAACGGGCCGGAAAGAGGTGACCTTGGCGTCGGTCTTGACGATGGTGAAGGTGGCCGCTGCCGCGCCCTGATATTTGTCGGTGTTCCTGGCGCGGGCGTAGATATAGGCCGTGCCGGGGTCAATGTTGTTCTCGTAGGCCAGTTCGTAGTCCTCATGCAACGTCAGGACCTCGCCCCGGAGGGTGACGGTGACCGTCGCGCCCTCGGTGCCGGTACCCGGGCGAATGCCCACGTTCTTCCACTCGAAGACGTTAGGCTCCACGGTGAGAATGGCTTCGGAGAGGTCGATCAGGTTGGTGCCAGAGGCCATGACTACCCGGATCTCAGCGGCAGACATGAACTTGTTGGGCGTATCGCCGCCAGCGCCCCGGGTCTCTACACCATAGAGGCGAACGTATTTTGCGGTAACAGGCCTATCAAACATGGCGATTTTCCATGCCGTGTCGTGTGCCCAATCGCCCTCGGAAACAGGGACAAAGGTGTTGCCGTCGGTACTGACCTCCACACGGTACTTGGTGACAATACCGTTGGCGACGGTGGGACGGGGCTTGTAGCGCAGCGCGATCAGCTCAGTGGCCTCTTCCAGCTCCAATTGAATATAGCGCTTTTCGGGCTTGTTGGTCAAATCATTGGGGTTGTCGTCGGAGTTCGTACCCCAGTTACTGTGCCAATAGGTGGACTCGTTGCCATCCACCGCGTTGGATGCGGGACCCTCGTTGCCTGTGCCGTTGTAATTGCTGGGCGCGGTGGCAGTAGTCTTGGTGCGGTCGTAGTCGTTGGAATCGTCTGTGGCGGGAAGCTCCGGCGGCGCGTCCAGCTGGACGGTGTAGACCGCGCGCTGGGTGTGATCCTCCGACTCGGTGACAATGACGATCTGGCTGTCGGAGTTCTCCGGCAGAATGGTGACCGCCACGTTAGACGCGCTGACCGGGTTAATGACCGCGTTGACGGAGGTGGTTTTGATGTTCCTGGAGGCCAGCTGGTCGGCGGAGACGGAGGAACCGTTGATCTTTACGTCGTCCAGCTCGGCGGTGGTGCCGATGGGGAAGATGGGAGTGCCGGAAATCAACTCCACCTCGGAGAGAGAAACCTCGCCGGCAAAGGTCAGGGTGACATTGGTGGAGGAGTTGATGCCGCCCAGATTATAGGTGGCGGTGTTGCCGGAGACCGTGGGCCGGACGGCGAGCGTGCCGCTGTCCAAGGTGATGGTGACGCTGCTGTTGGAGGGTACGGCGCCAGCGTAATGGAGGACAATGCGGTAGAGGTTTTGAGCGGTGTCAAATTCCACATTTGCCGCGCCGCTGCCCGTCCAGGAGGTGGAGGCGTTTGCGTCAAAGGCTTTGAGCAGGTCGGTGTTTGATATACTGTCTACGGTGGGCCGTACGGCGGCGGAGGAGACGCTGTTACCTTCCACCACGGAGCCGGCGGAGACCCGGATGGTGGCGGTGACGCTGTAGGTCTTGCCGAATGCCTCGGCGGTGCCGTTGACGATTACGTTGCCGGCCTTGCGGAAGAGCCTGGCCTGGTCTTCCGCTGTCTCGGGCAGATCCCACGTAACGGGGAACTGAGCGGAGACCACCGTGCCGTCGGCCATGACGGCGGGACGGGAGGTGGGGAGAACAGGGATCTGGCCTACCTGAACGGCGGCGGAGTAGTTGAGCAGGGCCGCCACATCGTCCAGAACCACCACGCCCACGGAGACGGGGATGGTGTAGCCGGGGATGGTGATGACGCCGGTGACGACAAACTCGCCGGTTTGAGCCAAAAGCGACTTATCATAGGAATCCCACGCAATAGTACCGGACACGGTGCTGCCGTTGCCGAGGGTAACGGTGGTGATGGATTCCAGCGTGGGCTCGGTGTTGAGCTGGACGTAGATGGTCTTGGACAGCTCATAGCTCACCGGGGCGTCGTTGCTCGACTGGGTTGCGCCGTTGGTCTGGACGGTGACGGCGGCGGGGGCGAGACCGTCGGCGGTGGCGGTGAGGGTGAAGGAGCCAGCTTCCTTGGTGGACCGGACGATGGCCACCAGGCGGCCCGCCCCGGCCTTCCAGGTCTGGGAGAGGAAAGAGGTGTGGTCGGCCTGCACGCCGTTGTCCAGGCCCATGAACACGCCGTCGCCGGTGACGGAGACGGTGATCTCCGACTCCGCGCCGTTGACGATCTCTCCGCTGGCGTCGGTGATGTCGATGGTGATGTAGGAGAGGTCCTTGCCGTCGTTCTTGATGGAAGTCCGGTCAGCGGTGGCCACCAGCTTGGACGCGCCGGTGGTGGTCTTGACCTGGCTGCGGCCCTGGGTGACCCAATTCAGGGGGGTGCCGTTTTCGTCACAGGCCACGGCCCGGAGGGTGCCCTCGGAGTAGGTCACGTTGAAGGTGGCGTAGAGGGACTGGTGGCCGCTCGAGGTGACGAAGGCCCCTGTTCCGGCGTCGAAGGTGCGGTAAACGTGTCCAGCGCCGGTGGTGTGAGTGGTGGAGGTAGCGGAGCCGACCTCGGTGTTGTTGAGATAGAGCTTGACCATGGGGGCGTCGCTGTAAACCACCACTTCTACCTTGCCGTTGGAGTCGATCATCAAATCGCTCTCGTCCCAGGTGGGCAGGATGTGGAGGGTGTGGGAATTGTCGTTCCACATGGAGCGGTAGAGATAGTAGCTGTCCTTGGGGATGCCGTTGGTGTCAATAATGCCGAAGAAGGAACTCTTGGGCCAAGCGGTGCCGGTCTGACCGCTGCCGGTGTTGTTCCAGGGCGTCGGCTCACCGATGTAGTCAAAGCCCGTCCAGACATATTCGCCGGCGTCGTAGTCGGACCGGATGACCCGCCACCAGGCGTTGCTGGCCGTTGCACCCCAGCCCACAGAATTTTTATCATAAGAGGTGAGGCGGTCCAGCGCACCCGCGCCGTCTGGGTGATTGGCATTTTCTGCAGCAGCCCAGCTGTTGCTGGTGTTGCGCTTGTTGGTATAAATGCCGCGGGAATTGAGAGCGGAAGCGGTCTCGGAGGAGACGATCTTCCATTGATAGGTGCTATGAGCGGTTTCGGGGTTAAAGGAACCATAGTAGTTGATACCGATGACGCCGCCGGCCGCGTGGATCTGATCCGCCACTGCCGTCTTTAGCTCGTTAACGCAAGAGCTGTTCTGTCCGTAGGTCAGGGGACGGGTGTCGTCCACGGCCTGAGCCCAACGGATGATGTTGGCCGCGTTGGTTGCATAGTTGCTGTCATAACCGGCGCCCTCAGTGATCTCGTTGCCCATGGAGTACATGATAACGCAGGGGGCGTTCTTGTCCCGGTTGGTGACGGTCTCCACCACGAGCTGAGCCCAAGTTTCATCGGCTTTCTTGCCCACCAGGGCGTTATCAGAGCCAATCTGGGCGCTGAACCAGCGGGCGAAATCGTGGGAGTTGCTGTTTTTCGCGCGGTGCCAGCCATCGAAGAACTCGTCGATGATCAAAATGCCCTTGCGGTTGCAGATCTCGATCAGCTCGTCGGCGGCGGGGTTGTGGGTGACGCGGATGGAGTTGCACCCCATCTCCTTGAGAATGTCCACCTGACGCTCCAGCGCCCGGTACCAGGCCTCCGCGCCCAGCGCGCCCTGGTCGTGGTGCTGGCAGACGCCCTTGAGCTTCACGTTTTCGCCGTTGAGCTTAAAGCCCACGTCGGTGGTAAACTCGATGGTGCGGAAGCCAAACTCGGTCTCATAGGTGTCCAGCACCGTGTCGCCCTGCTGGACGGTGGTTACCAAGACGTAGAGGTTGGGCGTACCCTTGTCCCAGGAACTCCAGAGCTTGGGGCTGGCGACGGTGAGGTTCTGGGTGACCACCTGCGTGCCGTTTGCGGTCACGCTGGCGGCGGAGGCGGTGTCGGTGGCCACCGCCGCGCCCTTCTTTTCAAACGTAGTTCCGTCCAGCTCAAAGATCTCCTGCTTGACGGTGACATTGGCGGCGGAAGAGCCGTCGTTCTGAATGGTGGTGGACGCCGTTACCGCGCCTGCGTTGGTGGTTTCCACCTTTGTGCCGTACCGGGCCACATGGACGCTTTCGGAGACGGTGAGCTTCACGTTGCGGTAGATGCCCGCGCCGGAATACCAGCGGCTGGAGGGAACGGCGTCGTCGGTCTTGACGGCGATGACGTTTTCACCCTCGTAATCCAAATTACTGAGAACGAAGGAGAAGGGGGAATAGCCGTAGTGGTGCTCGCCCAGCTTGGTGCCGTTGAGGTAGATCTCGCAGTCCATGTAAACGCCGCCGAAGTCGATGGTGACGGTCTTGCCCTCCCAAGCGGGATCGACGGTGAAGGACTTGCGGTACCAACCCACGCCGCCAATGAGGTAGCCGCTCTCGGCCTCGCCGGCGGTGGTGTACTCGCCCTCGACGGAGTAGTCGTGGGGAAGGTCCACCGTGCGCCAGGCGGCGTCGTTGTAGACTTTGGCGCTTGCGCCATAGACGTCGCCCAGGTTGAACTTCCAGTTTTCGTTGAAGTCAATGGTGCAGTCCGTGCCGTAGTAGCTGTTGATGGGGATGGTCTCCGCCTCGGAGGAAGCCTGCCCGCCGCTCTCAGCCACCTTGGCGCGGGGAACGGTGATCAGTTCATAGAAGGTGGGGGTGACGTTGCCCCAAGTGAGTTTGATCTCGGCCACGCCGGCGATATCCTCGGGGATAACGGTCTGGCTCAGACCGCCGGAGAGGGTGCCGAGGTCGCGGAAGCTGCTCTCGCCCGTAGGACGGACAGAGAGCTTGACGCCGCTGGTCTCGCCTTGGACAAGGTTGATCTGACCGATGGAGGTCTCGTCAGACAGACGGTAGATGAGGCTGCCGGAGGTCTCGCCGTCCATGTTGGGCTTGAAGCTGGTGTTCAGGTCGCCGTCAAGCATTTTGTCAGGAGTAAAGTCGGCGCTGCCCTCGGAAGGAATGGCCTCGATGGTGGGATCGCTGTAGGTGGAGATGTACTCCATGTCGTTGATGATGATCTCGTTAAGCTCCAGCCAGCGGCCAGAGAAGCTTTCGGTGTAGATTAGCCGCAAATAGCGAGCGTCTTGGGGTTGTTCCAGCTCGCCGGCCTGCTCCACATAGTTGGGATAGCGGCTCATGGCCGTCCAGCCGGCATCCAATGCCGAGGTGTTTGCCGTTGTGCTGGTGTTGCTGAAGCTGACAACATCGGTCCACGGGCCACTCTCACTTTCGGAGATTTGAACTTTGGCGGAGCGGGGATAATCCATTTGGTTATCCCGAACTACCAGTTGTAGTTTCTGAATGCTTCGAGTCTGACCCAGATCAAAGAGAACGTAGCTATCCTTGACCTGATCGGAGCAGAACTTAGCCTTGGTGTTTACATCGCCGTCCAGCCAGTTAAGATCGGTACCCACCGTTTCCAGATTGCCGGCCGTGGAACTGACAAGGCGAGGTGTGTAGTCCTCGACCACCGTTTTCACAGACAGCTCATTCAGCACAAAGGAAATAGTTTGGGAGCTTTCATTCTCCAAACGAATATAGCGGATAAGACCGTATTCTGCGCGGGCGCTGGGAGAGACTTCTTCCAACTCCGCTTCGCTGGGACCGGCCTTCAGCACCAGACCGGGAACGTGGGTGTAGTCAGCCACGATGTCGGTGACCCGACGCAGGCCGGGCAGGGCGATGCCCACGAATTCACCGGGCCGGAGCATAATGTTATCAGCGGAGAGGGAGGCATTGTCATTGGTCAATGTACCCGCAGGGTTGACGATCTTCTTTACCGCATCGCTCTGGTACAAGATGGCGGCACTGTCATCCGCCCAGACTGAGAGCTCGGAGAAATAGATCCATTTTTGAACACGTACCGTATTCACGAAACGGATATAGCGGGCCGCAACACAGCCCAGATCCTCCTCAATAATATCCTTTTGGTTCGGGGAGGTATACGTACCCCCGTCAGTCCAAGTAGAACCGTCGGCGGAGTATTGGAGCTTGAAGTTGGTCCACTTGTCAGAATTTGAACCATTACCGACCACAAAGCGGACACGGCCTACATTGCTGACGACGCGACCCAAGTCCAAACCAATGTAGTCACCGACAATGGAAGAATCTTTGTCAGCGCCGCTGGTGGTTCGTTTAAGCCAGACGGTCGTGCTGTCATCGTTGTCGGTCAAATTGGTGAGCGGACCTGCGTGGACCTCCAGTGCAGATGTTTTGATGACAGAACCGGTAAGCTGGCCAATGGCCGGACCGGCCTCACCCGATCCAGTGCCGGACTTACCGTTGATGTAGATTTCCTTGATGGCGAACCAGGTCCCGCTGCGCGCGGAGGTGGCGATGGCCCGAACACCCCTGGTGTTCAGGTCCAGGCCGGTGGCCTCCAGCGTTAGGTCGCTGTGGGTAAAGGTGGCGCCGGGGATGTCCTGCCAAACGCCATTATCGTCCATGTACTGGAGCTTGCTGTCGTTGAAGGTGTCGTCGTTGTTGCCCGGTCTGCCCACATCAAACCGCACGGAGTTGATGTCGATCGGCCGGTTGTACTGCACACCCACATATTCACCCACAGCGATGCTGTTGGGGGTCTGGAAGATTGCCGCCGTGGTCGTGTCACCGTCGCGCATAGCGTCCAACCCGCCAGTGGGGGTATCGGCGCGGTTGGTGATGATCCGTTCAATGAGGACAGTGGGGTCAATGAGGCTCCTGGCAGCTTCGGAGACATGGGTCATCAATGCATTGGTGAACGGGACAATGAACATGCCGCCGGCAATGGCAGTCTCATAATGGTCCATATAGAGGAAAGAGTGGGCACGGGCGGCGGCTAGATTCTCCTGTGCAGAGAGGTAGTTGAGAACGATGCTGTTGTCATCGTTGCTCTTTATGGCGGTTAGCGCGTCCAGAAGATCCAGATTGGCTTGGGCAAACTCTTCCCAGTAGTCCAGCCAAGGGGCCATCTGCTCCTGAGCATCCACATAGCCGTCGGCGGTACGCTGGCCCAGAATACGAACGTTGCCCTGGTCCGCGGTCTTGTTCTTATAGGTGACAGCCGCGTCATAAAGGGTCTGAAACTCGGTTTTCATGGTAGCGATATCGGCGGCGGTCAAGGTGTTCGCGGCTAACTTTTCCTGGAAGACAGTCAACTTGGGCGACAGCTCGAAGGATTCGGGATAGTCCTCATGCCAGCCTACACTGCCGTTCTGATGGATCATGTGCTTGGACAGCTCCCGCAGGGCGCGGGAGGTCTCGGTCTCAATGGCGCTGTCGTGATCCACATATTTGAAGGTGTCGTTCCAAACGTTGTCCTTGCGCTCCTGATGGTCAGAGCCGTTCCAGATGTTCCACGCATAGTCGGCGTTCTGGAAAATGGCGGCCTTGGAGGGCTCGGATTGCTGCATGGGGTTGAGCATGATACCCTGCAGGGTGTCGATATCGTCTTGGGTCAGATCGTTGTGGAGCACGATGTCGTGGGCACCCATGGTGAGGCTGCCCTTAGACTTGTCCGAGCAGGGCCAGTTCACCCACATGAAGGTGTGGCCGCCGTTGGTGTTGGACTTATAGGTACTCAAGAAATTGTGGCTCACCTGCCCCCAAATGGTGCCACCGGTCATGATAATGGGGACACTAGCAGGAAGACCGGCGACCAGATCCTTGATCTGCTGGCTGGAGCCGTTACCCATGTAGTCGTTGGGGCAGAAAGGAATAGAGGTTTTGAGACCGGGGTACTTCTCTTGCATCTCCGCAGAAGAGACCCAGTTGGTCAGGTCGGTCATGAGGCGAATATAGCTGCGCTGAACGCCCACGCCCGGTACGCCCCGGTCATCGCCCAAAATGGCAATTTGGCGTACGCCTACACTCATGACCTGCTCAAACTTAGCCTTCAGGACATTCAGGTCGGCTTCATATTGAGTGTCGTCGGAATAATTGATGCCTTCCGCCCAAAAGGGGTGAAGGGCAAAGCCATAGTAGCACTTGGATCTGTTGCCTGCTTCTGCCAAAGGCCGAATAAGAGTTTCCAGTTCTTCCGGGGTGTACAGTTCACGCCACTTGGAGCTGTGCTTGGGGTCATCCTTGGGGGCGTAGAAGTAAATGTTCATCTTATATTCGCCGCCAAACTCCATGAGGGCGGCGCGGTCCTCTACGGTCCAGGGGTTGCCGTAGTAGCCCTCGATAAAGCCGCGGAAGGCCACATCGGCGTAGTCCTCCACGGTGAGGTGCTTGACCTGCTTGTTCGTCACCTGCTGAAGGATGCGCTTTACGGTGGTCAGGCCGTAAAACGCCGCGTCGGTGTCCACGCCCACCACGGTCACGCCGGTGGCGTCCACTGTTACCGTGTGGAAGCTGGTCCGGGTGGAGAGTGCCGGGTCGATGCTCACCCGGAGCGCAACGGGGGTGCTGGCGCTCTCGCTCAGCGTCACCCCGGCCTGGGCAAAGGCCTCCACGGCGCGGTCCTTGGTGTACTGATCGATCCCCTCACCATAGGTCACCTGCATGGTGGCGGGCAGCGTCACCGTGCTTTCGGCGTATGTAACGCTGTGGGGCGTGGGGTAGATCTCATACTCACCGGTCACGTCAAAGGGGTTTTCCTCCCCCAGAAGTGAGACTTCCGGGTCTTCCGTCGGAAGACTGTCCGCGGCGGAGACGTCCGCGCCGTCATCCACCTCGGGGGCGTCCATGGGGATCTCGTCAATGATCTCCATGTCTGGCCCGAAGACCAGATCGTCATAGAGCCGGGCCTCTGCGGCGGCTGCCACCGCGGGAGCCGCTATGCTCAACAGCATAGCAAGGCATAATAGACAACTGAAAATTTTAGTAAATTTTTTCTTCATGAACTCCATTCCTCCTTGTGAAAAGGGCTTAAAAATACAAACAACTTTCCAAGAAACGCGCTGTGGCAATACCCTCCCTCCAGAAACTTGTGTATTTTGACGAAAAACAAAGGGCATTTGATTGGCATTATTGTGTATCATACCATTTCCAGAGGAAGCTGTCAAGAAAAATGAAACAAGAAAGCAACAAGAGGAAGCAACAAGAAAGAACAACGAAAAGCCCGTCCCCGCTTTGACGGGGCCGGGCTTCGCAGACGGCTTGGGCAAAGGACGAGGACCGTTACCGTTCCGGCATTTTGAAGGAGGCAAGGGCCGCGTTGAGATAGTCGTTAAAGGGCTTCATCAGGCGGAAAAGCTCCGCTGCCTTGGAGAGGAAGGCCGCGCCACCCGACAGCTCGGCGTCCGCGATGGGATATTCCAAATACCAGCTCTTGTGCTTCAGGTACTCGGCCTGGGGGTGGTCGGGGTCGTATTCAGCCGGGACCTTCTTGAGCTTTGTGCCGCCCACGGTGAAATGCGCTTGAAAGGCCGGCGCGGCAATGATCTCTTCCCACTGCGCGCCGTGGGTGGAGATGTGATCGCGTACCATCCGGGTGGCGTCCTTGAATATGTCGGCGAACAGCCCGCCGCCTAGGAAAGACTGGCCGCCGGGCTTGATCATCAGATAGTAGCCCACGGGGATGGGCAGCTTGCCCATGGAGGAAATGTGGGCGCGGAACGCAGGGTTATAAGGGGACTTGTCATGGCTGAACCGGGTGTCCCGGACCAGCTTGAAGGTCAGCTCTTTGGGGGCGTGGCCAAGGACGCTGCTGTCAAACTCGCTGATGCGCAGGATCAGCTCCTGCACCAGCGCTTCAAATTGGGCGTTGGCCTGTTGATACTCGGTCTTGTGGGCGTGATACCACTCCCGGTCATTATGGGCGCTCAGGTCGGTCAAATACCGCAAGATCATTTGTGTATCCATATATCCTCCTTATGCATCCGTCACGACGGAAAAAACCGGGCCGTTCAAAAGGTCGCGGATCGTCTGCGCCAGCCGTTCGGGAGATCGGTAAGTCCGGCAAAAGGCAAATTGCCGGGAATAGTCGTCGATCTCCTCCATTGCCCGCGTGACGCCGCGAATGGTATCGTCGGGCTTTGCGGCAGTGAAGGTAAGGCGGTCGGGAGAAATGCGGTGGTTTTGGATGGCATAATTAATCCGCTTGGCGCAGCGGCAGGTCCCGTGGCCGTATTCACCGCAGTACTCGGATAAAAACTCCGCCATTTTCTTGCGCGAACGGGACAGCCGCTGGCGATAGGCCTCCGGGGTCATGTTCAGAATATCCCCTGCAATGCGGCTGTCCAGGCGGAACATGGTGCCTAAGATAAAGATGCACCGGCTCTCGGGGTCCAGACACTGGAGCATGACGTTGGTGCAGGAGAGCTTCAATTCCTCGGCGAGAATGGCTTGATCCGTGTTTTGCGTCAAGTCGGGGATGTCCTCGAACTTGCCGTGTTTAATGTCTTCCCCATAAAATTCAAAGCTCAGGGGAGCGTGGGCAAACATGTGCTTCTTGTAGTCCTTCAGGTGGTTGACCGCGATGCGGAACACCCAGGTGGAGAACGCACTGTCCCCGCGGAAAGAGGACAGGTGAGTCATCACCTTCAGCAGGATATCCTGGGCTGCGTCCTCCGCATCGGGAAAGGTGCCCAGCATGCGCAGGGAGAGGTTAAAGACCAGGTCCTGTACTTCGGCCAACACCGCCTCCAACGCCTGCTTGTCCCCGGCGGTGGCGCGTTCGATCAGGACGGACAATTCTTGATCTGTTTTTGTGTCCATAATAACACCTCCTAAAGAATTAGACGGCGCCCGGGCCGGATCGTGACAGGAAAATTCAGCCTTCCCTGTTCCACCCCTTGCACACGTCCACCCAGGCGGTAAAGGCGGAGTATTCCTCCAGCTCCCGGATGGTCAGTTCAATGGCGCTGTTGCTGCTGCCGCAGGCGGGGAAGAGGGTCTCAAACCGCTGGAGGGAGCTGTCCAGATAGACCGCCACCCCCTCGTTGATGGCAAAGGGGCACACGCCGCCCACCGCGTGGCCGACCAGGGCCTCAGCCTGGTCGGGGGAGAGCATCTTGGCCTTGGTCCCGAACTGCGCCTTGTATTTGGCGTTGTCGATCTTGGCGTCTCCGGCGGCGACCACCAGGATGGCGCGGCCATCCACCAGGAAGGAAAGGCTTTTGGCGATCCGGCAGGGCTCGCAATGAAGGGCCAGCGCCGCCAGCCCCACCGTGGCGCTGGACACGTCAAACTCCCGGATGCGCCCCGCGACGCCCAACTTTTCAAAATACGCCCGTACTTTTTCAATCGCCATAATAGTTACCACCATTCTGCTAACTATAGACTAACTTTGCTTGATTTTTACTGTTCCCTATGGCTGCGATTTTCCATATCTGCCCGGGATATAGAAGCGCCCTCCAATCCTTGCAAACGCTTGGATTGGAGGGCGCTTGGCGCAGAAGGAGAGATTTGAACTCTCGCGCGGCTCAACACCGCCTACTCCCTTAGCAGGGGAGCCCCTTCGGCCTCTTGGGTACTTCTGCAAGCCGAATTGATATAAAATGGCGGAGAGGGTGGGATTCGAACCCACGGCTCTTTCGAGTCACTGGTTTTCAAGACCAGCTCCTTAAACCACTCGGACACCTCTCCAAGTTGGCCGCCCAGATACAGCAAGTATTCTAACATAACTTCACGGGGCTGTCAAGGTAGGATTTTCACCCCAGTAGCACTTTCATATCCTCGGGCAGGGGCTGGGTGAAGGTCGTGACCGCGTGGGTGACGGGATGGCGGAGGGTCAGCGCGTGGGAGTGAAGAGCGGGGCGGGAGATACGTGGGTCCTCCGTGCCGTAGAGAAAATCTCCAAAGATGGGACAGCCGATGTGGGCCAGGTGGACCCGGATCTGATGGGTGCGGCCAGTCTCCAGGAGCAGGGAGACCAGGGAGAGCGGTCCCGCCCGCAGGGTCTTGTAGTGGGTGACCGCCCGCAGGCCGTTGGGGTCCACCCGGTGGGCAATGGGGGAGTCGGGGGCGTGGGCGATGGGGGCGTTCACTGTCCCCGCAAGGGGAGAGGGCGTGCCCACGGTAATGGCCAGATACTCCCGGCGAAAGTCCTCGGTGTGAAGCTGGTTTTTTAATGCGGTCTGGGCGCTGGGGTGCTTGGCCACCGCCAGCAGTCCGGTGGTGCCCCGGTCCAGGCGGTGGACGGGGTGGAACAACGTATCCCTTTGCCCGGTGACTTGATAGTGCCAAAGCAGGAAGTTGCCCAGGGTATCGGTCTGCTCCGGGACCACCGGGTGGACCAGGATGCCCGCCTGCTTATTGACAACGACCAGATGGTCGTCCTCAAAGACCACGTCCAGCGGTCCGGGGGCGGGGAGAATATTGGGCTTGCGCTGGGGGTCGTCCACCGCCACGTCCAGCACCTGGCCCGCGGCCACCAGGACGTTGGGGAAGGTCTTTTGCCCATCCAGCAGGATGCCGTCATCCAGCCACTTGATTCGCCGGATCACCGAGCCGGTGAGCCCCAGGGCATGCCGAAGGACGGCGTCCACCCGGACGCCGTCCTCATCTTGTGTGACAATGTGGGTCAGCCGGCGGCTCACGGGGCCTTTTGGAGCAGGACAGCCCGCTGGGCCGGGATATAGGCCCGCTGGGGGAAGCACTCTCCGGTGAGGGCGTCCACGCAGGGGAAGGATAGCTCCAGATGGGCGCCTCTGTCGCCACGGTTGGCGGCGGCGATGACTGTCTCGCCATCCAGGGTGCGGGAGAAGGCCAGCAGGCCCTTGTCGGCGGCCAGATAGGCGATCTCACCCCGGCGCAGGGCGGGGACGGTCTTGCGCAGACGGCCCAGCTTGGCGACAAAACCCTGGAGGTCCTTATCCTCGCTACCCCAGGGGAAAGGCTTGCGGTTGAAGGGGTCCTCGAAGCCGGTGACGCCCGCCTCGTCTCCGTAGTACACCGTGGGCGCGCCGGGGAAGGCGAAGAGCAGGGCGAGGCCCAGCTTCAGCCGCCACACACCCTGGCGGTATTCCTCCTCGGTCATGGTGTAATTGGCCCTCTGCTCCCGGCTCCAGTCCCCCCGGTGGTCTGAACCCGTGCCCAGGAAGGTGAGGATGCGCAGGGTGTCGTGGGTGCCCAAGGAGTTCATGGCGTTGTGGAAGGCGAAGGGGGGGTAGTGCTCCCGGATCGTCTCCATGTCCAGCATGAATTGCTGGGCGTCGCCTCCCAGAAGGAAGGAGATGAGAGCGTTGCGCAGGGGATAGTTCATCAGTCCGTCGCAGTGTCCGCCCCAGACGTGCTTGCGGCGCACGTCGTAGGCCATCTTGATGGACCCGTCCTCCCACACCTCGCCAATGATGAGCCCGTCCTTCTTCTCCGCCCGGGCGGCGGCATGGAGGGCGTGGACCATCTCGTCGGGCAGCTCGTCGGCCACGTCCAGCCGCCAGCCGTCCGCCCCCCGGCGCAGCCAGGAGCGGATGACTCCCTTCTCGCCGCACAGGAAGTTCAAAAAGTCGGGATTGGTTTTGTTGAAGTCAGGGAGGGTCTTGAAGCCCCACCAGGACTTATACTGGTCGGGCCAATGCTCCCACAAAAACCAGTCGTGGTAGGGGGAGTGCTCGTCCCGGGCGGCGCCGCCGTCGCCGTAGACGCCGGTGGCGTTGAAGTATTTGCTGGCCCAGCCCACGTGGTTGAACACCCCGTCCAAAATGACGTGGATGCCCTTGGCGTGGGCCTTCCGGCACAGGCGCTCAAAGTCCTTTTCCGAGCCCAGCATGGGGTCGATCTTCTCGTAGTCCGCCGTGCCGTAGCGGTGGTTTTCCAGAGCCTCAAAGATGGGGCAGAAGTAGATGGTCTCCACCCCCAGATCTGCCAGATAGTCCAGCTTGCTCTCCACTCCGGCCAGGGAGCCGCCGAAGAAGTCCCGGTTGGTGATCTCTCCGTTCTCGTCGGGTTGCCAGACTGGATGGTCCGACCAGTTCTCGTGGACCCAGCGGTCGCCGGGACCAAGGCCGCGGGGCAGCTCCAAACGGCAGAAGCGGTCGGGGAAGATCTGATAGCACATCCCATCGCCAAACCAGGTGGGGACGGTCTCGGAGCCGTCATAGACGGTGAGCTGGTATTCCTGGGATATTTTCAGATAGGGGGGCGTGGAGAAGTCCAGCCGGAAGGAGTACCAGATCAGCCCCTGATAGTCTGCGGGGACGGGGATGTCGGCAGAAAAGGTATCCACCCCCAGGGCGGTATCCTGCCAGATCAGGGGATAGGTCTCCTCCCTGTCCTCCCACTGCTCAAAGCGGAAGGTAACGCTGGCCTGGACAAAGCCCAGGCTCCGGGGCGGGTGCACCGACAGCTTGACGCTCTCTCCGGCGGCTACAGCCCCGAAGGGAGCCTTGCACTTGCTGTCCCAGGGGTGGAACAGGCTTGGGTCAAAGTCTTCTCTTTTCATCTCTTCCATGGGTTCACCTCATTGCTGTGTTTCCGTCACCGTAGGAGGGTGTTTTCCTCAGCGGCGGTGGTAAAACCGTTCTGGGCGTTGAAATAGTAGTCCAGGATATCCGCGGCCAGACCAGCCAGCCCCGAGCCGGAACCACCCTTTTGCGCCACAATGGCCAGGGCCACCTGGGGGTCCTCGGCGGGGGCAAAGCAGATGAAGGTGGCATTGGAGGTGTCCTGTCCCGCCACCTGGACCGATCCTGTCTTGGCGGCCACGGTGACGTCCAGATTGCGGAAATAGCCCCGCAGAGACCCGGTGGTGGTCAGGTCGATCATCCCCTTGTGAATGGCGTGAAGGTTGACCGGGTCGATGTCGATCTGGTCCAAAACCTTGGGCTCATAGGTCTCAATGGTCTCGGAATAGTCGTTGGACTTGACGCTCTTGAGCAGATGGGCGGCGTAGTGGGTGCCGCCGTTGGCCAGGGTGGCGGCGTAGTTGGCCATCTGGAGGGGGGTGAACTGGTTGTTTTCCTGGCCAATGGCGGCGGACATGACGTTGCCCTCGTACCAGGTCTGCCCCCGGGAGGTGGTGTAGTCCGGGCCAGCCACCACGCCGATGCGCTCGGGCAGTTCAATGCCTGTGGGCTGGCCCAGACCAAATTTGGCGGCGTAGTCGTCAATGGTGCGGATGCCGGTGAGGCGGCCTGTCTCGTAGAAAAACACGTTGCAGGAGACCTCAATGGCCTTGGAGACGTTGATGGAACCGTGGGTGGTCCGGGACTGCCGCCACAGCCAGCAGGCGGGCTGGGGAGAGGAGTAGTAGCGGTAGACGCCAGTGTCGGTGATGCGGGTAGAGGGCGTGATGACCCCCTCCTGCAAAGCGGCGGTAGCCACCATGGGCTTGAAGGTGGAGCCGGGGGCGTACATGCCGTCGGTGGCCCGGTTGAGGAAGGGCTCCAGAGGATTGGTAGCAGCGGCGTTGTAGAGCTCGGTATTCTTATAGACCGTGGTAAGGTCAAAGGTGGGGTAGGAGGCCATGGAGAGGATGTCACCATTGTTTACGTCGATCATCACCGCCGCGCCGCCGCCCGCGCCATCGTCGGTGAGGGTGGGCAGCTTGGCGGCCAGGGTGTCCTCCACCTTTTGCTGAAGGGGCAGGTCGATGGTGAGGGAGACGTTGTAGCCGGGGGCGGGCTCGGTCTTCCAGGAGTGGGAGACGATCTTGCCCTTGGCGTTGCGCTCTACCAGCTGCTTGCCGGCCTGGCCCCGGAGCAGTGACTCAAAGGCCCGCTCCACCCCGTCCTTGCCCACGGTCTCGTTCATGGCGTAGCCCTTTTCCTTGTATATCTTCCAATCCTCCGCGTCCATCCGGGTGGTGCGGCCCAAAATGTGGGCGGCGTAGGTGGTGGAATATTTCCGGGTGGTGACGGGGGAGATGACCACTCCGGCCAGAGAGCGCTCCCGCACGGCGGAGATAAAGTCCATGTCCACATCGGTGGCAAACACATAGGCCGCCCAGGTGATCTCCTTGGTGCGCAGAGACAGCTCATAGCGCACGCCGGCCAGCAGACGGGCGTCGGCGTCGGAAATATCCTTGTCCATGCCGTAAAACTTGCGCAGCTCGGCCAGCAGAGCGGGCCCTTTCGTCTCCTTCCAGCCCAACTCGCCAGAGAGCTTCACATAGTTTTTGCGGCTGCCCTCGGACACGCTGCCGATGTTGAAAAAGCAGGGGTCCTCGGTGGTGAGGGGGAGATTGTCCGGCCAGGTGACGCCATGCTCCTGGGCGGTGTGGATCAGCTCCAGAAGAATGCGGTTTTGGTCCTCGCCCATGAGGTTGGTGTTTAAGGTCACCTGATAGACCACCTGGTTGGTCACCAGATTGCGGCCATAGCGGTCCACGATCTCCCCCCGGGCGGCGGGAACGGTCTCAGTGACGCCCAACGGCTTAGTAAGCCGCTGGGCATAGTCGGCCTGGTGGTTGATCTGCAGATCCCAAAGGATGCCAAAGAAAGCGGTCATGACCAGGCACAGGAAGATCATCAGCACCCCCAGGCGGAGGGACAGGGTGCGCCGCTTCACAGCCTCACCCCCCGGACCGGCTTGGTGACAAGGCGGTGGAGCAGGGAAAACAGCAGATAGACGGGGATGGCGTATATCAGACTGCACCCCATTTCCCGCCCGGCCAGGGAGAGGATATCCCGGGCCGCGCCCAGATGGGACAGCAGCGCGGCGGCGGACCGGGCCAGCGCCAGCGCCGCCGTGGCCGCCACGGCGCAGATGAGATAGCCGGGCAGGTTTTGCCGCACCCGGTATTGGCTCATGACCCCGGTGAGCCAGCCGATGACGCAAAGCCCCAGGGTCATGCCGCCGGGAAAACCGGGATAGATGGCGTCGGCAAAAACACCCAGGCACAGCCCGAAGACCGCACCCTCCAGTGCGCCCTCCCAAAGCCCCACCGCCACTCCCGCCAGTGGCAGCAGCACGGGGATCACGCCAAAGATGGGCAGGCGGTTGAGGAACAGCGTCTCCGCCATCCACACCACCGCCACCCCCAGGGCGTATGTGAGCCATTTTGTCACGTCAGATCGGCGCATAAGGGAAACTCACTCCACGATTTCAAAGGATTTGATCACAAACACCTGCTTGAGGGCGCTGAGGTCGGTCTTGGGGACCACGATGGCGTAGCGGGTCATGCCAGAGGGGTCGTTCCGCATGGATTCCACCGTGCCAACCACGATGCTGGAGGGATAGACGCCTCCCTTGCCCGAGGTGACCACCACATCTCCCGCCAGCAGTTCGGTGTCCTCAGGCAAATAGGAGAGCTTGAGGCGGCCCTGCTCCATGAGGGAGAAGTCTCCCTCCAGGATCGCGGCGGTGTCATTGCGGGCCACCATGCCGCCCATGTCCAGGTTGGTGTCCACCAGGGTGGTGATGGTGGCCCAGTTAAGGCCGGTGTCCGAAACGACGCCCACCAGATTGCCGTAGGCGTCAATGACGCATTGGTTGACCTCTACCCCGTGCTGGGTGCCCTTGGAGATGGTGAAGGAGGACTCCCAGTTGGACAGGGTGTGGGCGGTGATATAGGCGGACTCCAGGTCGGTCAGATCCCGCCGCTTTTCCCGCAGGCCCAGCAGTTCGCGCAGGTTCTTGTTTTCCTCAATGGCCTGCTGGCCCTCCCGGGCGTTGGCCTCCATGTCCGCCAGCTCCCGGCGCAGCCGCTCTACCTCTTCCTCCAGCTGCTGGGTGTGGTACTTGCTCTGGGCCCGCTGCTCCACCCAGTCAGCCACCCCCGCGCCCGCGTTTCGGAAGGGGGTGGTCACCACCCCGACCAGATTGGCAATGGGATCGCTGCCGGTAAAAAACAGAGAGACCACCAGGGTCAGCGCCGCCAGCAGCAGGGCGATGAGGACCACCAGGCCGCCGCTGCTCTGAAAGAACTTTTTCATCTCAGCCCATCACCTCCACACCGAAGGTCTTCAGGACTATTCCCAGACGGCAGATGGGCAGGCCCATGACGTTGAAATAGTCCCCGTGGATGCCCGCTACGAACATCCCGCCCAGTCCCTGAATGCCGTAAGCTCCCGCCTTGTCCATGGGCTCGCCGGAGGCGACATAGGCCGCAATCTCATTGCCGGTCATGGGACGGAAGGTGACGGAGGTACACTCGGTCTCGGTAACGATCCTGCTCCCGTGCTGGAGTGTAAGACCTGTGTAGACCTGGTGGGTCTTGCCCTGGAGGGTGGAGAGCATCTGAACGGCCTCATCCCGGCTGTGGGGCTTTCCCATGACCTTGCCGTCCAGGGAGACAATGGTGTCGGCGGCAATGACCAGCGGGTCCACGCCCACCTGCTCTGCCACAGCGTCCGCCTTGCGGCGGGAGATAAGGGAGACCTGGTCAGAGGGGGAGAGCGCGCTGTCTACGGCCTCGTCCGCGTCGGAGACTACCACCCGGTAGGTCAGGCCCATCTGGGAGAGAAGCTCCCTGCGGCGGGGAGAGCCGCTGGCAAGAATAATATCCACAGCTGCTTCACCGTCCTGTGGAGCCAAAGCCCCCCTCACCCCGGAGGGTCTCGGGCAGCTGGGCCATTTCCGTTATAAGGGGCTGGACTACGGGAGAAATCATCAGCTGGGCAATGCGGTCACCGGGCTGGATGGTATAAGGCTCCGGACTGTGGTTGGCCAGGGCCACTTTTACCTCGCCCCGGTAGTCGCTGTCGATGACGCCCACGCAATTGGCAGGGGCCACGCCGTGTTTGGAGGCCAGACCCGAGCGGGCAAAGATCAGTCCAACGTATCCCTCGGGGATCGCCATAGCCAGGCCGGTGGGCACCATTTGACAATAGCCGTCCCCCGCCCCGGCAGGGGACAGGACCACGGGAGCGTCCAGGCAGGCACGCAGGTCCATGGCGGCGGAGCCGGGGGTGGCATATTGAGGGAGGACGGCGTTGCCGGAAAGACGCTTGATGGACAGTTCCATAGAGATCACCTGCTTGAAAGATTTTGGGTCATTCCACGTCCCGGTAGTAAAGCCCCCGAGTAAAGCTCTGAGGGGCGGGAGGGGCGGCGTTTTGATAGGCTTGGAGGACGTCCAGACATTCCTGAGGGGACTCGGTGGTGAAGAGGAACCGGGCGTAGGAAAGACCTGCGGTTTTCCATTCCTCCTTATCCGCCAGATAGAGGACCTGGGAGTTCAGCACCTGCGCACGTCCGCCGGGTGCGGCCACCACGGGGAAGGTGACGCTCTTGCGGTCGGTCAGGCTGGCTTGGGAGGGGTCTCCGCCGGGGAACTGCTCTAAGGTCATCAGGGGCAGCCGCCCATAGACGATGGCCTCGGCAGGCAGAGGCTTTTGGAGGTGTCGGATGGCGGTGAGCTTCTGCTCAAAGGAGAGGGTGGCGGTTTGGAAGCCAAGGTCTCTGAGGGCGTACAGGGTCTCGCTGTTGAGGACGCCCAGGCCGTAGTCGCCGTGGAGGGCAAAGCCTTCCGTTTCTGCCAGACGGGCGGCGTCCCAGGTGTTGACCAGGGCGTCGGTCACGCCAAGGTCCTTGACGGCACGGAGCTGGCGACGGACCTGGTTGGCCTCCTTGTCCCAAAGGATGGTGGGAAGTACCACCCGGACGGGACAGGGGATGGCGGCCAGTACATCGGGATGGTCGGCCAGCTCGGCCAAGGGGAGCTCCACCCAGGCGGGATGAACGTCTCCAAGATCTGGGGGGAGCTGCGCCGCGGAGAAAAAGGAGAGGACCCACTGGGGCGGCGCATCGGGGCCGGGACAGGGAGACCGGGACCCCTCGGGCAGTTGGCGGCGCTGGGGCGGGGCGGCGCGCAGAGCGGTCAGCTCCTCCAGCGCGCCCCGGCGCAGGGCATTGAGGGCGGACTTGGGCACGGACAGGCCCGCCTCCAGCCGGACGTCCAGCCTGGTCACCCGGTAGGGGGTGCCGCCGGTCTTGGCCAGCTGCTCCCAGACGTCTTCCTCGGTCAGAGGATGAGTGTGGGCGGCCTCCGGGGGAGGGCCCAGAGCGGTGGCCTCACGGCCCTGACTATCCCGGACGGTGAGGGTGAGCTCCCGGCCGGACTGGATCGCGGCGGTCATGGTCACGTCCACCAAAGGCCGCTCCTTTTGGTAGGAGGACCGGGCGGAGGCGTAAAAGTCCTCACCGGGCGCGTCTGCCTCCGCACGGACGCCAAACATATCAGGGCCCTTCCGGTCCCGATAGTACCCCTGGGTGAAGCCGCTGCGGGAAAAGGCGACCTGGAGGGCGTGCAGTTCCTCGTGGGTAGGTTCTCGCCCCTCCCTGAGGGCGGCGGCATAGACGGCGGTGACCACCGCTACGTATTCTGGCCGCTTCATGCGGCCCTCCAGCTTGACGCAGGACACCCCCATCCCCGCCAGCTCGCCCAGATGGCCCGCCAGAGACATGTCTTTGAGAGACAGAGGGTTCTCGCCGTTATAGGGTAGGCGGCAGGGCTGGGCGCACAGGCCCCGGTTGCCGCTGCGGCCGCCTACCAGGGAGGAAAAGAAGCACTGCCCGGAGTAGCACATACAAAGGGCGCCGTGGACGAACACCTCGATCTCGATGGGGCTGTTTTGACAGATATGGGCGATGGCGTCGCCAGACAGTTCCCGGCTGAGCACCACCCGCTCCAGCCCCATGTGGGCGCAGAGCTCTACCCCGACCAGAGAGTGGACGGTCATCTGGGTGGAGCCGTGGAGGGGGAGGTCGGGGAAGCGGCGCTTCAAGGCGGAAGCCAGCCCCAGGTCCTGCACCAGCACCGCGTCCACCCCAAGGCGGTTCGCCAGCGCGGCCAGCTCCAGCGCGGTGGGCAGCTCCTTATCGGTGAGAAGGGTGTTGAGGGTCAGGTAGACCTTCACGCCCCGGACATGACAATACGAGACCGCCCAGACCAGGTCCTCCTGGGAGAAGTTCTTGGCCCGACGGCGGGCGTTAAAATCGCCGCAGCCCAAATAGACGGCGTTGGCGCCGTTTTGGACGGCGGCAATGAGAGCGTCGGGGGAACCGGCGGGGGCGAGCAGCTCCATGTTACTTGGAGCCCTTCTGGAGATTGAAGATCTCCCGCTTGGCGTCGGAGAGCTCCAGCTTGAGCTTGGTCAGCTCGTCCAGATATTCCTTCAACTGACGGCGGAGATTTTCCGCGCTCTCCTGTTCTTGGAAATATTCCTCGGTGATGTTGAGGGCGGCAAGAACGGCCGCATCCCCCAGGGCAAGCCTGCCGGGGGCCATCAGCTGGGAGATCTGCGCGTCCACATGGGCGGCGATCTTTTGGGTGAGCATAGGCTCGCCCTCGGTCAAAAGAGTGTATTCCTTTTCGGCGATGGTGACCTTGATTTGGTTCATGGGGGTGGCTCCTCTCTGTTTGACGGTGGAGATACCAAGATGTTACGTATTAATATGGGCAGGCTCAGTAGGCCACGCCCCAGTAGATCATGTGCTTGGCGGGCTTCCCGCAGATGGGGCACACGTCGCCCAGGTGCTCCTGCTCCAGGGGGATGCACCGGGAGGACATCCCGGCCTCCTCCTTCATCTTCAGCTCGCAGTCCAGCTCACCGCACCACATGGTCTTAATAAAACCGCCCTTTTCCGCCTGGATGGCCTTGGCCTCCTCCACCGAAAAGGCGGGATAGCAGTGCTCCTCCAGGTTCTTTCTCGCCTTGGCCAGCAGCCCCGCGTGGATGTCCTCCAGCAGCTTAGCCACCGTCTCTTCAATGCCGTCCAGAGAGACGAACAGCTTTTCGCCGCTGTCCCGGCGGACCAGGACGCACTGGTCCTTCTCCATGTCCTTGGGGCCCAGCTCCAGCCGCAGAGGAACGCCCTTCATCTCATACTCGGCAAACTTCCAGCCGGGGGAGTTGTCGGAGTCGTCCAGCTTCACCCGGAAGCCCGCCTTTTGGAGCTTCTCCATCACCGCCCGGTTGGCCTCGATGACTCCTTCCTTATGCTGGGCCACGGGGATGACCACCGCCTGGATGGGGGCCACCTTGGGGGGGAGGACCAGGCCGTTGTTGTCGCCGTGGACCATGATGATCCCCGCGATCATGCGGGTGGACACCCCCCAGGAGGTCTGGAAGGGGTGGTGGAGTTGGTTGTCCTTGCCGGTAAAGGTGATGTCGAAAGCCTTGGCAAAGCCGTCGCCAAAGTAGTGGCTGGTGCCCCCCTGGAGGGCCTTGCCGTCGTGCATCATGCACTCCACGGTGTAGGTGGCCTCGGCGCCGGAGAACTTCTCCTTGTCCGTCTTGCGGCCCTTCACCACCGGGATGGCCAGCACGTTTTCATAGAAGTCGGCGTAGATGTTGAACATCCGCTCGGTCTCTTCGATCGCTTCCTCGGCGGTGGCGTGCATGGTGTGGCCCTCCTGCCACAAAAATTCCCGGTGGCGCAGGAAGGGGCGGGAGGTCTTTTCCCAGCGCAGAACGCTGGTCCATTGGTTGTAGAGCTTGGGCAGGTCCCGGTGGGAGTGGATGATGTTAGCGTAATGCTCACAGAACAAGGTCTCAGAGGTGGGGCGGATGCAGTAGCGCTCCTCCAGCTTGTCGCTCCCCCCCTGGGTCACCCAGGCGCACTCGGGAGCAAACCCCTCCACATGGTCCTTCTCCTTTTGAAGGAGGGATTCAGGGATCAACAGGGGCAGATAGACATTCTCGTGGCCCGTCTTCTTGAACTCCGCATCCAAGATGCGCTGGATATTCTCCCAGATGGCGTAGCCGTAGGGCCGGTAGATGAACATCCCCTTGATGGAGGAATAGTCGATCAGCTCCGCCTTTTTGCATACGTCGGTGTACCATTGGGTGAAGTCCACATCCATGTCGGTGATCTGCTCCACCTGCTTTTTGTTCTCTGCCATAATATCCACCTCAAACTTTTGAAATGTGGGGCTATTTTACTCCAAAATCACAGTTACGTCAAGCTGTCACGCTCCCGTTGGACGCATGGCCAGTCGCATTTTCGCTCCGCCTCGGGCCAAATCGCGGCGGCTGCGCCGCCTTACCAATTCGTCCCTCGCTTCGCTCAGATGCTCCCTATGCGTCTACGGGTCGCGCTTCTAATATCTGCACGTCCAGCTGGAGATCAACCCACCGGGGACAAGCCAGAGGAGAAGGTAGACCAGCATGGTCCCCGCGCTCAACGAGGCAAAGGCCCCGGCACTCACCAGATAAAAGGCCAGGGCGATCCCCACCAGGGAGCCCACCAGGGCAAACAACGCGCAAAAGCCCGCCGCGCTCACCAGCCGCTTGCCGCCTACCACGGCCTCGGCGTAGGGACCCAGTCCCTCCCGGCACAGCACCGCCGCCAAAGGCGCCTCGGAGTCCCTGCTCTGCTGGGACAGCTCCCGCCGCCGGTCCAGATTGGGAAATTCCATCCGGTCTACCGGCAGCTTGAAGCGCTGGCGGAGCATATCGGGAATGACCAAAAAGTCCCGGGTAGCCAGGATCGGGTCCAGGCCGTTGGCGATGAGAGATTGAAGGGCGGGGCGGATGGCGGGATGGAGGCGGTAGTTAAGGGCGAAGATGGCCTCCAGCTCCCCGCTCACCGCGCAGAACACCGCGTTTTTCACCTTCAGCCCCTGGGGCAGCTCCACGTGCATCAGCTCCATAAAGGCCGCCGAGCCCACCAGCACCTGTCGCCCGCCGATGACCCCGGACACGCCCCCCTCATGGAACATGACTCCGGTCACCTTGCGGTATATCGTCCCCTGAGTGCGCAGAAGGTCGGAGAAGGGCTTCTCCATGCCGCTGCCCGTCTCCCGGATAAGGGTGGCGGTATAGGAAGCGGCGGTCTCAATAGACAGCTCGCCGCACATTTTCAGCCCGTTCAACGTCACGCTCCCGGTGGGAAACAGATCCCCGTCGGTGAGCACCACGCCCTGTCCGCCCTTGCCGGGGCGGTAGCCGTCCCAGCCCGCCAGGGCCGCGCCCACCTTAGCCAGACGGCCTGCCACCGAGGAAAAGGGCATGGCAAAGGCCAAAAACCAGGAAAACCCGCACCCGGCGGTAAGGGTGGCGGAAAGGCACCAGAAAAACAGCTCGGGCTTTTTCTGCCCGACAGAGGCCAGCAGGGAGCATACCACACACAGTAGCAAAAGCACCGGCGCGGCGATGTGCTGGACCCGGGCCACGCCGTCGCACCCCTGGACCTGACTGCCATAGCCCACGCTCTCCCCGGAGGTCTTGGCGTAGGCGTCGGCGTTATCCCAGAATTTTTCCTCCAGCTTTACCAGATACGGCTCAGTGGCTGACCCGGCCACACGGCAGCTCTGACGCAGCGCCCGGCGGCGGAGAAATTTTCCCCACAGGGCAAAGAAAACGGCCGCCGCCACCACGGCGCAGTAGGGCATCTCTCCTCCACGGCCGCCAAACATGGGCATGGTCAGCGCGTCGCCCACGGCCGCAATCACCGTGAGCAGGAGCATCGTCTCCCACTCCATGCGTAGCTTGATCAAGCTGGCCAATCCTTGGATCAGCACATCAGCGGCCACTAGGGCGGATAGCCCCAGCAGCGCCGCGGCGATCTGATAGCGAAGGTTCCCATCGTAAAGGACGGCGCGTAGCGGCTCGGTCAGGGGTAGCGGAACGGGCCAGCCCCGGGGCAGGGCCAGCGCCCAGTAGAGCTGTACCAGCGCCAGCACCAAGGCCAGAACCGTGCGGGTGTGCAAAAAGCCCAGACCTTTTTTATACCGTGCCGCCAGCTGCATAGGGGGTATGTCCGGCTTGGGCCGTCGCTCCCGGCGGCGCTTGTGGGAGGGGGGGACGTGAGTGGGCTCCTCCTCCCAGTCCACCCCCGGCAACAGCTGCTCCCGCCGCTCCCGCTCGGGATCGTCGGGGAGGTCGTCCGCGGGAAACAGCTGCTCGGCATAGGCGTCCGCCTTCTCAAAGAGCTTGCCGATGCGCCCGGTGAGGGATGTGTCCGGCTGGGGAAAGTCGATGACGTTGTCCGGCGGCGTCCGCGTTTCCATCGCCGGGAGCTCCGCGCCCTTCTCCGGCTCGGGCTTCCCCTTGGCGCCCTTCTCCGGCTTGGCTCTTTTTGCTTTCTCCGCTTGCGCGGCCTTCTTGGGCGGCTCTTCCGCCGCCGGGGACGGCCCGGTCTCCTTCTCTGCCGCGCGCTCCGGCTCCTGTGGCGAGACCGGCGGCCCAAATTCCGCCAGGATCTTCTCCAATTCCTCGTCACGGTCCACCGGCCTCACCTCCTTCTCTTTTTGCCCGATATCCGGGTCAGTCCAAACGCTGGCGCACCGCCTCGTAGAGCAAGATCGCCGCCGCCGCGGAGGCGTTCAGGGAGTTGAGCTTCCCCCGCATGGGGATGGACACGCGCACGTCGCAGGTCTCCTCCACCAGGCGGCTCATGCCGTTCCCCTCACTGCCGATGACGATGGCCGCGGGACCCTTCAGGTCAGTGTCGTACAGCTGGGTGTCTCCCGCCGCCGTGGCGCCGTAGACCCACAGTCCCTCCTTCTTCAGGTCCTTCAGACAGGCGGTGAGATTGGGCACCCGCGCCACCGGTACATGGCTCACCGCTCCGGCGGAGGTCTTGGCCACCACGGCGGTCAGGCCCGCGCTGCGGCGCTTGGGGATGATGACCCCGTGGGCTCCGGCGCACTCGGCGGTGCGGATCACCGCTCCCAGGTTGTGAGGATCGGACAGCTCGTCGCACACCACCACCAGAGGCGGTTCATTTTTCTCACGGGCGGCGGTGAGAATGTCGGAAACATCTACATACTCCCGCACCGAGGTCACCGCGATGACCCCTTGGTGGGAGTGGGTAACGCTCATAGCGTCCAGCTTGCGCCGGTCGCACTCCACCACCACCGCTCCCTGCCCCCTGGCCTTGGAAGCGATGTGGCCAAGGGTGGCGTCTACCTCGCCCTTGGCAATATAGACCTTGTCGATGGCGGTCCCTACCCGCAGGGCCTCCAGCACCGCGTTGCGCCCCTCGATGATCCCATCCTCGCCCTGCTGCTTTTCCTTCCAGTCCACGCCGCCACCCTCTTTCACTTCTTTAACCGAAATATCATACCACACAAATCGCCCTTTGAAAAGTACCTTCGCGGGATTTTAACTTTACAGAAAGTTCATTGTAATGCGGGGCAAACTATGATACAATGCATCTTAAACATTTGGCGCTGTTTTCTACTTTTCCCCAAAGGAAGGTCTTGGATATGAACCAAAACAACAATCAAAACAACCAGGGCGGCAACAAAAACAACCGCAAGAACACTCTGGGCATCCTCTCCATTGTCCTGTGGGCCGTGATCCTCACCGCGGCCATGCAGCTGCTGGTCTCCGCCCTGCGCTCGGACAAGACCGACGAGATTCCCTATTCTACCTTCCGCCAGTGGGTCATGGAGGACAAGGTCGCCACCGTTAAGATGACCAGTTCCCAGTTTACCTTTACCCTGGTAGAGGACGAGAAGGCCGCCCAGGAGGCCCAGGAGACCGCCCAGCAGAAAAACCCCTTCTTCCCCGTGGGCAAGACCCCTGTGAAGCAGTATGTCACCGCCCCACTGAACGACGACGACATCATCCCCCTGATGGAGGAACACGGCGTCAAGGAGTTTGGCACCGACCTGGTGGACCAGTCCACCTATGTCTGGAGTTTCATCCTCTCCCAGATCCTGCCCATCGTCCTGATGGTAGCCGCCATGATTTTCCTCTTCCGCTTTATGTCCAGCAAGATGGGGGGCATGGGCGGCGTCGGCGGCGTGGGCAAGGCCAACGCCAAGGTCTACATGGAGAAAAAGACCGGCGTCACCTTTGCCGACGTAGCCGGCCAGGACGAGGCCAAGGAATCGCTGGAGGAGATCATTGACTTCCTCCACAACCCCGGCAAATACACCGAGATCGGCGCGAAACTGCCCAAGGGCGCGTTGCTGGTGGGCTCCCCCGGCACGGGCAAGACCCTGCTGGCAAAGGCGGTGGCCGGAGAGGCCAACGTCCCCTTCTTCTCCATCTCCGGCTCCGACTTTGTGGAGATGTTCGTGGGCGTGGGCGCGTCCCGGGTCCGCGACCTCTTCAAGGAGGCCGCCAAGGTGGCCCCCTGCATCATCTTCATTGACGAGATCGACACCATCGGCAAGTCCCGGGACAACCGCATGGGCGGCAACGACGAGCGGGAGCAGACCCTCAACCAGCTGCTGGCGGAGCTGGACGGCTTTGACCCCACCAAGGGGATCATCGTCCTGGCCGCCACTAACCGCCCCGAGGTGCTGGACAAGGCCCTGCTCCGCCCCGGACGGTTCGACCGGCGCATCACCGTGGACCGCCCCAATCTGGCGGGTCGTCTGGCGACCCTCCAGGTCCACACCCGCAACATCCGCCTGGCGGAGGACGTGGACCTGAAGAAGATCGCCCAGGCCACCGCGGGCTGCGTGGGCGCGGACCTGGCCAATCTGGTGAACGAGGCCGCGCTCCGGGCCGTCCGCCACGGCCGCAAGGCGGTGAACCAGCAGGACCTGCTGTCCTCCTTTGAGCTGGTCATCGCCGGGGCGGAGAAGAAGGGAACCGTCCTCACCGAGAAGGAAAAGCGGCTCATCGCCTATCACGAGGTGGGCCACGCCCTGGTGGCCGCCAAGCAGAAGGACGACGTGATGCCGGTGAGCAAGATCACCATCGTCCCCCACGTCCAGGGGGCGCTGGGCTACACCCTCCACCTTCCCGAGGAGGAGAAATTCCTCATGACCAAGGAGGATCTTTACTCCGAGATCCGCACCCTTTTGGGCGGCCGGTGCGCCGAGGAGCTGGTGTTTGACACCAAGACCTCCGGCGCCTCCAACGACATCGAGCGGGCCACCGAGCTGGCCCGCAAGCTGGTGGCCATGTTCGGCATGAGCGACAAATTCGGCGCCATGGGGCTGACCACGGTGCAAAATCAGTATCTGGACGCCAGCTACGGCCTCACCTGCGCCCAGGCTACCGCCGCCCAGCTGGACGAGGAGGTCCGCAAGATCATCGATTCCTGCCACAAGGAGGCCCGGGGCATTTTGGAGGAAAACCGGGCCGACCTGGACGCTGTGGCCGCTTATCTGCTGGAAAAGGAGACCATCACCGGCCAGGAGATGATGGCAATTCTGAAGGGCGACGACCCCGCCACGGCAGACAACTACGGGGCGAACCCCTCGTAAGGCTGCGCGGCAATATGGACATACACGCCTCGTGGCAATAAGACTGAGGGACGGTTTTCTCTGTCGGGGCCTTTCCGACAGGAGAACAACCATGACGTGTCCGTCACACAGGGACAAATGAGGCGAAAATGTCCTTCACCACACGCTAAGCCGTCCCTCTGTGTGCTTAATACCACATAATGGTCTTTTCTTGATCGCAAACACCGCTTTCAAACATATCTAACAATGCAGCCACCGCGTGTGCGACATGAGATTTACACCATTCATACCCTCGTGGCAAAGTCACCGGCTCCGCTTCTCCGCTTTCACCATTGACGCAAATCTCAAATGGGTCATGGCAGTCCTCCACAATGGCTGTGCAGACGATTATTTTATCTTTGATCTTTATATTTTTTAATTCTATCATTGTATTCTTCGACCTCCTTCGCATAATTGTATATGGCAGATGTTCTCTTGTGGGCCTCAGCCTGGCTCATGCCCGACGCAACCAACTCCATCTCCATCATCTCGTGCTTCAAAAGAGTTAAATCATGCTCTTGAATATCGACACCCTCCAAAAGACGTTTCCACGACTGTGCCATGTCGTAATCAGGCGCAAATCTTTCCCGTTTGCCTCCGCTGAGAATATGGCTATCGAAGAATAGGTATTGCTTTATTTGCATGATTTGGTCTGAGCCATATCCCGTATTTTTCGCTATCCTCGCAACATCGGTTTTCATCTTCCGTATTAATCCATAGTATCTTTTCGCATGCTCTCGTGCAGCTTTCCCTGTGGGATTCAGAGCACCAGATACTGTCTCCGATAGCATTGTACCATCTTCTTCAGTGGGTAGCAACTCATTTTCAGCTAGAATCAATGGCTCTGCTTTATCCGTTTGTTCTGTTACCTCCCCGCTCTGCCTCCGGGCGATCTGGTCCAGAATAGCCAGCATGTCATCCTTGGCGAGGTCGCCAAGAGGATCGTCCCCCGCGGCCATCTCCCAGGCCAGACGGGAAAGGATATCCCGGGGGCTCTGCTGCACAGGACGCGGTGGGATCTCCGGGACCAATCCCATCAAATATCCTCCGCCTCCGTTGGTGCTCTCGGAATTGGGGGTAAACGCGGGAGCCTCCCATCCGTAAGCGGGCGCGCCCGTCACACTCCCGGCATCCACCGCCGTGCCCGGGATCGCGCCAAGCTCCAGCCGCTTCATGGAGATAGCCTCATCCAGGGTGTCCAAAAACTCGTTGATGGCGGTCACCGTCTCCTGTTGGCCCATGTAGGTGTTAGCGTTGATCGCGCCCCTTGTTCGGGCAATCTTGAGTTCCAAATCGTCCAGCGTGGCCTCCGGACCGTTTACATACACGTTGTTGGCAATGCGTTGAAAATCCCTCTTCATATCCTCCGCGTCCGCCTGAAGCCGCACCGCCGCCTCCTTGGACTGCGCGCGGGTCTGGAGATAGCGGGAGAGGGCGGAAAATGCCGCCGCCGAGGTCAAGTCCACCGCCGCTTCCTCGCCGCTGGGCCGATAATCCTCGTCCAGCAGCATACGCGTACCCATTTGGGTCCCTGCAAAGGAGACGCCCTCGGTAGCGCTGGCCGCTACATTGGCGGGAATGGAGTTGCTCAGGTTCAGGTGCCCCAGGAGCTTCACCGCTCCTCCATGCACCATTTGGCCCACCCCCTGGCCCGCCATTCCCGCCAAGGCGTTGGTCACTCCTGCCTTGACGATCTGCCCTGCGTCCCCACCGTTCTCCGCGGTCCGCAATGCCGCCTGGCCCCCGAAGTTCAGGCCTGTGGAAAGGACAGTCTGCGCCGCCTTGGGCAGATGGCGCAGCAGAGGTGTTGTTTTTACCGCCGCATCCGCCAGCTTTCCTCCTGCCAGAGTGACACCAACATTTCCCGCCACCGCTCCCACCAACATCAACGGCCAGACGGCGGCCCTGGAGGCCATCATGCTCAAGGACGACCAGGGCGGAGCCTACACCTACTACAAGCTTCGTGACCTGGGTACATCCCTGGGCTTCAAGGTGGACTGGAGCGCCGAAAAGGGCATCTTCATCGAGACAAAATAAAGAGAGAACGAGAAGGACAAGGGAAGACAAGGGGACTTCTTTTGTCTTGTTGATTTTTATGATAAGTTTCAATTCTTATCCATTTTATACATATTTGATACGTTTGTGGCAAGCTCTTTTCAGGGGTTTGGCTGAAAGGCGGCGCGTCTGGGACGCCGCGCCCTACGAAGGTCAAGGACGGGTTTAGAACCCGCCCCTACAAAGACACAAGGGACGAAAAAAGCAGGAGTGGGTCAATGCCACTCCTGCCTGTTCGTTATTCTATCCGGCCTGCCCTTATTTCTCATAATGGACTTAACACAGAAGAACCGTCGCCGTGTGCATGCGCGTTCACAATGTACCATTTGCACTTTTCACAGATTTCATTCGCTCTGTCGATATCAATGGGCTCCATCAACCACTTCATGTCCATTTCATCCTCACGGACCTCTTGCACCTCGTAACATTCTCCATAAAATACTTCCCTACCATATAGTGGACACATATGCGTATCGTCATGGTTCTTTGCCATCAAATTACTTCCTTTCCAGATAATCTTTATATTTCCTTCTCAACTTCTCTGGGACTACTGTTATCAGTCTCCCCTGTAAGTTTAAAACTACATACCCATCATCAGATATTATTTTCAAAGTCTGACTCTTGGCTTGCCACAAAACAAGCTTTCTATTTTCAATTATACCTTGCGCCACGGTAGCAGTCAATCCCGCCCTATCCGGTTTGCTCGTAAGGTTTTTTGCAAAATGTTGTGTCGCGCCGGAAATAGATGGAAGCGACACACTGATTACATACTCTGTTGGAGAAAACTTCTCTATAATTTGGACATTTCCATCGTATTCCCTTAGCGGCGCTAGCGCTACTACGTCCTCTTCTCCCGGGTTTGCCTCCCCGCTCTGCCTCCGGGCGATCTGGTCCAGAATGGCCAGCATGTCATCCTTGGCGAGGTCGCCAAGAGGATCGTCCCCCGCGGCCATCTCCCAGGCCAGACGGGAAAGGATATCCCGGGGGCTCTGCTGCACAGGACGCGGTGGGATCTCCGGGACCAATCCCATCAAATATCCTCCGCCTCCGTTGGTGCTCTCGGAATTGGGGGTAAACGCGGGAGCCTCCCATCCGTAAGCGGGCGCGCCCGTCACACTCCCGGCATCCACCGCCGTGCCCGGGATCGCGCCAAGCTCCAGCCGCTTCATGGAGATAGCCTCATCCAGGGTGTCCAAAAACTCGTTGATGGCGGTCACCGTCTCCTGTTGGCCCATGTAGGTGTTAGCGTTGATCGCGCCCCTTGTTCGGGCAATCTTGAGTTCCAAATCGTCCAGCGTGGCCTCCGGACCGTTTACATACACGTTGTTGGCAATGCGTTGAAAATCCCTCTTCATATCCTCCGCGTCCGCCTGAAGCCGCACCGCCGCCTCCTTGGACTGCGCGCGGGTCTGGAGATAGCGGGAGAGGGCGGAAAATGCCGCCGCCGAGGTCAAGTCCACCGCCGCTTCCTCGCCGCTGGGCCGATAATCCTCGTCCAGCAGCATACGCGTACCCATTTGGGTCCCTGCAAAGGAGACGCCCTCGGTAGCGCTGGCCGCTACATTGGCGGGAATGGAGTTGCTCAGGTTCAGGTGCCCCAGGAGCTTCACCGCTCCTCCATGCACCATTTGGCCCACCCCCTGGCCCGCCATTCCCGCCAAGGCGTTGGTCACTCCTGCCTTGACGATCTGCCCTGCGTCCCCACCGTTCTCCGCGGTCCGCAATGCCGCCTGGCCCCCGAAGTTCAGGCCTGTGGAAAGGACAGTCTGCGCCGCCTTGGGCAGATGGCGCAGCAGAGGTGTTGTTTTTACCGCCGCATCCGCCAGCTTTCCTCCTGCCAGAGTGACACCAACATTTCCCGCCACCGCTCCGGCCCCATAGGCAACAGGGTGTTCCTCCCGCGCCTGAGTATAGGGCGACCATCCCTCCGGGGTCAGGGGAGAACGGAAGGGCTTCGGAGTCATGGCCTGCTGTGCCTTTGTCCCCTCCCGGTCCGCCCAGGTCGCCCCGGGCAGGGCGCTTACCAGGCCTGCCGCCGCGGCAAAGGGACCGGACATTCCCGCCCGGTCTGCCAATGCAGTCCCTAGGGCATACTGGGCCTTGAACAGTTCTGTTTCCTCCGGGGTCATGCTGCGTTCAAAGCTCAACATGGCGGGGATCTGCCCATAGGGAGAGGCGCCCGCCGCTCTTTGAGCTTCTTGGTAGCGGACTTGGAGCGGCTGGGCGGCAAGCTGTTCGGCGGCGGCGCGGGCCTCGGTTTTTTCCTCTTCGGTCAACAGTCCTTGCTTCCTGGATAAGGCCAACCAGCGAGGGTCGAACCCCATAGCGATGATGTCTTCCCGTTCCAGCTCCTTGTTCAGCTGATCGATCAGAGCCCTGTTTTGCTCCGGTGTTGTCAGTCCGCCGCTGAACAATGGCATCTTCTCCAGCCGCTTGGCTGTCTCCAGCGCTTGTTCCTTCTGTCTCCTGGAAAGATGATCAAAGACCAAGGGCTCCGGGTCCATAGGAAGCGGCAAAGGCATGGGTTTCTCCTTGCGCTTCGGGGTCTTGACGATCCCGGCCTGGAGCCCCGCGGCGTAGGGTGTGACAGGCATCGAAGCTTCACCTGTCAGGTAGTTGGAGGCAGAGAACTGTGTCGGCATAGACACGCTGACAGGCGCTGTCGCTTGGGCCGTCGTCTCCGCCACCGAGGTCTGGGCGGTCCGCCGCTCCTGCTCCTTACGGGCTTGGGTCTGCTTGACCGCTGCCTCGTTGCGCCGCGCGGCCAGCGCCAGGGCCGCGGGGTCCGTCCCCTTGGGCATGGAGGCGGGGACACGGACCGTGGGAGGGGCCTTCGGAGTCTCCTTCCGCTCTACGGGTTTGAGGTCCAGCTCCTTCAGTTCTTTGTTCTGAAGGGCCGCCCCATAAGCCGGGGCCTGAGTGTAGCTTCCTCCCATTGCATAAGACGAGGCGGCGGCCCGGGTCAGCCCCGGCGCCTGCGTCCACCCTAATTCTGTTTTGCCCTTTTGCCGTTCTTTAGTTGTCATAGCATCACCTTTTCCTTTCTTTTGTGTGATTTTCAGCTTTTCTTCTCCAGCTGTGACCAGACCACTTTTGTGAACAATATTCACGTAGCCATCCTACATCAATCGTGAATCAAAGTCAATAGTCTCTTTGGGGAAAGTAAAAAATGTTGACGCTGGTTCACTAATGTGGTACTGTATAAGCAGCTAAGGAGGTGGCAGTGTGGACACTCACGAGAACATCAAGCGGCTGCGCAAGCTTCGCGGCTACTCCCAGGAGGAGCTTGCGCGGATGGTTGGGTACACAGACCGCTCGTCCATTGCAAAGATCGAAAGCGGCGGCGTGGATCTGAGCCAGTCGAAGATCACCGCGTTTGCCCTGGCGCTGGGGGTGACGCCGGGGCAGATCATGGGAATTATCGACGAGCCCGACCCGTCCCCTCTGCCGTCCAACGTCGTCCCACTGCGGCCCATGAAGAAGATCCCCCTGGTGGGACAGATCGCCTGCGGCGTTCCCATTCTGGCGGAACAGAACATTGAGGGCTACATCGATCTCCCCCGCCATATCCGCGCCGATTACGCGCTTACCTGCAAGGGGGACAGCATGGTAAACGCCGGGATCAGGGACGGCGACGTGGTTTACATCCGCCAGCAGTCGGAGGTGGAGAACGGTCAGATCGCCGCCGTCATGGTAGACGACGCCGAGGCGACCCTAAAGCGCGTCTACTTTGACGGCTCCATGGTTCAGCTTGTGGCCGAAAACCCGTGTGTATCACCGATGGTATTTACCGGCCAGGACGTTTCCCGCGTTCACATCCTTGGCCTTGCCGTGGGCTATACCCATATCATGGGCTAGGGAGATCCGTTCAGAATGATTACGGCAAGCGGGTGAGCGTGGTATAATCAAGGCATACTATTCGAGAAGCAACGAAAAGGGAGGCGTTTTTTATGGAGGGAAGCGGGCATTCGGTGAAGGTCATCGGGCACAAGAACCCGGACACCGACTCCATCTGCGCGGCCATCGCCTACGCGAAACTGAAAAACGCGGTGGATTCGGCCCGCCGTTATGTGCCCTGCCGGGCGGGACTGGTGAACCGGGAGAGCAAGTTTGCCCTGGACTATTTTGGCGTGGAACAGCCCCGGCTCACCACCGACGTCAGCCCCCAGCTCAAGGACGTGGACTACCGGCTGGACGCCGGGGTGGACGCCTCCCTCAGTCTGCGCCGGGGATGGGATCTGCTGGGAGAGCGCAATGCGGACACCCTGTGCGTGGTGGACGGAGAAAACCTCCTGCGGGGGCTGGTGACCATCAAGGACATGGCGACCGCCTATATGGACATGCTGGACGAGGGCATTTTGCGCAAGGCGAAGACCCCCTATGAAAACATTGTGGATACCTTGAACGCCGTGGTGCTGGCGGGAGAGGTCTTGGGCCGGGTGGTGACGGGCAACATCGTGGTGGGCGCGGGCAGCGGCTCCATGATGGAGGCGTCCATCTCCAAGGGGGATGTGGTCATTGTCTCTGACCGGGCGGAGAGCCAGCTGGCCGCCATTGAGGGAGAGGCCGGGTGCATCGTGGTGTGCCAGGGAGCCAAGGTTTCCAAAACCATCTGTTCTCTGGCGGAGGAACACAAATGCATTTTGCTCTCTACTCCTTACTCCACCTATGTGGCCGGACAGATGGTGGTGCAGGCCGCCCCCATCGGGCACTATATGGTGTCGGAGGGGCTGTTGACCTTCTCCCCGCACAGCCCGGTAGAGAACGTGACAAAGGTGATGGCCAAGGTACGCTACCGCTATTTCCCCATCGTGGACGAGTCGGAGCACTATCTGGGGATGGTCTCCCGGCGAAACCTGTTGAACCTGGAGAAAAAGCGGCTGATCCTGGTGGACCACAATGAGAAGGGACAGGCGGTGGACGGCCTGGAGGAATCGGAGATCCTGGAGATCATCGACCACCACCGCATCGGCGCGGTGGAGACTGAGGGGCCGGTGTATTTCCGCAATATGCCGGTGGGCGCCACCTGCACCATCATCTACCAGCTCTACAAAGAAAACGGCGTGGTCCCGGACCGGGCGGCGGCGGGGCTGATGCTGTCCGCCATTCTGTCCGACACCCTCATGTTCCGCTCCCCCACCTGCACCCCTCTGGACGAGGCGGCGGCCCGGGAGTTGGCCAAGCTGGCGGAGGTGGATATGGAGGACTACGCCCAGGCCATGTTCGACCACGGCGGAGACGTGTCGGGCAAGAGCCCGGAGGAGCTACTGCGGACGGACTATAAGATCTTTACCGGTGGCGGCACCCGCTTTGGGGTGGGGCAGAGCATCTTCATGTCGGACAAGAACCGCGCGGCGGGAGAGGCGCTGCTGAAGCCCTATCTGGACGCCGCCCTTCAAAAACAGGGGGTGGACTTCATTTTTTATATGTTCACCGACGTGCCCACCTCCACCACCGAGGTGATGATGGCGGGGGACGGCGCAGCGGAGCTGGTAGAGCGGGCCTTTGGCGCGCAGACCAAGGACGGCGTGGCTGTCCTGCCCGGGGTGATGAGCCGCAAGAAGCAGATGATCCCCGCCCTGCTCAGCGCCATCAAGGCCGAGCAGCCGTAGCAAAGGAAGCGGAAAAGAGACAGGTCGAAGGAGGGCCTCGCCATGAAGCATTGGAGCAAACAGATCTGGACAGGATTGGTCAGCGTGTCGCTGTGCCTTGCCCTGCTTGCAGGCATGACGCCCGCGGGGGCGATCACCGTAGAGCAGATGCGCGATCTTTTGGAGGAACGCTACGTGGACGAGGTGCCGAGCGCCGCCCTGGAGCAGGATACGGTGGAGGCCACGGTGGCCGCGCTGGGAGACCCATACAGCTGGTATCTGACGGCAGAAGAGCTGGAGCTCTATATGGACACCGACGTGGATGAGAAGGTGGTGGGCATCGGCGTGGGCGTGCAGCTGGGCGAGGACGGCGTCGAGGTGCTTTACACCGAGGCGGGCGGACCGGCGGCGAAGGCTGGCCTGGAGGCGGGAGACGTGCTGGTGAAGGTGGACGGCGTTTCCCTAGAGGGCATGATCCTGGACGAGGTGGCCGCCCTCATTCGGGGGGAGGAGGGGACCCGTGTGGTCCTGACCTATCGTCGGGACGGCCGGCTCAAAAACATACGGGTGGAGCGTCGGCTGGTGGTGGTCGCCGCCACCCGGGGCGAACTGCTGGAGGGCGGCATCGGGTACATACAGTGCGACGAATTTGGCAGCGACACGGCGGGGCATTTCCGCGACCTCATCGCGGAGATGGACAGCGAAGCCAACGTATGGGTCATCGACCTGCGGGGGAATCCTGGCGGAACGGTGGACGCAGTGAGCGGCGTGGGAAACCTGTTCGCCGGGCCGGGAGCGTATATCCTGATGAGGGAGAAGAGCGGCGAGTACGCCGCTTACGGCCTGGACAGCGAGGCGGTCACCGACAAGCCGGTGGTGATCCTGACCGATGAGAACTCTGCTTCCGCCTCCGAGGCGCTGACGGCGGCCCTGCGGGACTATGGGCGGGCTGTGGTGATCGGATCGCGTACCTTTGGCAAGGGCATTGCCCAGGATATCCTCTGGGACGAGCAGTACCCGGAGTATTTTACCGACGGGGACGGGGTGAAGCTGACCACGGCGCGGTTTTTCTCCCCTCTTGGCAACACCAACCACTCTCTGGGGGTCATCCCCGACCTCAATGTGGATCCCGCTCTGGCGCTGGAACTGGTGAAGCTTCTGGCGCCCACATGGAGCAAGGAAGAGGCGGAGGAACCGTTGATGTTCTCCCTGAACGGGACGTGGTACACCGTGGAGCTGGCGGGGGTGACACGGGACCCTGAGCGCTATGCCCTGCTGAAGGTGCTTTTAGATGCCCTGCCCCGCTATACCGCAATGGCTTGGGACAAACGGTTTGTGGATATGGGGGAGATCTACGCCGAGCTTGGGATGACGGACGACCACCATATCTTTGCGGATGGCGACGAGGGCACGGTGTGTGGCGCCGAGATCTACGACGAGCTCTACACCTACGAGCTGATGGCGGGGAAGGGCGACGGGCTGTTCCACCCGGACGATCCCCTGACCCGGGCGGAGCTCTGCCAGCTGGTGGCGGTGGCTCTGCAGTGCTATGTGCCCGATAACCCCAGCCCCTTTGTCGACGTGGCGGAGGACGCCTGGTATACTCCGGCCGTGATCGCCGTCTACAACCGGGGGCTGGTGAAGGGGGACGGCAACGGCCTCTTCCACCCGGAGGAGGCGGTGTCCCACCAGGAATTCTTTGTGGTGATGGGCCGGTTGTTGGCATGGCTCAACAGCGATATCTACGATGTGCTGGACGAGGTGGGCGAGGAGGAGCTGTCCCTGCGGCTCCTGCGGGGATATGACGATTGGGCCAAGCCCTACACCTGGCTGCTCTCTTGCGGGGCGGAGGATTACAAGGGCGGAACGGTGAATCTTTTGTGGGATGAGCCGGATCTGATCGGACCTGATGACGCAACTACCCGGGACGAGGCGGCCGCGGTGCTCTACCTGATGCTGACCTATCTGTGGATCATATAAAAAAGTCAGGCGGCGGACAGTTGTCCGCCGCCTGACTTTGCGTTTAGGATATCGGCTTTGTGTCCGGCAATGGCTGGGGGTTTGACTAGTCCGCCACGGCGGAAAAGACCTTGCCCAGGGCGTCGTGGATGACCAGGTTGGCGTGGGCGTCGTAGGGAGTGGCGTCCTTGTTGATGAGCACCAGCTTTTGTCCGCCGTAATAGCGGATAAGCCCCGCGGCGGGGTAGACCACCAGGGAAGTGCCGCCTACGATGAGCATGTCGGCGGCGCGGATGGCCTGGACGGCGCCGACCATCACGTCCTCGTCCAGCCCCTCCTCGTAAAGGACCACATCCGGCTTGATGAGGCTGCCGCAGGCGTCGCAGTGAGGAACGCCGTCGGCGGCCTTCATGTAGTGGGCGTCGAAGAACTTATGGCATTTGGTGCAGTAGTTGCGGTGGACACTGCCGTGGAGCTCAAACACCGCCTTGCTCCCCGCCGCCTGGTGGAGCCCATCGATGTTCTGGGTGACCACCGCCTTCAGCTTGCCCCGGGCTTCCAGCTTGGCCAGGGCCAGATGCGCGGGGTTGGGGTTGGCGTCCAGGGGGAGCATCTTGTCCTGATAGAAGCGGTAAAACTCGGCGGTGTTTTGCACAAAGAAGGTATGGGACAAAATGGTCTCGGGGGGATAGGCATACTGCTGGTGGTAGAGGCCGTCCTGGCTGCGAAAGTCGGGGACTCCCGACTCGGTGGAGCAGCCCGCTCCACCAAAAAACACGATATTACTACTTTCTGCTATCCAATTTCGCAAAATATCAAGCTCGGTCATGGTAACCACACCGCCTCCTTTTGATGTATATATTGCAGCCCAGCCGCACAGCGGCGTTATGCTGCATGCAGCATGGGCTATCTACAATTGCCGTGTGCGGCTATTGTATCATACCGCCGCCTTGCGCGGCAATGGGAAGTGTGATACAATAGAAAAAATCTTACAAGGGAGGGAAGGGCGTTGAGCTTTTTGACCCTGGCGTATTTCGGGTTCTTCCCCGTGGCGGCGGTAGGGTATTTTTTCCTCCCTGCCCGGGGCAAAAACATCTGGCTGCTGGGCTGCAGCTGGTTTTTTTATCTGTGCGCCGGGGCAGAGTATGTGCCCTTTCTTATTTTGACCACCCTGCTGACCTATCTCGTCGGCCTCCGGTTGGCGGGCCGGGGCGGAAGGGGGACGCTGACGGCGGCCTTGGCGGTGTTTGTCGCGGCTCTGGGCGTGTTCAAGTATCTGGGCTTTGGGATGTCACTGGTGAAGGACGCCTTGGCGTTGGTGGGTCTGGACTGGTCCGCCCGAGTGCCTAAGCTTCTCCTGCCTGCGGGGATCTCCTTTTACTTTTTTACGGCCATGGGCTATCTCATCGACGTTTATCGGGGCAGGCAGGAGGCGGAGCGGAGCTTTACCCGGTGCGCCCTGCTGCTGGCCTTTTTCCCGGCGCTGCTGTCCGGGCCCATCGGACGGGGAAGGGATCTGCTGCCCCAGTTTGCGCAGAGCCATCCCTTCGACTACGTCGCCCTGCGGGAGGGCTTTGTCCGTTTCTTGTGGGGGGCGTGCAAAAAGCTTTTGCTGGCGGACCGGCTGGCGGTGATGGTGAATACCGTGTTCGCCGGGCCTGAAAAGTTTGGAGCGGCGCAGGTGGTCTTGGCCGCCTGTGCCTTTTCCATCCAGATATATTGCGATTTTTCCGCCTATACCGACATGGCTCTGGGCTCTGCCCGGGCCATGGGCTTTACGTTGGCGGAGAATTTCCGCACGCCCTACTTTGCCCGGTCCATCGCGGATTTCTGGCGGCGGTGGCACATGTCTCTGTCCACGTGGTTTCGGGACTATCTCTACATTCCCCTGGGCGGGAGCCGAAAGGGGAGGGGGCGGACCTATCTTAACCTGCTGATCGTCTTCGCTGTCAGCGGCCTGTGGCACGGGGCGGCGGCCAGCTTTGTGGTGTGGGGACTGCTCAACGGCCTTTATCAAGTGGCAGGGGCGGTAACTAAGCCAGGAAGGACCAAGGTCCGTCGTGTCCTCCGCCTTTCGGAGGACACGAAGCTCTCTGCTCTTTGGCAGATGGGGTGTGTGTTTGTGCTGTCCACCGTGGCCTGGGTGTTTTTCCAGGCCGGGTCGGTGGGCGGCGCATTGGCGGTGTTTCGCAACATGGTCAAGCCGGTGCTGTGGGACGTGGGAGGTCTGGCCGCTATGGGCCTGGACCGCAAGGAGGCGGCGGTAGCGGGCGTTGCGCTGTTGGCCTTGCTGGGGGTGGACGTCTGGAGCCTTTCGGAGCGGCCCTGCAAGCGGGTGGCGACCCTGCCTCGAGCCGCGCGCTGGGCGGTCTGCCTGATGCTGCTGCTGGCGGCGGCGGTATTTGGCAGCTACGGCACGGGCTATGACGCCCAGTCGTTTATTTACTTCCGGTTTTGAGGGGAGGGGAGCTTGTGGAACGACAGCCAAGGGTCAGTCGACATGAGTGGGCCTGGTGTGTGGCCTTTGTGGCGGCGGCGGCTCTCCTGCTGGGGGTGGCGACCAACATCCTCCGCCCCGCGCGGGAGGCCTTCGGTTCCACCTGGAACGCCTATCTGGCCGAGCCCAGGGACACCGTGGATGTGCTCTTTTTGGGCAGCTCCTATGCCTACTGCGACTGGAACCCCGGCGCCATGTACGACGAAAGCGGCCTGACCGGCTATGTGATGGCGGGAGGCGAGCAGACCGTCGGGGTGACCTATTATTATCTGAAGGAGGCCCTGAAGACTCAATCCCCTAAGGTGGTGGTGCTGGAGGGGTCTTCGTTGTTCTTTGACCGTTATGAGAGCTTTACCCAGATCAATGTGGGCTATATGCCCTGGGGTCTCAACAGGGTGGGAGCGATTTTGGAGTATGCCGAGCCGGAAAAACGAGAGGGCCTGTTTGTGGACTTGATTTTTTACCATGACCGGTGGAAGGAACTGACGAGAGGGGATGTTCAACAAGCAATTCCCATCCGCCAACGGGACCACTTGAAGGGACACACGGCCATGGACGGAGTGTACGACGGTGTGGCGGGAGGCGGGCCGTATCTCTCGGAGATGCGGCAGAGCGAAGAGATCTATCAGCAAAACCTGGAGGATTTTGCCCGGCTGGGTGCGCTGTGCCAAGAGGAAGGGATCGACCTGATCGTGGCCATTGCCCCCACCTACAGCCAGTATACCCCGGAGGTGTACCAGCGCTTGGAGCGGGATGTGCGGGAGCGAGGCGCGACGCGGCTCGTCAACTGGGCGGACAGCTTTGAAGAGATCGGGCTGGATCCCTCCAGACATCTGTATGACGGCGGGCACCTCAATCAGGAAGGGGCGAAGGTCTTTTCCGGGTATACCGGGGACTATTTGCTCTCCCTAGGCTATCGTCCACAGCCCCAGACGGAAGAGAACGCCGCCGCCTGGCAGGCGACGGCGGAATACTGGAGGTCATAAAAAACGGAGCGGCATTGTGCCGCTCCGTTTCCGTTTGCGAGCCCAAGGGCAAATCACAGCTCCTTCTTTGCCATGATGTGGCGGGAGATACGGTGGGAAATGAACAGAGCCGCCGCACCCAGAAGAGGAAGAAGGGCGGGGAGGCGGCCTAGGACCGCCAACGGGTCACCGTCGGAAAAAACCTGCAGAGAGGTGGCTCCCACAGCGATAAGGGCAGAGAATGCGGCCACCACCACGATCATGACGATGCGGGACTTAGTGCCGCCAAAGCGGTAGGAGATGGGGAGGATGACGGCGGCATAGAGGAGGAAGGCCCCGGCGTAGAGGAGAGCGGTGTGGAGAAAGGTGAGGGGGTCATACGCCGGGGCGTAGACAGGGTCGTTGGACCGCTCAAAGAGGCCCAGGACCAGCTGGAACAGGAACACCACCCCGCCGATGAGCGCGGCCAGCAGATACCGGGCGTCCACCGTGGCCCGGCGGCCGTTGGGGGCGGAGGCGGCGTAGGCCTCCCAGTGGTTGGCCTCGTCATAGCTGAAAAGAGACATAATGCTGGTACCCGCAAAGATGACCAGATAGAGGGAGGCAAAGGAGGCGGCGAAATCGGTGAACACCGCCAGCCCCGCGAAGGCCAGCACAAAGCAGAGGTAAAACTTGGCGTTGACCGCCTGCAGGGAGAGGTCCCGCTTCAAAAATCCAGACATATCACTGTTCCCCCTTTGTGGTGTAGATCATGATGTCCTCCAGCGTGGCCGCTTCCACAGCGGCATTGGGCAGAGCGCGCTTCAGAGCAGCCCGGTCGCTGACCAACGCCTGGCAGCCGAAGGACCCCTCTCGCTTGCCTACCAGGATATCCCGGGGAATGGCGGAAAGCTGTTCGCGGGTACAGGACACCTTTCCGTATTGGGCCAGCAGCTCGTCCTTTGGCCCTTGGACGGTGAGTGTCCCCTTGTGGAGATAGGCTACATAGTCGCACAGCTTTTCCAGGTCGCTGGTGATGTGGCTGGAGATTAAAATGGCGTGGTCGTCGTCGGAGACGAAGTCCAAAAACACATCTAAAATTTCGTCACGCACCACCGGGTCCAGGCCCGACGTGGCCTCGTCCAGCACCAGCAATTGCGGCCGGTGGGCCAGGGCGGCGGCGATGGTGAGCTTCATCTTCATTCCACGGCTCAGCTCCTTCACCTTCTTATCGGTGGGCAGGTTAAACCGTTGCAGACAGCCGTCAAAGAGGGAACTGTCCCAGTTGGGATAGAGGCCGGGGAGAAAGGCTGCAACCTGTTTGACCTTGAGCACGTCGGAAAAGGGACACTCGTCGGGGACGTAGCCCACCGTGTCCGCCAACTCCACCGTTCCCGCTGTGGGGCGGATGATCCCCAGCAGGCACTTGATAAGGGTGGATTTGCCTGCCCCGTTTTCCCCAATCAGGCCCAGAATGGTACCCTTGGGGAGAGTGAGGTCGATGCTGTCCAGCACAAAGGAGCCGTAGTCCTTGGTCAGGCCCCTGGTTTGAATGGCGTATTCCATGGTCAAAAACCTCCTTGGATCAAAATGTCCAACACTTGACGTACCTCATCGGGCGGGATGCCCGCCGTCCGGGCGGTGTCCAGGGCTTGGACGAGATGGTCCTCCACCCGCCGCCGCGCGTCCTCCCGCACCAGCTCCAGGTCCCGCGCCGCCACAAAGCAGCCCTTGCCGGGGATCGTGGTGATGAAACCCTCCCGCTCCAGCTCCTCATAGGCCCGCTTGGTGGTGATGACGCTGATGCGAAGATCCCGGGCCAACGCCCGCATGGAGGGCAGCGCCTCTCCCTCGGCCAGCGTGCCGGAGAGGATGTGCCCCTTGATCTGCCGGGTGATCTGGTCGTAGATGGGGACCTCCCCGGTGTTGCGGATAATAATGTCCATAGGTCACCCCTGTGCATACTGTATTTATCGCATATACACAGTATACACGAAATGAGCCGGTTGTCAAGAGGGAAATAAAAATTTTTTTGAGAAGGGTCCCCGGGCGGTTTTTATTGCAATTTTCCAAAAATCGTCTATAATAAAACCAACCTTTTAAAGGACGGTGGTTTTCATGAAAACCAAGGCCAATTACACCATGCTCTTCGATTTCTACGAGCTGACCATGGGCAACGGGTACTTCCAGACCCCAATGAAGGACAAGATCTGTTACTTCGATGTGTTCTTCCGCAGTGTGCCTGACGGAGGCGGTTTCGCCATTGCCGCGGGGCTGGAGCAGGTGGTGGATTACATCGAGAACCTGCGCTTCGACGACGAGGATATCGCCTATCTTCGGAGCAAAAACATTTTTGAAGAGGCGTTTTTGGAGTATTTGCGTACATTCAAATTTACCGGAGACCTGTGGGCGGTGCCGGAGGGCACTCCCATCTTCCCCGGAGAACCCATCCTGACCGTCCGCGCCAAGGCCATTGAGGCTCAGTTTATCGAGACCTTTATCCTGCTGACCCTGAATCACCAGTCCCTCATCGCCACCAAGACCTCCCGCATCGTCCGGGCGGCCAAGGGCAGGGGGGTGAGCGAGTTCGGCTCCCGCAGGGCCCAGGGCCCTGACGCGGCCATTTTGGGGGCGCGGGCCTCTTATCTGGCGGGGGCGTCGGGAACGGCCTGCGCCATGGCGGATCAGATCTACGGCTCCCCGGCCACGGGAACCATGGCCCACTCCTGGGTGCAGATGTTCCCCGACGAATATACCGCCTTTGAGACCTACTGCAAGCTCTATCCCCGCTCCGCCACCCTGCTGGTGGACACCTACAACGTCCTGCGCTCCGGGGTGCCCAACGCCATTAAGGCGTTCAAGACGGTTCTGGCCCCTCTGGGCGTCGAAAACTGCGCTATCCGCATCGACTCGGGTGACCTGACCTATCTCTCCAAGAAGGCGAGGAAGATGCTGGATGACGCGGGGCTGACAAAGTGCAAGATCGTGGCTTCCAACTCTTTGGATGAGTACATCATCCGTGACCTCATCCAGCAGGGGGCGCAGATCGACGCCTTTGGGGTGGGAGAGCGGCTCATTACCTCCAAATCCGAGCCGGTGTTCGGCGGCGTCTATAAGCTGGCGGCCATTGAAGAGGATGGGGTGGTCATCCCCAAGATCAAGGTGAGCGAGAACCCGGCCAAGATCACCACCCCCCATTTCAAGAAGGTCTACCGCCTCTTTGCCCCGGACACGGGGAAGGCATTCGCCGACTATATCACCGTCTATGATGAGACAGTGGACGGACAGCCCTTAGAGCTCTTCGACCCCCAGGCCACCTGGAAGGCCCAGACCATTACCGACTATGTGGCGGTGCCTCTGCTGGTCCCCGTGTTCGAGGGAGGGAAGCGGGTGTACGATGTGCCCACCCTGGAGGAGGCGAGGGCTTACTGCGCCAAGCAGGTGGACGCGCTGTGGGACGAGGTGAAGCGGTTTGAGAATCCCCACAACTACTATGTGGACCTGTCCCCCAAGCTGTGGCAGATCAAGCAGGAGCTTTTGAAGGAGCAGGGGCACAAATAAGCGCACCATGGAGAGAAAGAGAGAGAAACGATGAACCGAAAAGAGATGAAGCGCTCCGCCAAGGGCGTGGTCAAGCGTCACTGGCTGGTATTGGTATGCCTGTGTCTGGCGGCGGCGCTGCTGGGGACGGAGTTCAACCACAGCGTGATGCTGATCCAGATGGGCAGCGGCGAGGAAACGGCAGCGGAAGAGGGTGTGCGTACCGACTTTGGCGGAAGCGGAGATCTCTACGAAATACTGCAAGAGAGCTATCAGAAAAGAGAACCCCGGCCCGAAGAGCGATCGGACGGCTTTTTGGGCTCGGTGTTCGGCCACAGCCGGGGGGTGCTTGCCTCGGTGATGAATGTTGTCACCTCAGGCAAGGCCATTACCACTGTGCTGATGGGCATTCGGTCGATGACCGGATCGGACGATCTGGCGGTGGCGGTGTTCATCGGGTTGAGTATGATACTCACCCTGGCCTTTTGGCTGTTTGTCAAGCAGGTCTACACCGTGGCCCTGCGCCGGGTTGTATTGGAAGGGGAGGAATACGAAAAAGTGTCTCTTACCCGGCTCACCTTCCCCTGGCGGGAAGGACGGTGGAAACGGATCGCCGGGGCCATGCTCCGCTGTACCATCTATCAATTTTTGTGGTGGTGTACCATCGTTGGCGGGATCATCAAGCAGTATTCCTACTACATGGTCCCCTACATTTTGGCGGAAAACCCCACCCTTACCGGGCGGGAGGCCATCACCCTGTCCAGAAGGATGATGAAGGGCCATAAGTGGCAGTGCTTTGTCTGTGAGCTGTCCTTCCTTGGCTGGGCGCTGCTGTCTATTGTGACCTTCGGACTGTCTCAGCTGCTCTTTTCCGCGCCGTACGAGGCGGCCTTCTTCGGGCGGTATTACGCCTATGTTCGGGCCGACGCCAAAGCTCGAAACGTGCCCGACGTGGAAAAGCTGGCGGACAACTATTTGTTTGAAAAGGCGTCCCCTGAGACTTTGGACGGGGCCTATCCTCTCTCTGCCCAGTGTGCTGACCGGCCGGAGGACTTTATCTCCCGGGACAAGGGCCTGCGCCACTTCCTGGCGGTAAACTTCGGCGTTTCCCTCTACTCCCGCGCCCAGGAGGTGGAGTATGACCAAGCGGTGGCCGCTTGGTCGGCGGGGCAGGCGGGGAAGGACATGGCGGCGGGGCTGGCCTATCCGGTGAAGCTGTGCCCCGCGCCTACCAAGGAGCACAAAGAAAAAATACCCCAGGTAAAATATCTGCGGCATTACTCGGTCTATTCCTTGATCCTTATGTTTATCATGTTTGCCTTTGTGGGCTGGCTGTGGGAGGTGGCCATCGGTCTGGTCCAGGGGGGTGTGTTTGTCAACCGGGGCGTGCTCCACGGCCCATGGCTGCCCATTTACGGTACGGGGGCAACTATGATCCTGGTGGTGCTGGCCCGGTTCCGCCAAAAGCCAATGGCGGAGTTTTTCCTGGCTATCGCCCTGTCCGGGGCGGTGGAGTATTTCACCTCCTGGTATCTGGAGATGGCGCACGGCGGAATGCGCTGGTGGGACTACACGGGCTACTTCCTCAACCTCAACGGCCGTATCTGTGCCGAGGGCCTGCTGGTGTTCGGCGTGGCCGGGGTGGCGGTGGTCTATTACCTTGCCCCCGCCATCGACGATGTGATCCGTAAGATCAAGCCCGCCGTGGCTATCACCCTGGCGGCGGCGCTGCTGACGGTATTCATCGTGGACAACGCCTATTCCTCCGTCCGCCCCAACGCCGGGCCGGGGGTCACGGATGTGACAGCGGCATACATGCAAATGCAAGAAGGGACGCCTTGGGAGACCCGCCATAAGGAAGCTACCACCCGCCGAGAAGCAGTTGCTTTTTGGCGGGTTTTTCTTTATAATAATCTCACCGACAACTCGGAGTTAGGAGAGATAAAATGGATCGACCAATCACAACTCTGTTTATGCTTATGTCCGTTGACGGAAAAATAAGCACAGGGGCAACAGATGATTTAGATGTGGACAGAGATTTCCCCAAAATTACAGGCGTTCAAGAAGGACTGCACCAGTATTATGAGATAGAGCAGACCACCGATTTATGGTCGCTCAATTCTGGTCGGGTACAGAAAAAGATGGGGGTCAACTCAAAGGAAATGCCGAACAAAACACCTGTTTCCTTTGTAATAATCGACAACAATCATTTGACCAAACAGGGTATTCGCTATTTTTGCGCCCGCTCAAAAGTATTTGTGTTGGTCACATCTAACGTAGATCATCCAGCCTTTCAGGTGAATGCAGGCAACCTTCATATCATCTATCAGAGCAAGTTGTCTTTGCCCGATGCGCTTGCAAAACTCAAGTCAGAATATGGCTGTCAGAGAATCACCATACAAAGCGGCGGCACATTAAACGGGCTGTTTCTTCGGGAAAAACTGTTTGATTATATTGATATTGTTATTGCCCCCATTTTAATTGGCGGCAAGGACACATCCACTCTGATTGACGGAAAATCGTTGCTATCAGAAAGTGAATTGTCCCAATTAGGTGTGCTTAAATTACAAGAATGTATAGTCTTGGAAAACTCATATCTCAGATTACGTTACCAGGTGATTCATTGACAACTTCATACTTGCTGCTCTTTCCCACGAACGCTTTCCCCGAAAGTGTCATAGTGGGTTATACAGGAAAAAAGGTAAGACAGACCATTGCGTTCTGTCTTACCTTTAACTTCTTTATGAAGCCGTACCTTTAGGGCGTCCCTTCTTTGTGTGCCGTGTGGTCACGCTCACGTTGGACGCGCTGCGGCGCGGCCATCCCTTGGCAAAATGCCGCTGGGCTGCGGCCCGCCTGTTTTTGCCGTGCGGGCCGCTCCATCTGCGCCTGCGCGTCTACGGGTCGCGCTCCTCTGCCGGGTCCACATGGATCATAATGTGTTTGATATCGGGGAAATCCCGTTCTACGCAGGAATGGACCCGCTCCGCAATGGCGTGGGCGTCCCGGAGCTTTAACTCCCCGTCTACTTGGATGACCAGATCGATATACACCCGGTTGCCGAAGGTGCGCGACTGGAGCAGCGCGACCCCAAGCACATCCTCTTGGGCCAGAACGTATTCCCGCAGATGAGCTTCATATTCCTCTCCCCGGGAGGTGTCCAGCATTTTGGAGAGAGCGTCCTTCAAAATATCATAGGCTACCTTTAAGATAAACAGGCAGATGACTACGCTGGCCAGACTGTCCAGCACGGGCCAGCCCAGCATGGCTCCGCCCACGCCGATGAGAGAGCCGATGGAGGAAAAGGCGTCGGAGCGGTGGTGCCACGCGTCCGCCATAAAAGCGGGGGAGTTCAAGAGCTTGGCATAGTGCCGGGTGTACCAGAACATAGCCTCTTTGGTGGCAATGGAGAGCAGGGCCGCGATCAAAGCAATGGGGCCGGGAGGGGTGAGATCGGCATAGCTGCCCGCCAAAATGTTGTCCAGGCCCACCTTGCCGATGCCCAGCCCGGTGATGAGCAGGATCAGGCCCAGCACCAGAGAGGCCACGCACTCAAACCGCTCGTGGCCGTAGGGGTGCTCCTTGTCGGCGGGCTTTTGGGACAGCCGCACCCCCAGAAAGGCGATGAGGGTGGTGAACACATCGGACAGGGAGTGGACCGCGTCGGACACCATGGCCCCCGAACGGCCCACCACTCCGGCGAAGAGCTTAAAGACGGTGAGGATCACGTTTCCCAGCACGGTGACCACCGACACCCGCTTGAGCAGGGCGTCCGCCGTGGGGCGAGTGTTGCGTTCCATAACATACCCCCCAGGTAGGTAAAATATAATTTTGAAATGCTACCACAGTCTACGCGAAATGTCAAGGAAAAGTGCGGCCCCTTTTTCCTTGCCAAGAAGAGGCATATCTGCTATACTGCTCCTTGAGAAAGGGTGGAAAGCGGTCCGCCCGCCGGGAAAAGGAGAATGTTTTCATGAAAAAGACCAGGCTGCGGCTGCTGGCGGCGCTTTTGAGTCTCTGCCTTGCGGTCACGCTGCTCCCCGCCGCGGGGATGGCGGCGGAAGAAGAGGGACAGATCCACACGGTCCAAGAGGACGGAGATGTGTACGCGCTTTTGAACAGCGGCGCGGTATCTGATGGAGATACCATACGTTTAGTGGGGAAGGGATGGGTCAGCACCAACGATGAGATCCCGTGGACGATTAGTAAAAGCATCACCATAGAGGGCGGTAGGCTTGAGCTGGGCGTTTCGGGCATTATACTGAATGCGGATGTGAACTTCCGTAATACCGCGTTGTCCTTTAACAAGAATGCCCGGAACGCGATCATGGCCAACGGCCATACCCTGACCTTGGATGGGGTGACCTGTGCCAATGCCTCCTTTAATTTGTTTTGCGGAGGCTTCATTAACAGCAACAACGAGAACTTTACCCTTCCGGACCCTGGCGTCCACGGCGTCATCAACATCCTGGGGAAGACGACCCTGCAGGGGAAGGACACTTGGGGGAAGGGAAATATCTATGCCGGGAATCTCTGCATGGGCGGTATGACCGAAGAGAATAACGGCGCAGAGGCCAACGGCCCGGAAAATGTGTTCTCCGGCGACGCTGTTATCCGCATCGAAGACAGCGCCGACAGCACGGCGTTGGGCACTGTCTATGCCTGCGGGGCGCAGCAGCGCATTCCCGTGGGCGCGCAGTCGGGGAAGGTGACGCTGCCAGACCCGGAGAAATACACTGTCGCCGGCGTGGTAGATATCCAGGGTCCCTTCCCCGACATCGAGGGGGCGGGGGCGACCAGGACCACTGCGGTCTACTGGGACGGGAGCGGGAAGAACTACCAGGCCACCCGTACCCTTCTGGACCTGGACGGCCTGGCGGTGGAGTCGGGCAACCTTCGCCTGAAGCCGGAGAGTCGCCTGCGTGGGGCGAAGGACCTCGCCCTGTTTTCCGGCGCGAAGCTGGACCTGAGCGAGTTTGAAAAGGCGTCCGCTTTGGAGGTCGGCCGTATCCTGAGCAGCAGCATCGGCGGCGCCAGCTCGGCCTCTGAGGGAGGCTTTTTGATCCTGGGCCCAGAGCAGGTCTTGAGCGTTGCCGGAGAGGTCCCCGGCACGATCTCGGTGGCCATCGGAGGGACGAACGCGGACAATACCGCCTCTATGTCCCTGCCCCGGGCGGGCCACACCTATCTCCGGGCGCCCAACTCCACCGCGGACAGCTTCCGCCTGCTGCCCAACAGCGCCAGCCCATCCATGACCCTGACGCGGGATGACAGCGGCAACTGGACCGCCGCCGGAACGCCGGGGGAGGGCGAGGAGAAGATAGCCTCCTTTGGGTTCGCTGCCCCGAAGACCGCCGAGGTGGACCCCGACCAGGAAGCGGCGTTTGAGATGGAGGCAGTGCTGGCCGACGGAAGCGGCACTTGGCTGGACGAGCTTCTGCTGACGGTGACGGTAAACGGGAACACTGTACTGCGGCGCGATGAGAACGACTATATTTATAGAGATACCCTGGGCGAGTTCTCCGCCGAGGTGTCGGAAAACGTGATTTATATCACCGCCTACAAGCCGGGAACATACACCATTCAGGTCACCCTGCCCACCAGCGAGACGGTAGGCGGCGAGACGCTCAGCGACACGGTGACCCTGACGGTGACGGGAGAGGTCGAGACCCCGGACCCGGAGCCCTCGCCCGAACCGAGCCCGTCGCCTTCTCCTGACCCCAGCCCCAGTCCGTCCCTTTCGCCGTCTCCTTCCCCCTCGCCCAGTCCAAGTCCCAGCCCGAGTCCCAGTGAAAAGCCCGGCGGGAGCGGCTCGGGTGGCGGCGGCGGTTCCTCCGGGGGTGGAGGCTCCACGCCCACGCCGCCTCCCGCAGAGTCGGCCAAGCCCGATGAGCCGCCGGTAGAGGAAGTGCCCGCCACCCCCGCCTCGGAGAAATTTACCGACGTGGTCAAAGGCAGCTGGTATGAGGCCGGGGTGACCTTCGTCACCGAAAAGGGCCTTTTTCAGGGCACGTCCGAGGGGATGTTTTCCCCCAACACCAACATGACCAGGGCCATGCTGATGACTGTGCTGGCCCGCATGGACGCACAGGATACCGAAGGGGGCGACACTTGGTACGACAAGGCCATGGCTTGGGCCAAGACGCAGGGGATCTCCGACGGCAGCCGCCCGGAGAGCGATATCACCCGGCAGGAGCTGGCTGTCATGCTCTACCGTTATGCCAAGACGTTGGGCAAGGACAACATTGAAAACGGCACGGAGATCCTTCGCTTTGCCGACACCGGCGACGTGGCGGACTGGGCCAAGGAGGCCATGACATGGGCGGTGTCCGCCGAATTGATCCACGGCACTTCGGAGAGCGCGCTCTCCCCGGGGAAAAGCGCCACCCGCGCGGAGGTGGCCGTGATGCTCGAGCGGTTTATCGCTCTGCTTAAGAAGTAAAAAACGTTATCCAAGAACGGCAAGGGGCCGCCCAAAGTTTGGGCGGCCCCTTTTGTTGAAAATGTATCTTTCCTCTTGCTTTTTTGGGCCGGATGTGGTAAATTTGCCTTTATGGAGAATTGCTGAAAAGAGCAGTGAAACCGCCAAGAATTTAGCAAATATGACAAGGAGGACTATCGGTATGGAAAAAAGGTCAAAAGGTATGCTCAAACGCACGTTAGCGCTGGTTTTAACGTGCGTTATGGTGCTGTCCCTGCTTCCGGGCACGGCGTTTGCCGCCCGGTCGGACACGCGGGACATGCCCGTGGCGGAGACCCCTGCGGAAAACGCCGCGGCGGCTGAGACCGCCGAGCTCCCGACCAAGCCCTTTGAGGCGGTTGCCGATTTGGCGACGGGCGAGCGTACTTACTACGTCAGCCTCAGCGGCAGGGGCGGCAACAGCGGCCTCTCGGAGGATGCACCTCTGCCTGGGCTGGACGCGGTGCCCTGGGCTGATCTGCAGGCCGGGGACAGCGTTCTGCTGAAAAAGGGCGACAAGTTCCCTGGATCCATCCGCCTGGTGGACGTCCACGGCACGGCTGATGCCCCCATCACCATCGGCGCTTATGGTGACGGCGCCGCCGCTCCTGTGATTGAGGCCCGCGGTCAGGGCATCTGGCTCCAGGAGACTGGGAGTACCAACAGCACAGGCGCTTACGCCTCTTCCGGCGTACTGCTCTACGGCTGCTCCTACGTCACCGTCAGCGGCCTGGATATCGTCAACCGGCCCGACGAGCTGAAGGCCACTTGGGAAACCGTCATATCCGGCAAGTCGAACTGCGACTCCATCGCCTACTCCGGCGTGGCAGTGGCGGCGGACGGCTCTGCCGCCGCTGAGGGCATTGTCCTTAGAAACATCACTGTTCATGGGAACAGTGATGTAAGCGCTGTGATCACCGAAACTTCCTCTACGGTGACCCAGGACAGCGTGACCGTGGGTACTGCGGCTTCCGTTCGCACATATACCCCTGCAAACGGTACTTACTATGTCAGTTCTCTGAACGGCAGCGACAGCAATGATGGTACCAGCCAGACTACCGCGTTCTACAGCCTCCATAAGATCAACGAGCTGGATCTCCAGCCCGGGGCGAAGGTCTATCTGGAGCGCGGCTCCGTCTTTGAGAACCAGTACCTCCACATTGAGGGCGGCGGCGCGGAGAACACCCCCGTCATCATTGACGCCTACGGCGATAACAGCGCCGCTAAGCCCCTCATCAATACCAACGGCAACGGCGTGTGGTACCAGAATATGGGCAAGAATCTGGACAACGGCAACCACGTCCGTTACGGTTACGTGTCCTCCTGTATCAACCTCTACGATGTGCCATACATCGAGATCAAGAACCTTGCCATGACCAACGGCGGGGAATATGGCAAGACCGTGACCAACTTTGACTCCACCCAGATCACCATGCCTGAAGGCCAAGAGGACGGCGGTACCGTTCCTGGAGAGACCGGATACAACTCCACCAACGGGAACACCATCGGCTGCTACCAGTGGGGCGGCAAGATGAGCCGCACCGGCGTGTCCGGCGTGGCCCAAAACGCGGGCACCGTCCACCATGTCTATCTCCAGAACCTGGACATCGAAGAAATTTACGGCAACGTCTACATCAAGCACATGAACAACGGCGGCATCTACTTCACCGTTTCCCTGCCGGCAAATGAGAGCAGCACCGGCATTTCCAGGTTTGACGACCTGCGCATTGAGGGCTGCTATCTCCGCCGGGTCAGCCGCTGGGGCATTGCGGCGGCGTATACAGCCTATTGGAACCAGATGAATGCCATGGCGATTTCGGATCAGGCGTGCCAAACCTACGGCTCTACCAAGGTTTACATCGGCCACAACTACCTGGAAGAGGTGGGCGGCGACCCCATCACCACCATGTACGACTACGAGCCGCTCATTGAATACAATGTGGCTCTCCGGGGCGCCCGGGAGATCCAAGCCTCTTTTTACATGAACGGCACCGCGCCCAACAACAACAAAGGCAATGTGGCGGCCGGCATCTGGCCCTGGAAGTGCAAGACCGCCCTGTTCGAGCACAACGAGTGCTACGACATGATGCACGGCGGCAACGGCAACAACGACGCCCAGGCCTGGGACGCCGACTACGGCGACAGCACCATCTACCAGTACAACTACAGCTCCGGCAACACCGGCGGCTGCGTGATGTACTGTAACTGGAACGCGTACAATACGGTGTTCCGCTACAACATCAGCTATAAGGACGGCAAGGTGGGCGGCCCGGGCAACAACATTGGCCCGCTGGATTTCGCTACCGCCATCAATGGCCAGATGTACAACAACACCTTCCTGTTCATCCAGGATTCCCCCGCCTACCACCGTAACAACGGCGGTAACGGCGCGTATATTGAGAACAATATCTTCTACAATACCGGCGATACCGCCTATGAACCCAACTGGACAGCCAGCAGCAACCTCTACTACAAAAACAACATTTATTCCGGTTTCAGCAGCACTGGCAATGACTCCTACCCCATCGAGCTGACTGCCGAGGAGCGCGCCAGCTTCTTCGCCAAGGATATCGGCACCGCCCCCATTGCTCCTAAGTCTACCGATAAAACGGGGACCGGCGATGTGGACGGCATTCGGAACTGGACCTATGATTGGGACAGCGATTACGACATGTTCAAGCTGGGTACGGGCGCAACGAAGGCCAAGAATGCCAGTGTGCCCATTGGCAACAAGGGCCTGATCGAGGACGCCAGCTTTGGCGTGCCCCGCGTGCCCAACAACAAAGATTTCTACGGCAATGCGCTGGATGCCTTCCACGATATCGGCGCCCATGATACCCGGACGGCCGATCCCGAGGGTGTGACGGTGTCCGCCGTGGACCACGAGAGCGCCACCGTGCAGTGGAGCGCGGTTGCAGGCGCTGTGAGCTACAAGGTCGCGCTGGACGGCGGGGAGCCGGTCGATGCGGAGACCCTGTCGTCCCACATCTTCTTGGACCTGTTCCCCATGGCGGAATACACCGTGAGCGTGACCGCCTATGACGAGTCCGGAAATGCAGTGGGTGCGGCGCGGACGGCGGAGTTTACCACCACCCGGCCGGCGGCCCCGGAGAATCCTGATGCCATCCAGCCCGTCGCGGTCAAGGCGGGAAGCGAGCAGTCTTCGGAAGGAAAGGGTAACGCCATTGACGGCAACCCCAACACGATTTGGCACACCGCTTGGAACGGCTCGCAGGCGGAAGACAGATGGATCGCCGTTGATTTGGGGCGGGTACAGTCTATCCAGAACTTCCAGTATCTTCCCCGCCCGGCTGTCGGAAGTGGTGGAACGAACGGGCTCATCACCCAGTATGAGATCTATCTTTCCTCATCCGACTCGGATTGGACCAACCCCGGCGCCGCCGGCAGCTGGACCAAGGCCAAGGAGGGCGCATGGAGTTGGGATGCAGGCAGAGACTGGGTAACGGTCGCGTTTGATGCCAACACCACCGCGCGGTATGTCAAGCTGAAGTGTGTGACGGGCGTGGGTAACCATGCCTCCGCGGCCGAGATTGCGGTCAACGGCGTTCCCTGCGAGAGTATCGCGCTGGCAAACGCCTCCGTGGCGCTGAATAAGACCTTGACCCTTCCGGTCACGACCACCCCCACGGGCGCTGCGGTCACCGGCATCGTTTGGACCTCCAGCGACCGGAAGGTCGCCACCGTGGACACCAACGGCGTGGTCACCGGCCTGAGCGTGGGTGAGACTACCATCACGGCGCACCTGGGTGATAAGACGGCGGCGTGCACCGTTACGGTCACCCCGCGGGAGCTGAGCGACGCACACGAGCTGGTCTCCAGCCTCTTTGAGATCCGGGATACCGACAAGCTTCAGGTGCCCTATACCGCGAATGATCCCACCACTGTGGCGGAGCTGAAGGCGGGCCTGACCGTGTCCGAGGCCGCGACGGTGAAGGTGCTCGACAACAGCGGGACCGAGCAGACGGACGCCGTGAATGTCGCCGCCGGCATGACCGTGAGCATCGTTGCGGAGAACGGCACGAGCCACACGGACTACACCGTGGTGCAGAAGAACGTATACAACAGCTACGAGGACTGGCAGGGCGGCGTCCAAGGTAATGTGTGGTTCAGCCAGTACGAAGGAGCGGAAGCGGGAACCTTCTTGAACCACACAGCATGGAACAACGGCGGCTGGTGGGACGGCGCGGCTCCTAACTACATGTCAGTGGAGCGTAACCAAGCCTGCGGTTCGATCACCGGCGAAAAAGGCAGCGGCTTTACCTTCCGCGCCCCGGTAGAAGGTATTGTAACGCTCCAGCTCAACTACTATGATGGAACTAGCTTAAGCGCACCGACCGGAGAAAACCAGGTAAGAAAGCGTCAGGCATCAAGTAACGGCTTAACGCACCATATTCGTATTTACCTGAACGGAGTGGAATTAGAGGATCAAGTGATCAATGTTCCTCAGACGGTCACCCCGGTCGATGTGACCCCCATGCAGATCTCCTTAAAGCAGGGTGACCTCCTGAACGTTGTTGCCAAGAACGGAGGGAACTTTGCAAGTAACAGCGGGAACAACAGCATTTTCTTCAATCCGAAGATCACCTATGAAAATACGGCCTACGTCCCCGCACCGGAAGAGATCACGCTGGACGAGAGCGTTGTCACCCTTTACACCAACGAGGGGCTGACGAACACTGCCCAGCTGGCGGCTACAGTTCTTCCCGCGGAAGCGGCGCAGGCGGTCACCTGGACCACCGGCGATGAGGCCGTGGCTACTGTGGACAGCAACGGTCTCGTTACCGCCGTGGGCAACGGCGACACCTTTATCCGCGCCACCAGCAACAGCGGTCTGGACAACCCCAGCGTGAACGTCACCTGTCAGATCCATGTTCTCACGAAGATCGAAGGGATCACGATCAAAGAGGGCAACACGACGATTGGCGCCGCGCCGATCAAGCTTTATACCAACGAGGGTGACGATACGCTACCCCACACCGTGACCTTGACGGCGGAAACTACGCCCGCGAACGTCTCTCACCCGAACCTGAACTGGACCCGCCCGGAGGGTCCCCAGGCGAAGATCGAAGTGGTGAGAGAAGGGAACGGTGCAAGCGCTGTTTTGACCGCCACCACCAATGAACAGAACGTAGGGGCGGTCACTGTAGAGGTTGCTTCTGCAGAGCATCCTGATGTGAAGACTACCTTTACGGTTCACGTTGTCCGCAAGCTGCAAAACCCGGTGACCATCACCGGCAACGCCAAGGTGGGCGAGACCCTGACGGCCAACCTGAACCAGCTGTCTATGACCGACGCGGGCAAAAACGCCCTGACCATTCAGTGGAAGCGGGACGGCGTGGACATCCCCGATGCCACCGGCAAGTCCTATGCGCTGACGGAGGCGGACTACAACACCACCATTTCCGTAGATGTGACCGCGGACCCGAATACCTTCTACGAGGGCACCCAGAGCGCCTCCATTACGGGCAAGGTCGCCATGCAGGACGGCCCCGCCGCCCCCGAGGGGTTGAATGCGGTGCAGTGCGTCAATGGCGACGACGGAAAGATTACCGGGCTGGACAGCACAAAGGCTTATGAGTACTCCGCGGACGGTACGGCTTGGACGCCGGTCGCTGCCGGGGCCACCGAGATCACGGGGCTGGCTGCCGGTACCTATCAGGTGCGCTTTGCCGCCACCGATACCCAGGCGGCTGGCGCGGCGGTGACCAAGACGATCCTGGCCGCCAGCGCCGCGGGCTATGATATCACCTTCGATGTTACCGAGGGCGGCGCGCTCGACGTGAGCAAGAACCCGGCGGAAGAGAACGACCAGATCACAATTACCGTTACCCCCGAGGCGGGCTATCAGCTGGTAGCGGACTCCCTGACGGTCACCCACACGGGCGATGCGGCCCAGACCGTGACGGTGACGGACAATACCTTCACCATGCCCGCCGCCAACGTGACCATTCACGCTGAATTTGAAAAGCAGAAATTCCAGATCACCCATGAGCTGGAAAACATTGATTGTGAAGTGACAGGAGAGCACACTCATGAGGTGGCCTACGGCGATAAGCCTGTGATCCACCTGACCGCCAAAGAGGGCTATACCATGCCCAGTAGCGTCGCCGTGATCAAGACCGGGTCTCAACCGGAGGAAGCGTTTGCGGCGTATACTTACAGCCACACCGTGGCGGCTCCCGAAGAGGCCACCATTACCTTTGACCAGGGCGTCACCGGGAATTTGACCATCAAGGGCGCAGGCGTTATCAAGACCTTTGCGGTGAACTACTCCTTGAAAAACAACCTGAGCACCACATCCTCCCGCAGCGCGAATTATAAAGCAGAGTACACCGGAACGCTGGTGGCGGCGGATGGTTACGCTCTGCCGGAGAGCATTGTGGTCACCATGAACGGCACCTTGATCGGCGAAGCAAACTACACCTATGACCGCCAGACCGGAACGATCACCATCCCGGAGGGTAAGATCACAGGCAATATCGTTATCACTGCCGTCGGAGTCGATGTCAGAGTTGAGGTCGTGTCCGTGACCGGCGTGAAGATGGACCGGACCAGCGCAAGTGTCGCGCAGAACGGCACATTGAAGCTGACCTGCACCATTACCCCCGCGGACGCCACTAACAAAGAAGTGGTTTGGAGCACCGGCGATCCTTCGATCGTTACCGTCGATGAGGATGGTACCGTGCATGGCGTTTCTGAGGGCTCCACGACCATCACGGTCATGACCCTGGACGGCCGCCTCACCGATTCCTGTGTTGTCACGGTCACCAAGAGGAGCGGTGGAGCTTCGACCGGTAGCGGTTCTGGCGGCGTCACCAACAAGACCGAGACCCGCGAGGACGGCAGCAAAGTGACTACGGTGACCAAGCC
>ERZ779633.22-NODE-22-length-91033-cov-7.903900_pt1 | contig 91033 bp, 91 predicted proteins | sample MGYA00514195_ERZ779633 | MGnify/ENA primary metagenome ERZ779633 (study PRJEB29562, sample SAMEA4376707) | mouse gut metagenome | isolation source: Cecum | study: EMG produced TPA metagenomics assembly of the A DSS colitis mouse model was used to assess the microbial...
GAAACTGACCCGCCACCCTTAACCGCAGGGGGCCGAACACTGCCGCCCAGCGGCGGCGGCGGGAAACTGACCCGCCACCCTTAACCGCAGGGGGCCGAACACTGCCGCCCAGCGGCGAGAAAGGAAAAGGCCCGGGGATACTTCCCCGGGCCTTGAGCCTGTATACCTGTTTACTTGTCCATTCCAGACGGGGTAAAACCCAATTCCCGGCACTTGTCCCGCAAGCGGAAAACCGTTATTTCAATGCAACGTGGAGTTACCCCCAAATATGTGGCTATGGCTTTGTACCCCTTGCCCTGCATACGCAAGCGGACAATTTGTGCCTGCCTGTCGGTGAGGTTCAGCCGCTCCAAGATGGAGTTGTACTCATCCACCCCGCCACGGTCTGCGGTGTAGTGTCCACCAGATAGGGAAATACCAGCAGGAGCACCCGGCAACGTGGCAGGGTCTGCGGTTGTCTCACGTCCGCCAAGGTCTGCATACTTGCCAAGACGGCGATATATGGTGTCCAATCCATCCTCTGTCAGTTCGCCCAGATACAAATAGCCGTTGCGGGGGTCAGTCTGTACCGCTCGGCTTGCCGCAACTTCACGCCTAACGGCCCTAAACACTTCCCGGATAGGGGACGTTTCAACCTCGGCATATGCGGCACTCTCGTCGTCCCGGATGTAGACACGGCGGGAAAGACGGCAGACTGTGAACGGCTTGTCCATCCATCCGTCTCCGGCCTCTGCCCATGTGTTGGCTTGCTCAAGGATAGCAAGGGCGGCGGACTGCACAAGGTCCAACCCGTCCGAAATGGTTTTATCCAAAAGAGCGTTTAGGGCGGCGGCGTTCCGCTTTTCCTCGGTGCTTCCCGATACTGTCATCGGGTAACCATCTTCCGTAAATGCGGCGTGGCTTGCACCATCTGCCGCCAATCTTGTGTTGTCCAGTGTAGCAACATCGGTAGCTATGCTCCGCTTTAGAGCAACAAGGGCGGGAGACATTCCACCAGTTGTTACGCCGTCACGCTGGGCGGCGGTCTTGCGCTGGGGGTCAATGCACTTGTTAAGGACGGTGTACGCCACTGCCGTGGCAAGGTTTTGTAATTCTTTGGAGTAGTCACCCCCGGCGGCATGGGCTTTCTCAAAGTCCCGTTTCGCTGAGTCAAATGTCTTGCGGCTGGATTGATCTTGTGCTACAATAGGCGTAGCTTTCCGGGCGTTGGGCTTGCGGTTTTCCTGTTTCATGGTATACCTGCTTTCCCCCGGTTTTACCGGGCATAATGTCCGGGAGGTTAGGCGGCTTTTCCTACCACCAATAGGAAAAGCCGCTGTTTTGTCCCGGCGAGGATATGATATCACCGCCGGGACAGTTTGTCAACAGATATTTTTCACATACAACCATAGAGGGCCGAACAGCTTAGCGGGAGGCTTGGCGGCGTGCGTTGCCGCTGTGGTCTATTTGCCCTTTCTCCGCTGTGGCAAATAGGGGGCGTGGTTATGGTATTTTCGACACATGAGAGAGCGCAACCAGATGTAGTCGCTTTTCCTCACTGAAGGGCTTCAAAAATATTCCCGCTTTTGATTGGGTTGCAACGAAAAATTTATTCCAGAAAAGCAGCGGTGGTTAAGCCGTTTTTGACTGTGAGTCAGAGTGCATTTGCGTGATCCAGACAGAAAAGAGGCTTAACGGCGGGAGGTTCTACTTGTTGTTCTGCTGTGGGATCTTTTTCTCATGTGTCGGAGAAATTTACTTCCTATCAACAGATAAATATGTTATACTATAGGCACATTAAGGAAAGCACTTCGGCGGTCTTAACGCATAGCCGGATGATGAGAGGAGTTTTTGGTATGGATAAGGTAATTCCGTTTGATATGAGTATTTCCAGGGTTGGAACTCAGAAGGGCGGTTCTCGGGATGGGGCCAGACTGGGACTGTGCGGTTCTCGAAACGGAGCCGGACTGGGACTGGGCGGTTTTCAGAAGAGGAAAGAAGATAGGGGCTTGGAAAAAGGTTTTGCAAGATACGGTTGCGGAGAGAAGAGTTTCGAAGGAGATAAATACTTAACAGGCAAAAAGGGACTTCCCGAAAAGGAAGGCAGTGTTGGAAAAAGGGGCCTTACCAGAGAGGAAGGCGGTGTTGGGAAAAAGGGGCTTCCCAAAGAGGAAGGCGATGTTGGAAAAGGTGGACTTACCGAAGAGAACGGCATTGGTGGAAAAAGGGAGCTTATCAGAGAGAAAGGCATTGGTGGAAAAAGGTGGCTTTCTGAAGAGCGGGGCCTTGCAGAAAAGGACGGGATGTGCGGAAGGAGCGCCGCAGCATTGGGAGCAGAGAAAGGGCCGGGCGAGAGAGGCGGTGTGATCGACATTGGGGCGATACGGAGGAACGGGCGGAAGCTGAGGGCAGGGCTCATCGCTCCCGCAGAGGAGGAAGTCAAAACAGAGCTTGCCAAGGAGCACGCCGCAGAGCCAATCAAGGATATGGGCGATATTGACCGTATCTCACAGTTTTTGATCCAGAGGAAGCGTTACAGGGACAATATGCTGTTCATCGTGGGTATCAACTTCGGACTGCGGGTGAGCGACCTGCGGACGCTGCGGTTTTGCCAGCTTATCAATGATGATTTCACCTTTAGAGACCGCTTTCCTATTCTGGAGAGAAAGACCAGGAACACGAGGAAGAGGCAGCAAAACAGGTATATCACCATCAATATGGCGGTGATCGAGGCGGTGACGCTGTATCTGGAGCATACGCCGGACATCTGCCTGAGCGACTATATGTTCCGCAGCGAGTCAAACAGAGGGAGGAACCGCAACGAGCCGCTGAGCAAGCAGGCGGTGGATCTGATCCTGAAGGGTATCGCCAACGACCTGGGACTTGGAAACCGGATGGCCACCCACTCCCTGCGCAAGACCTTTGCTTATCATCAGATGGTGATGAGCGGAAACGACCCGCGGAAGCTGCTGCTGCTCCAGAAAATGTTCGGCCACTCCTCCGCGGCCCAGACCCTGGACTATATCGGTATCACCAGCGAGGAGATCGACGAGGCATACCGGAGACTAAACCTGGGAAGCGTTCACAACTATCTGATGGACAGCAGCATTGAGGAGACAGAGGCTGGTATCGGATAAGTGATCTATGGAGCAATACAGACCGTTGAGCCGAGCAGAAGGCCGTAAGGCATTGCGGACGACGCAGAAGGCGCAATGGACGTATGGAATGGACGAGCGGAAGTTGGGGTAATGGGCTGGAAAATGTGAGGCAGGGCTTATGGGGTGAAGCGGCTGGTCTGCGCTGGACGAGGGGACGGAAGACCTTGCAGGCGGCGTTGCTGTAGATATGGCGGGCAATGAGAATGAATCGGGCCGGAATACGAGGGGTGAACGTATGAGGTGTGGATCGCCCGGTGGGGCGCATGGGGTGGACGAGTGGGTGAAGTTGACACACGACGTGTCACTTTCCACTTTTGAGATGACTGGGGCGCAGAGGTTTGACGGCAGAAGCCTATAAAAATAAAGAAGGATAGAAAAGGAGCAGAGCAAACACAGGCATAAGTCGTCCGCTACGCCTGCATAGCGTAGCAACCCGACCGGGCCAATGTGTCACCTTGCTCTATGGAGGTGTTTGGGGAGCATTTATGAAAACGATCACCGTGGTTGACGCGAGGATGGGGCGGGGAAAGTCCTCCGCCGCCATCCGGTATATGAACCAGCACAAGGGGAAGAAGCGGTTTTTGTACGTCACCCCTTATCTGGACGAGGTGGGACGTATCTGCGAGAGGTGTGACTTTGACCAGCCGGACGGCGAGACGAGGAGCAAATCAAGCGAGCTGAAAACACAGATGAGAATGGGGCACAACATCGCCGCCACCCATTCCCTGTTCTACCTGATGGATGAGGACGCGCTGGCGCTGGCGAGGGAAAAGGGATACTGCCTTATCATCGACGAAAGCATCCAGGTCATCCAAAGGCTGAACATATCCGCCAAGGACATGGAGCTTATCCTGCACACGCTGGCGGAGGTGAAGGAGGGAGGCCGGGTGGTATGGAGGGACGCGGAATACCAGGGCCGGTTCCACGACTACAAGGAGATGGCGGACGCGGCCTCCCTCTATCTGCTGGACAGCGCATTGCTCAACATTCTCAACCCAGAGCTGCTGAAAGCCTTTGACGAGGTGTTTATGCTCACCTATCTCTTTGACGGGCAGTATCAAAAGGGATACCTTGACTATTTCGGATTTCCGTACCGGGTGGTGGGGGTCAGACAGGACGAGAGGGGGTATTACTTCTCCGACAGGCCGGACGAGCCGGAGGGGGTAGACTACCGAAGCCTGATCCGCATTGAGGACAGCCCGCGGCTCAACAGCCCAGGCGAGGAGACCTACGCGCTATCCAAGGCGTGGTATGACAGGAGAGGATACCACGACCCGCAGGTCAAGGCGCTGCGCACCGGACTGCGGCGGTTTTTCCAAAAGGCCGGAGGGGATAGCGGCACACGAATGTGGACGTGCTTCAAGGACGATGTAAACAAGCTGGTGGACGCCAGGACGGGACGGTTCCGGGGAAATTTTCTGCAAAGCGGGGCCAGGGCGACCAACCAGTACCGGGACAGGACGGCGGTGGCCTATATGGTCAACCGCTTTACCGACCCAAACCTGATGAAGTTCTTTTATGAAAAGGGCGTTACCATCGACGGAGAGCTGTTTGCCCTGTCCGAAATGCTCCAGTGGATCTGGAGGAGCGCGATCCGGGACAACAGGCCCATCCGGCTATACATACCAAGCCGCAGGATGAGAAAGCTCCTGACGGATTGGATAGACAAGACCAGCGAGGGAGGAAAACATGAATAAGTACCAAAAGGAGCAGCCGCAGCGCACAGAGAACGCCGCGGCGCTGACGGAGGCGGGTGGATACAGCCCGGAGGAGGAAGCACGTATGGAGAAATACATAGAGGATAAGCGGCTGGAGTTTTACGAGGAGTGGGCAGAGTACCTGGCCAGGGACGAGGAGGACTGAGCGTCTTTCCCATGGGACGGACATAAGAGAGGAACACATTACACGCAAATGGGGTGAGTATCCTGCCAAAACAGTTGGTAGCGCAAAAGTATATCTACAAGCTGCACAGCGGCAGACTGCGGAAGGCCCGCTGGAGGCTGACACTGCCCATCGCAGAGGCCAGGAGGAACGACGAGGTGATCGCCCTGGCGGACAGCCAGGTACTGCGGTGGCTGGACGAGCTCAACGGCATTACAGACGCGGAGGAAAAGGTGAGGCGGCTGCGCCGGGAGATCAAAGACCTGCGCCACGCGCCCAACAGCGTACAAAGCCGCAAGCGTATCCGCCAGCTTTACGAGGAGCTGGACGGCATTCAATTCAAGAGCGACTATATATGCCTTATCATCGACAAGGAAAAGGACTACCACCGGGCTATCAAGGGGTTTAGTATCAACGGGATAAAATATAAGAGGCTGCTTGGAACCAACGGAGGTGTGAAAAACTCCACCATCGTTTTTATCAGCGAGAGGCACGCGGAGGAGATACGGCGGCGTATCGACAACGGAAGGAATATGGACGCAAAGCTGGTCCCAGCCAAGCTGGAGGCATACCAAGCGCTGACGTGCAGCGCATCCATCCCGGTATCCATGCCGAGGGGTATCCTGGTGGTAAACGACTGCGAAACAACATTCCGGGACGACGTGGTATACCTCAGCGACGAAGACGGCGGCGAGCCGAGCATGGAAGAGCGGCACGGAGAGGAGGTCACGCTTTGCGAGTCGGACGGGTACGGGCTGATGACGCCGGAGCTGGCGGCCAGGTGGAGCGAGGAGCTGGGGCTTGACTACCTGATGAGCGGCGCAAACACACGGCTTGCCTGGGAGAAGGGGATGGTATTCACCTTTGATTTTCAGGAGTTTGCCGAAAAGGTGGCAGGGGGATACCGTGTGAAAGACGCCTGGGGCAACGAAGCTGATATCCGCAATGTGGAACTGATCCTGACCACCTCTATGCTGAAGCTGTGGGAGTGCTATGGAAGCTGCGAGGAGTATGTGCGAAGCTGCATATCCAACGGATATACCTTCGGTATCGCCAAGGTCTGCCCCAAGGAGTTGGAGCGGGAGCGCACGCTGAATTACCAGTTTATCCAAAGCTACGACCTGAGCGATGAGGATATCGAAAGGCTGACCGAGCCGACGGCGGAGGAGATCAGGGACGTCCTCTACGCGGATATCGGCAAGACCCTTCTCTTCCTGAAAGGGCGCGGGCTTACCGAGGAAAACGTATTCAAGGGAGAGAACGATTTTATCAAGGCCCTTATGGTGGAACCGGAAATGCTGAACGATCCCTATGTGCAAAGCGGCATATACCAGGCCATCAAGAACCGTATCAATGAAGCGAAGGTCGGCGCGCTGAAGGTACACGGGAACTACTCCATCGTCTGCGGAGACCCCTACTCCCTGTGTCAGCATATTTTTGGACTGCCCGTCACGGGACTTTTGAAGGCGGGCGAGATCTACAACAAATATTGGAGCGACACCGGGGCGGAGAAGCTGGCCTGTTTCCGGGCTCCCATGACCTGCCACAACAATATCCGCCTGGTGCGCCCAAACAGGAGCGAGGAGGCGAAGCACTGGTACAGATACCTGACGACGTGCACGCTGTTCAACTCCTGGGACACCGCTGCCCATGCCCTGAACGGCATGGACAAGGACGGAGACCTTGTCATGCTGACGGATAACGAGGTGCTGGTGGAACGGCTCACGCCCCTCCCCGCCCTGATGTGCGTGCAGCGAAAGGCAGAAAAGCGCTCCGTATCGGAAAACGACCTTGTGCGGGCGAACATAGACAGCTTTGGAGACGATATCGGAAAGACCACGAACTGGATCACCTCTATGTTCGAGGTGAGGGCAAGGTTTGACCGGCACAGCCCGGAGTACCAGGAGCTTGACTACCGTATCAAGTGCGGACAGCTCTACCAGCAAAACGCCATCGATAAAACAAAGGGTATCCTGGCCAGGCCAATGCCGAGGACATGGCACGACAAGCACAGCGCAAACCAGATAGAGGACGAGCGGACACGGCGGTTTTACCAGTCCATTACGGCGGACAAAAAGCCATACTTCATGCGCTATATCTACCCCTCTCTGATGAAGCAGTACAATACATACATAAAAAACACCAACAAAAGCGCCATGCGGGAGTTTGGCCTGGGGATGGAGGAACTGCTGGCCCTGGACGACGCGGAAAGAACGGAGCGGCAGAGGGATTTTATCCGATACTACCACAAACGTATGCCCGTGGGGATGAGCGAGTGCGTGATGAACCAGATCTGCCGCAGGCTGGAAAGGGAGTTTGACGGATATGTGGGACGGCACAACGCCTCCACAGAGTTCGACTACTCCATTATGAAGAGCGGCGCGGAGTACACCAATGGACAGTTCAACGCCGTTATGAGGCTATATGACGAATACAATAAAAGACTGCGGAGCTACGCGGTATTCGCAAGCCATGAGCGGGTGGACGAATATGATACCTTCAGCAAAATGATAGAAATGCGGGGAGAATTTGAACAGGAATGCGCAAAGGTATGTCCCAACCGCTTTGCCCTGTGCGACATCGTTTTGGATATCTGCTATTCCAAGAGCGCCACGAAGCGGTTTGCCTGGAAGATGTGTGGGGACGAGATCATCCACAACCTGCTCGTCCGCAACGGCGGACGCGTGTGCTTCCCAGCGGCAGACCCAGAGGGAGACATCACATACCGCGGAGAGCGGTTTTCCATGAAAGAGATCCGTTTGGAGGTTGGAAATGAGCATTATCCTGAATGAATATGAGTGGGCGGAAAGGGCCGTGGCCAATCACGAGCTGGGGAAAAATCCGGCACAGACGCTGAGCCGGGTGGCGAAATACTACTATGAAAACCACTATCCAAAGCGGGAGGTGCGCAAAAGGCTGGACAACTTTCTGCTCCAGTGCGACCCGGCGGCCTCCCTCGTGCAATGGAGCGAGCTGCTGGACAGGCTTGCCAAGGGGGCGGATAAATACCGATTAGTCCGGCTCGACGGGATCGACATTTTGGAGGATGAGCTGGAGCGGATCGACGAGCTGGGCGGGCGGCAGAGCAAGAGGCTGGCCTTTACTCTGCTGTGCGCGGCGAAGTATTGGGACGCGGTGTCTGAAAACAACAACCACTGGGTAAATACGCCGGATAGAGAGATCATGCAGATGGCGAATATCAACACCTCCATCAAGCGGCAGAGCATAATGTACGCCCAGCTGCGGGATGAGGGACTGATCCGGTTTTCCAAGAAGATAGACAACCTGAACGTGCAGGTGCTCTTCTGCGGCCACGGGGCAAGGGCTATGCAGGTACAGGACTACCGGAACCTGGGCTATCAATATCTGAAGTACCGGGGAGAGCCATTTTTTATATGCGCCAACTGCGGCGTTACAACAAAGCGCAACGAGCCAAACAAAGGAAGACGGCAAAAATACTGCCCCAGCTGCGCCGTGGAGGTGCGGATCAAGCAGAGCGTAAACTCGGTCATGCGGCAAAGGGGCAATACATAAGCCGGCTTGTTTGAAAAAATAGCGCCGTTAAAGCCATTGCGCGACAGCGGTTTCAGCGGCAGATGATGAGACGTTATAATGAAAGAAAAGACATTGCGGACGCTCTTTTCTTTTTTAGAGGTAAAGACAAAAGAGGGGAGGCGCGGGATATTACCAACAAGGAAGAATACCGGCAGGCCAGCTACCGGCAGATGAGGGAGCTGGTGTACGGAAAGCTGGTAGAGCACACCATAGACGACGACTACGCAGAGCTGAGCGAGCGCCTTTTTGGCGAGGGCAACCGCTATAATTCCAACGAAGTGCGCAAGCGTATGTACGGTATGAAAGCGGCGTTTGACGCCATCGACCGGGAGGCGGAGGAGCAATGTATCCTCTCCAGCGAGGTCGCATTGTCGGAGCTGGAGCGAAAAAAGATGGAGCTTCAGAAGGAGAGGCAGCGTTTTTATGACCAGCGCGCGGCCCTGACCAGGCTGCTGCGTGAACGCTCCCGCCAGGAGGAGCTGAACGACATACTGACCCAGGCCGTCCGAGAGGGCAATCTGCCGAGGCTGGAGTACACGCCGGGGAATACAGATAGTTCAGACAACGACCTTTTGGTCAGTCTGAACGACATCCACTACGGGGCAGACGTCTCCAACTGGTGGAATACATATAATCCAGACGTGTGCCGGGAGATGATGAGGGGTTACCTTGACCGTATCATCCAGATCGCCGAGACCCACCACAGCGAGAACTGTATCGTATGGGCCAACGGCGATGAGATCTCCGGGAATATCCACCAGTCTATCGCAGTGACCAACAAGGAAAACGTCATCGAGCAGGTCAAGGGTGTTTCCGAGCTTATCTCGGAGTTCTTGGCGGAGCTGAGCCGTCATTTTGCCAGAGTCACCTTTGTCAGCGTAGCGGGAAACCACAGCAGGCTTGACCCCAACAAGAATAACGCCCTGGTGAGCGAACGGCTGGACGACCTTGTGGAGTGGTATCTCTCCGCCAGACTGCAGAACTTTGAGAACATCGTCATCGGCGGAGGGACAAAGGTGGACGAAACGATGTACCTGATCGACGTGCGGGGCAAGACCTACTGCGGCGTTCACGGAGACTTTGACGGCAGCCCCGGCAAGGTGCAGGCACTGCAAACCATGGCGCAGACACCTATTTACGCCGTCCTGTCCGGTCACCTGCACCACAATAAGACAGACCAGGTGCAGGGGATCAAAACGGTCATGGCGGGCAGTTTTATCGGCATGGACGATTATTGTGTGCAAAAACGCATTATGGGACGGGCAGAGCAAATGGTGTGCGTATGCGACGACAACGGTATCCGGTGCTGCTATGACATCCCTCTGAAATGAACGAAGGGGATCTATCAGATAAGAGCCGCCCATAAAGGGCGGCTCTTACTATATCGCGGACAGGGCAAACGGCTAAACCGCAGGTCTCATGTCCCTTAGAACAAACAGAAAGCGAGGTGGCCTGTATGCCACGAAAGACAAAGCAAAACGACATTACAAGCCCTGCGCTTTTGGCAAAGGTGAACCAGGGCAATATGCGGCTGAAGCGGGATTTTTTAGATTATCTGCGCTCCATCCAGAGAAGCCCGAAGACCATAGCGGGGTACTGCAACGACCTAGATATCGTGCTGGTGTGGAACCTACTCTACAACGGAGACAAGGATTTTATCAAAATATCCAAGCGGGATTGGGCAGCATTTCAAAGCTGGCTCATCAACGAAAACGGCAACTCCCCCGCCAGGGTGCGGCGGCTGAAGGCGGCCATATCCTCCCTGAGCAACTACATCGCCAATATCCTGGACGATGAGGAGGAGTTTAAGGATTTTCGCCCGGTGATCAGGAAGATCGAAAATCCGGCCATGCAGCAGGTCAGGAAGAAGACCGTATGGAGCGACGAGGCGCTGGAGGCGCTGCTGGAGAAGCTGACGCAGACAGGGCAGTATGAAAAAGCCTGCGCGCTGGCCCTTGGTATGTACAGCGGGCGGAGAAAGGCGGAGCTGGCCAGGTTCCGGGTATCGGATTTCGACAAAGAAAACCTGGTGTGCGCAGGCGCCCTTTATAAAACCAGAGAGCCTATCCAGACAAAGGGATTCGGCATGGGGAAATATATCCACTGCTATACGCTGGCAAAAAAGTTCCAGCCGTATTTTGACAAATGGATGGAGGAGAGGAAACGACTGGGTATCCAGAGCGAATGGCTCCTCCCCTCCCCTACCGAGCCGGACAAGCAGGTGGGAGAGACCACGCTGAACAGCTGGGCAAATACGTTCAGCAGACTGAGCGGAGGAGAATTCTACTGGCACTCCCTGCGGCATTTCTTTACAACCCTCCTCTCCAAATCCGGGCTGCCGGACAACGTGATCCAGGAGATCGTGGGCTGGGAGAGCGCGGATATGGTGCGCGTTTACAAGGATATCAGCGCAGAGGAGCAGATATCGCAATACTTCGGCGAGGACGGCGAGATCCGCTCCGACACCGGGAAGTCCCTATCCGAGCTTTGAGACGAGGAGGGTGACAAATGGAAATCAAAAGAGCGGAGCTGATCGGCCAGCTTGCGGAGGTATTCGGATACACCAAAGCCTCTGCCGCAGAGCTGGTGGATGATTTCACGGCCATTATCATTGAAAACCTGGAGCGCGGGAATACCGTTTCCCTACGCAACCTGGGCAAGTTCGGCATTTTAGAGCGGGCGCAGAGGCGGTGCCCGAACCCGCAGAGCGGAGAAGAGATGGTCATCCCGGCCCACTATATCCCACGGTTTTATCCAAGCCAACGAATGAGGCTGGCGGTAAAGAAGTGGGAGGACAACGAAAAGAGGGGACTTGGGTGATGGCGAAAAAGACACTGGAAAAGACGACGGCCTCCGCCCAGTCCGGGACGCAGAAATTTTACTGCTGCCGCTGCGGCAGAGCGTATGGAAGACAAAAGGGATATTTCCCGGTCAGCCACTCCCCCATGTACCGGGGCAGCGGATACCTCCCCTTTTGCAATGAATGCGTAGAGGAAATGTACGAGGGGTATGTCCACGAGCTGGGCGACCAGAGGGAGGCCATGCGGCGGATCTGCATGAAGCTCGACCTCTACTGGAACGGCTCTATTTACGACATGGCGGAGCGCAGCTCTGGAACCAATTCCAGGGTGCGCAATTACATCGGAAAGACCAACATCGTCCGTTACATCGACAAGACCTTTGACGATACCCTACAGGAAGAGGCAAGAGACGGGGGCGAGCGATCCGGCCTGTACGCCGCCGTGGAGAGCGAAGAGGACGGGGTCGACACGGCGGAGGCGGCGCAGTGCGTAAACACGCCCCAGGAGGTCATCGACTTCTGGGGAGGAGGCTTCTCCGACGAGTTTTACGCAGAGCTGGAGCGGCGGTACGGCGACTGGATGGCCAGCGTACCGGAGCCGGAAAAGCTAAGCCACACGGAGCGGTCACTTTACCGGCAGATCTGTATGCTGGAGGCCAGTATCAGCCGGGATTCCGCCCGGGGAAAGCCCATCGACAAAAGCGTAAATACGCTCAACACCCTGTTGGGAAGCATGAACCTGAAGCCTACGCAGAAAAAAGAGGAGCTGGACGGCGAGCTTGAAAATTTGCCGCTGGGCGTGGGGATACAGAAATGGGAAAACAGCAGGCCGCTGCCCCCCACCCCGGAGGAGCTGAGAGACACCAGCGGCCTTGTCAAAAACATTACGACATGGTTCCTGGGCCACGCCTGCAAGATGGTGGGGCTGCGCAACAGCTATTGTAAAATGTATGAGCAGGCCATTGAAAAATACCGGGTGAAGTTCCCGGAGTTCAGCGAAGAGGACGACGACGATATGCTCAGCGACATCTTCTCCTCCGCCGGCGGCCAGGAGGAAGCCGAGGCGCCATGAGGGAGAAGAGCAGAAGGGACGCTATCCTTGAGGGAATGGCGGTCTGGGGGAGCTATTACCGGGAAAACATAGACGTGTTCGCCAGAGAGTACCTGGGGCTCACGTTCCTGAAATGGTATCAGTTCGCCATCCTCGCCATGATGAACATATCCCAGGTATTTTTGTGGATCGCCTCCCGTGGCATGGGCAAGACCTATCTGATCGCCATATACGCCTGTATCCGATGCATTCTTTACCCAGGCAGCAAGGTAGTGCTGACATCGGGCACCCGGGGGCAGGCGCTGACGATCCTGGAAAAGATACAGACAGAGCTGCTGCCCAGGTCGGCAAACCTCCGCAACGAGATAGATATGTCCCAGACAAAGTTTGCCGGACAGGACGCCAAGATCATGTTCAAAAACACCAGCTATATCTAGGTGGTCACAGCATCGGACACGGCCCGGGGAAACCGGGCGACATTGCTGGTGGTGGACGAGTTCCGCATGGTAAAGAAAGACACCATCAATAAGGTGCTGAAGAAGTTCCTGACTGAGCGGCGGGAGCCGCTGTATACGGAACTGAGCGAGGCGGAGGTAGCGGCAGAGCGGGCAAAAGAGCCAAATATGCAGTGTTACCTGTCCTCAGCCTACTTCAAAGACCACTGGTCGTACGCGCAGACATTAAACACGTTCAAGATGATGCTGGACGACACCAAGAGCGGTTTCGTGTGCGCGCTCCCTTATGAGCTGGCCATCGAACAGGGGCGTATGTTCAAGGAAGATATTGAAAGCGATATGCTGGAGCCGGATTTCAACGAGCTGAAGTTCCGCATGGAAATGGAGGCTATGTGGATCGGCGGAGAGGACGGCGCTTTCTTTGACTTCAACAGCATTTCCAAAACAAGGCATATCCAATACCCCATGTATCCAAATGAAACCGCGGCGCTGCTGAGCGCCCAGAAGAGACTGCGGATACCGCCGAAGGCCAACGGGGAAAAGCGTATCCTATCCGCGGATATTGCCCTGATGGCGAGCAAGAGGCACAACAACGACGCCACGGCGGTTTTCATCAACCAAATGCTCCCGTCCAAGTCGGGAGGCAGATATACCAGCAACATTGTATACGGAGACACCTTTGAGGGGCTGAACACAGCCGACCAGGCGCTTATCATCCGGCGGCTCTTTGAGGAATACTCCTGCGACCATATCGTACTGGACTGCAGCGGCCTTGGGCTGGGCGTATACGACGCGCTGGTGCGGGATATGACCGACCCGGATACCGGGGAGATCTATCCCGCCATTTCGTGCTGCAACCTGCCGGATATGGCGGCGCGGTGTACGGTACGGGACGCGGAAAAGGTTATATGGGCCATCAAGGGTTCCTCTGGATTCAATTCAGATTGCGCCGTACTGTTGCGCGAGGGATTCCGCAGCGGAAAGATCCGGCTGCTCCTGACGGAGTATGACGGAGAAAAGCAGCTGAGCGAGCTGCCGGGGTATAAGAATCTATCCCCAAGGGAGAAGGCCATCCTACAGAAGCCGTACATACAGACCACCATGCTCATCGACGAGTTGGTCAAGCTGCAGCACGAGGTGTCTGAAGGCAGGGTAAGGCTGTTTGAGCGCTCGGGGGCGAGAAAAGACCGATATTCCAGTTTGGCCTACAACTACTATGTGGCCCTGCAGATGGAAAACAAGCTCAGCAGACAAAAAGGAAACGATTTTGGAGGCTCCGGCGGTATGTTCCTATATAAGCCGCCGGTCATTAAGAGAGAAAGGTGGTGACAAACACGAGCGAAAGAAACGCAAAAGGAGCTGTGAGAAAGCCCGCGGCCAAACCGGCCACTGGAGGAGAGATCCGCTTACCGGAGCGGTTTACCATATTGAACCGCCTTGTTACGCGGGATATGAACCGAAACACAGGCGCGCCCACATTTTCCAGATACAGCAAGGACGACATCGCAAAATACCTGGCAGACCCGTACCGATATGAAAAGCAGCTGCGCAAAGCGGTGGTATACATATACGGCGCAAGCCCCCACTTCCGGCGGCTCATCCAATATTTTTCCGGGCTGTCAGACCTGTGCTACGTGGTGTCGCCCCACAAAACAGACCCTAAAACGGCCAGCGCAAAATCCGTTAACCGAAACTACCGAAAGACACTGAACGCCATGGCGGCGATGAATGTGCGGACACAGTTCCCGAGGATCCTGACGGTATGTCTGCGGGAGGACGTATTTTACGGGACGATGTGGGTCTCAAACGACAGTATCACCATACAGCAGCTTCCGTCTGACTACTGCGCCATTACCACCATCGAGGGAAATGTGCCAAACGTCACATTTGACTTTTCCTATTTTGATTCCAGGCAGAAAAACCTGGAGTTTTACCCGGCGGAGTTTACCAAAAAATACAAGCTTTACCGGGAGGACAGGACGAATAAGCGATGGCAGGAGCTGGATTGTCCTACCTCCTTTGCCGTCAAGTGCAACAACGACATCATGGACTACGCCCTGCCTCCCTTTGCCGGGATACTGCGGGAGGTCTATGACCTGGAGGACTACAAGCAGCTGAAGATGTCAAAAACGGCGCTGGAGAACTACGCCATCCTGGTCATGACGCTGGGGATGAGCGAAGACGGAAGCTGGAGAATGGATCTGGAAAAGGCAAAAGAGTTCTGGGGGAACCTGGACAGCGTACTGCCGGAGGAAGTAGGAAGCGTTCTGTCCCCCATGAAGATAGACAAGATCAGCTTTGAGAAGGCAAACACCGGAGACACGGACACCATCGCAAAGGCAGAGCAAAATCTGTTTACGGCGGCGGGCGTGTCTTCGCTGCTGTTCAACAACCAAAAGGCTTCCTCCAACGCACTGCTGCTCTCCATCAAGGCAGACCAGGCCATTACATACGGCATTGTGAAGAGCATTGAGGACGCGGTAAACCGTTTTATCCAGGCACAGAGCTATGGAAAGAACTTCCGCGTAACCTTCCTGGATTGCAGCCCATTCAACCGAAAAGAGCTGGCGGAGCAATATCTGAAGGCGTGCCAATACGGACTTCCCTTTATCTCTATGTACGCGGCGACCCAGGGGATCTCCCAGAGCGAGATGGACTGTCTCAGCTTCCTGGAAAACGAAGTGCTCGACCTTACGAGCAGATTCAAGCCCCTGCAAAGTTCCTCCACCCAGTCGTCAGGCGGGAAGGACGAAGGCGGCGCACCGCAAAAAGAGCCGGATGAACTGTCGGATTCCGGCGAGCAGTCGCGAGAGGACGGTGACGACTGGTGAGAAAGTTTATCTACGCATTTGACCCGGAGGAAAAAGAGGAGCTGGCGCGGCGGGGATATAAGCTGGTGCAGAGCGACGACGAACGCGGGGTCTATGTATTTCTCAATTCCGGCACGCTGAGCTTTTCCGAGGAAAACGCGGGGCGTTTTGCCCTTGGCGATACGCTGTGGCTTTGAGAGATAGAGGGAAAGGTGGTGAAGTGATATGAATGAGCGGAATATGAGGATCGTTTTCTCGTCCGGGATCAGCGGCATTACCGAGCAGAACTCTTCCTTTGACCGGGGAGTGCTGCGGGTGGCCTACACCGGGAAAAACCGCAACAACAGCTTCATCAGCAAGGAGACCTTTGAGCGGTGTATGCCGAGTATCTACAACTGCCCCATTGTGTGCAGCTATGACCGGGAGGCGGACAGGATCGGCGGCCACGATATGGAGATCGTATCCGACGACGGCGGCAATATGCGCATCGTCAACGTGACGCAGCCTGTGGGCGTGATCCCGGAGAGCGCAACGTACCACTGGGAGGAGATCGAGGACGACGGCGGCATACACGAGTACCTCTGTATCGACGCTCTCCTGTGGAAGCGTCAAGAGGCATACCAAAAAATCAGGGACAACGGCGTTACGGAGGAGTCCATGGAGATCTCCGTCAAGGAGGGGCGCATGGAGAACGGAGTCTATATGATAGACCGCTTCGAGTATACGGCGTTCTGCCTGCTGGGCACGGCGGAGCCGTGCTATGAGGGGGCGGCGCTGGAGATGTTCTCCCACAACGAGTTCAAAAGGCAGCTTGCTGAGATGATGATGGAATTTAAGCAGACGCAGAAAGAAAAAGACACGGAAGGAGGAAATGAGACAGTGGAAGAGAAAGATAAGCAGACCAACGAGGCCGTACCTGAGAAAGATACCTTCGCCCTGGAGAGTCAATTCCGGGATGAGCTGCTTCACACGCTGGAGGAGAAAAGCGAAAAGGCGGAGACCTGCTGGGGGCAGTCCCAGCGGTATTTCCTGTGGGACTATGACCACGAGGCAAACGAGGTATATGTGACCGACGTGACCGACTGGAACCTCTACGCGCTTACCTACGCCATGGACGGAGACCGGGTAACGGTGGACTTCGAGAGCAAAAAGCGCATGAAGCTCACCTTGGCTCCCTTTGACGAGGGAGACCAGGCCGGGCAGATGGGAGAGCTGCTGCACGCTCTTGCCGCGCGCTATGCCGAAAACGACGCCCAGTGGACGGAAAAGTACCAGGCGGCAACGGAAAGGCTGGACGCAATGGAGGATGAGCTTGGCGCGCTGCGGAAGTTCAAGGCGGACACGGAAGGCGCGGAAGAGCAGGCAAAGCGGGAGCAGGTGTTCAGCCGGTTTGAGGAGCTTTCCGGCGTGGAGGCTTTTGAGGCGCTGCGGGAAGAGCACGACGGATACTCCGCAGAGGAGCTGGAGGAAAAGTGCTTTGCTATCCGGGGCCGGGTGGCAGGCAGCGTAAAATTCTCCCACGAGCGGCAGGAGCGGGCGCCGAAGCTGGCGGTGGAGAAGACTACCATCGGCGGAAAGGAGCCTTACGGCGGCGTGTTTGCCGAATACGGCTTCTCCCCGGAGCAGAAATAACAAATTTTAAAAGGAGGAAATCAATTATGGCTTATACAGTTATCCGCACCGACCTGATGAGCGGAACCAAGCAGAGCGCAGACCTGGTGTCTCTGCGTTTTTACGACGCGGAGGGCAAGGCCGCAGAAGTGGAAAACGGCGTGATCGTCAAGCTGGAGGGCTACGAGGACGGACAGCGCGAGGTGATGAAGGCCGTGGCCGCCAAGGCGGGCGACGACCTGAACGAGTGCGCCGTTGTGGCAGGCGTCGAGGTGATGTACGACGAGCGCAAGAAGAACCTGGATGAATTCATCAACGAAGCGGGCAAGGCAACCCGCGGATACATCCCCCGCAGCCGCAACGAGTTCAGCGTGACCAAGGAGGGCTTTGTGGGCGGCAGCGTCCCCACCGTGGGCGCTGAGGTCGGCATTGGCACCGGCGGCAAGATCGACGCCAGCGGCAGGGGCCTGGGCACCTGCGTTGCCATCGAAAACGCAGGCCGGTATACCTACTACACCATCAAGATCGCAAAGACCGAGGGCGCTGTGACAAGCGCCAAGGACTAATCATACACAGGAGGCGCATTACAATGGCTGAAATGAAAGATATTGTCAAGCTGGCTGTGGACGCTTATCACGGCAACGTGGAGCAGTACAGCGTGGGACAGTCCCAGGAGCTTCTGCGCCAGGCGCTGGTGGAGGCCAACGGCGGCGATACGAAGCTCAACTATAAGAACATCCGGGACGGCAAGTGCAACGGCCTATTCACCATGATCGAAGAGATCCTGAGCAAGACTGTTGCGGAGGGGCTGCAGGGCAACGAGTATTTTAACGCCCTGGTGGACTTCCGCAACGTGGCGGAGGGCGATAAAAACCTGTTTGAAGTGGAGGACAGCACCCTGTTCATCGTGTCCGAGGCCGCAGATGGCACCCAGGGTATCCGCCGGCAGCGGCTGGGCGGTATGAACGAGGTCTCTATCCCCACCTCTCTCAAGGTGGTGAAGATCTACGAAGAGCTCAACCGGGTGCTCTCCGGCAGGGTGGACTTTAACGTCTTTATCGACAAGGTGGCAGAGTCCTTCAAGCAGAAGCTGCTCAACGACGTATATACCCTCTGGAGCGGCGCGACCACGCAGGATCTGGGAGGCACTACATACTTCCCCACCGCGGGCGCTTACGACGAGGACGACCTGCTCGACCTGATCGCCCACGTGGAGGCTGCCGCAGGCGGCAAGAGCGCCACCATCATCGGCACCAAGAAGGCACTGCGCAAGCTGGCCCCCTCCATCCAGGGAACCGACAGCAAGAGCGACCTCTACAACCTGGGCTATTACGGCAATTTCTACGGTACTCCCGTGGTAGCCGCTCCCCAGCGGCATAAGGTGGGCTCCACAGAGTTTGTGATGGACGACGATGTGCTGACCATCGTGGCCGGAGACGACAAGCCCATCAAGTGCGTGTATGAGGGAGACCCCCTGGTCATCATGGGCGACCCCACCGCCAACGGCGATCTGAGCCAGGAGTACCTGTACGCCGAAAAGTACGGCATGGGCATTGTGCTGGCTAGCGGCAACTCCGGCATTGGCCGCTACGAAATGGCCTAAGTCAACACGGACGGAGCGCGGGGCTACATAGCCCCGCGCTCTTCCATATCAAAGGAAGAAAGGGGAGATAAAATTTGGCCAGTACAAGCAAGACAAAGGCAGAGGCAGAGGAAAAGACCGTGTTTATTCCGAAGGACATCGATCCCCACCAGACCGTGACCGTGCGCAACGGCTTCCAGGGAAAGCTGGTCTATAAGAGCACAAAGACGGGCGAAAAGTTTGTGTGGGACGGCTTCGGCACCGAGCAGGACATGGAGATCGGAGAGCTGCGCAACGCCAGGAACAGCGCAAAGAAATACTTTGTCAACAACTGGTTTATGTTCGACGAGCCGTGGGTGGTGGACTACCTGGGCATGGGGCAGTATTACCGCTTTGCCGTATCCATCGACGATTTTGACGGCATTTTCGCCATGAGCGTGCCGGAGATGGAAAAGACCATCGCCAAGATGTCGGAGGGGCAGAAAAAGTCGGTGGCTTACCGGGCAAAGACTCTCATCACGGAGGGCAATATTGATTCCAACAAGACCATCCGGGCCCTTGAAAAGTGCCTGAACACGGAGCTTGTGGAGCGGGAGTGAGGAGGAGTGGCATATGAGCGTTCCTTACGACGTCTTTACCGGGGCTTTTCTGGCAAAGGTCACTGAGTACGAATTCGCGAACATGAGCGAGTTCGCGCGGACGGAGGCCATAGACGGATATATGAAGCGCTCCATCGCCGCCTTTAAGAAAATCTGCAAATATGACCTTACCACAACGGCGGACGATACCGTCAGGGAGTTCGACGTGGATATCGCGCCGGAGGACATGGACGAAATCGCCGACATCGTATCGGAGGGTATGTTGGTGCAGTGGATGAAGCCCTATACATATCGCCAGGAAAACCTCGAAAACATTCTGAGCACACGGGATTTTTCCACCTACTCCCCCGCCGGTCTGCTCAAGCAGATCAGCGCGGCATACCGGGCGGGACAGCGGGACTTTACGAATATGATCCGGGAGTATTCGTATAACCACGGCGACCTTACGGAGCTTCACCTATGAGAAAGCATACGGAGGTGGGGTAATGGACGTATGGAGCGCCTACCTGGCACGAACCGGGGAAAACGGGGCGAGACGAAGCGCGGCACAGCGGGAGGCGCGGCTGCTCAAGCACAAGCTGACAAGCTCCCTGGCCTATCATTCGCTCACCATTGACGGCGAGGAGAGACAGGCCGCCATCATCAACTCGGACAACCTCAACGTGAAAACCATCTGCTCCATGCCGGGAGAAGACCTGCCCCACGGCGGACTTGTCCACTGGATGGGACAGCATTGGCTCATTACGGCAAAGGACTACAACACCGAGCTATACGCTAAGGCCACCATGAAGCAGTGTAACTATCTGCTGAAATGGGTGGCGGAGGACAGGAGCGTGGTGAGCCGCTGGTGTATCGTGGAGGACGGCACAAAGTATCTGACGGGAGAATACGGCGACAAGAACTTCGTGGCGGAGCGGGGCGACGCGAGAGCCACCGTCACCCTGGCAAAAGATAAGTATTCCATCCGCCTGGGCCGGGGGAACCGCTTTCTCATCGACGACTACGATTCCCCGAACGTGCTTGCCTACCAGCTGACAAAGCCGTTCAAGCTGGGCGGAACTTATGGAGGAGAGGGCGTTGTGTGCTTCGTTGTGACCGAGTGCAATACGGAGGAGACCGACGACCTGGAGGGGCATATCGCCAACTACTATAAGTATTTCCCGCGAACGGCGGAAACGCCTGGGGCAGAAGGAGCGGCAGGCGGGAAAGACGAGGAAGACAAGAGTCCCGGAGACGAGGCGGCAAGGAAGGTGTGGCTGTAGTGCAGCTTGAAGAATTTTTTCGATATAAGAACCAGCTTATCAACGATATGCTGACCAACAAAGAGATCGTAAAGCTGCTGGCAGCGCCGGACGAGAAGCCAAAGGACGCTCCGGCTCTCGTCTACTCCCAGGTGTTCCCATACGAATATGTACCGGACACCATTGAGCACGCACAGACCTTTGTATGCTGCGATGTGGATATCGACGAGGTGCAGAGCAAAACGTACCTCTCCCCCACCCTGTACATATGGGTATTCACCCACAAGAGCCTGCTGCGGCTGCCACAGGGCGGCGTGCGCACGGACAGGCTGTGCGAGGAGATCGCCAAGACCATCAACGGCAGCCGGTACTACGGGCTGGGAGAGCTGGGGCTGAAAAAGGTAAGACGCTTTGCCCCCATCGTGGACTACCAGGGAAAGGTACTCACCTTCTCCGCGAGAGATTTCAACCGCGTAAGTCCAAGCGGCAGAAGCGCCCCTACCAACCGAAGGGACGCGTGGAGAACATGAGCATATCAAATCTGCTCTACAAGAGGGAGTACCCCATCAACGACGCCATCACCATCCGTATCCCAACGGTGGGCGAGATCCTGGACGCAGAGGAAGAGTATTACACGATGGTGTCTATGCTGACGGCCATGCCTATCGACATGATGGTGCAGCTTGACGACATCGGAGTGGATTTCACCACCATCAACGACTATGAGCTTTTCCTCTTGCTGTTCGGCGGACTGAAGGAGCGGGACACATCGCTGATATTCGGAGGACTTGAGCTTGGAAATTTCCAGATGGCGGTCAACGCCCAGAACGGCATGGTGGTGCTGCGGGACGGGAAGACGGGCACGGTAATAGACCGCGCCATCCACGGGCAGATCGCAGCCGTGCTGCGGAGGATACACCACCTGGAAAAGAACAGGCGCAAGCCGGCCAACAAAGAGGCGCTGGAATATATGCTCCTCCGGGAGCGGCAGAAGGCGCGCAAAAGGAGCAAGCGGACGGAGGAGTCGCAGCTTGAAGAGTTGATCGTCGCACTGGTCAACACGGAGCAGTTTTACTATGGATTTGAGGGGACACGAGAACTCACGATCTATCAGTTCAACGAAAGCGTGCGGCAGATCATCAAAAAGATCGACTACGACAACAGAATGCATGGTGTGTACTCCGGCACCATCAACGCCAAAGAGCTAAGTCAGAACGAGCTGACCTGGCTCGGTCACAGATAACGGCACCACAATATACCAATCAGGAGGAAAGAAATATGTTCAATGTGAATGACATTACCATCACCAGCCTGGAGACCATCACCGCCTTTGATATTGCCACGGGCAACTTCAAGTTTGTGCTGGACGAGCTCCAGAACGCCACCATCGCCCAGAGCCAGGAGAAGACCGACATCACCGGCAAGCAGGGACGCAAGCTCACCTCGCTGAAGCGGAACAAGGGCGTTACCATCTCCGGCAACAACGGCATGGTGTCCGGCGGACTGCTGGAGGTGCAGACCGGCGGAGAGTTTGAAAACAAGCTCACCACCGTTATGTGGACGGATTACCTCTGCGTCTCCGACAACAAGGCGACCACCACCTACAAGGCTGTTGGCACCGAGGGCAACGAGATCGAGTCGGTGTACGTGAAGAACGCCGACAGCACCCTTGGCAAGAAGCTGACCCAGGGGGCGGCCACGGAAGAGGGCGTATTTACATACGATCCCGCCACCAAGGTCATCGCCTTCCATGACGGCGAGGTGAAAGACGGCGCAGAGATCGTGGTGTATTACTTCCGGCAGATCAAGGCCGATGTGCTGACCAATATGAGCGACACATACTCCGGCAAGTGCGCGCTGTATGTGGACGCCTTTGCCGAGGACAAGTGCGCCAACGTGTACCGTATCCAGTTCTACATCCCCAAGGCGGACTTCAACGGCGAGTTCAGCTTTGAAATGGGCGAAAACCAGACCGTTCACGCCTTTGAGGCAGAGAGTATGTCCGGCGCCTGCGGAAACACCTGCGGCGGCGTGGGCAACGCATTGTGGACGTACACCATCTTCGGCGTGAACACCGAGGACGCGGAGGTCAAGGCTCCCGTCCCCGGCGGCGAAGACCTGGGCGAATAAGGAGCGGAAGTATGGCAAGCGCGGTAAAGAAATGCAGGGTCTGCGGCAGGCAATATGAAGCCTGCCGCAGCGCAGACAGGGCATCCGGCGTGTTCCGCTGGCAGGAGGTGGCCTGCTCCCCGGAGTGCGGGGCAAAATATTTGGCAGCCATCCAGAAGTCCCGGGAAAAGGAGGCGCCCCGCAGCTTCGGCGCGGTGAAGAAAGCCGCGGCGCGCACCGCGGGGAAGAAGGCGCGAAGCCAAACGGCGGAGACGGCACATACCGCCGCCGCAGAGGCCGCTGAGGATATGGCGGCGGAACACATGGGCAAGGAAACAGAATAAAAAGGAGCAAAGAGGACAGCGGCCTTGCGGCCCTGTCCTCTTTTCCCTTTCAGAAAGATAAAGAGAATATGAAAAACATCACTTTAAGCATCACAAACGACGTATTGAAGCGGTATGAGGAAGTCTACTTTCAAAGACACCCCAGGGCAAGGAAAAAGCCCATCGCAAGACCGTATCACGAGTCCATCAATATCTGGATGGTCATGAAGAGGCCCATGATGAACGCGCTGAAGCAGCGGTGGAAGGACTTTATCGTCTGGTTTATCGAAGACCAAGGTTATTCTAACCTACGCATCCAAAAATGCGAATTGAGTTTTTTCACCTACTACCCCACCCACCGAAGACACGACGTAGACAATTCCTGTCCCAAATTTATTCTGGATGGGCTGTGCGAGAGCGGATTTATTGTGGACGACGACTGCGAGCACGTCACAAAGCTGACGCTGCAATGCTTTGTGGACACAGAGGCCCCGCGTACAGAGATCAAGGTGACGATCCCGTCGAGAGGCAAAAAATTCAAGGAGGAACATACTCATGGCTAAAAACGAAAAGAAGATATCCATTGCGGCATTTGACAAGATCGCAAAGGCACAGGAGAAGCCCGGCGTTACAAAACAGTGGTTTGATACCCAGATACATATCCGGCACACGCTGGGATTCGCGGAAATGCTGGCCTTTGTGGACGACGTGGTGAAAAGCTGTATGCAGGAGGGGCTTGGTTATCTCCCCGAGGTGCGGGAGTTCCTGGTGAAGTGCAATGTGCTGACCCGGTACGCCAACTTTACCCTCCCGGACAATTTGGAACACCGTTACGCACTTGTCTACGGCACGGACGCGGTGGAGACGGTGCTGGACGGCGTTGACCGCAAGCAGCTGGAGGAGATCATAAACGCCATCGACGACAAGCTGGACTACCTCTGCAACGCCAACGCGGCGGAGCTGGAAAAGCAGGTACACAAGCTGGAGGATACCTTTGCGGCGCTGGCAAAGCAGATGGAGGATATCTTCTCCGGCGTGGACGGCGACGACATCGGCAAGCTGACCTCCGCCATCGCCAACGGCGGGCTGAACGAGGAGAAGATCGTGGAGGCGTATATGAAGGAAAAGTACGGCATGGGGCCGCGCCTTGTGGAAAAGGCGGAGGCCGGGGACGCAGAGGCGTGAGTATTGCCTCTAAGTTCAACGCCTGGGCAATATCGGAGGCAGGAAAAGCCAGGATGAAGGCGAAGGTCGAGGAATACCAACGCGCGGGCGTAAGCAAGACAAGGGCGGGAAGCCGCATTATCTCGGAGCGGCGGATCGCCATAGCCGTCTCACGGCTGCGGAAATGCCTGGAGGCGGCCATACGGGACGCTGGTCTGCCGGAGAGCGTGGCGGAACATATCCGGTCCATGTATGATATCAAGCCCATTCGGGTGGGCGAAACCTGGGAGGTATGCCTTTACTTCGGCGGGGAACTTCACCGGGATTCGCTGGACAACGAGCTTCCCTATCATGGCATTGACAACATCGTCGCCCTATTCAATAACGGATATGAGGCGGGAGACTATGTCTACGGCTGGTGGGACGGCCACGCCCCCAAGGGCGAGGCGCTTTTGCGCATGGCGACGCCGGGAGAGGACTTCGCCTGGGTGCGAAGCAAAAAGCAGCGTCAGGCGCTGCGGTTTATCCAGCAGGCCGTCAGCGATTTTAACGGCAACTACGGCGCTGAACTGAATATGACCGCTGTTGCGGCGGCGGTATATGAAAAATGATTTTGAGAAAGGGGCTGGGTTTCCAGCCCCTTTCTTTACGGTAAAGGATGGTGATGAAAATGGCCGAGCCTGATATCAGGCTTTTGGTCGGCGTTGCGGAGGGCGGAGCCGACGGCGACAGCAAGGCGCTGATCGAACAGCAGCTATCCGACATCATGAAGAATATCCATGTGGATGCTTCCAAATTTCAGGAGCAGATCGGCAAGGCGTTTGAAGCCATCAACAAGGACGGGAAATTCGCCATACAGGTATCCAAGCTGAGCCTGGGCGACGGGGCCGTCAACGACTTCAAGCGGCAGGTACAGTCCATCGTAAACACGCTGAGGGTGGACAAGGGCACGACGGTCACGGTGGGCGCAGAAACGCTGGGCGAAGTGAAGAAGACAGCGGGGCGCGGAGAACAGACGCAGGTCATTCTTCGGGAGTCCGCCGCGCTCAGAGAAAAGAGCGCCGCCGCGAAGGACGCGGCGGCAGCCACTGAAAACGAGACGCAAAAGGAGTTAAGGGCCAACGCGGCCAAGAAAAACGGCATCGACCTGCTGGCCAGAATGCAGAAGGCGCTGCGGGACTGGACGGTGGCAAAGACCGGGAGGAGCAGCGCGTCCTATTCCCTGATCGAAGAGGACGCGAGGGCTCTCAGCGGCTATATCTCCCAGCTTGAAAGCGGGGAGATGGAGGCAGAAACATTTCAGCAGAAGCTAAAAGGCTTCAGCGCGTCTTTCGCCGACAACTCCAAAAACATCAAGGAGGCCGGGGAAAACACCAGAACGTGGCTGGAGCGCATGGGCGGACTGGGCAAGAAGTTTGGCGAGTGGCTGAGCGTCAGCCGGATCGTCATGTCGGTATGGCGGGCCGTCAAACAGATGATAAGCGCAACCATCGAGCTGGACGGAGCGCTTACCCAGCTCAAGATCGTGACCGGAGCCACGGACGCGGAGATGAGCAGATTCCTCACCCATGCCACGTCGCTTTCCAAGGGGCTGGGCAAGAGTATTTCGGAGATGGTATCCTCCATCGAGGTATTCTCCCGCCTGGGCTACGGCCTGAGCGATTCTTCCACCCTGGCGAAGTACGCGGCCATCCTTTCCAACGTGGCCGCAGTGGGCCAGGACGAGGCCACCACCGGCATTACCTCCATCATCAAGGGCTACAACATGGACGTGAAGAACACCGAGCACGTGGCGGACGTGCTGGTGGAGGTGGGACAAAAGTACGCCGTATCCGCCGCTGAAATGATGGAGGCATACGAGAAGTCCGGCGCGGCATTGAACGCCACCAACACCAGTTTTGAAAAATCCGCCGGACTGATCGCGGCGGCAAACGCCTCGGTACAGAACGCCTCTACCGTAGGCACCGCATTGAAGACCATCTCGGCCCGTATCCGGGGGTCTAAGTCGGAACTGGCGGAGCTGGGGGAAGACCCGGAGGAGCTGGCGGACGGCTTTTCCAAGTACGCGGAGGAGATCAGGGCGCTGACCGGCTTTAATATCATGCAGCCGGGCACGACAAACCAGTTCAAGGATATCTATGACATTTTGGGCGGTATCGCCCAGGTGTGGGGCAAGCTGTCTGACACCCAGCAGGCGCGGGTGGCGGAGATCCTGGGCGGCACAAGGCAGCTACAGGTCATCTCCTCTATCATCGGCAACTGGAAGGACGCAGCCAACGCCTACGCCGACGCTATGGACGCGGCGGGCGTGGCGACAAAGGCCAACGACACCTATTTGGAGAGCGTCAACGGACATATCGCCCAGTTCAAAGCCACGTTCCAGGAGGTCAGCCATAACCTGATGGACACCGGGGTGGTCTCCGGCGTGGTAGACCTGGGGACGGGTCTGCTGGGTATCCTGAACACCATAACGGATATCATCAACGCAGTAGGCGGGCTGAATACGGTGCTGGCTGTGACAGTCGGACTTTTTGCCATTAAAAACGCCGGAAAAATCACAGATTTGATGCTGGCAGCCAAAAACAGTCTGCCTTTTATAACCATGTTCGGAGAAGAGTTTCTCCGGCTAAAATCCACCGGAGTCGGTTCGTTGAGCGCGATTGCCAAGGCGTTCTCCGGCGTTTCTGCAGCGGCGGGCACCGCAAGCGTAGCGACGGGCGTATTTGTCGCCGCTATTGTGGCAATCGTCGGCATTGCGGCTCTCTATAATCAACTTCACAAGTCAACGGAGGAACTCCGCGAGGAGTACGATGAGCTACGTGGAAAGCTCGATGCGGTAAACGAAGAGTTCAAAACAACCGGAGAGCGTATACTTGAGCTTCAAAAGCTTTCAAACAGGGGAACCATCACCCTTGTTGAACAGGAAGAACTGGATAAATTAAAAGCGGCCAATATCGAACTGCTGGAAGAAAAGCGTCTATTGGAAGAAAATATGCTGCTGAAAGGCAAAGAGGTAAACGATGCTCTTGCCAAAGACTTCCAAAAGAGAACTAAGCTTTCAATTGAAGCAGACTCAAAGATGGTGGACTCCGACGCGTACTACGCGGCAAACAAGGACGCCATCGACCTGGCGACAGAGGCATGGGGCGAGCTTCAGTCCCCGGAAGCATTGTCAAAAATCAAGGAAATGACAGACGCCGAGGCAGATTCGCTCCGGGAAATATACAGCACATGGACACAGCTTGAGTTTGACGCTGTAAACAGCCCGAGGGAATGGGTCAATATCGGCGACTACATCTCGCAGCTTATAGAGCGATACAAATATCTGGAGAGCCTTGGGGAAAAGGCGTCGGATGGTCAAAGGGCTCAGCTCAAGGAGCTTCGGGCGGAGCTGGTCAACGCCAGCACAGAACTTAACGAGTCGTATATCAGGCCGTACAACGGTAAAGATGAGACCGTAGGGGCTTGGAAAGACCAGTTTTCGCTTGTCGACGCAACGATCAATCCGGCGGAACATTACACCGATCTTCTTGAAACCCTGCCGCAAAAGCTCAAGTCCATATTGAACGCAGAGGGGAAAAAGGGAAATCTGACTGCGGACCGCATCAACGAGCTTTCCGGCTCTTATAAAGAGCTGGACGACTGGATGAAAGAATCCGGTAAAACCGCAGAGGATCTGGCAAAGCACTATAACACACTGTCAAGCTCCGTTGAGGACAAAACGGAGGAGGTAGGCGGTCTTACCGACAGCGGCATTACCGACAAGCTGAACGCCATTAAGGATAGCTACGCCTCGCTGTCAACAGTGATGAAAGACCTTTCGGAAAACGGGAGGATCACCTACACCACCCTTTCTGCCATCAAGGAGAAGTTTGCCCAGACGGAGGGTATCGACGAATTTATCTCCAAGCTGTCCGCCATGCGGAAGGACAGCAAAGACGTCAATAAGACCCTCAGCGAGCTTATGCAGGCGTACATCGACACGGGGGACAACGCGGAGACGCTGGCAAGTACGGATGAAAACCTGATCGCAGCCATGCTGAAGGAGATCGGCGTCACCAACGCCAGCACTACGGCGGCAAGGATGCTGGCATACGCAAAAAAGGTGGCGACGGCCCACGCCGTCGCACTGGCGGTAGAAACAGCAACGACCAAAGAGGAAACGGACGGATTATCGGTTTCTCTGGCAGAAGAGGCGGCAGCGTGCGGAATGGCGGAAAACGCCATGGCGCATCTCACCGCCTCGATAATCCTGGCGGATGGCACGAAGCTTTCTTTCAAAGAACAGATAGAACAGCTCAAAAAGCTATATACCGCAGCGGGGCTTACCAGGAGCGAGATGAATATGCTGGCCAGCGGCTATAACCTGGAGATATCCCAAATGAAGCGGAACGGCGCCACACAAGAGGAGATCGCCGCTGTTGAGGAACAGGCCAGACAGGCCCTGCGAAAGCAGTTGGAAGACCAACTCGGCGCAAGCTTCCAAGCCAACTTTGAAGAAAGCGGCGGGAAAAAATCAGGAAGCGGCAGCAGCGTAAAGGAATACCTGGCGGACATCGAAAAATACCGCCATGAACTGGAGGCGCTGGACGAGGCAGGCCGCAGACGGAACGACACGGAGCTGCGGCTGGACAAGGCCAAGAGCCTGGACGAAGAGATCGCCCTCCGGGAAGAGCTGATCGGGGTCTACCGGGAGGAACAGGAGGCTTTCCACGCTCTTGCCCAAGCACGGCGGCGGGACATGGAGCAGGGCGCGGCGGAGCTTAGAGGCATGGGCTTCGACGTCCAACAGGACAGCGAGAGCAACAAGTTCTTCGTGACAAACATGGAGCGGGTCAACACGCTGGAGGCCGCGGACAAGGGGACATACGATTCCCGCCAGGAGGCCACAAACGAGCTGCGCAGGCACGCCGAAGCGCTCATTAAGGAACTGGAGAGCGCCAGCGACGACAACGCCGAGAACTCCCTGCAATGGCTGGAAAACCACTATGCCATCATTGAAAAGACCGCAGAGCAGTATGAGGCGCTGACCAACGCCCTGGAGCGGCGGCGGGATATGGAGGAAAAGTGGCTGGACAACGCCATCTCCGAGCAAGACACCCAGGGCACCCTGGAAAACGCGGAGAAGATCGTGCGCTCTTACAAGGCCATGCAAGAGAATATCCACGCCCAGGCGGAGTATTACCGAAGCGAGGGCTACGCCGAGGACAGCGAGCAGGTCAACGGCCTGAGCCAGCTCTGGTGGGAGTATGAGGAGAGCATCCGGGAGGTCAAGGGACGGGTCATCGACTACCTGGGGGGCATTGTGGACGCTTCCCACAGCGCGGTGGACCAGATCCAAAGCGTATACTCCACCCTGCAGACGGCGGCGGAGGAATACGCTTCAAACGGAGGTTTTATCTCCATCGACACGTTCCAGGACGTGCTGAAGCTGGGGCCGGAGTATATGCAAATGCTCCAGGACGAGAACGGACAGCTGACCATCAACCGGAAAAAGATAGACGAGGTAACGGCGGCAAAGACCCGCCAAGTGGCAGTGGACACCGCCATGACCTATGTGGAGCGGCTGAAGCTGGCACTGGAGGACGACGCCGTGGAGGAGCTGAACGAGCTTCTCTACGCCACGGAGAAGACCACCGGGGCCACCTGGGGGCTGGTATACGCCAACCTGGCGCTGCTGAAAAACCAGCTTGGCGACAAGGGATATGAGGCGGCGCTGCACAATGTGCGGGCTATGGAATCCCTGGCAGCTGGCGCTATCGGGAGCATCGGAAAGGGCACGGAGGAGTTCGGCACGCTCCTTGACTACGTGATGGATATGCTCAAGCAGCGGGTGGAGGATCACATCGACGACCTGGAGGAGATGAAAAAATCCTACGCCGAGCTTATCAATCTGCGCAAGGAAGCCTTGGACAAGGCCAAGGAAGAGGCGGACTATGAGGACGAGGTGGCGGAAAAGGTAAAGGCCATCGCCAAACTCCAGAGCAGTATCAACCGCCTTTCGCTGGACGACAGCCGGGAGGCGGCGGCCAAGCGGGCCAAGCTGGAGGAGGAGATGGCGCAGCTTCAAAAGGAGCTGGGGGACGCCCAGAGAGACCACGCCATCGAAAACCAAAAGGAGTCCCTGGACAAGATGCAGGAGGCTTATGAGGAGGAGAAGGACGCGGAGATCGAGGCGGCACGGGACAGCATCTCCTCCTACCAAAAGCTCTACGACCTGGCAATGGACTACGTGACCCACAAGTGGAACACAGACTGGAAGAGCCTATACAATGAGCTGATCGACTGGAACCACCAGTACGGAAGCGACCTGAACGAGAAAATCACCGAGGCGTGGAACGCCGCAAGGCTGACGGCCCAGGAGTATTTCCGCTATGTGGACGACATGAGCCGGGGCTTTGGCGGCTGGGTAAGCACAGACGGCGAGGGGAACGAGAATAACCCCATCATCCTGGGCAGCCAAGGCGGCGCCAACGGAAGCGGCGGCGGGAGCAACACAGTGGCGGACAGCCGGTACAGCGGCGTATACGCCAAGGTGCGGCAAAAGCTGATCGACATGGAGCAAAACAGCGCGGACTGGCTGGAAACGGAAAACCCGAAAGCACGGGAATGGCTCCAGAACGAGAACGAGCGGCTGTCCCGCGAGGTGGAGGAGCTGCTGGGCGTGAAGCTGCACCGGGGAGAGGACGGCGTATGGTATCTCCCGGACGGCAGAAAGCTCTACGACGTGTACGGCGGAAAGTTCCACACCGGCGGGATCGTCGGAGGCGGGGACGAGCTGAGGGGGAACGAGGTGCTGGCAAGGCTGGAAAAGGGCGAGAGCGTTCTGACCGAGGGACAAAAGGACGGCCTGCTCCGGCTGGTGGACTTCACTTCCCTGCTGACAAAACAGCTTGGCTCCCTGGCGGCCAACGGGGACGGAGCAAGGCTCTTCGGCGGCGGCGCGGGGCTGAACGAGGCCCAGCGGCAAACCCTGGAGAGCGCCTGGGGCAAGCAGGAGACCAGTATCAGCTTTGGCAACACCTACATCTACGGCTGCAACGAGGAGACTGTGGAGCAGCTTCAGGAGGTCAACCGTGAGATGGTAAACCAGGTGTTGGAAACATTGAATATCGAATAATAACACGGCGGAGGGAAGGCAAAAGCGGTCTTCCCTCCCCGCTATTTTATCAAGAAGGAGGTGGAGGAAGTGTTTGACAGTTATGAGTTCACATTCGCGGGAGAGTCGTCGGCCATGTACGGCGTAATGCTGTACGAATTCGGCGGGACGGGACAAAGCCCGGTGAGCTTTGGAAACAGGGCGTCCATCGTGGAGGACAGGACTATGGGCCGGATCAAGCCGCTCCACTTCGGGGTGAACTACCACGGAAAGCCGCTGGAGTTCAAGCTGGTGTTCGGGGCGCTGGAGCCTATAGACCGCTACCAGATGGAGGATATCGCCATGTGGCTGACGGGACACCAGGACTACCAGTGGCTCACCATCGACCAGCCCGACCTGGAGCGGGTGGCGTACCGCTGCCTTATCACGGAGCTGAAGCCCCTGCACCACGGATGGCTCCCGGTGGCCTTTGAGGCAAGCGTGGTATGCGACTGTCCCTACGCCTACGGGCTGCCCTTCCGCTACCAATACCAGCTGAGCGGAGAGGCGGACGTTCTTATCCGCAACGACGGGTCGGCACGGGAGTATGTCAGGCCGACGCTCCTCTACCAGCCGCTGGAGGGCGGAGAGCTGCGCATTGTCAACCACAGCGACGGCGGGCGGGAGTTCCGGTTGGGAAGCCTGCCCACCGGGGCGCTAAGTATCGTCATCGACAACGAGAACGAGATCATCCGGGAGACCACGGCGGGATATAACCTGTACGTCGGTTTCAACCTGAACTTCTTCCGGCTGGCGCAGGGGGACAACAGGCTCACCCTCTCGGGAGCGGGGGCGCTGAGTATCGAGGGACGGGCGCTCTACAACACAGGAGGGTAAGGAGGAAGCCATGTTTTTAGATTATTCCAAGCTGCCCTTTGATAAGGACAACATTCCAGAGAAGCCGGCGCTGGTATTGAAAACGCTGGACGGCAAGACCATAGGCCCCATTCCGGGGGTCTATAACCTGAAGCTGAATATCAAGTTCGCCGAACCAAGCGAGATACGCTTCGACGTGCCTGCCTATCTGGACGGGGAGCCAAACCCGCTCTATGAGGCCATCTCGGGACACAAGCAGGTCTACACCGAGCACTACGGCGTATTTGAGACGATGAACCCGTCCACGGAGGCGGACGGTATCAGGGAGGTCAAGCACGTCAAGGGCTACTCCCTGGAAAAGACACTGAAGTCAAAGAAGTTCTTTCTGGAGGAGGGCACCTATGACTTCTGGAACCCGGCCTCTCCCAAGGACACGGTGCTGGAGCTGGCTTTGAAGTCCGCTCCGGGCTGGCGGGTGGGGTACGTCTCCCCTGCCCTCATCGGAAAATACCGCACCTTTGACGGCTACAACGACTATCTGCTCTCCTTCCTCTACAACCACGCGCCGCAGAAATACAACTGCGTGATCGTATTCGACGTCTACCAAAAGACGGTGAACGCCTACGACGCGGAGGAGGAGCTGGAGAACCTGCCCATTTACCTGGACTTTGACAACCTGGTGAAGTCGGTGGACATCGAGGAGGTCAGCGACGAGCTGGTGACGGCTCTGCGGCCTTACGGGGCGGACGAGCTGAGCATCCTGAACGTGAATCCCACGGGAAGCCCATGGCTCTACGACCTGTCCTTTTTTCTGGAAAACGGGGACATCGGAGCGGGGCTGGGGAAAAAGTGGGAGGCATGGCAGAGCAAGGCGCTGGCAAGGCGGGAGTATTACCGGGGACTGACGGCGCTGGAAGCTTCGGCCACGGCCCAGCTTCTGGCCGCAAAGGCCAAGCTGAACGACCTGAACGGCCCGGAGGGGGAACTGGATTCCCTCCTGGCGCAGCAGAGCATCACCATACAGACCCTGGCAAAAGAAAAGACCCAGGCGGGCAAGGACAGCCAACAGAAGCTGCTGGACGACATCAACCGCCAGATCGCCGGGGTAAAGCAGTCCATCCAGCAACAGGAGCGGAACATCGAGGCCATAGAAAAAGAGCTTGACCCGGAGGAGCCAAGCTCGTATACGGCGCAGATCGCCGCTATCGTAAAGGAACTGTCGCTGGCGGAGAACTTCACGGCGGAGGAGCGGGAGGAGCTGTCCCACTACTTCATCGAGCGCGATCTGACGGAGGACACCTTCGCGGCCACGGACGTGGACACCACGGTGTCCGGGCAATTCCTGCCCATGAAGGACGAGGGGGCGGCCATCACCGGAAGCTCCATCACGGAGGAGCGGGGGCTGCGGGAGGACTTCGGCAAGACCATCTACACCATGGCGGGAGGACGGTTCTCCCTCCACGCGGGAAAAGAAGTGAGCGGAGACATCATCCGGGGCGTGCTGGACACGGAGGCGGACGGCACATTTCACCTGAGCCTCTATGCCGGGAGTATCCGGGCGGGAGACAAGACGGCACAGAGCGGGATGATCGCGGTCTCGGGCAGTATGAGCGGCCTGGGTGGCAATATCCAGGCGGTGACAAAGGACGACATCACCGTCTATGAGGGGTCTTCCCTCTCGTTCACGGTGACGGAGGGCAACGCCTACCTGACGGCCAACGTGAGCGACTACCAGCGGTACGCGGTGGAGACGGAGCTTTACGAGTACGCCGCGGGGGTGCTCCACGAGCTTGCCACGCCGACGTATGAGTTCAGCGTGGATTCAGGCAACTTCATCTTCGCCAAGGAGTTCGCGCCGTTCCGGGAGCGGCTGGAGCTGGGCAAGGGAGTCTACCTGAACGTGGGCCACAAGCAGCTCATCACGCCGTACATCATTGAGTTCGAACTGGACTTTGAACGCCGGGAGAAGTTCTCCATCATCTTCTCCAACCGCTTCAAGCGGCACGACAACGTGAACACGCTGAAGGAGATCATCGAGACCAGCTATTCCAGCGCAAGGAGCTTCGACGCGGCAAAGTACCTCTACAACCAGACCGCGGGGCAGGCCACGGCGGTATCCAGGTTCATGTCCTCCTCCCTGGACGCGGCAAAGAACCATGTGCTGTCGGCCAAGGCACAGGTGAGCATGGACGGGGCGGGGCTGCACATCGGCGGCGACGGCGGCGACCAGATCCGCATGACGGGCAGCATGATCGCCATGACGGACAACAACTGGGAGACGGCAAAGCTGGCTATCGGGCGGTTCGCCTCGCCGGAGCTGGGCGAGTATTGGGGTGTGAACGCCGATATCCTGGCAGGCGTTGTACACATCGGAAACATGACCATACTGGAAAACCAGCAGTACGACGCAAAGGGACAGCCGACGGGGGTCATGCAGTTCAAGGTGGACGCAACGGGAGCGTGGCTGAATAACTCCACAATGGTCTTGCAGCAGGACGGCGGAGGAAGGATACTCCTCGACCCCAAGTACGGTATCGTGGCGGGCACGAAAGACCTCTTCGACACCGACGGCACCACGGTGCTGCCGGGATTCATCGGCAAGGACGGGAAGATAGACTTCGACGAGGACGGTATGCCGAGGAACAGCAACTTCTTCCTTGACCTGCGGGATGGGTCTGCCTACTTCCGGGGCAACGGTGAATTTAACGGTATCGTACATGCAAGCGGCGGCGAGTTTGACGGCGTTGTCAAGGCACGGGATTTCATGCTCCCCAGCGGGGACAGCATGGTATCCGTCCTCAACAACGACAAGAAGATTAAGAGCGACTGGCTTGACCTGCTTGGTATCAACATCAAGGACGCCGCCGGGAACACTATGATGACCATTGACGGCACAAAGGGGATCACCATCAACAAGGGGTCTATCAGTTGGGGAGCCGTGACAGGGACGGACGAGATCGACCAGAGGATACAGGACGCCAAAGACGCAGCAGACGACGCCTACAGCGAGGCGTCGTCCGTGAATGATAACCTATTGAAGTTGGTGCAGGGCAAATACACTACGCCGAAGAGCACATTTATCGACGGCACAACGGTAAAGTCACCCACCATCGAGGCGGGAACCATCACCGGAGCGGAAATCTACGGCAGCGATATCTACGGCGGGGCGTTCTATGATCTGAATGGGAAGTCTAAGTTGGTTCTCAATCCAAGCAACACTTATAATAATTACGCGGACTTGGTGTTATATGGCGGAGGCGATGGACGGACAGCAGCTTTCTGCATATATGATACTTTCGGTGGCGTAGAGCTTTCTGGATATGGAGTTTCAGCAATGATAATAAGCAAAGCCACCAGGAGAACCCACGCCCAAGGCACTTGGGATTTTTCCAACGCCACCGTAACTGGCATCACCGCCGTGTTTGCGTGATGTGCTTATATGTTTCTTAAAAGAAAACTATGAACTCGTCACCAACGGCGCTGAAACTACCGAACGGATAAACAATGCCTATATCATTCTTCCCGGTATAATCAACATCGTGTAGTACCCGATATATAAGCTCTTTGACGTGCGTTAACTGGTTGATTGTGTCCTCAGTTATGGATGTCGTACCGCTTTTCGGGGTTCCAAAATATAGGGCCTGATTCGGCGCTTTGCTCTCGTCCAATATTCCATACTCGTATTCCCACTCTTCCACCAGCTCTTTATAAATCGCGTTCTCCTCGTCTGTCCAGTCGGAGTAGTCCATGTTAGAACTGCTCTCGGCTGGCGCAGACGTCGGGACTGATGTCAAAGCTTTTTCTGGATTACCGACGGTAGCCATATTACTGGCAGCATCGTAGCCGACCTCTAAGCCATAAGATTCCGCTAAGGCACGAAGGGGCGCATAGGTGGTGCCGTTATAGGCGAACACCGGGACATCGGCCCCGTTAACGTCCTTTGGCGCAAAGACTTCCCCATTCACCTGTACGTTAACGGGGTCTACCTCAATGGTCATGCGGCCTGAGATAGCGATAGCGGAGAAGGTCAGCGAAGCGACAAGGGCGGTGGCAACGGCCCCGACGAGGAATGAACCAAAACGGTGTTTCATGGTGATAGCCTCCTAATTTCCATGTTGCAGGTCAACTTTCGTCGTCCTGCGGCAAAGGTTCAATCTTAGTATCAAAGATGATACCTGGATCAGAATGGGAAAAGCTCTCTGTAATACGCTCCATCGTTGGGGCTGGCGGCCACTCCTCGGCGGTCTCTTCTTTGTCAATGTTATCCGGTGAAATCATTTCTTTACATCTCCTTCAAAAAATGAGGTAACTATATGACTGAATATGAAAAAACACTATCAGATTGGCCAGAAGCACCTAAAATGGAACTTATCGCAGAAACTGACGCAGGGTCGCCGGTGCTCACGGTCATATCCGCATCACTCGTTATAGCTGCTTTGGTACTGGCGCTTGCGTCGGCGTTGCGGTAACTATTTGATCTTTCAAATAGATAAACCACGCTATAAAAATAATCATAAGAACACAAAACGACAGTACGATCATCCCATTAAGTTCCAGCTGTTTTTCGCTCTTTTCCCGGTTCGTATTGCGGTTATGGATGGCACCTTCCCGATACAGGGCTACGAGCCGTTTGTTGATAACGCAGACCTCCGGCGCCCCCATTCCCTGCTGCTCTGCAAATTTAATAGTTTTTTCCATTTCCTGAATTGGGAAATAACAATACTGGAATCCAGAATATGCACCTTTAAATTTAAAAAGTGTTGTCAGAAAAACGCCGCCACTCAGGGCGCAAAGCAATAACGCAATCAACTTATGTACTGTAAGCGGGCACTGCATCGGGAACATCTCAGCTATTAGCAAGACATGTCCACTACCGATAATCGTGAGCAAAGTGATGGCATTTGGCAGTTTGCTATTCAGCCGTTCCGAAAAGGCAACCTCTTTTTCGTACAAATCTTTATAATACGACAACAAGTCGAATTCGTCTGATGGCACTGCATTTCCAGTCCTTTCGCTGAGTACAACGCACTTGTTCAATGTACTATCGTGTAGGAAGCGTGAGGACAGTATACCATAAAAACCCACATGACGCAAGAAAATCATACCGACACATAACCATTTCAAACCTATAAGGGGGCATAGCTTTTGAAAAATTACACGGTGCCGCCTATCCGAAACGCCATCGTAATGCTGACCAACCAGTGCAACTGCCGGTGCGTGTACTGCTTTGAGAACCGGAGCAAGGAGCGGATGAGCCTGGATACGGCAAAGGCGACGCTGGGCTTTCTGCACAGCAGCGGCAGCCCCAGACCGGGCTTCACCTTTTTTGGCGGCGAGCCGATGCTGGAATTTGACAGCATTATACGCCCGCTGGTGGAGCACGCCAAGACGGCGTATAACGTGCCTACACGGTTTGCCATGACAACCAATGGCACGCTGTTTACAAGGGAGAGGCTGCAATACCTGAAGGAGAACACGGCGGGGTTCATGCTGAGCATGGACGGGGCGGCGACGGCGCAGAACGGGAACCGTCCGCTGGCGAACGGGGGAAACAGTTTTGACGCGGTGATGAAATACGTGCCGTACATACTGGAGCTGTGGCCCAACCAGTCGTTCCGGGAGACGCTGACGCAGTATAACGCGGGGTCTTTCTTTGAGGATATCCTGTTTTTCCAGTCTATCGGGTGTAAAAATCTGATGATCGTACCGGATATCTTTGAGGCATGGAGCGAGGAAAGTATTGAAACGCTGTCACAGCAGGTCAAGCGATATGAGGAGTATATCATCGACCAATTTCGGCATGGGGTCAGGCCGCTGCTCACCCACGAGTATTCCATGGGGTTCAAGCAAATCGTATCGGCCCACAACTGCGCAGTAAAGGGCACACCGCGCCGCTCCGGCCCGGGGTGCGCCGGGTGCAGCCAGTGCGGTTTCGGCGTAAGAGGAAGCGCGTCCATCGACCCTAACGGAGATATATACGGGTGCCACCACATCAGCCCCCTGAACCGGGAAAGCCCATTTTACATCGGCAATATTTATGAGGGTATTGACGAGGAACGGGTGCGAAGGCTGGTCTCGCTATACGACCCGGCGGCAGTGGGCAACGAGCAGTGCAAGAGCTGCGGCCTGGACGGGTTCTGCCATGGGGGCTGCGCACCGAACAACTATCAGATCATGGGGAATGTCAACCGTGTGCCGCCCATGTACTGCGTTTGGCAGCGGCTTATGGCGGACAGCGCATACAGGATCATGGAAACCCTGCACAAAGAGGAGAACCAGCTTTTTAACGCCACGTTTGTCGAGGGCGTTACAAGGGGGTGGTGAGCTTGCTGGAGTTTTTACAGGATTACAGCAATATCCCGGAGCAACTCCTTGCCGCGCTTACCGTATCTACTCTGAGCGCCGCCTGCGGCGACACGCCAAGCTGTTCAACGGACGAAAGCGACTGTTCTTCAGACGGCGGGTGCTCGTCTGATTGCAGCGATTGCTCTTCAGACGGAGAGTGTTCATCGGATTGCGGAGACACGCCAAGCTGTTCAACGGACGAGAGCGACTGCTATTGGGACAGCGGAGGGTGTATTACAGACAATACTCCCTGCTCCTCGGACGGCGGGTGCAGCTCTGACGGTGGATGCAGTTCTGACGGCGTGAAGCCGCCCACCCCAACCGGGAAGCGGGCCAGCGTGAGCATTACGGACATTTCGGCATACAGCGCGACGGCAGTGGTCACGGTAAACGACGCCACGGAAATCAGTCTTCAGGTCAAGGATACCGTCACAGGAGACTGGGTATGGGACGGAGATTTCTCCATTACGAGGCCGGTCACATATGTTTTCCTCACCGGGCTTACGCCGGACACCAGGTATTCCTATTACATCTGGGACGACATCGGCGGGAATTCCGCCACGAGATATTTCACCACCCCCTCCAACCGTCCGGGCAACTGGTCGTGGTGGTCGGAGGTGGGGAGCAAAAAGACCATATCGCTGTCGGCCAACGAGTGGAACGCGTTTTGCGAGAGAGTCAACGAGTTCCGGGAGTATAAAAACCTCCCCAAATACGGCGCGTTCGTCCAGGTGGGCCGGGGAGACCCCATAGCGGCGGCGACGGTGAACCACGCGGTATGGGCAATCGGCGCAATGAACAGCGCGGCAATGAAGCTGGAGGTAAAACGGGGGGACACGATTACCGCCAGCTTTTTCAATGGGCTGAAAGACGCCCTCAATAACATCGAATAGAGGAGAAGAGACTATGAACACTCAGCAACTGATCGGCACTCTGGCGCAGATCCACGGCACGATGATGGATATCTCCGTCCGGGGAGACGACGCGATCCGCATGGCGGGCGTGCTGACCCAAATGCGCTCCCTTGTCCAGAAAATCAATGAGAGCGCCAACCAGGCGGCGGAGGAAGATAAAGCCGAATAAAAACAAGGATGGGAGGCGGCGGCATGAACGGTTGCCCCATGAACCAGTACACCCTGCCCACCATGGATTTTGTGGGCGGGGAGACACAGGAGATCGCCTTTGACGTTTACTACTACATCGGCAAGCGGCCTTTCGGGCTGGACGGGTGTACGGCGCAGTTCGCCATCGTGAGCTACTCCAACAAGAACGGAGAGCCTATCCTGAGCAAGCGGATGGAGGTACAGAGCGCAAAGCCGGACGGGATCAAGAACGTGCTGTACCTGAAGCTGCTGCCGGAGGAGACGCTGGAGCTGCGGGGAAAGTATATTTACCAGATCACCATCCGGGACATCGAGGGCGATGTGGAGATCCCCAAGCAGGGGGTCATCTATATCTACAACAACATCAACAAGGAATTTGCGGGGGCGGGCAGTTCCCCGCTTTCTTATACCCATTGAGGAGGAAGAGGAAATGAACACTACCTATTTCAAAAACTGTGTGGCCGGGAACGTATTTCAGGCCAAGACCACCCCGGCTCTGCCTACGGAATATTACATCGGGCTGAGCTCCACACCGCCCGCCGCGGACGGCACCGGGGTCACGGAGCCCAGCACCGGAGCGGGATACGCCAGAGTGAAGCTGGAAAGCCTCTCGGAGCCTGTGGACGGCGTGACCAGCAACACAGACAGGATCAGCTTCAACGAGTCCACGGCGGCCTGGGGCACTATCCCCTATTTTGTCGTGTACGATTCCGCCGCCGTGGGCGAGGGAAACCTTCTGATGTTTGAGGCACTGGACGTACAGCGGAGCATCGAGCAGGGCACCATCCTCTCCTTTAAGCCCGGCACTCTGGTGCTGAGCGTCTGCGATATGTAAGGGCCGGGAGGCGGTGGGCGAATGAAACGGTTTGACCTATATCTCAGGCGGCGGTACACCCACGGGGAGATGACCGTCTATTCCCTGCCGCAGCGTGAAAGCGCCCACGTCATCCACAGGCTGGTGCTCCGAAGCAGCAAGCCGGAGAGCGCGCTGCTGTCCTATCTTGGCGGGGGAAGCTCCCTCGGGATAGGGGCAAGGGCGAGGCGGACGGAAAAGCTCTCCAACGCAAGGGCGGAGGCGGCGCTGGGGTTATCCAGCACCGCCACGGGCACCGCGGAGGTCTTTGACGGAATAAAGGCGGCGATACGCATAGGCGTATCGGAGACGGAGACGGCAAAGGAGATCTTTGTGGGCTGCCGGTTCGCAATCGGAATGGGCGGAGAGGCCACGGAGAGCGGAAGCAATAAGAGCGTGGGCAAGACCGCGCTTGGCTTTATCCTCCCGACGCAGAAGCCGAAGAGCGTCAAGGAGGGCGCGTGCGCCTACACGGGCGGCATGGCTATCTCGGCACAGGCCACCGGCACCGGAGCGTATGAGGCGGTCACAGCAGGGCTTGCAAAGTCGCTGGGCGCGGCTATCGGCATTACCGCCACGGCGGAGATCAAGCGGCTACGGCTGCTGGAGGAGCTTGACCCGGAGACACTGGCGGCCTGGGATGGAAAGGCCCTTGAAGCGCTGGACTACATAGAGACGCCCGCCGCGGCCAAGGCAAAGGCACGGGCGAGAAAGAAGAGGTGAGAGAATGCTTTATATCAAGCTGGATGAAAGTATGAACCTACGCATTACGGTAAATGAGCCTATTTACCGGGGCGAGCATATGAGCAAGAAGATCGTGTACCTTGTCCCGGAGCGGGTGGGAGAGATCGCGCTGGAGACGGCGGCGGTCTATCTCAGCTATATCCGGGCGGACGGGACAGCGGATATCGTGCTGCTGAAGCGGCAGGAGGAAAAGTACAAGGAGAAGTATTTTCAGTACGTGCTCCCGGTGACCACTTCCCTGTCCCGGTTCCCCGGAGAGGTATGCACGTGGCTGCAGATCTACTCCGGCCCGGCGCATTGCCCCGCCATCGTGAAGAGCGGGGAATGTATGCTGAATATCCTGGCGTCCACCAATATGGACGAATACATCACAGACCGAAACCTGAGCCTTATCTACGGTATGCAGAAAACCATGGAGGAAAAGGCGGAGGCTATGAAGGCCGAGATCGGCCAGATGGGCGAGGCGATGGAGGCGGGGCTCAACGGAAAGGCGGATGGGCTGCTGCTGGACGCGGAGGCGGATTCTCTGCAGCTTTACGCCACCGTCACCACCACGGATGAGGAGAGCGGAGAGGCTGTCACTGAACAGATCCCGCTGGGCGAGCCTGTCGTGCTGGGGCCGGGCGAGGGCTGATAGGAGGCAAAAATGAGCGAGACGACCAACTACAAGCTCCATCTGACGGACGACGGGAGCGAGCCGTTTCTGGATTGGCGCAAGGCCATAAACGGGACGGAGAACTCCAACATGGTCAAGATAGACGCCGCGCTGGGCGGGAAGCAAGACAAGCTCACAGGGGCGCCGGGGACGGTGCTGGGGTTTGATGAGAACGGAGAGTTGGAGGCGCAGAGCGCCGTCGGAGCCTATGAAGCTGCGATGGCTGCCGGGTATACCGGGACGGAGGAAGAGTTTTACGCCGCGTTGGCAAGTTTGAAGAACGGGCCGTTTTTGCCGGTAAGCGGGGGAACGATTGCCGGTGATTTTACCGTCACCGACTCTCACTGGCTTCCCACTGACGAGGGTGTGTTTCTTGTTCGGCCAGACGGCAAGTACACTCGGCCTGACGGTTCAGAGGGCACGGGGTTTGCTAAGGTAAATGTCAGATCCATATTCACGGAACCGGTTCAGATCACAGGCGGGGATCTTAGAGTATTCGGAACCATTACCTCTGAGAACGACATCTACGGAAAATCGGGGCGCTTCAGCGATATGCTTTACGCCGGTGAGGGATTAAGCATAAATGGAGAGGTCAATATCTATCCAGACAAATATGATCCAAAGAATTCTACTTCCGTTAATGCAGAAGCCAAGATATACTGCCGCGGCGTTATTCCTTTTTCCCGTATAGACGCTGTTACAGACGGGGAGTTCCCTCTTGGAGCAGCTGCTAACCGCTGGAATACGCTCTACACCAAGAAGGTAGACGCTACCGAGTATGTAGAGACCAGGAAGCTCCAGGCGTCGTCCCAATTTCCCAGTATCCGTTTTGTGGTACGCGGCGGCGGGACTCCGTCCGCAAGCCCAAACCCACTCCCTCCCGAGTGGGGCGGGACGGGGCTTTCGAGAGCGCTGACCCCTGGCGATATCGGAGCTGTCTCCACGGAGACCTTTAACGATACTATAGGCGCTATCTCTACCGCGCTGGACGCTATCAACGGGGAGGTGGTCTGATGGGGACTATCACGGAAAAGCTGGATATGATCGCACAGACAAAAGAAGCCATTCGGCAGGCAATTTCCGGTAAAGGCGTCAGCATACCAGCAAGCACCCCATTTTCTGATTACCCCACAAAAATCGCCTCCATTGGTTCGGGAATCTATGACGAAGCGCCAAGTATTCATGGTCAGTCCATTGCGACGACATTCAAGACGTGTCAACTCACAGACGGGCTTCTGGTAATACCTGATTGTGATATATCTACACTGCTCTGTTTTTGGAGCGAAGAGGCGGTAAAAATCAATTCTTCCGAGGGTACAGCAGCCACTCTTTGGGGCGTTCGGAATTACGCAGCGGCAACAAACTTTTTTGGGTTGCGTGTGGGGGAGTCAGATTCATCTGGTAGCTTTTCGCTTGGGTACATGAACGCATATCAGTCGGGAGCTAACGTCGTGATCGCGGTAGACCCGTCCAACTGGAACGAGTTTGAAAAACTTATCACAGTTGTGGTCGGAACTTAAAGGAAGGGCGACATATGCTTACATTAAAAATAGGATCACAGGCGCACGGAATAAGTTTGCCGGTGAGCGATAGCGATATTTTTATATTGGATCCATCGGTGGACTACTATGAAAAGCACTACCAAAATGGGGTTGACACCCATAGAGGGTCTCTTGCGTATCTCAAAAAGCTCTTTGGCGAATCCCCTCCGTGGTATTCCGTTCAGATCATCTGCCCCGCGGCCTCTCTCGAAGAGAGTGCGGTGGCTGACTACTTAGAGCAAAACAGGGAGGAGATCGCGGAGGCTAAGAAGTCCGTTATTTATCCCTCTTTGCTCAAAAGAGCGGACAGCCTTTATAATGGCTCTGCCAATCTGTACGCCCTGGGCTATGGAAAGCGAGTGGCGTATAGCATTCTCTGTTATAGTATCCTCGCCAATTATGCTGACGGGATGAGCTTTCTTGAAGCTTGCAGACCGGAGGGCGCGCTTCACGACTTCCTGATAGGGGTCAGATTGCTGCAAGTCGCCCCCGAGGACGTCCTTGCAAGATTGGAGCAAGAGCGGCTAAGGGCTAAAAATGCGGGACAATTTTACGACGTCAAGGTATCCCAGGACGTTATAGCAGAACTTATCAAGACTGCTGAAAAGGAAATGCGCGCCAATGTTTAGGCATTGGCGCGCATTTAACCAATTACGGAGGTGAATAAAAGAAATGAGCGAGACGACCAACTACAAGCTCCATCTGACGGACGACGAGAGCGAGCCGTTTCTGGATTGGCGCAAGGCCATAAACGGGACGGAGAACTCCAACATGGTCAAGATAGACGCCGCGCTGGGCGGGAAGCAAGACAAGCTCACAGGGGCGCCGGGGACGGTGCTGGGGTTTGATGAGAACGGAGAGTTGGAGACACAGAGCGTCGTCGGAGCCTATGAAGCTGCGGTAGAGGCGGGCTATACTGGGACGGAGGAGCAGTTTTCCAATGATTTTGGAAGATTGCTCGGGCTTCCGAGCCAGTATTACCCAGAGTCAGCAGGTGGAGCTCTCACCGAGGGGCTACCTACGCTTTATCCTTTCGGAATCAACAACGCGCCTGGGCTGCAATGGCAGATGATGTATCGTATCGCCGGGGGCTTCTACGGCCTGCAATTCAAGGAGGCGGCTGGCTATCACAGGGCCTTGATCGGAGGCATAGATACGCCGAAGGACATCTACGACGCCGCCAATAAGATGTACGTCGATGAAACGGTAGAGAGAAAAGCCATCATAGCGTTCCCGGCGGAATCTATTGTTCCGCTAACAGTTGACGGCGTGCCTTGTTGGGAACTTTCCATGGCGGCACAAAAAAGCGGAAGTGAAATTGGCATTACAATAAGCGGCGACTATATACAGCTTTCGTCTACTGGTCTGGTGGAGGTGCGCGTCCCGGCAGGGTTTTGCCTCGCAGAAGGAGGTTCACATCATACAATTATTCTCACTGACAAAAATGGAAATAGTTGTTCGGGCACCTTGGGGGGGCGACAAAGGAATTATCACATTCAGAACTATTGACTCCGCCACGGCCATCGCCGGGAGCCCATACAAGGTAAGCGGGTACTTTCCGATAAAAAGAATAAGGAGTTGATACGGCGATGAAATATGATTTCTCTGTCTGCCTGATCACAAAGGACGAAAACCGCTATTTGCCGGAGTGGCTGGCGTGGCATTTGGGGCTCGGGGCGGACCATATCTACATCTACGATAACGGCTCTGCCCTGCCTGTGGCCGGGAGTATCCCGGCGGGATACCGGGAGCGGGTCACGGTGATAGACTACCCCTCACACAGCGACCTTACCCAGCTTGAGGCATACGACCACTGGATCGCAAATTACAAGGCTGAGACCAAGTGGGTGGCCTTTCTGGACACCGACGAATTTCTGCGGGTAGTGGACGGGACGGACATCAGGGAGTTTATGAGGGACTACGAAGACATTGACACCCTGTGCGTCCGCTTCCTGACCTATAACGCCGCGGGACAGCTCCGCCGGGAGGAAAGGCCCGTACGGGAGCGGTTTACGCAGACGGTGGAGCTGCCGGGGCCCACCACTCCCCATAAGTCGATCTGCAAGGCAGAGCGTTTGGAAAAAATGGGGATCCGCACGCCCATAACGCTGTCGAACTGGTTGAAGATCGTAGACGAGAATAAGGGGTATGTGGATTTCAGCGATATCGGAAAGCTGCCACACGAAAAGATCGTGATCGACCATTACTACACCCGCTCCTATGAGGAGTGGGTGGAAAAGATGGAGCGTGGAACGCCAGTGAAGGCGGCGCAAAAGAATCCGGGATGGTTTTTGCAGCTCAACCCGGAGATGGCGGCTGCTGTGGCAGAGTACGACGCGGAGGCGACCAGCAATGCGTGACCGCCAAAGCCCTTTCCATGCGGCAGCCGTGCGGCTGAGCAAAAATGAGGTCAAGGAAATCTTGAAAAGAAAACAGCAGGAGAAAACCAATGTCGGTTCTAAAATCACATCGGACTGAAAGTAAGACGGAGTACGTCAATACCGCAAATGAAATCTATGTTCAAACCATCGAGTTTCTTTCCAGGCTGTCATCCCGGTACGCAAGGCTTGTGGCGGAAAAGGTCGCGGCGCTCGCGTCGGAAGTCGTGGATAACGCTGTGGAAGCGAACGACATTTATCCGTCCAATGACACCAGAAAGGAGCTACGAGAGCGGCATCTGCTGGAGGCAAGGGCCTCCCTCGCGGCGCTCGACCTACGTCTTGGGCGTTGCTACGAGCTTATGATGAGAAACCCGGAGGGTTGCTTTTCCAAATCAAACGGAGACGCAATAGATTCCAGCAAGGCAAGAAAGAAGCTGGAGCAGATGTCGCAGGCGCTCGGCGAGTTAATAGACGCGGAGCGATCCATGCTGACGGGCGTACTAAAAAGCGACAAAGGGAGATAAATTCGTTTTGACTTTATGGGTGTATCTCTGTAAAACGTGGCCGCGGCGGCCCGCTCTTCTGAGTATACGCTGCTGCGCTCACCCCATCACGACGACACTGGCAATTTCTGCCTTGTGAACGACGATGGCAGGCCGAACTGGAACAACGCAAGGTATTCCTATGGCCTCGCCCCAGATTTCGTAAAGCCGGAAACGGCTGCGGGTCAATAGAGAGTAACCCGGCAGGGTGAAACACGACCCTTGCGAAAGGAGAGATACTTCCCGTGACGAAAGTCCAAAACTGTTTCCCTGGTATTCCCACACGAACGCCGCGCCGGATAACGGCAGCGTGCATGGCGGGGGATGTGCCTTACCTCGTTTCATGTGCAGGGGATTAAGCAGATCGGACGGCACACAATAAAATATCTGTACGGGGGACGAAAAAATCTATGTCAAGACGAAAAGGACGCTACCAAAGACGCTCAGTGAAGAGAACCGATAACAAAGCGCTGCGGTGCAAGGAAGTGGGCTCTCTTCGCTCCGTCTTTGGATATCACGATATGTTCAAGGCCGGAAAGAAATGCTGCAACGGCGTGCGATGGAAAGGCAGCACACAGCGGTTTGAGCAACATTTGTTCTCCGGCACGGCAAAACAGAGGCGGCTCATCCTGGACGGACAGTGGAAACCGTCTGCCTACATACACTTCACCATCTCGGAGCGTGGCAAGACCCGGCACATCGACGCACCGCGGATACAGGACAGACAGGTACATAAAGTCTTTTCCAAGAAAGTGCTTCTCCCGCTGTATACACCCAGCATGATCCACAACAACGGAGCGAGCCTGCCTGGAAAGGGCTTCTCGTTTTCCAAGCGGGAACTCAAAAAGGATCTGCGGCGGCATTTTCGACGCTATGGAAGAGACGGACACATCATTCTCATCGACTTCAGGCAATTCTTTCCCTCCGTATCTCACAAAGAGCTGTACAAGCGGCATAAGCGTCTGCTTTTGGAGCCGGATATCAGGAGATTTGCCGATAACCTGGTACGAACCATTCCGGGCGAGTACGGGCTGCCTCTCGGCGTGGAGCCAAGTCAGGCAGAGATGATCGCCTTTCCATCCGCACTGGACAATTACATCAAGTGCCAACTCAGCATAAAGTGCGCAGGGCACTACATGGACGACTACTACATTATCGTTCCGCCGGACAGAGATCCCACCGAGGTCTTGAGGCTTGTCACGAAAAAGGCAGAAAGACTGAAGCTGACGGTAAACAGGTCGAAGACAAGGATCGTGCCGCTGAGGAAGCCGTTCAAATACTGCAAGGCCAAGTTTACCCTGACTGAGACCGTCCGCTTGATTATGTCAGGAAGCCTTGACGGAGTTAAGCGGGCGCGCAGAAAGATCAAGGCTTTTCATAGCAAGGTCGCACGCGGGGAAATGACGTATACAGACCTCTGGACGTCGGTAAACGGTATGCTGGCCTACTTTGAGGGCTATGACGACCACAAGCGGGTCTTACGGCTAAGGCGGCTATTCTACGCCGTCTTTGGGTTCTCGCCGGAGGATATCAACAATTTCAGAGCGATGGAAATAAAAAACCGGGAGGCGCCAACGCTGGCGCCTCCCGGTCTAATTATACACGGATATAAAACTACGATTTGATAGGAGGGCTGTCATGACAATGACGGATAAGCTCTTGTCAACGGCAAGGGCGCAACTTGGGGTAAAAGAAAGTCCGAGTGCCAGAAACAATGTCAAGTACAACACATGGTACTATGGTCTGGAGGTATCCGGCCCGGACTACCCATGGTGTATGGCGTTTGTCCAGTGGTGCTTTGACCAGAGCGGTATGCGGCTTCCCTACAAAACGGCGAGCTGCTCTTCCCTGCTGAACTGGTTCAAAAGCAATAAGCCGGAGTGTGTCTCAAAAGTCCCTATGCCCGGAGACATCGTCATATTCAACTTCGGGCACACGGGTATCGTGGAATCTGCCAGCGGCGGCGGAAAGATCACTACCATTGAGGGAAACACCTCGCCCGGGGTCGCTGGAAGTCAGGCTAACGGAGGCGGAGTATACCGCAGGGTCAGGAAAACGTCTCTGGTGAGCGCTTACATCAGACCGTATATGGAGGCTGTATCAGATCAGACGCAGGAGGAGGACAACATGGACGCTACACGGTTTAAGGAACTTTGGAACGAAATGCGCAAGGAGCTGCAGGACAACGACGGCGGCGATTGGAGCAAGGAGGCCCGCGCCTGGGCGGTCTCTGTCGGCCTTATCGAAGGGAACGGAACGGAGATCAATGGCGAGCCCAACTATATGTGGGCGGACATTTTGACCCGTGAGCAGATGGCTGTACTTCTGTACCGTTTTGCAAAGCTGATGGGCAAGGTGTGACGATGACCATCAAAATAGAGCGCGGGCGGCGGAAAACCCGTAAGTGCCGAAAAACCAGTCAGCGGATCGGGTTTACCAACCGTCTTGCCCTATACCTCATGGCGTTTCTTGCGTCCGGGCTTGTCGGAGGTTTTTACCTCGCCATGAAGAGCATTGAATATCAGTATATGGGCGCCCTTGCGTGTTATACCGCTGTGTTCGCTCCAATCGGAACGGCGATCAGCATTGTTTTGAACAGTGTTGTGCGTAAGAGCGAACGAGAAAATACAGGCGCAAACGGCGTTGGGATCAAGTTTGCCGCTGCTGAGGCGGCGGGATTTGCACGATCAGATTCAGGGACGGAAGATAGTGCCGCTATTTAGGAGGAATCACTATGAATATGATGGATTGGGCACGGCTTATCGCGTCTGTGCTTGCCGGGTTGGCCACCGCTATTCCGCTGGCAGTCAAGCTGGTAGAGTATGTGCAGAAAGCTGTGAAAGAGAAAAATTGGAGCAAAGTTCTTGATTTGGTCATGAAGTATATGGCTGTAGCGGAAGACAAGTTTGACAACGGAGCAGACCGCAGAGAATGGGTTATCGCTATGGTCAAGGCTTCCTCCGAGACGGTAAACTACGACATCGACATGGCGGCTATCGGCAGTCTTATCGACAATCTGTGTGAAATGAGCAAGGCAGTCAACGCTCCGGCAGCGGGGTGAGATGTTTATGAACTTCAAGGAAATTGCCGCAGGCGGAGGAGTTGTAGCAGTTTTAATGACGCTGATTCAAATTTCTCCGATTCAGATAAATCCATGGTCTGCTATCGGAAGCTTCTTCAAAATGGTCATGTCGTTTATTGGGAACGCCATAAACGGCCCAGTTCTGAGAAAGATGGACGAAATGGAGCAAAAGATCGACGACATCGAAAAGCATTTTGAGGCGCATGAGAAATCAAGCAAAAAGGATAAGGCAGACGATAAACGAGCAAGTATTCTGCACTTTAACAGAGAATTGATCCGCGATCTGCCTCATACTATGGAGGACTTTATCGAAGTTCTCTCTTACATCGACTTTTACGAGAACTACTGCAAAGAGCACCCGGAGTATGAAAACAACCGCGCTGTGATGGCGATACAGAACATCGAGCGCGCCTATCGGGAGCACTTGGAAAAGCACGACTTCCCGTAAGATTGGTGGTAAAAAAAATAGGAGGGTTACCCACAAACATGGGTAACCCTCCTTCTTTTTACGCCTGGCTTTTTAGTGCGCGCCTTTATAAAACATGACATTCGCATTCCCATTCGGGTAATGCTTGGAAATAAATTCATCCGCCTCGTCTTTTGTCTGAAAGCGACGTGCGAAGTCAAAGTTATCTGTTAGGTCGAGGTCTTTATCAATAAAATACATCTGTTTATCGATATTGACCACGATGTAGTAAAAACTCATTTTGGACACACCTCTCTATTAAGGCCATAGGGTGCTCTGTACGGCGTTTCTTTTCAGTACGTCTCCCAGGACGTTTTTTCTATTACGAGCCATTGTGCGGGCTCCTGGGCTATATTCTGTGGGCTTATAACATTGCTGTTCAAAAACCAAGAACAACACTCTTATAAACTCATAATATGTACGCGCCTTATTACCGGCGCTTTGATACCTTGGGAGGTGCTATGCCATACCCTCGGTCAAATGGTATAAAACTGGTATATTTCACGCTGCAAATTGCGTTTTGAAAGGCACTAAGTGACTGCCGCTGTGTCAATTGGACGATGAGCCTTGAATTTCCAGCCGTTTGAGGTACACGCGTTCACCTGCTTTTCTTGGTTGGTCCTTAAATTTTCACGGCGTATGGTATAGCAAATTATTATACCATGATATGCCACGGATTTCAACGGACAATTTTAGATGTGGCCGCGGTGGGACGCAGCCTCGACGGCAATAGGAAAGCCGCCTTAAAAAGGCGGCTTTCACACTGAATGATCATGTACGATTTCCCCGTCACTGAGCTTTCAGTTCCTCAATATCCCGGCTGTGGGCGCGGACGGCGGCAGCCACCACTGACATGCTGTTCTGGCAGTCTTCCTTGTCCACCTTACCATCCAGCTTTTGAAGGATAAGCTTCTGGTTTTCAGCCAGGAGATCAAACCTGGGCTGAAAGTACTGCTCCATCATGACCAGAGTGCTTTGCGTCACCTCTGTTATGATGCGCTGCTCCATGGTGGTCAGCTTTGCGTCAGTACGCTGCTCCATGGTGGTCAGCTTCACGTCAGTACGCTCCTCCATGGCGGCCAGCTTCACGTCGGTACGCTCCTCGGAGACGCCAAGAGAGGCGTCGATCAACTTCTTGATCGCCTGAAGGTCTTCTTTATCTAACATGGGCGAGTCCTCCCCATTTCTGTGTGAGGACAGTATAGCATAAAGCTGGGTCGATGACAAGGGCTAAGTCGGACCGGGGAAACGAGTTCTCCGTATTTTTCCCGGTATTTGCAAACTCCTTTCCATTATGCTACAATAAAAAACGAGGTGAGCGCATGGCCCTTTTTCGTGAAAAATTTTTTCCGGCGGCCTCCGGGGCGCTTTGGCTGGTCTTTCTCTTCCTCGATCTAACGAAAACGGGCGACTCTACCTGGATAAAGTTCACCGCCATCTGCCTCTGCTGCGCCGCCGCCCTCACCGGGGCAAAGAGCCGCGATGGGCAGCTGGTGGCCCTGGCCCTATGCTTTACCGTAGCGGCGGACTGGTTTTTGCTGGTGTGGAACAGGGGGTATCTCCTGGGCATATGCCTGTTCCTTGTGGTACAGGGCCTTTACGCCTACCGACTCTATCTTCTGCGGGGCAGCCGCCCCTGCCGCTGGGGCCTGGCCGTTCGTCTGCTGGTCCCCGCAGCCGGGTTCCTCCTCTGTGCCGGTTTTGCCCTATGGCTGCTGTATTCTCTGTTCGCCGACGGCGCGCTTTCCCTCTTGTTGGCAACCTTTGCCGTGGCGGGGAGCTTCCTCACTTTTCTACTGCCCCTGATCTATTTTTCCGCCCTGTGCGTCAACTGTCTGGAAGCGTTTGCCCTGAGCGCGCCCCTCCGGCGCTTCGCCTGGGGCCTGCTGCTCTTCGTCTGCTGCGACGTCTGCGTGGGGCTTTGGAACGCCTCGGCTCTCCTCCCCGCCCCACTGGCAGAATTCTCCCGGGTGGGGATGTGGTTTTTCTACCTGCCCTCGCAGGTCCTTATCGTCCTCTCACAACGACTGGAAGGTGAACACGTATGAAAAAAGGCTCCAAGCTGCTCTCCATTCTCTCCACACTTCTCACCGCCGCTTTTCTGCTCACCGGGGCCATCGCCGTGCCCATCCTGTGGCGGGGCTTTTACTACTGGCAGATGGATTCCCTCCGGCTGTCCTACCGCTCCGGCTTCTCCCCGGAGGTCATCCGGGAGGCCTTTGACCAGGTGATGGACTTTCTGGTGAAGGGCGCTCCCTTCGGCACCGGGCAGCTCAGGTGGTCTCAGGAGGGCCAGGCCCACTTTGCTGACTGCAAAGCCCTGTTCCAGTTGGATTTCCTTATCCTGGCTGTCTGTGCCGTGGCGCTGCTGGTGCTGGCGCTCCTCCGCGCTACCCGGAAGGTGCGGCTCTACCGCTTCCTGGACAAGGGCTCCTGCTTCTGGGCGCTGATGCTGCTGGCAGTGGCTCTGGGCGCCATTCTGGTGTGGGGCCTCATCGACTTTGAAAGCCTCTTCACCGCCTTCCACACCCTCTTCTTCCCCGGCAAGAGCAACTGGGTCTTTGACTGGCGGATGGACCAGATCATTCTCATCCTCCCGGAGGACTTCTGGGCCAGAGCGGCAGTCCTTGTGGGAGCCGTGGCCTTCGGCGGCGGGACGGTATTGGCCCTCATCGAGGCCGCCTGCCACCGCTTTGCCCCCACCCCCTCGGTCTACCAGGAGCTGAAGGATATGAGCGGCAAGCGGCTGGAAAAATAAGAGACGGTGCAAACAGGGCGCGTTGCAGTTTTTATTCTGCAACGCGCCCTTGCTTATTCTCTGTTCAGCCTTTCGATGGCGGCTTTAGCGGCCATCTGCTCGGCCTCCTTCTTGCTGTGGCCCGAGCCAGAGCCGATCTCCTCCCCGTTCAGCTCCACCGCCATGGTAAAGACCTTGGCGTGGTCGGGGCCGGATTCCCCGGTAAGGCGGTAGCCCAGCACCTGCCCGCTCTCCCGCTGCACCAGCTCCTGGAGGGCGGTCTTAAAGTCCCGGTGGGCGCTCTTTTCGCTCTCCTTGTCCAGAATGAACTTCTGGATGATCTTCCGGGCCTCATCCAGCCCGCCGTCCAGATAGACCGCGGCCAGCACGGCCTCCACCGCGTCGGCCCGGATGGAAGGGCGTGTCCTCCCTCCGCCGGTGGCCTCTCCCCGGCCCAGCCGGAGATAGCTCCCCAGATCCAGCCGGTCCGCCACCTCCACCAGGCTCTCCTCGCACACCAAGGCCGCCCTTGTCCGGGTCAGATCCCCCTCGGGCAGGTCGGGGTGCTTTTTGTAGAGGTAGTCCGCCGTCACCATCCCCAGGATGGAATCCCCCAAAAACTCCAGGCGCTCATTGCTGCCCAGGGTGTCCCGGTTCTCGTTGGCGAAGGAGGAATGGGTGAGGGCGTTTTCCAGCAGGGCGCGGTCACGGAAGGTATAGCCCAGCTTGGCCTCTAAACTCTCCATTACTCGCCCAGCTTGCTTCGGAGGTAGCTCACCATGTCGCCCACATTGTGGATGGAGGCGATGTCCTCCTCGCTCATCTCCTCAATGCCGAACTCCTCCTCCAGGTTCATGGACAGCTCCACCAGGTCCACCGAATCGGCGCCCAGGTCCTCAAAGCCGGTCTCTTCGGTAATGTCCTCTTCGTCCAGGCCGAACTGCTCGGCCAGAATACGCGCCAAACGCTCAAAGATCATAGTGATCGCTCCTTATCCGTAGCTTTTGCGGGCGGCTGCCGCCCGCTCCAAACTATATGAATAATAGGCAATATCTCCCCCGGTGTCAAGGGGGAAAATCAAATTTTTTCCGCTTCCTCCTTCATGACAGGAAGCCGCATGTACTCGATGTTCTCGGTGACGCTCTCGATGATGCCCGAGGAGGCAAACTTGGCCGCCTGGGCGATGGCGTTGCGGATGGCGTAGCCGTCGGAGGAGCCGTGGGCCTTGATGACAGGACGGGAGATGCCCAGCAGGGCGGTGCCCCCCACCTCCCGGGAGTCCAGCAGCTTCTTAAAGTCCCGAATGCCGCTGGAGACCATCACCGCGGAGAGCTTGGTGAGAAGATTCTTCTTAAACATCTTTTTCATCTCCCCCGCCAGGAACAGGGCGGTGCCCTCCAGGGTCTTCAGGAAGATGTTGCCCGAGTAGCCGTCGGCCACGATGACGTCCACCGCGCCCAGCACCGCCTCCCGGGCCTCCACATTGCCCGTGAAGTGGATGCGTCCTTCCTCGTCCGCCTTCTTCAGCAGGGCGTGGGTCTCCTTCTGGAGCGCCGTCCCCTTGCCCTCCTCCGCGCCGATGTTCAAAAGCCCCACCCGGGGCTGGGGCTTGCCCTGGATATGCTCGGCGTAGTAGGAGCCCATAAAGGCGAATTGCAGCAGATACTCCGGGGTGCACTCGGCGGTGGCCCCGGCGTCGATGAGGATGGCCCCGCCGGGAACGGGGAGCTGGGGGGCCATGGCCGCCCGGCGGATGCCCCGGATGCGCTTTGTCACCAGAGTAGCGGCGGAGAGCAAGGCCCCGGTGGAGCCGGCGGAGACAAAGGCGTCCCCCTTGCCGTCCTTTACCAGGTTCAGCCCCACGGTGAGGGAGGAATCCTTCTTCTCCTTAAAGGCGGTGGCGGCATTGTCCTCCATCGTCACCACCTCGGAGGCGTGGACGATCTCCAGCCCCGGCGGGGGCGCGTCGCAGCCCAGCTCCCGGAGGGCGGCGAGAATTTCATCCCCCTGCCCCACCAATACGCACTCTACTCCCAGCTCCCGAACGGCGCTGAGGGCGCCTTCTACATTGGAGCGGGGGGCGTTGTCGCCGCCCATAGCGTCGATGATGATCTTCATGGCCTTCTCCCTTCTTTACCGCAGGGCAGGGTCGTCGGTGAGACCCAGCAGATAGTCGGCGGAGACGTTGTAGTGGCGGCAAAGCACCGCTAACCTTTCCAAGGTGGTCCCTTTTCGGTTGTTTTCCAGCTCGCTGATTTGGCTTATGCTGAGGCCAAGGGCTTCGCCCAACATAGCCCTGCTCTCTCCAGCTTGTTTACGTACTTCCCGAAGCCGCTGAGAAAAAATTTCCATTTTTTCTATTCCCCCTTGACATTCGCGCTAATGGTGTTATAATGCGTTTAACACCATTAGCGTCGAGGTGATTCTATGAAACTCCTTTTCGATCTCTCCCAATTGCTTTACGAAGACGCGGAAACCCTTACCGACAAGGCCCCGGAATACACGCATTTGAAAAGTCTGGAGGGTCGGCTTTTTGAAAATATCCCCGAGGAGCTTCGCACAAAACTCATTGATGTACAGTCCGAGATCAAATACCACGCCCTGCTGAACAGCTTCCTCTACGGCGTTCAACTGGGCTTCGCCGCGTCACAGCTGGGGCAAAGCGGCTAAAGCCCGCTGGGCGATGAGGGCGTTCTTCTCCCGCTTGCCCTTCACCCGCTCCGGCCAGGGGGGCATGATGCCGAAATTCACGTTCATCGGCTGGAAGTCGGTAACGCTGACGTCGGAGATATAGAGGGCCAAGGCCCCGATGGCGGTCTCCCGGGGGAAGTCCGCCGGAGGTTTGCCCTGGAGCCGATGGGCCAGCTCTATGGCGCACAGGCACCCGCTGGCGGCGGATTCCACGTACCCCTCTACCCCGGTGATCTGCCCCGCGAACATGATATTCGGCGCCTCCATGACCTGATAATAGCGGTTCAAAAAGCCGGGAGACTTCAAATAGGTATTGCGGTGCATGACCCCATAGCGCAGGAACTCCGCGTTGCGGAGGGCGGGGATCATGGAAAATACCCGCTTCTGCTCCGGCCACTTCAGATGGGTCTGGAAGCCCACTAAGTTATAGACGCTGCCCTGGGCGTTGTCCTTGCGGAGCTGGACCACCGCGTAGGGGGTCAGCCCGGTGCGTGGGTCCCGCAGTCCCTTGGGCTTCAGGGGGCCGTAGCGGAGGGTGTCCTCCCCCCTCCTGGCCATGACCTCCACCGGCATACACCCCTCAAACACCGAGGAATCCTCGAAGCCGTGGACCTCCGCCTCCTCCGCCGTGCGGAGGGCCTGCCAGAAGTCCAGGTACTCTTCTTTGGAGAGGGTGCAGTTTACATAATCTGGTGTTCCCTTGTCGTACCGGGAGGCAAACCACGCCTTATCCATGTCGATGGACTCAAAGGACACCAACGGCGCGGCGGCGTCAAAAAAGTTGAGGGTGGCGCTGTGGGGGAAGCGTTTGGCAATGGAATCGGTCAAAGCCGCCGAGGCCAAAGGTCCGGCGGCAATGATGGCTTCGCCCTCGGGAATGTCAGTGACCTCCCCGGGGACGACTGTAATAAGAGGATGGCTTCGGATGGCCTGGGTGACGGCGGCGGAAAAGCCGTGGCGGTCCACCGCCAGGGCGGCTCCCGCCTCCACCCGGTGGGCGTCGGCACAGGAAAGGATGATGCTGCCCAGCCGCCGCAGCTCCTCCTTCAGCAGCCCCACCGCGTTTTCCAGCTGGTCGGAGCGCAGGGAGTTGGAGCACACCAGCTCGGCAAAGTCGCCGCTGTGGTGGGCGGGGGTGGACTTTTCCGGCTTCATCTCCCGCAGCTCCACGGAGATGCCCCGCTGGGCAAGCTGCCAGGCCGCCTCGCACCCCGCCAGTCCCGCCCCGATGACGGTGACGGCGCTCACGCCTTTTTCTTGGCGGCGGTCTTCTTCGCCGTGGTCTTCCTCGTTGTGGTCTTCTTGGCGGCAGTCTTTTTGGCCGTAGTCTTTTTGGCGGCGGTCTTTTTGCCCTTGGTCTTCTTCTCCCCGTCCTCGCCGTCGGACTTCTTATAATAGCCCCGCTTGTCCTCGGGGAGGAAGTTAGAGCAGGCAGAATTGATGCAGAAGGGCTTTTTGGCCCCTCTGCCGGAGAGCTTGAACATGGTCGTCCCGCAGACCGGGCAGTTGTCGGCCACGGGCACGTCCCAGGTCATGAAGTCGCACTTCTTGGCCTCGTCCTTGCTGCTCAGGTATTCACAGCAGTAATAGGCATACTGCTTGCCGTTTTTCTTGCTAGTGCCGGTGCGCTTCAGGAGCCGCCCGCCGCACTTGGGGCACTTACCTGGCATCTGCTCGGTGATGGGCTGGGTGTGGGTGCACTCAGGGAAGCCGGGGCAGGCCAGGAACCGGCCAAACCGCCCGGTCTTGAACACCAGGTTCCGCCCACAGACCGGGCAGACCTCGTCGGAGACCTCGTCGGGCACCTTGATACGCTCGCCCACATCGGCCTCAGCCTTCTCCAGCTCCTTGGCAAAGTCGCCGTAAAAGCCCCGGAGCACAGACTTCCAGTTCTCCTTGCCCTGCTCCACGCCGTCCAGCCGCTCCTCCATCTGGGCGGTAAAGTCGTAGCTGGCGATGTCGGGAAAACGCTCCTTCATCACCTCGTTCACCGTCTCACCCAGGGTGGTGGAGCGGAGGTATTTGCCCTCCTTGACCACATACTCCCTGCCCTCGATGGTGGAGATGGTGGGAGCGTAGGTGGAGGGACGGCCAATGCCCTTCTCCTCCAAAGCCTTAATGAGGCTGGCCTCGGTATACCGGGCGGGGGGCTGGGTGAAGTGCTGCTTGGGCAGCAGCTCCTTCAGGCTCAGGCTCTCCCCTACCTTCAGGTCGGGCAGGGGGGATTGAAGCTCCTCCTCATCCTCGTCCTTGCCCTCCACATAGACGGCGGTGTAGCCAGAAAACTTCAGCTCGGTATGGGTAGCCCGGAAGCGGTAGTCGCCCGCGGTGGTCTCGATGGTGACGGCGTCATAGGTGGCGCTGGACATCTGACAGGCCAGGAAGCGGCTCCAGATCAGCTTATAGAGCCGGAACTGCTCAATGGTCAGGTCCTTCCGTATGTTCTCGGGCACCAGCTCCACATTAGACGGGCGGATGGCCTCGTGGGCGTCCTGGGCGCCGGCCTTGGCCTTATAGACCCGGGGGGAGCCGGGGTAATAGTCCTTGCCGTACCGCCCCAGGATAAAGCTCTTGGCGGCGGCGGTGGCCTCGTCGGAGAGGCGGAGAGAGTCGGTACGCATATAGGTGATAAGGCCCACGGTACCCTCGCCGGTGATATCCACGCCCTCATAGAGCTGCTGGGCGATGGCCATGGTGCGCCGGGGGGACATGCCCAGCTTCCGGCTGGCCTCCTGTTGGAGGGTGGAGGTGGTAAAGGGTGGGGCCGGGTTGCGCTTTTTCTCCTGGCGCTTCACGTCGGTGACAACGAACTTGGCCTCCCGCACCGCGTCCATGACGGCGGTGACACTGGCCTCATTGGGAAGCTCCTCCTTCTTCTCCTTGCCGTAGAACTGGGCGGTAAACTTGCCCACATTGGGCTTGACCCGCTCCAGGGATGCGTCCAGGGACCAGTATTCCTCGCTCTGGAACGCACAGATCTCAGCCTCCCGCTCGCAGACCAGACGGGTGGCCACCGACTGGACCCGGCCCGCTGAGAGGCCCCGGCGTATCTTCTTCCAGAGGAAGGGGGATATCTGATACCCCACCACCCGGTCCAGCACCCTTCTCGCCTGTTGGGCGTCCACCAGGTCCATGTCGATCTGCCGCGGCTCGGCAATGGATTCCTGCACCACCTTTTTGGTGATCTCGTTGAAGGTCACCCGGTAGGTGGTCTCGTCGGGCAGCCCCAGCAGCTCCTTCAAGTGCCAGGAAATGGCCTCTCCCTCCCGGTCAGGGTCGGTAGCCAGGTACACTTTCCCGCTCTTTTTGGCCGCCTTCTTCAGGTCGTTGATGACGTCGGATTTCCCGGCGATGGGCTGATAGTCCACGGCAAAGTCGTCGGTGACGTCCACGCCGATCTTGCTCTTGGGCAGGTCCCGGACATGGCCCATGGACGCCTTGACCTCATAGCCAGGCCCCAGGTACTTGGTAATGGTCTTCGCCTTTGCCGGCGACTCCACGATGATCAGGTCAGTCTTTGTTTTCGTAGCCACGGCTTACCTCCGAAATTACAACATATCTCCTTACGGCGCGACAATGACCGCCGCGTAAAACTTCTTGCCCGGCTTTTCCTCCACCCAGCCCTGGAGCTGGAGCATGGTGAGGGCGGAGAGCACCCGCTTGGCCGGAAGCTGGGCGGTCTCGGCAATGTCGTCCGCCGTCAGCGCCTTGTGCTGGATGGCCATAAGGATGTCCCGCTGGTCTTCGGTGAGGACCCCGGGGTCGTCTGTTAAAGAAATATATGCCCGTTGGGGCGGCTTGTCAACCACTTTTTCCTCTTTGGGGCGGCTTGGGGCAGGGACAGGCTCCACGTCCAGCCGCTCGGCCACCGTCCTCTCGTCCATGGGCGGCAAGCCCTGAGGCACCTCTCTGGCAAGAACGCCGGTAAATTCTTCCAGCAGGTCGTCGGCGTTCAAGACGAGCTTGGCCTCGCCCCGCTGAATGAGGCGGTTACAGCCCAGGCTTTTCTCCGCCGCCACCGGGCCGGGAAAGGCGAAGACCTCCCGGTTTTGGTCCAGAGCGACTCTGGCGCTGATGAGCGCGCCGCTGGGCAGCCCCGCCTCCACCACGACCACGCCTCTGGAAAGGCCGCTCAAAATGCGGTTGCGGACGGGAAAATGGCGTCCCGCGTGCTCTGTCCCCGGCGGATACTCGCTGACCAGGGTGCCCGCGGCGGCTACATCCTCATAGAGCCAGCGGTTTTGCCGGGGATAGACGACGTCGATGCCGCCGCCCAGCACGCTGATGACCGTCCCGCCGCCCTGAAGGGCGCCCTTGATCCCGGCGGCGTCGATGCCCTCGGCCATACCCGAGACCAGCGTTACGCCTCTCCGGGCCAACTCTATCCCCAACCGTCCGGCCAGGCTCTCGCCATAGGGGGTACTTTTCCGGGTGCCCACCACGCCGATGCTCAGCCTGTCGTCCACGTTGAGCGCCTTGCCCCTCCAATAGAGTACCACCGGCGGGTCGTCGATGCGTCCCAATAGCTCCGGGTAGTCGGCGTCCTGGATGGTCATGATATGTATCCCCAGCCTGTCGCAATCGGCCAGGATCACCTCCGCCCCCTGGAGGTCCTTGTCTTCCAAGCTCTCCCGCCGCGCTCCGGCGATCCCCAGCAGCTCGTATTCCGCCCGCTCGGCAAAATAGACCGCCTCGGGAGAGTGGAACCGGGAAAGCAGCTCCCACAGTTCACCGGCACGGAACCCCTTCCGGGTGGCGAGCCAGATAAAATATTTCAGGTTCGCCATGGGAACGCCTCCTATCTAATATTATGTAAATTAAAAGCGCAGAATCCATTGTGTCGCTCTCTTTATCACTATTTCCTGAAAATTATGTAAACTCATGTCGGTACCCTTCCCACAGCACGACGGCGGCGGCCACGGCGGCATTGAGGGATTCGCATTTTTCCTCCATGGGGATCTTCAGCGTCTTCTCCGCCAGGGCCAGCATTTCCTCCGAGACGCCCTGGCCCTCGCTGCCGATGACCACAGCAGCCCCGGAAAGGTCTGCCGCTCTTACATCCTCCGTGTCCTCCCGGAGGGCGGTGGCATAGAGGGGAATACCGCTCCTTCTCAGCGCTCCGGCCACGTCGAACCGTCCCCCCCTCCACACCGGCAGACGGAAACAGGCTCCCATGGAGGCCCGGACAGCCTTTGGGGAAAAGGGGTCGGCGCAGGGGCCGGTCAAAAGCAGTCCCGCCGCCCCCAATGCGTCGGCAGTGCGCCAAACGGTGCCCAGGTTCCCCGGGTCCTGAATGCCGTCTAAAACCAGATAGCGCCCTGGGGACAGTTTGTCCGGCAGGGCGGTATCGGGAAGGCGGCAGGTAAAAAGCACCCCCTGGGGGGTCTCGGTATCGCAGACAGAGCGCAGCACGTCGGCGGGGGTCTCCACCCAGTGGGGAACGTCCAGCTTCGGAAGGACCGTTCCGGGAACGGACGCCACTGTTTCCAGCTCCGCCCCCCATTTTACCGCCTCTTGGAGCAGCTTTGGCCCTTCGCACACAAAAAGCCCCTGCTGGCGGCGGAAGGCCGCGAAGGTGTTGAGCTTGCGGATGCTCTGAAACAGCGGATTTTTTCGGCTGGTGATGCTCTCCATCATTTCACCTCGTGGAGCAGATTGGTGTCCTCGTTCCGCCCCAGGGCCACCACCCGGTCCCCGTTCTCCAGGCTGTAGTCCACGATGGGGGCCACATGGATCTGCCCGCCCTCGGACGCCTTGCGGATGGCGATGACGTTCACATGGTAGCGGTTGCGAATATCCAGGTCCCGGACGGTCTTCCCCTGCCAGGACTTGGGGATCTCCAGCTCCACGATGCCGAAGTCCTCGGACACCTCGATGAAGTTGAGCACGTTGGACGAGGAGAGGCCCTGGGCCAGCTTTACCCCCATCTCATGCTCGGGAAAAATGACCCGGTCTGCGCCGATCTTCTCCAGCACCCGCTGGTGAACGTGGCTCTGGGCCTTGCACACCACCTCTTTCATCCCCTGCTCCTTCAGGTTCAGGGTGATGAGGGCGGAGTTGCCCACGTCGCCGCCCACGGCCACGATGCCGCAGTCGTAATTGCGCACTCCAAGGGCCTTGAGCACGGCGGCGTCACGGGCGTCGCCGCAGACGGCATGGGTGACCTTGTCGGCCACCTTCTCCACGGCCTCTCCGTCGGCGTCCACCGCCAGGACCTCATGGCCCAGAGCGGACAGCTCCCGGGCGACAGCGGTTCCAAACCTGCCCAGGCCAATGACCACAAAAGTTTTCATATTCCTCACCTATCCGATCATTACATGGAATTCGGGATATTTGATCTTATCCGCTACCTTTCGCCCAGTCAGGAAGGCAATGGACATAGAAAGCCCTCCTACCCGGCCAATATACATCAGCAGGATCAACACGATATGGGACGCCCTGGAAAGGGCGGGCGTGATCCCTGTGGTCAGGCCCACTGTCCCAAGGGCTGAAGCGGTTTCAAAGCCCGCGCTGAGGAAGGGCACCGAGTCAGCCATGGAGATGACCATAGCCCCGCACAGCCACAGCATCAGCATCAGCAAAAAGAGGGTCACCGCATCCATGGCCCGGCGGGCGGGGAGGGTACGGCCCCGGAAGGTGATACGTTCCCGGCCCCGGAGACTGGTAAAAAGCACCATCAACAGCGCCCACACCGTCACCGTCTTCATGCCGCCCGCCGTGGAGCCGGAGGAGCCGCCGATGAGCATAAAGATACAGCTCATAGCGATGGAGTTATCCTGCATAGCCCCCTGGTCGATGACGTTGAACCCCGCGGTACGCAGGGTAGCGGACTGGAAAAAAGCATTGAGCCACTGCTCCCACGGCTTCATGCCCCCCAAGGTATCGGGACTGGCGCCCTCCTCCAGGAAGAAAAACACCGTGCCCCCCAGCAGCAAAAAGGCGGTAATGCCCAGCACCAGCTTGGAATAGAGGGTCAGCTTTTTCCAGGAGCGGTGGCGGGCGATGTCCTCCCACACAAAAAAGCCCAGCCCGCCGATGATGACCAGGGCGGCGGTGGTGAGAAGGATCACCGGGTCCCCGGCGAAGCCGGAAAGGCTGGAGTAGGCCCCGGTGTCCATGCCCTGGAGGTCAAACCCGGCGTTGCAGAAGGCGGACACCGCATGAAAAAGCGCATGCCACAGCCCCCGGAAAAAACCAAAACGGGGGATCATCCGTACCGACAGCAGCGCCGTCCCCGCCAGTTCAAAGAGCAGCGTACCCACCAGCGCCCGGCGCACCACACGGACCACTCCGTCCAGGTCGCTGAGGTTCAGGGTGGACACCATCAGCAGCCGCTCGCTCAGCCCGATCTTCCGGTGGGCCAGCAGGGACACCACGGTGATAATGGTCATAAAGCCCAGGCCGCCGATCTGGATCATCAGCAGGATGACCGCCTGTCCAAAGCCGGACCAGGTCATGGCGGTATCGGCCACCACTAGCCCGGTGACGCAGGTGGCGGACGTGGCGGTAAAGAGGGCCTTAAAGATACCCTGGCTCTCCCCTGACCGGGCGGAGATGGGCAGGGCCAGCAGCAGCGTGCCCATCAAGATGACCGCGCCAAAAGACAGGGCCACCAACCGGGTGGAGTTCAAACTGCGGGAGCGGATGAAGTGGTCCTTGATGAACCGCGTCAGCCATTGCAGCATCTCCCCGCCCCCTTTCCACACATATCCAGCCAGTAAATTCTCAACTCAAATTATACCCACTATTGCTTTCCATGTCAAATGCGGAGCTTCTATAATAGACAAAGGGGCCTCTGCTCCGGATAGAACAGAGACCCCTTCTTTTATATACCTTGCTTATTTTACGGTGAATATGATATGGCTGGACGTCCAGGCGTTGGTCTCATATTCCGCCTCCACCACAGCCGCTTCAATAGGCACCTCGAAGGTAACGGTCCCCTTGTTAAAACGGCTTGCAAATTCGGGGAAATTGTGGTAAAACAAAGGAGAGATGAAGGGGCGGAGATACCTGCCCCGGAACAGAATCAGAGAAGAGGAAAAGAATATAGATCCCGTCATGAAAAGTCTGCTTGACCACAAGTCCGTATGACGCTTCACCGGGGCGCCGGTGACGGCGGAGGAAAAGACCCTGCTGCCGGAGGCGGCCCATCAGGCTTCCACGAAGGGTGGCCGGCATCCTGCGCCATGATCGACATCACCGGCCATCAAGGACGAGCTTTCCGGCTATGCGGCCACCAGCCCTTCATAGACGGGAAAGAAAAAAGGAGGACACACCCGTGAGAAAAAGAGTTCTGTCCCTTTTCCTGGTCCTTGTGATGACCCTGGGCCTGGCGGCCCCGGTGTCCGCCGCCAAGGACGATAGGAGCGATCTGCCCGAGTATGAGATACTTTCTGCGCTGCCCGAAAAGCTGGACCGGCCCACCCGCCCCACCACGCTGCAACAGGCGGATCTTTACAGCCACCCCGCCGGGGGAGGCAACCTTGTCAAGTGGACCGATGAGAACACGCTCCAGGAGATCGTGGAGCTCACCGACAGCCTTACCGCCGGCAAGACCACCGACACCCAGAAGATGAAGGCCATCTTTGAATGGGTGTACCAGAACATAAATTATGGTCACGAAGACAACACGCTCTGGGGGAAGAGATTTTCCGATCTGACCCAGGAGCAGAGAAAACGGCTGTGGGAGGCCGGCGATCCATACAGCGTCTATACCAAGCGGCTGGGCATCTGCGAAGGCTACTCCAACCTGTGCTGGCTCATGGGCACCATCGCGGGCATCCCGGTGGCCAAGCTCACGTGCTACACCAGCATGGGCCACGCCAGGAACGCCGCCCTTCTGGACGGGAGGTGGGTCTTCTTCGACGCCACCGAAGCATGGAACACAGTAGACCCGGACCACAGCTGGGATCTTGATCCATATGCGCGCGCAAGCTCATACAGCGCAATTTGCTACTACGATGGCGTGTACCAAATGTATGTTGCCAGAGGGTATGAGAAAAACATCATCGTTTCGGCAGCCTTCCGCTCGGGGTTTCAGTGCCCCGCCAACGTGACCATCCCCTCCTATGCGACCGAGGTGTCAAGAAGCGCCTTCAAGGGCTGCACCGACTTAAAGAGCGTGACCATCCCCAACGGGGTGACCACGATCGACGGTAACGCCTTCGAGGGCTGCACCAACCTGGAGAATGTGGACATTCCCAACAGCGTGACCACCATTGCAGGCGGGGTGTTCTACGGCTGTACCAGCTTAAAGAGCATCACCATCCCCGGCAGCGTGAGCGAGATCTCAAGTATTCTGTTCAAGGACTGCACCAGCCTGGAGAGCGTCACCATTTCCGATGGCGTGACCAAGATCTGGCAGGAGGCGTTCGCTGGCTGTACCAGCCTGAAAAGCATCACCATCCCCGGCAGCATCACCAATATGGACGGAGCATTTTACGAATGTACCGCACTGGAGAGCGTGACCATCGAAAGGGGCGTTACCAGTATTGGTTTTAGCACGTTTATGGGCTGCACAAGCCTGACTGACATCACCATCCCAAACACCGTCACCACCATTGAGGATCAGGCCTTCTGGAACTGCACCAGTTTGGAACGCGTCATCATCCCCGACGGCGTGACCAGTATCGGAAAGTTGGCCTTCGCCGAATGTGAAAACTTGAAATATGCGGACCTCCCCGACAGTGTGAGCAGTGTTGACGGTTCGGCCTTCTTCGGCTGCCCCAACTTACAGGGCATGACCGCCATCCCCGCCGGCATGACCAGAATCGCAGACGGGATGTTCGATGGCCGAACCGACCTGACCGGCTTCGTGATCCCCGACCACATCACCGAGATCGGTTATTGGGCATTCCGGGACTGCACCAACCTGAAGAGCATCACTATTCCCAACAGCGTCACCGTGATTGGAAATTCGGCCTTTATGGGCTGCTCCGGTCTGACCAGCGTCACCATCCCCTCCAGCGTCACAACCATAGAGGCCTGGGCCTTCGCTGGGTGTAGAGGTCTGACCAGCGTGTTCATTCCTGATAGCGTGACCGAAATTCAGGTCTATGCGCTTGCCGGCGGCAATATCTCCGATATTTATTACGGCGGTACGGAGGAGCAGTGGAAGGCCATTCAGGGGGATGGCAAAGATATGCCCCACACCACCATCCATTACAACAGCACCGGACCCAAGCCCACCGCTGTGGGGACCAACACCGCCTACGCCTCCACCCAGTCTGTTCTGGTGGACGGCAGGGCCGTGGAGTTCCAGTGCTACGCCCTGAAGGACGCCAATGGCAACGACACCAACTATATCAAGCTCCGGGATATCGCCTCCATTTTGAACGGCACCGCCGTTCAGTTTGAGGTAGGCTGGAACGGGGCGGTGAACATCGAGACGGGGAAGGCTTACACCCCCAACGGCAGCGAGATGTCCACCCCCTTCAGCGGCAACCGGGCTTACGAGAACGCCACCGCTCCCACCAACATCAACGGCCAGACGGCGGCCTTGGAGGCCATCATGCTCAAGGACGACAAGGGCGGGGCCTATACCTATTACAAGCTCCGGGACCTGGGTACGTCCCTGGGCTTCAAGGTGGACTGGAGCGCCGAGAAGGGCATCTTCATCGAGACAAAATAAAGAGAAAACGAGAAAGACAAGGGGACGGTTCTTCTGTCTTAGTAAACTGACCCACCGAGGGCGGGGTGCGTATCGCACCCCGCCCTTTATTATCCAAAAGCCGCTGTCTCTGCGGCTTTCCCCTTTTGACCATCAACCGTCCCCTTCACTTTGCGGCCAGGCGAGAGCGTAGTGGTGCCCAGGTCGTTATCCCGCAGATGGGTCGAATCGCATGCTTTTCCGTCGGCATAGCATTTGAAATCAAAACCGCTTACCATCTGATCGGAGCCGGAGGTATTTTCAAACTCAAAACCACAGGACACATATTTGTTGCCCTCCTTGGGCTGTAAAACTGATTGTCGCTCACATACTCGCCGCTGGAGACATAAACGATCTCCAGTCCGTCAGCCGTCGAGGAGGTCAGCTTATGGTTGACTGTTCGGAAAAACTTCGGGCACTTCGGGATGCAAGGGGCCTGACCCAGCTTCAAGTCGCCAACCGCATCGGCGTATCCAAGGCCATGGTCAGTGCCTATGAGACAGCCAGCAAAGCTCCTTCAATTGAAGTTCTGATCCGCCTCTCTCGGTTGTTCGGTGTCAGCGTGGATTATCTGGTGTGCGTGGATGCTCCGAAGATGCTCGATGTATCTAAGCTGGATGAAGGATCCATCGCTCTTATTGCCGCACTGGTCAAAAAGCTTACAGACGCATAAAAACGGCTCTCTGCCTCATGAGGCAGAGAGCCGTCGCTTATCAGTTTTTACTTATCCAGCGGCTTCATGGTGGGGAACAAAATAACGTCCCGGATGGAGTCGGCGCCGGTGAGGAGCATGACGCAGCGGTCAATGCCGATGCCCATGCCGCCGGTGGGGGGCATACCGTACTCCATGGCGGTGAGGAAGTCCTCATCCAGCATCTCGGTCTCGTCGTCTCCCCGCTCCCGCTGCTCCACCTGCTTTTCAAAGCGATAGCGCTGGTCGATGGGGTCGTTGAGTTCGGAGTAGGCGTTGCCAAACTCGGCATGGTTGATGAAGAACTCGAACCGCTCGGTGAGCCGGGGGTCGGCGGGACTGCGCTTTGTCAGAGGCGAGACCTCCACCGGGTACATGGTGATAAAGGTGGGCTGCACCAAGTGCTCCTCCACCTTCTGGTCAAAACAGGCATAGAGGGCGTTGCCCCAGGTCTTCTCGGCGGCGTCGGACAGCTCCACCCCCACCGACTTGGCGGCGGCCACGGCCTCGGCATCATCGGTAATGGCGCTGAAGTCCACCCCCACATACTGCTTCACGGCCTCCACCATGGTGAGGCGGGGCCAGCCGGGGGCCAAATTGATCTTCTCGCCCAGCCACTCCACCTCATAGGTGCCCAGAATTTCCTTGGCAGCGGAGGAGAGGATACCCTCGGCGATGTCCATCATATCGTGGAAATCAGCATACGCTTCATACAGCTCGATGGTAGTGAACTCCGGGTTGTGCTTGGGGTCCATGCCCTCGTTGCGGAAAATGCGTCCGATCTCATAGACCCGGTCCATACCGCCGATGATGAGCCGCTTCAAGGGAAGCTCAGTGGCGATACGCATATACATGTCGATGTCCAGAGTATTGTGATGGGTAATGAAGGGCCGGGCGGCAGCGCCGCCGGCAATGGTGTTGAGCACCGGGGTCTCCACCTCGATATAGCCCCGCGCGTCCATAAAGTCCCGGACGTGCTTGATAAACTTGGAGCGGATAATAAAATTCCGCTTCACCTCAGGGTTGACGATGAGGTCCACATACCGCTGGCGGTAGCGCAGCTCCCGGTCCTGAAGACCGTGGAACTTCTCAGGCAGAGGCAGCAGAGACTTGCTCAGCAGTACGATATCCTTGGCCCGGACGCTCATTTCCCCCCGCTGGGTACGGAAAACCTCGCCGGTGACGCCAACAATGTCGCCAATATCGTACTTCTTGAACTTCTTGTATACCGCCTCGTCCATCTCGTCCTGACGGGCATAGAGCTGGATACGCCCGGAGCGGTCCTGGAGGTCGCAGAAGGAGACCTTACCCATGCCCCGCTTGGACATGAGCCGTCCGGCCACCTTCACCTCCTTGCCCTCCATGGCGTCGAAGTTTTCCTTAATTTCCTCGGCGGTGGCGTCCCAGGCAAACCTGGTCTGCTGGAAAGGGTCCTCTCCCGCGGCCTGAAGCTCGGTGAGCTTGTCCCGGCGAATTTTCAGCAGTTCGGAAAGCTCCGGCTGCTGGGGGGCGTTCTTTTTCTCTTGCTCTGCCATAGTATTCTCTCCTATCCTTTGGGCTTCAAAGCCCCGGAGTCATCTTTTCCTTAGTGCTTATCGATCTTCAGCACCTTGTAGCGGAGCACGCCCATAGGGGCTTCCACCTCCGCGATCTCTCCCGCTTCCTTCCCCAGCAGGGCCTTGCCAAAGGGGGAGTCCTCAGAGATACGTCCGTTCATCGGATCGGCCTCCTGAGAACCTACGATGCGGTAGGTATCCTTGTCCTTGGTCTCCTGGTCCTCCACAGTGACCTGGCTGCCCAGGCTGACGGCAGTGGCAGAGATGGGCTTTTCCTCAATGAGGACGTAGCTGGCCAGGATGGCCTCGATCTCGGCAATGTGAGAGTACAGCTTGCCCTGTTCGTTCTTGGCCTCATCATACTCGCTGTTCTCGCTGAGATCGCCGAAGGAGCGGGCCTCTTTGATCTGCTCGGCGACCTCCTTCTCCCGGACGGTCTTCAGGTAATTGAGTTCCTCCTGCAGCTCCTGCAGGCGCTTGGGGGTCAGTTTGTACTGCTTGGCCATGTCGCCACACCTTTCGTTTATCCTTTTAATAAAGAAATGACCGCGTATTCGGTCATGCTCCTTCACATTGCTCAACATTATATGGTTTTTTCCATCGGCTGTCAAGGCTATTCATCCCACTGTACCGTGATGTTCTCCAGGCTCAGCCGCCCGGTCTCCCAAAGAAGCGCCAGCAGGGGCAGATCGTCCACTCCGCCGGCGGTGATCTCCACTCCCGCCAGTCCGGGTTTTCCCCACAGCCGCAGGGTTTTTCCGACTTCCTTGTCCCGGGGAGAAAACTCCACCGACGCCTGGGGCTTTGGCCCTTGGTCCAGATGCAGCGCCGCCGCGCCGTAGACCTCCCGGAGACGCCGGGCAAGCCCCTCCTCCCCCCGTTCAAAATCCAGCAGCAGATTCCCCACCTGGGGACAGAGGGCGGCGGCAGCGGCCCAGGCATCCCCGGCGTTCTCCCCCCGCAGGGCCACGCAGCGGCGGCGGAGGGGCAATTTCTCCACCAAAGCCAAGGCCAGCTCAGGGGCCTTGGCCCTGCATAAGGGCAGAGGGTCGACAAGGGACAGGCCCCTGGCCCGTAAAATGTCGGTCAGTCCAATGCAGCGGAGTTCCGGCGCTGCCAGCACCCGCGCACACCCTTTTTTTTGGAGGACCTTCGCTCCCCGGTCAAGCCCACGGATCGACCCGCCCGGCGGCAGACCTACCCCCAGAAGGTGGAGGCCATGGACCGTCACCGGCTCCGCCCGAAGGGGCAACCAATTCCATATCCACCCCGGCAGCCGCCGCTCCCGCCCCGACTGCAGCCGGTAGAGATACCCCACCATGCCCTCACCTCCTGGGACGAGGGTATGCGGGAGCCGTCTCATTTATTTCAATAATTCCAGAGCCTTTTGCAGCTGGGCGTCCTCCTCATGCCCCAGCTGTCCCGTCCACAGGGCCAGGCTCTCCTCCTCCGTCAGCTCCACCCGCGCGTCCAGACTCACCCCGGTCCCCACCAGGGAGACCCCCGCTCCGGTGGTGTACTTGCCGGTAGAGAGATGAAGTTCCCCGCCGTTGGGCAGATAGACCGGCTGCTGGGAATATCCCTTTCCCGAAGTCTCCTCCCCCACAATGGCCGCCCCAGCCGACTCCTGAAGCTGGGCGGCAAAGATCTCGGCAGCGGAGTATGTATCCCGATTGACCAGGGTCGCCATGGGAAGGTTTACATAATTCTCATCAGATTGGATCACTTCTTCCAGTCCCATCACATCCTGGGAGCGGAAGATGGGACCCTCAGGCAGCAGGTAGTCCAGCATATCGGTCAGCTCATGGACGTAACCGCCGCCGTTGTTGCGCATGTCGAAGACAAGGCCGACGGCTCCCTGCTCCACCAGGTCGTCCACGGCAGAGCGGAATTGCTGGGCGCAGTCGGTATAGAAGTTGGAAACGGCCACATAGCCCACGTCGGTATCCAGCAGCTCATAGCGCACCAGCTGCCCCTGGATGGCCCGGCGGGTGACCTGCACCTCCCGGAACCTCCCGGCGGCGTCCATTACAGTGAGGGTGACCTCGGTGCCCTCCTCGCCCTTGATGGCCTCCAGGGCGCTTTCCTGCCCTGTCTCCCCCGCGGCGGAGACGCCGTCCACGGCGGTGATGACTTCTCCCACCTTCAGCCCCGCCTCTTCCGCCGGGCCGCCGGAGTACACCTGCAAGAGGAACAGTCCCCTCTCGTCCTCCTTCCCCGCGGTGACGCCGATCCCCACATAGCGGTTGTCCTCCCGCTCTCTCTGATAGGCGCTCTCCTCGGCGTTCAGGTAATAGCTCCATCGATCCCCCAGTCCGGCCACCATACCCCTCAGCGCGCTGTCCATGGCCGTATCCGGGTCATACTCCCCCACGAACCGGGTCCGCACCGCCCCCCAGGCCGTCAGAAGGGAGACGCTTTGGCTGCCCAGCAACAGCCACAGCACCAGCAGTGTGGCTAAAATTCCAGCCAGCACGGCGGTAAGCATATGGATAAAGGTAAAGCGTCGCTGTTTCATAGAGGTCTTCCTTTCTTTACCGGGGGCGGAAGAGATATCCAAAAGCAAAAAGTGGACGGGCGGAGAAGCTGCCTCCGCCCGCCCATTCTGCGCCTGTGTATTTATTTGCTCCTCTTCAACAAGGAGCGCCTTCACCGCTCAGCTATGGTCGATGAAGGGGATATTGGGAAACATCCCCATGGGGTCCTGTCGAACGCCGTTGATCTTCCACTCGATGTGGAGGTGGTTACCGTTGGAGGAGCCGGTGGTACCCACATAGCCGATGGTCTGACCCTGGCTCACCACGTCCCCCACCTTCACCGCCCGGGAGGACATATGGGCGTAGAGGGTGGTAGCTCCACTGCCGTGGCTGAGGACCACATAGTTGCCGTAGGAGCTGGGGGCATAGGAGGAGGTCACCACCACGCCCCCCTGGATGGCCCCAATGGGGGTCTTGGCAGGGGCCGCAATATCCAGGCCGGTATGGCTCTCCGGGCCATGGAAGGGACAGCGGCGGTAGCCAAATTTTGAGGTAATGGTACGGTTGGCTGCCGGCAGGGGATAGGCATAGCCGGTGCCCAGATTAAGCTTGATCTTCTCCTGAAGGATCAGATCATCCAGCTGCTTTTGCTTTTTGTCGATCTCCCTGGCGATCCTGGCTTCCTCCTCCCGTTCAGCCTTTTCCAAGGCTTCCACCGCATCGGCTTTTCCCTTCAGTTCATCAAAGAGGGCCTGGGCCTCGGTGGCCTTCACAGCCTGTTCCGCCCGTTGGTCATCCAAAACAGCCTTCTGCTCCTCAAGCCCCTCTTTATACTCGTGAAGCTCGGCCAGAACGCCCTCCACCTCTTCCCGGGCGGCGACCAGGTTTTCCACCACGGCGTTGTCGTAGGCTACGATCTCGTCCACCATGGCCAGCCGGTCCAGCAGGTCGGTAAAGCTGTCGGCCTGAAAGACCACAGACAGGTAGGATATCTCCCCCGCCTCCTCCATGGCCCTGGCCCGGCTGCAGAAGCGCTCATAGGCCGAGTTCTCCTTGGCCTGGGCGACGGCCAGGACCTCCTCCTGACCGGCAATGAGGGTATTGTAAGCCTCGATCTGGCTCTGGGTGTTGGCGATCTGGTCGTCGATAGCATAGAGCTGCTGGTCCATCAGGTTCTTACGCTCCAGAGCCTTGGCCTTATCGCTGTTGATGGCGGCCAGCTGGTTGGCCAGTTCCTGCTTGCGCTGCTTGGCCGCGGCAGCGGTATCCTTAAGCCCGGAAATTTGATCCTTCAGCTCCCCCTGGGTAGCGGCGTGGCCGGATAAGCTCCCCAGCAGGGGAAGGATAAGGGCAATGAGCATGGATGCGGCCAACAGGATGACCAGCACCCGCCGCCAGTCGATCTTCTTCTTTTTCGCTTTTTGCGCTGTCTGCTTCGGCATAGTAACTCTCCTTGTATCGCTTCGCTTGCAAAGGCAAACGCTCTTACACGCGCAGGAACTTGTGGATGGCCATGGCCGATCCCCCGGTGCCCACCACCAGTCCCACGGCGGCAAAAATGCCCAGCACCTTGGTGGCGATCTCACCAAAGGGAATGATGGTCAAAAGCTCAATGGCCCCGCCGGAGTTCACCGCGTCGGCAATGAGCTGGTAAATACCCCACTGGCAAAGGAAGGCGATCACGCCGCCCGCCAGCCCCAGAAGCATACCCTCCACAATAAATGGTCCCCGTACAAAGCCGTTGGTGGCCCCCACCATTTTCATGATGGCCACCTCCTCCCGGCGGGTGAAGGTGCCCAGACGGATGGTGTTGTAGATAATAAAGACTGAAATAATAAGCAGCAGCGCGGTCAGGATGACGGCGATGCCGGTAGCCACATTGCGGATGAACACCAGCCCCTCGGATATCTCAGTGGCCGCCTTGTGCCCGTCAATACCGGGGATGGACTCCACCGTATTCACCGTCTCGGTAAGAAGACTGATATCCGTCATATGGATGGCATAGCGGTCCCGAAAGACCTCGGCGGGCAGGTCGGCAAAAAGGTCTCCGTGGTCCTCCTCGGCGTACTTTTTGTCGTTGGCCTCCTTGGCCTCCTCCCGGGTAATGAAGGTCACCGAGGACACGTTGGGCACAGCCCGGATCTCCCCGATCAGGGCCATGGCCTGTTCCCGGGAGTAACTGTCGTCCACAAAGGCCAGGAACTGGTTCTCCCGCTCCAGCTTGCCCAGCTCCCGCTCCAGGTTCAGGGCCACCAGGGAAAATGAACCCATAATGAGCAGACAGGATACGATCATAAATACCGCGGCGAAGGACATGAGGCCGTGGGTAAAGATGGAGTGGAAGCCCTCGGATATGTAGTAGCCTAAATTATATGATCTCTTCATTCTTATAGTACCCACCTGTCTCGTCGCTGATGAGCCGGCCCTTTTCAATGGCGATGACCCGCTTGGACACCCGGTTCACCAGCTCCTTTTCATGGGTGACCACCAGCATGGTGGTGCCCAACTCATTGATCTTCTCCAAAAGCATCATGATCTCTGTGGACATTTGGGGGTCCAGGTTGCCCGTGGGCTCGTCGGCAATGATCATCTCCGGGTTGTTCACCAGCGCCCGGGCAATGGCCACCCGCTGCTGCTCGCCGCCGGAAAGCTCGTCGGGATAACGGTCCTCCTTACGGTAAAGCCCCACCAGGTCCAGCACATAGGGGATCCTACGGCTGATCTCCCGTGGGGTGGCCCCCACCGCCCGCATGGCAAAGGCCAGGTTCTCCCACACGGTCTTTTTGTCGATGAGCCGGAAATCCTGAAAGATAACCCCCAAGGTACGGCGCATGGCGGGAAGCTGCCGGGGGCGGATATTCATCATATTGTAGCCGTTGACCATGATACGGCCATCGGTGGCCGTGATCTCGCCAGTGATGAGCTTGATGATGGTGGACTTGCCCGAGCCGGAAGGGCCTACCAGGAAGACAAATTCCCCGTCCTCAATGTTCAGGGTGATCCCCTTCAGCGCCCGGTCTTCTTTCACGTGCTCGCTGCTGTAGCTTTTTTGAACGTCCAGAAAACGGTTCATCGTTCTGCTCCTTCTTCACCCGCACAGACCCCGCGGGCTGATGACGCGTCTTAGAAAACGATTGACAATCAGACACGGGCCTATGACCCAAGTTCGATCGTCAATCGCTTTCTCTTATTTTGATTTCTTCGCTCAGTTGTCGATCCCCCGGGAGACCAGATACTTCTTGACCATCAGCGCCACCTTGAAGGTAATGGCGTCGTCAAACTCCCGCAGGTCCAGGTCGGTAAGCTTTTTGATCTTCTCCAGCCGGTAGACCAGAGTGTTGCGGTGAACAAAAAGCTTCCGGGCGGTCTCGGACACGTTCAGGTTATTTTCAAAAAACTTGTTGATGGTGAAGAGGGTCTCCTGGTCCAGCGCGTCGATGGGGTTCTTCTTGAAGACCTCCTGGAGGAACATCTGGCACAGGGTGGTGGGAAGCTGATAGATCAGCCGCCCAATGCCCAGGTTATCGTAGTTGATGATGCTGCGCTCGGTGTCGAAGACCTTGCCCACCTCGATGGCAAGCTGAGCCTCCTTATAGGAGCGGGCCAGATCCCGGATGTTGTTGACCACGGTGCCGATACCTACGACCACCTTCAGATCCAGCTCCTTGGCAAGGCCCTCTTCGATCTGCCGGGCCACCTTATCCAGGCGCTTGCCCTCCCCGGCCTCGGAGAGCTGCTTGACCACAGCCACGTCGGTCTCGCTGATGGAGAGGACAAAGTCGGTCTGCTTGTCGGGGAACATGGCCTGGATAGCATCGATCATGGCCGGGGTGGCAGGCTCCGGCTGGCGCACCAGAAAGACCTTGCGTGGGGCCTCGCTGACAAAGTGCAGCTCCTTGGCCCGGACATAAATATCCCCCAGCAAAATATTGTCGGAGATAATGTTTTTCACAAAGGTACTCTTATCATGCTTTTCCTCATAATTCTGCTTGGCGCCGTTGAGAGCCACGGTGGCAATGGTACACAGGCTTCGGGCCGCCTCGTCCTCACCATCCACAAAGCAGGCGTAGTCAAACTGCGCTCCCCAGCTTGCCAGGGCCTTGAAGGTGCGCCCTCCGGTATGGATAACACCATTCTCGGCGCCGTTGACCACTTCCACCACGTCGCCCCAGCGTTCTCCCATCAGTACCGGCTCGGTACAAGCAATAACAGAACCCTCGGCGTCAATGACGCCAAGAACACGATCAGTACCCTCTTTCATTTGCAGCACAGCGCTTTGAAAAATTCGATTGGACATCTGACTGCCCTCCCCGTTAATTACCCACGAATCTATCCATATTAAGTAGCGTTTTTATTATATCGGTTTTTTCTGTCCATTTCAATAGGAAATCACAAGTTTTTTGTGGAAAATGCCGAAACCCACCGAAAAACTCTTTATACCCGCCCCGCCGCGCGCCGGAGAGCGGCCTCCTCCTCTTCCGTCAGGGGCCTCCACTGACCGGGAGCCAGTCCCTCATCCAGCGTCAGCGGGCCAAAGCTCTGCCGCTTCAAAAATGTCACCGGCTTTCCCCGAGCTGCGCACATCCGCTTGACCTGGTGGTATTTCCCCTCACGGAGCGTCACCAACGCCTCGCCCGGACCACGCCGCTCCAGCTCTGCCGGGAGACAGTGCAACCCATCCCGAAGCTCCATTCCCTCCCGGAACGCGTCCTCGTCAGCCTCGTCCAGAACGCCGTCCACCCGCACCAGATAGGTCTTGTCCACATGGCGGGCCGGGGAAAGCAGGGCGTGGGACAGTTCTCCGTCATTGGTCAGTAAAAGCAGTCCTACGGTGTCCTTGTCCAGCCGCCCAGCCGGAAACAGTCCCACCCGGCGCAGGTGCTCCGGCAGCAGGGAAAGCACCGTCTTCTCCCGCAGATCGTCTGTGGCGGAGACCAGACCCGCAGGCTTGTTCAGCATGAGATAGACAAGCCGTTCCCCGGAGACGGCTTCCCCGTCCACCCGGAACTGAGCGGTCTCTGGGTACTTGTCCTCCCGGCGGAGAGCGGGAAGACCGTCCACTGTCACCCGGCCTGCTTTGATAAGCTCCGCCGCCTCTTTTCTGGACCAGCGGCCAGTATTGGCCAATATCTTATCCAGGCGCTCCACCCTCTCCCCTCCTCTCCGGCTCCCAACGGGCTTAACGCGTATTTACTCCAGTTGACGACCTATTGTAACGAAATAAAATAGTCGCTTCGCAACTATTTTATCATATGACAAGCCCTTTTACCATAGAAATGAAGCAAAGACGAAAAGGGGCGGTGGATATGTTCATTTTGACGGCAAGAGTCAATGTAAAAAAAATCGCGCTGACCGCGGCGGTGGCGGTGGTGGTGTGCGCCTCGGCGGCGGCAGTGCTTTTTGGCGCCCGGCAGGCCCAGGCCGCGGCGGCGGTCAGCCCCAAGGGGATCAAAACGGCGGATGACCGGGCAGCCTACCTCCAGGAATGGGGCTGGCAGGTCTCCCCTGAAGCCACCCTCACCGAGGAGCTGGTCCTCCCAGAGGAATTTGGAGAGGAATATACAAAATATTTGGCCCTCCAGGCGGAGATGGGCTTTGACCTCGCCGACCACGCCGGAAAGCGGATCAAGCGGTACACCTACGAGGTACTCAACTACCCCGGCGGCGAGACCGGGGTCTCCGCCCATCTGCTCATGCGACGCAATACCGTCATTGGCGGAGAGATCGTAGGTAAGGACTTTCTTCACAGCCTCGTTATGCCCAGCTAAGCCCCGCGTTGCGGCATGACCAATAGGAAACGGCCCCGGCATCCTCCAGGATGACCGGGGCCGCTTTTTTATTTCTCCATCATGTGGACGTTGACGTGGGGATAGCTCATCTCCGCCCCAGCCCTGTCCAGTTCGGTCTTGACAGCCTCGTTGAGATCAAAATACACCGTCCAGTAATCCCCGGTGGCACACCAGCAGCGCATCAGATATTGGATAGAGCTGTCGCCATAGCTGTCCACCCGGACCAGTTGCTCCTCGTCTTGGAGCACCAGAGGGTGCTCCTCCACAGCCTTGCTGATCGCCGCTTTTACCGTTTCCACCGACGCGTCGTAGGACACGCTGAACTTCAGCTCCACCCGGCGCTTCGGCTCGGCGGTATAGTTGATGATGGTCTTGGCGGAAATATCTCCGTTGGGAACGTAGACCACCTTATTGTCCGGCGTGTTGATCTTGGTGTACACAAGCCCCACTTCATGAACGGTGCCGCTGACGCCGCCCGCCTCTACAAAATCGCCGGAGGAAAAGGGGCGGGCCGTCAGGAGCATAATACCTCCCGCCAGGTTGGATAGGGTGCCCTGCACAGCCAGGGAGATGGCCAGACCCAGAACGCTGAGAAGGGCTACCAGGCTGGTCATGGGCACCCCCAGATACCCCAGCAACACACAGATGGCCATGAGCCACAGGATCACCTTCAACCCGGAGAGAAGGAAGGTATGGACCCCCCGGTCTATCCTGGCCCGGTCCATAGCCTTATCGGCCAGCTTCAGGATGATCTTGACCGCCGCCACACAGGCCACCAGCAGGCACACCAGCATGGCCGTCTGGAGCCAGGAAAAACTGCGAAATGTTTTTTCCAACACGCTCAGAGTCTCCTGTGCGGCCTCGGTATCAACGCTCGGCATATACGCTCACCTCATGTCAGATTTTTCCTTGACCGCCTTGGGGCGGAACAAGCGCATACTAATATTACACTTATGTTAAAGCATACCATATTCCCCCGCTTTCGACAAGAGCGTTTTCCCGTTCTCCGTCTCTGCGCTCGGCACGGCTCTTGACGATTTTTGGCGGCCCAGTTATAATGTGAAACGACTTGCTATGTTGGAAGGAGGATGCTTTATGGCTTTGCGGCAGACGCAAAAACAGTCTCAAGCTCTCTTTCCCCAGATGATCGAATCCATGAGTCTCCTCCAAATGGGCATTCAGGAGCTACGGGAATACCTGGAAAACGCGCTTCAGGAAAACCCTGTTCTGGAGCTGCCGGAGCCTGGAGACGCTCCCGCTCCGGCGGAAGAGCTGAGCCGGCAGTTGGATTGGCTGAGTGCCTACGACGCCCAAAACGCCCACTATTATGTTCAGGACGCTGAGGACGTCCACTGGGACGCCCTTGCCTGTGAGGGTTATTACCTGGATGAGGAGAGCGATCTGAAGCGGTACATCCTCTCTCAATTCCCGGACACCCGGCTGGAGCCGGAGGTGATGCGGGCAGTGGAATTTCTCGTTAGCCGCCTGGACTCCGACGGTCTTTTGGAGGAGGACCTGCCCGAGCTTTGCGGAATGTCGGGCTTTTCTCCCCAGATCATGCAGCGGGCCATTATAGAGCTTCAGGCCGCCGACCCGGCGGGAGTAGGCGCCCGGACCCTCTCCGAGCGCTTGCGGCTTCAGCTGGAGCGCCGCGCAGGAGATCACAGGCTGGCCGTCGCCATCGTGGAAAACCATTTGGACGCCGTGGCTCACAACCGCTACGGTCTTATCAGCCGGACACTGGGCGCCACAGAGCGGGAGGTACGGGAAGCCTGCACACTGATCCGCTCCCTAAATCCCCGGTTGGGAACAAGCTTTGCCGTCCGTGAAAATCTGCCCTACATTACCCCCGATCTTTGGGTCTCCACCTTCCCGGACCATTTTGAGCTTTCCTTTAACGACACGGCTTTGCCCCAGCTCACCCTGAGTCCCTATTACACCAAACTGCTGCGGGAGACCGAGGACCCCGCGGTCCGGCGCTATCTTACGGAAAAAGTAGAGGCGGCAAAATGGATCATCCGCAGCGTAAGTCTGCGGCGCTCCACTCTGCTGCGCTGCGCTCAGTGGGTGGTAGAGCGGCAAGAAGACTTTTTCCGTCTGGGACCAAAGAGTTTGCTCCCCCTCACCATGAAGGAGGTCGCCCGAGCGCTGGAGCTTCATGAGTCCACTGTCAGCCGGGCCGTCAAAGACAAATACGTGCAATGCGAGAGGGGCGTTTATCCCCTGAGCTATTTCTTCTCCCGTCCGGTGGGGAGAGAGACCGCTTCCCCCGAGGCGGTCAAAGAGCTTCTCCGGGAGCTGATCCGAAAGGAATCCGCCCCCCTGTCCGACCAAAAGCTCTGTGAGGCCCTCTCCCGCCGGGGGTACTCCATTTCCCGGCGGACGGTAGCCAAATACCGGGAGGAGTTGGGCATTCCCAGCGCCGCGGGAAGAAAGAAATAATGCCGGAACGGAGAGGAGGCCGCGCCATGCTGCTGAAAGACATTGCCGTAAAGCTGGAAGAGGGAGCACACCCAGGGGCCGCCAAATGCCTTCCCCAGATCCTGGACCGGGTCCAGGACGGCATCATCGCCGTAGACGCAGACGGGTGTATTTTCTATCTGAACCCGGCCTACACCCGCATTCTCAATGTCGAACCCCGAAAGATCATTGGCCGCCACATCCAGGACGTAGAACCAGGTTCCCTTCTGGCCCAGGTCTTGGTGTCTCACGAAAGCGCGGAGGACGATACCCGGATGGTGGCCTCCCTTAACCGCTACGTTTCCACCCGCGTCTTCCCCCTATTCGAGGGAGAGACGTTTACCGGGGCAGCCGCCCTTTTCCGGGACGTCACCGAGTTGCATGACCTGAACTCCGAGATGGAGAAGATGACCAGTATCGTGGGCGAATATTCCAAGCAGCTTATGAACCTCTCCACGATCCGAAGCATGGGTATCATCACCCAGGACAGAGCCTATCTCAATACTCTGGATCAGGCCGCCGTGGTGGCCCAGACCGACGTGCCCGTCCTGATCCGGGGCGAGAATGGCGTGGGGAAGGAGGTCCTGGCCAACTATATCCATCAGTGCAGCGCCCGAAAAGACTTCCCTCTCATCACCGTCAACTGCGCTGCCATTCCCGCCGAGCTGCTGGAGAGCGAGCTTTTCGGCTATGAGGAGGGTTCTTTTACCGGCGCCCTCAAGGGCGGCATGAAAGGCAAATTTGAACTGGCGGACAAGGGCACCATCTTTCTGGACGAGATTGGGGATATGCCCCTCACCATGCAGTCCAAGCTTTTGCGGGTCGTACAGAGTGGGGAGCTGGAAAAAGTAGGCCGGCAAAAGAACCTGAAGGTGGACGCCCGCATTATTGCCGCCACCAACCAGCCCCTGGACCAGCTCATCGAAAAAAAGCTTTTTCGCCAGGACCTGTATTTCCGGCTGAACACCTTCACCCTTCAGATCCCGTCTCTCCGTGAACGTCCGGGAGACGTCATCCTTTTGGCCGACCACTTTGTCAAATATTTCAACCACAAATACCGCAAATCCATGCGCCTTTCCGCCGATGCATACGCCCGCTTACAGCATCAAAGCTGGCCGGGTAACGTCCGCCAGCTTCAGGGCTGCGTGGAACGGGCCGTGATCCTGGAGGAGGAGCGTCTGCTTTTTGACGCCCCTTCTCAGCCCTCCTCGTCTCTTTCTCCTCCCCAGCCGGAGACCCTCCTCCCCGCCGGCTCCCTCAACGAGTTGCTTTGGGCCTATGAGGATCAACTTCTCCGTCAAGCCCTTTCCGAGAGCGGCGGAAGCCGGGGCAAGGCCATAGAGCGTTTGGGCCTTAGCCGCCGCACCTTTTATCGTAAATGCGCCGAGCACGGCCTTTCCAGAGAAGCAAAGTGCTGAACTTGGCACATATGCCAAAACAGGCACACATTAGTGTCGAAAATGACACTAATGTGTGCCTGTTTTTTCTCTTTTCTCTGCGGCAAAAAATCTTTCCACTCTTCAAAGTCCTCTCCCCCAGCTGTTTCAAATTTTTTATTTGCTTTTTTCTTTTTTTGGCACGCAGTTTGCTTTTTATAAAAGCGGGTACCATTGATCTGCGGCATTCGCCGCCGACCCATCCGCGCCCAATAAAAAGGAACGCAATACATTGGAAGGGAGCGCACCGACACATGAAAAAAATATCCATTGGCGGCGGCCAGGGGTTCTGGGGCGACAGTCCCGACGCAGCCATCCATATGATCCGGCACGGAAACCTGGATTATATGGCCTGCGATTACCTGGCAGAGCTGACGCTGTCCATCATGCAGCGTCAGAAGATGAAAAATCCCGCCGCCGGCTATGCCCGGGACTTCATCACTCTGATGCGTGAGATCGGAAAAGAGGCTTTTGAGAAAAAAATCGGCGTTATCACCAACGCCGGCGGCATGAACATCACCGGCGCGGTGGAGGCTCTGCAGGCCGTGGCCCAGGAGCAAAGTATGCAGGGCTACCGTATCGGCTATGTCACTGGCGACGACCTGCTGGACAAGATCCCCCAGATGATCGCCGAGGGCTGCGAATTCAAGAACATGGACGACGTCGGCGATTTCAACGAGATCAAGGACAAACTGGTAAACGCCAACGTCTACTATGGCCGGGAGCCCATCATGGACTGTCTGGCCCAGGGCGCCGATGTGGTACTCACCGGGCGGGCCGCCGACAGTGCCATGTTCCTGGCCCCCTTAGCCTACGAGTTTGGCTGGAAGGACACCGACCTGGACGACCTGGCCCGGGGCATCATGGCTGGACATCTGCTGGAGTGCGGCGGCCAGGGTGCCGGAGGCAACTTCCAGTATGACTGGCGGGGCGTTCCCGACATGGACCAGTTGGGCTTTCCCATCGCCGAATTGACCCAGGACGACTTCCATATCACCAAGGCCCCCCATTGCGGCGGTCTCATCTCCGAGCAGTCCTGTAAGGAGCAGTTCCTCTACGAAGTCCACGATCCCGCCAACTACATTACCCCCGACGTGACCGTGGACATTAGCCACGCCACCCTCACCCAGGACGGTGATAACCGGGTCCGGGTAGGCGGCATCAAGGGCAAGGCCCGCCCCGACCAGTTGAAGCTGTGTCTGGGCTATCACGCGGGCTATAAGGTCGTTACCTACCTGTCCTTCGCCTGGCCCGACGCCTATGAAAAGGCCCAATATGCCGCTGACATCCTCATGAAGAAGATGAAGCGCAAGGGCATGCAGTACGAGGATCTCCGCATCGACTATGTGGGCCTCAACGCCCTGCACCTGGACGTGGCCGAGGTAGACGAGGACCTCATCAAACGGATGAATGAGGTCGTTCTGCGTATTGCTATCCGCACCAAGGAGAAAAAGGACGCTCAGCTTATTATTCCCGAGATCAGCCCCCTCCAGCTCAACGGCCCTCCGGGAGCGTCCTTCTTCGGTGGCCGGGCCCATGTTACCGACGTCATCGGCCTGTGGCCCACCCTCATTCCAAGAGACGCCGTCAAACTGGAATCTCACATTCTGGAGGTGAAATAACATGGCATGGGCCTATCTCAACACGCTGGCGCATGGCCGCAGCGGCGATAAGGGCGACACCAGCAACATATGCGTTTTTGCCCGGGATCCCAAGGATTATCCGTTTCTGAAGAAGGTCCTGACTGTGGAGCGGGTAAAAGCCTATTTCGGCGACATGGTCAAGGGCGAGATCGTCCGCTATGATGTGGACACCCTCTGCGGTATGAACTTTGTGATGAAGCACGCTCTGGGCGGCGGCGCCACCCATTCTCTGCGGCTGGACACTTTGGGCAAGTCCATGGGCTCCGCGTTCATGCGGATGAAGATCGAAGTGGAGGACGAGGAAAAATGAGTGAGCACGGAGCGCTGCAGGATCTCGTAATTCTGGACCTGACCCGCGTTCTGGCCGGTCCGTTCTGCACCATGATGCTCTCTGACATGGGTGCTCAGGTCATCAAGATCGAGGTCCCCGGCACCGGGGACGACACCCGGACCTACCCCCCCTTCCGCAAAAATAAGGATGGCAAGCAGGAGAGCCTCTATTACGCCAACATCAACCGCAATAAGAAAAGCCTCACTCTGAATCTAAAAAGCGAGGAAGGGAAAGATATTTTCCGCCGCCTGGTCAAAAAGGCAGACATCGTAACGGAGAATTACCGCCCCGGCGTGATGGACAAGCTGGGCCTGGGCTATGAGGAGCTGAAAAAGATCAATCCCCGGCTCATCTACGGTTCGGTCTCCGGCTTTGGCAACACCGGTCCCTACCGCCTCCGCCCCGGCTACGACATTCTGAGCCAGGCCATGGGCGGGCTGATGTCCATCACCGGCGCCGTGGGAGGCCCTCCCACCCGCGCGGGCAGCGCCATGGGCGACATCCTGGGGGGACTCCATCTGGCCATTGGCCTTCTCACCGCCGTTCATGCCCGGACTCTTACCGGCCAGGGCCAACGGGTGGATATCAGCCTGATGGACAGCGTCATTGCCGCCACGGAGAACACTGCCATCAAATATCTGGAGTCCGGCGTCATTCCGCCCCGCATGGGCAACCGCTATGCCGCCGTTTCCCCCTATGACGCGTTCCAGGTCAAGGACGGCAAGATCATCATTGCCGCCGGCAACCAGCGGCTCTATGAAAAGCTGTGCAACGATGTCCTTCACCGCCCCGACATGATCGACGACCCCCGGTTTACCGACATGGAGGGACGGCTGAAGAATCAGGATGATATTCAAGCGGTCATCGAGGACACCCTGGGAGAGCTTACCATGGACGAGGCGGTGGAGCTTATCCTCTCCAAGGGCATTCCCGCCGGCCCCATCTACGACATCAGCCAGATCCTGGACGACCCTCAGGTAAAGGCCCGGGAGATGTTTATCCCTATGGAGCATCCCACTTTGGGCAGCATCACCGTCAACGGCTGCGCCGTCAAGCTGGAGGACACCAAGCCCTCAGTCCGCACTCCCGCCCCCGCTTTGGGCGAGCATAGTGAGGAGATCCTCTCTTCTTATCTGGGACTCTCCCCGGAAGAGGTCGCCCAACTCCGCGAAAAGTCCGTGCTTTGACATATCCACTATTTTTATGAAAGAGAGGTGCTGAAGCTATGAAATTTGTTCTTGACCACACCGGCAAGCCCCACGCAAGATTTTTTGAAGAGATCTCCGCCATCCCCCGCCCCAGCTTCCATGAGGAGGCCATCGCCGACTATGTGGTGAACTTTGCCAAGGAGCGGGGGCTGGAATACCGCCGGGACGCGCTGCACAATGTTCTGGTCAGAAAGCCCGCCACCCCAGGCTACGAGGACCACGAGACTGTTATGCTCCAAGGCCATATGGACATGATCCACACCAAGATCCCCGGCAGCACCTTCGACTTTTCCAACCCTCTGGAGTTTGTGGTGAAGGACGGCTTTCTCAAAGCTAAGGAGACCACCTGCGGCTCTGACGACGGCGTGGCCATAGCCTACATGCTGGCCATTTTGGACGACAACGAGCTGCAGCATCCCGCGCTGGAGTGTGTCTTCACCACCGCCGAGGAGGCCGGACTCAACGGCGCTCTGAACTTCGACTGCAGCGACCTGAAGGCCCGAAAGTACATCAACATGGACGGCAACCTGGATGGGACCAGCCTGGTCATTGCGGCAGGCGGCATCAACAGCGAATTTGTCCGCCCCATCCGCCGGGAGGTCCTTCCGGGCGCGCAGCTTATGGAGATCAAGCTCTGGGGACTGGAGGGCGGCCACTGTGCCAACATGATCAACAAGGAGCGGGGCAACGCTCTGAAGGCGGCGGGCCGTATCCTGCTGAGCCTTCAGAAGGAACTTCCCCTCCGCATCGTGGCCTTGGACGGCGGCAACATGACCACCATCGCTAACTGGTCCACCATCCAAGTGGCCGTCTCCCCCAAGGACGCGTCCAAGGCAGAGGAGATCGCCAAGCGGATCATTGAAGACTTCAAGGCTGAGCACAAGGAGAGCGACCCCAACATCGAGTTCTCCATCTCCACCTCTGCTGACTGTCCCCAGCCCATGGACGAGGCGCTCACCCGGGATCTGATCCGGCTGCTAAACCTGCTCCCCAGCGGACTGATCAATTCCAGCCTGGTCTTCCCCGGAACGCCCATGACCTCCGCCAACCTGGAGCAGTGCGTTACCGGCGAGGAGGAGCTGAGGGTCCGCTTCCGTCCCCGCAGTGCGTATGCCTCCAAGCTCGAGGACCAGGAGGCTCAGTCCCGCATGATCGGGGAGATCTGCGGCTTTGAGTATGTCCTTCACCAGAAGTACTTCGGCCACAATGTCCCCATCGGTTCTCCCTTCTTCCAGGTTTACAGTCAGGTCTGGAAGGAGCTTACCGGCAAGGAGGTGGTCGCCACCGCCGCCCACTTCGGCAATGAAATCGGCACCTTTATGTCTAAAATGCCCTGGCTGGATATGATCCTGTTGGTCGCGACGCATTATGACGCTCATACCCCCAACGAGCGGCTTGACCTGGCCTCTTTTGACCGGTGTTATGAGTGCCTGAAGCGTATTTTGGAGCGGGTCTGAGGGAAACGAAACAGTTCTACACAACAAGAAAAGGGAGGAGTCATTGTATGCCAAGCAACGCTATCAAAGAGAAAAAGTCGATCCAGTTCAACACCATCGTCATCGTGTTCATCCTGGCCGTCATCGTCGCTTTGCTGTCCTATGTCATCCCCGCGGGCCAGTTTGCCCGTGAGGTGGTAGATGGTCGGTCCCTGGTGGTTCCCGGTTCTTTCCAATTCATGGAATCCACCCCCATCACCTTCTGGCAGTTCTGGACGGATATCCCCAAGGCCTGGACCAACGGCGCGGGCAATATCTGGATGATCCTCATCGTCAGCGCCATGGTGGCCGTTCTTGAGGCCACCGGCACTCTGGACGCTTTCCTCACCAAGTCCCTGTCCTCTCTGAAGGGTAAGGAAGAGCTGATGATCATTCTCATCGGTACCTTCTTCTCCATCCTGGGCGCCACCGGTACCTTCCTGACCCCCATCATCGCCGTGCTCCCCATCGGCGTGAAGGCCGCCAAGAAGATGGGCTACGACGGTGTGGTGGGCTTCATGCTGACCTACGCCGCCACCGCCGCCGGCTTTGACGCGGGCGTCATCAACATCTACTCCACCTCCATCGGCCAGAGCATTGCCGGTCTGCCCCAGTTCTCCGGTTTGGGCTGGCGCGTTCTGGAGCATGTGGTCTTCCTGGCCATTACCCTCATCGCCACCATCCTGTATGGCCGCCGGGTCAAGGCCGATCCCTCCAAGAGCCTGATCCCCGGCCACGTTCGTGAGGATCTGTCCGACGAGCATCCTGAAGAGGTCAAGCTCACTGCCCGTCAGATCATCGTGGGCCTTATCACCCTGGCCGGTTTCGGCGTGATGATCTACGGCTCTCTGGCGCACAAGTGGGGCAACAACCAGATCTCCGCCCTGTTCTTTATGCTGGCCATTATCATCGGCCTGGTGGGCGGCCTGGGTCCCAACAAGACCGCCGACGTGTTCAGCGCGGGCATTAAGAATACTGCCGTTATCGCCGTTATTATTGGTATGTCCCAGTTGATCTCCGTGCTGATGACCGACGCCAACATCATGGACACCGTAGTCTACTACGTCTCCATGCCCATCATGTCCATGGGTCCCATCCTGGGCATCTTCGCCCTGTTCGTGTTCAACCTGATATTCAACTTCTTTATCCCCAGCGCCACCGCCCAGTGTTATGTGGTCATGCCCATCCAGATCGGCATTGCCGACCTGGCGGGTATCAATCCCCAGGTGGCCATTGAGGCTTACAAGCTGGGTGACGCCATCACCAACATGACCTGGCCCACCGTCCCCACCTTTATGGCCTGCCTCGCCATGCTGAACATTCCCTATGACAAGTGGCTGAAGTGGTCCTTTAAGTGGCTGATCTGCGGCCTGGGCGGCGCCGGCGCCATCATTATGATCCTCTGGCAGCTCATCGGCTGATCCCTCCGCTGCTGACGCTGCCCCCTGTTTCCCTCTCGTTCCGATGACACACCTATAGACGGACTGGGCCCTCTGCGCCCATATGATCGCATGGCCCAGTCCACCTTCTTTTCCTTTGCGGCCACTGACCGCTCCACTTTTGTGTATACACGGGCAAAAAGGAGAATCCACTCATGGAAAACACCAACACAAAACTGAGCCGGGGCATGAGTCCCGCCACCGTCTGGGCCTTGGCCGTCGGCTCTATTATCGGCTTTGGCTGCTTTATTCTTCCCCCTGATTTCCTGGACCGGGCCGGGCCGCTGGGCTTCGTTTTGGGCATCCTGATCGGAGCGGCGGCCATGCTGGTCATCGGCAAGAATATCAGCTACATGGTGGAACGGCTCCCCTTGGCCGGAGGACAATTTACCTATACCAAAGAGCTTTTTGGGACCTCTCACGGCTTTGTCTGCGGCTGGATGCTGGCCCTGGGCTACATCAGCCTCATCGCCATGAACTCCACCGCTCTGGGCGTACTGGCGGAATACATTCTGCCTTCCGTGTTTCAGCAGGGCTATCTTTACACCGTGGCAGGCTGGAACGTATATCTCCCCCAAGTAGCGCTGGCCCTGTTCTTTATTCTCCTCTTTGGTATCTTCAACTCCCGGGGCGGAAAAATTGCGGGCAATCTCCAGGTCGGCATGGTCCTACTCCTCATCGGTGCGGTACTGCTGGTGCTGGCAGGCACTCTCCTCAGCCCCACCGCTTCCTTCAGCCACCTCTCCCCCGCCTTTGCTCCGGGCAAATCGCTTTTCCAGTGCATATTCGCCATTCTGCCCATGATCCCTTTCCTCTTTGTGGGCTTTGACACTGTGCCCCAGTCTGCGGAGGAATTCTCTTTTTCCCCGAAAAAGACCTTTGCCCTGATCCTGGGCGCTATTTTCTCCGGCGCGGTCATCTACATGGTCGTCACCCTCTCCACAGCCATGGTCTGGCCCTGGACCGAGATGGTGTCCGCCCGGTACACCTGGGCCACCGGCAAGGCTATGTCCACCGCCCTTGGCCCCCTGGGCGTAGGCTTTCTGGCTGCCGCCATCTGCATGGGCATCTGGACCGGCATGAACGGTTTCTATGTGGCCTCCAGCCGCCTGCTGATGGCCATGTCCAGGGAGAATATGCTCCCTAATTGGTTTGGTTATATCAGCCCCAAGTCTCAGGTCCCCACCCACGCCGTCTGGGTCGCCATGGGGATCTCTCTGCTGGCCCCCTGGTTTGGTCGGCAGGTCATCGGTTGGGTGGTGGATATGTGCTCCTGCGGCACCATTATCGGCTATCTCTATACCTGTCTGGCAGCCTGGAAGCTCTCCCGGACCGATCTTCAAAACGGGCAGCCCCACGCCAAACGGGACTTCGCTCTCGCCATAGCCGGTGCGGTACTGTCTGTGGCCATTCTCTTCCTTCTGCTGGTCCCCGGTATGCCCGGCGCTATGGGGAAGGAAAGCTGGGTGGCCTTCCTGGCCTGGATCATTCTGGGAGGACTCTTCTATTTCGGCGTGGTCCACAAAAAGAACTCATAATTTCCCTATTGCTGCCGCATTCAACTGGAAGGAGGGCACTTCATCATGCTGGATCAAATTTCGATCCTCTTTCTCTCCGTTATTCTTTTTGCCGTAATGATGAAAAAACGATACAGCCTGAAGGTGCTGCTGATCAGTATTGTTGCGGGCGGAATGACCGCAGCCGGAGAACTGCGGCTGGACATCTTTCCGCTGTATGCTTTTATGGATGGGCTTATCACCTTTATGATGTGGTATTCCATTATCACAGGCATTTTCCTTATTATTGGATTTTTCAGCCGGGACCGGCGGAGCTGAGCCGCTTTGCCGTCATCAAAAGGAGGTTTGCTGCATATGAAATACGTTCTTGACCATACCGGGCGCCCCTATGCCAAGCTCTTTGAGGACATTTCCGCCATCCCCCGCGGCAGCTTCAAGGAAGAGAAGATCGCCGACTTTGTCTGCGACTTTGCCGAAAAGCTGGGGCTGGAATATACCCGTGACGCGGTCCACAACGTAGTGGTCCGCAAACCGGCTTCTCCGGGGTATGAGGATCACGAGACCGTCATGCTCCAAGGCCACATGGACATGATCTGGAACAAGCGCCCCGATGTGGATTTCGACTTTGAGACCCAGGGCATCGATCTTGTGGTAAAAGATGGCTTCCTGATGGCCAACGGCACCACCTGCGGCTCTGATGACGGCGTAGCGGTGGCCTATATGCTGGCTGTCCTTCAGGACGATACCCTGAAGCACCCGTCCCTGGAGTGCGTTTTCACCACCGCCGAGGAGCCGGGACTTTACGGCGTAGAGCACTTCGACTGCTCTCAGCTCAAGGCCCGGAAGTACATCAACATGGACGGCAATTTAGAGGGCACCAGCCTTCTCATTGCCGCCGGCGCCGCCAACGCCCGCTTTACCAAGAAATTCCAGCGGGAAAATGCCGCCGGAATGGCCCAGTTGGAGCTTCACATCCACGGCCTCACTGGCGCCCATGTCCAATTTCAGGAGCGACAGCTGGCTAACGCCATCAAAGTCGCTGCACGAGTCCTCTATTACATTCACAAGGAGCTGCCCTGCCGTCTGGTAAGCATTGACGGCGGCAGCATCACCACCATTGCGGTGGACTGTACCGCCAAGCTGGCGCTGGCTCCCGGTGATATGGACGCGGCGAAGGCCATTGCCCGGCGGGTGGTGGATGAGGTCCGCTTTGAGCACAAGGAGAGCGACCCCGGCATGGCCCTGGACCTTTCCGTGTCCCCTTCCGCTGAGGCCGTCATATCGGAGGACGTCACAGCCTCCCTCCTCTCCTTACTGCACCTGCTCCCCTTTGGCCTGGTGGATACCAGCCTCACCTTTCCCGGTCTGCCCATCTCCTCTTTCTCTCTGGAGACCATCGACACCAGCGAGGACCAGATCACCTGGTTCTACCGCCCCACCAGCGCCATCACCTCCAAGATGCTGGATATGGACGAACAGAGCCGGATGCTGGCCCAGCTCTTCGACGTGGAGTACAAGGTAGAAAACTATTTCTACGGCCACTGCGTGGAGGCGAACACCCCGCTTTACAAGGTTTTTGACCAGGTGTGGTTTGAGCAAAACGGAGAACACATCAAGCCCATCGGCGCCCACTACGGCAATGAGATCGGCTTCTTCCTGCGCAATATGCCCTGGCTGGACATGATCTTGCTGGTGGCCACCCATTACCAGGCCCACACCCCGGAGGAAAAGCTGGACCTGGCCTCCTTTGATCGGTGCTATAAGTGCCTGGTTGAGATCCTCTCCCGCATCTAAGTACCGCGCGGGACCTCTGATTTGCGTTTTCCGACTCCTTCTTTCTTCTCACTGGGCGCAAGCCTGGAATAAGAGCAGGGACCATTTGTCCCTGCTCTTATTCTGTCTATCAAAAACCGCCCGCCGTGAAAACACGGCGGGCGGTTTTGTTTTTGATTTGTCGTCAGGAGCAGTGAATTACTCGTTGACCTTGATGACAACGCCGGAACCGACGGTGTGGCCGCCCTCGCGGATAGCGAAGCGGAGGCCCTCCTCGATGGCGATGGGGGTGATCAGCTCCACGTCCATCTCCACGTTATCGCCGGGCATGCACATCTCAACGCCCTCGGGCAGAGAGATGACGCCGGTCACGTCGGTGGTGCGGAAGTAGAACTGAGGACGATAGTTGTTGAAGAAGGGGGTGTGACGGCCACCCTCGTCCTTGGTCAGGACGTAGACCTGGCCGCGGAACTTGGTGTGGGGATGAATGGAGCCGGGCTTGGCAATGACCTGGCCGCGCTCGATATCGGTCTTGGCAATGCCGCGGAGCAGGGTGCCGATGTTGTCGCCAGCCTGGGCCTCGTCCATCATCTTGTGGAACATCTCGATGCCGGTGATGACGGTGTTCTTGGGCTCGTCCATCAGGCCGACGATCTCAACGGCGTCGTTCATCTTGACAACACCACGCTCCACACGGCCGGTAGCTACGGTGCCACGGCCAGAGATGGTGAACACGTCCTCGACGGGCATCAGGAAGGGCTTGTCGGTAGCACGGTCAGGAGTGGGGATATAGCTGTCGACAGCGTCCATCAGCTCCTTGATGCAGACATACTCGGGAGCGTTCAGGTCGGTGGACTCGCTGACCAGAGCGTTCAGAGCGGAACCCTTGATGATGGGGATGTCGTCGCCGGGGAACTCATACTTGCTCAGCAGCTCACGGACTTCCATCTCGACCAGCTCCAGCAGGTCGGGATCGTCCATCTGGTCGCACTTGTTCAGGAAGACCACGATGGCGGGCACGCCCACCTGACGGGCCAGCAGGATGTGCTCCTTGGTCTGAGCCATAACGCCGTCGGTGGCGGCAATGACCAGGATGGCGCCGTCCATCTGAGCAGCGCCGGTGATCATGTTCTTGATATAGTCGGCGTGGCCCGGGCAGTCAACGTGGGCGTAGTGAC
>ERZ779633.24-NODE-24-length-88374-cov-10.432149_pt1 | contig 88374 bp, 19 predicted proteins | sample MGYA00514195_ERZ779633 | MGnify/ENA primary metagenome ERZ779633 (study PRJEB29562, sample SAMEA4376707) | mouse gut metagenome | isolation source: Cecum | study: EMG produced TPA metagenomics assembly of the A DSS colitis mouse model was used to assess the...
TCTTATCTGTCTTTACGGGGACGGTGACCGGCGGCTTGGGCTGTTCTGGCTCGGTAGGCTCGGTAGGCTCGGTAGGCTCGGTGGGCTCGGTGGGCTCGGTGGATGCCTCCGGGTCGGTAGGCTCAGTAGGCTCAGTAGGTTCGGTAGGCTCGGTGGGTTCCGTCGGCTCAACGGGCACTTGAATGACCTCATAGAGCACGTAGATCTCATTGCCGTACACATCCACATGGGGCAGATACTCGTCCTTATAGAGAAGGTTGCCTTCGGCGTCTGTCATCTGCTCGCCCGGGGTGATCACGATATTGTGCCGGCCATTGGCATAGCGGGTCTCATACTCCCCGGAGTTGTCGCCGCCCCAGGTCTTGACCAAACCGGAGGTAGTTACGGCCACAGCGTTATACACACCGCCGCTGACCTCCAGCGCACGACCGCCCAGGACCGCCCGCTCGGGCATCTCCGTGGTGCCGTAGCCGCCATAGGGCCTATGAGTAGCGTCATTGATACCCCAGGTAATGACCTGACCGTCCCGTTTGAGGATGCGGGCGTTGACCGCGATTTTATCCGCAGAGAGGGTGTAGGGATCGCCAAGAATATCGCTCTTGGCATTGATCTGAACAGGCAGCGGATACACGCCGCCGATGTTGCCGTTGGGATTGACCACGCCGTGGTAGTTGTAGCCCCAGGCAAAGATGCGCCCGCTCTTATCCAGCGCCATGGAGTACTGGCGGATGGTCTTACCGTCGGCATCCACCGCACCCGCAGCCACGATGTCCACAATGGCGGAAGAGTAGAGGTCGTTGCCCAGCATACCGCCGTCGTTGGGATTGATGCCGTGGACCTGCACAGCGGTGTACTGCAGATTGCCCTGGCTGCCCAAGCCCAGCGCGCCCTGGGCGTTATCGCCCCAAGCCCACACTGTACCGTCAGACTTCAGCGCCAGGTTGTGGTTACCGCCGGTGGCGATCTTCACCACGCCGGTCAGCGGGTCATAGCTGCTGGTCTTGGCATTGTAATAGAGCACCTCTGTGGGGGTGGTCGCCTGTGTGGTGTCGCGCTGGGTCCCCATCTGGGCCACGTCGTTGCGGCCCCAGGCCCACACCGAGCCGTCAGACTTCAGGGCCACGGTATGGCTGTTGCCCACCTCGATCATCGGGAAGGCCCGGTCACGGGTGGCGGGATCGATCTCTGTGCCCTCGGGCACCTGCGGCGCGGGCACAACACCCAGCTTAAAGTAGCCGGTATTGCCCCGATCGTCGGTGGCGATGATGTAGGTGTAGCCCGCCTGACGTCCCGCGGTGACTAGGCCAAAGTCGGGATTATAGGTCACCCCGTCCGCCAGGAAGCAGTCGTTGTCCACGCTGGCTACGTTGGGGTTGGTGGAACGGAAGGACAAATTCTCCGGCTTGGGCGTGTACTCAAACGGACCGTAGGCATTGAAGCCCAGGTGCGCGATAATGTCGCGCACGGCAATACGCAGGGTCTGGCCGTAGTTGATGGCCGTAGTGATCTCGCCCTTGGCCGAAATCAGGGTGTCATACTGAACGGTAGTGATCGCGCCGTAGCGGAACTCCACCTTCACGTCCACATCGTCCGCAGGCATCACGAAGGTAGCAGTCTGTCCGTCCACCATCCGCACAGGGATCTCAAACGCGCCGAAGTTTTGCGGCGTGACGGATACACGGATGTGATAGGAGGCATTGCCCAAGCTGGCCTTCACCGTGACCAACTCGCCCGCCTGGACGCCCACCTTGCCGTTGAGCATATCATTGGCCGCGGTGATGCCGCTCACGCTGGCGGTGGCTGTGGTAATGGTCACAGAGTTGTTCCTGAGGGTATTGGTCTTGTCGCCGGGCACGGGGTTGTAGTTATCCACCACATCCACCGCCACAGTGCGGCCATTGCCCACCGTACCGCTGGGATCGTCCACCAGGACACCCTCGATGACAAATTGAATGTTCTGGTTGTCGTCGGTCACACCCATGACAAACGTACCCACAGCCTCCAGCTCTCCGTTGGCATTGGTCTCCAGCTTATACTCCAGCGGGATCAGGGCAGAGCTGTTGGTCTCATGGTAATAGAGGCGGGTCAAAGCCTTTCCTGCGGGGATGGCCACATGGAACTCCGTCTCCTGGCCGGCCCAGACGGTGGCATACTTGCGCGGGGTGTTGAAGCCCTTGCGGACAATATAGCTGTCGGGAGAGGCGGCCTGGAGGGTATCACTCAATTCCACCGTGTACTGAATGCCGCCGGAGAAGTCGTTGGCGATGACCACAGTGATCACGATGGTCACGTCCTCGGCAGGCATCTGGAACTTGTCAATGGCATCCCCGGCGGGAGTGGGCTTGGCGGTCGTGGCCGGGCCGGAGCCGTCACCGGGAGTAAAGCCCAGGGTAGTTACCACACCGCTGCCGGTGATCATTGCCACAGAACCGATGGTATACTCCTCCGCCATCACGATCTCGGCGGCAATGGGCGTACCTGCCTTGGCCTTGACCGTGTTGGTGGCGTTGGTGAAGTCCAGGAAGCCGCCCAGATCGGCCAGCAGCTTACCCGTAGAGGCAGCAGCCTCCTGCTCGGGAATGTTGAAGAGGATGTTGGCGGTATAGTCGGGCAAGGTGGCGTCGTTGTCCACCAGCACGCGGCTGATGTCCAGATAAGAGCCGCCGCCGTCCTTGAGCACCATCACAGGGGTCGTGTGGTCGCCGTACGTGCCGTCGCCCATCTGGCCGGAGGTATTGTTGCCCCAGCCGTATACAGAACCGTAGTTGTTGTCGTAGGCCAGCGTAGAGCCGCTGTAAGGCGCGGTTGCCACAAACATCAGCCCGTCCACCGGCGCGTTAGCGTTCTCCGGGTTGGCTTCACCGGCGTGGACCAAGCGGGTCTCGCGGCTCAGCTTCTGGTTGCCCGCAGAGCGGTCGATACCCAGTTGGCCATGGTCGTTAGACCCCGCGGTCAGAAGGGTATACGGGGTCAGGGGCACACCCGCGTCTCCGAGGGTGCCCAACTTGGTGTAGAGAACATACCCCGTGCGGCCTATGGCGGTCTGGAGGGCCACGGAGGGCAGATCTTCAATGGTCTCCACCGTTTCAGTGGTGTCCGGCGCGCCGTCCACGCCGGGGATCACCGTCTCGGTAATGACCTTGTCGGTGTAAGTGGTGTTGTAGCCCGTCTGGAAGGTGGCATTGAACACCTTCAGCGCGGCGGACGGCTCTACCACACCCACTGCAAAGTGGCTGTCCACCTTATTCTTGCCCACCAGCTTCTGGAGGGGTTCACCGGTGACCTCATCGGTCACAATGTTGCCGTCTTCGTCGGTCACGTTCTCGTAGACGTTCTCATAAGTCACATAATAGTTCAGCTTGGTCATCTGGTTTCCGGTGCCGCGGTAGCCGTCGCGCAGGCCCAGCTGACCATAGGTGTTGTCGCCCCAAACGGCCACTTGACCGTCTACATCCACGGCGGCGACGCTGCCCGCGCCGGAACCAATGGCGATAAAGCGGCTGGCGGAGGCAATGGGATCGCCGTGAATATCTCTGGGCAGGGTCATGACAGGCTCCCCGTCCTCCATGGCGGCTATCTTTCCGATCTCGGCATAGTTCGGGCCCTGGAGCGAATAGTTCTCCGTGCCGAACTCACCGCGGCCTGCCTCGCCCCAGCTGACCACGTCGCCCGTCCATGTGAGGACATGGCTGGTGGAAACGTTGGTGGAGATATCCACCGCCCGGGCATTGGAGGGCAGAACGATGCGGGTGGGGGTGGTCTGGGTGCTCTTCATGCCGCTCTGGCCCATCACCAGCTTGCCGTCGGCGTTGGAGCCCATGCCGTACACATCGCCCTTCTTAGTCAGGAAGAGGGTGTAATTCTCGCCCGCGGCGACGTCCACAATATAGTCGTCAGGCTGGCGGAGGTACTTGCTCACGTCTACCACAGTAGGCGTGACGATATTGTTGGTGTTGCCCGTGCCCAGCTGGCCGTAGGCGTTATTGCCCCAGACCACCAGCTCATGCTCGGTCGTCAGTGCAACGGTGAAGTTAGAGCCCACGGCAATCTTGCTCACTACCATGCTTACCAGCTTGTCATCCAGACGGCCAGTCATACCCGCGCCAATGATCTGCTGGGGCGAGGTGTAGCTGATGGCGTCCACCGTACCCTTGCCCAGGCGGCCGTCGGAGATGCCGGTGGTGCTGTCATAATTCGCGCCGAAGGTCCATACGGTCCCGTCGTCGCGGAGAACGACGGAGAAGTTCTCTCCCGCGCCCACCATGGGATAGGTGTCGCTCGGGTCATTTTCCAGATCCAGCTTTACGCTGCCGTCGGCATTGACGGTGTTGTAGGGCAGAGGCTTGCCGTACACCCGCAGGAAAGCGGAGTATTTGTAGCCGGTGGCCGGATCGGTGTACTCGGCAATGATATAGCTCACGCCGAAGCCCACCACCTTCACCACAGCGGCGTTGTGCGTCTCGTCCTTGACCACCTTCGCCACATCCTCGTTGAGGGAGCGGAAGGTCACGTCCTCCGCCTTGAGTTGGCGGACCACGTTGGCGTTGATCAGGTTGAAGCCATCCCAGGTCTTTGTGCCCAGAGTATTGAGGTCGAGGACGATCTCACCGCCCACAAAGCGGGCATAGTCATAGTCCACCCGGCTGATATTCTTTGCCACCGCGGCATCGTCACGTACGTCAACCCAATTGTCCTCGGTATTCCAGGTGATCTCGTTGAGATAGAGGCCCAAAATGCGCTGGTCCACGCCTACCCGGACTCCCTGATATTCCATGGAGGCGTCAGAGTGGATCGAACCCAGCTGGCGCGCGTCGTTGCGGCCAGTGGCATAAACCGTGCCGTCCTCCAGCCAGAACACAGTGTGGTTCTTTCCGGCAGCCACACCCAACACGCGGACGCTCTTACCATCCAGAACTACGGTATCGCCCTCACGGACGGTGGTGGTAGCGCCGGTCTCCACCCGCTGCTGGATGCCAAGGGCAAGCAGCTCCTTGTCCAGCTCGGTAACAGGCTGCTGACGGTAAGACACATTTGTGAGCAGTTCAGCATAGCCGTATTTGCTCTCCGCGTCAGGATCGTCCTCACGGCCCAGCTGACCGTAGCGGTCAAGTCCCCAGGTGTAGAGCGCGCCGGAGAGGCCCACGGCGACCAGATGACTCTCGCCCACGGCCACATCAGTGACCGTTTCAGGCAGCTTCACCTGCTCGGGCAGTCCCTGCTTCTCCACACCGGTGGCACTGCGGCCCTCGGTCAGGCTGCCGAACACCCACAGCGTCCCGTCCTTGCGTACAATGGCGGAGGTCGCGTAGCCCGCGTAAATGGCGGCCGCGTCGGAGAAGGAGGTGCGCATAGGCACGACCTGGAAGGTCTCGTTGAGGGTGACCTTGTCGTTTACACCGGGATGATAGTCCTGGTTGACCAAGTCGCGGGCAACGCCCAGCTGACCATAGCGGTCATCACCCCAAGCATACACATTGCCGTACTGGTCCAGGGCCAGGATATGGTCATCACCGGCAGCTACCTTCACAATGTTGGTCAGGTAGACCTTGCTGGGATCGTTGATACCCATGGCGTCCCACCATTCCTCGCCGCGCTTGCCGATATCGCTCTGGGCAAATTCGGGCGTGAGGATGGATTCATAGTACATGTTTGCGCCGGTGCGCTGGCCGCGGAGCACCTTGGTGGGCCACTGGACACGGTTGTTGGCAAGACGCTCCAGCTCATAGCCGTAAGTCGCGTTGACCTTGCCTTCGATCGCGCCGGTACGGTTGATGCCGAGCACGCCGTAGTAGTTCGCACCCCAGGTGTAGACAAAACCGTCGGTGTCCACCGCCACGGAGAACTGCCGTCCGGCGGCGATGTCCACAATGTTGGACAGGAACTCGCCCATGCCCTCCTGCGCGCCCTTGAGCACGCGCACCGGGGTGGGACGACTGGTAACGGCAGTCTCTCCGCCGATCTCGCCACCCAGCTGATAGTTGTCGTTGTTGCCCCAGGCGTACACATAGCCCTTGCGGTCCAACGCAAGAATGTGGTTATAGCCCGCGGACAGCTTGACGATATCCTTCAGATAATCGCCGTAGGTCACATCGGCGTTCATATAAGCGCGCACCTGCATGGGGGTCTCGATCCGGGCGCGGCCCGTATCGCCCACGCCGGTACCTCCCACACCGGCCACGTTGCGTCCCCAAGTCCAGACGGTGCCATCGCTCATCAGCGCCACGGTAAAGTCCTCGTAGGAGACTACCATGGGCGTGGTATCTACGCTGGAATCCTCCAGATAGCGCTTGACCTCTTCGTCGTCCTGGTGGCGGTACTCAATGGTAACATGCTTCACCCCGCGGCCCGCCTCAAAGGTGTCCGCGTCGGCGTTGTTGGTGAGATAGCGATCGGAGATGGTAAGGGTGGCGGTCTCCAGCCGCTGATCCTTGTCTGCGTGAGGCAGGACGACCCAGTCCTCCTGGCTGGTAAACTGCACCATGTTGGAGGAAACCATGGACAGATCCTCCACCCGGTTGGTATCGCTGGAATAGTTGCGCAGGAGGTTCAGATAGAAGTGATCCATCTCATAGACGGAATCCTTCTTGAGGATGAACACCTGCTTGTCGCCCAGCACCAGCTTATCGGGCATGGGATTGGCGGAATTGAAGAGAGTACCGTCGGCGATGACTGCGTTCATGTCGGGTACGCGCACCATGGACGAGAAGAGCTGGGCCTGGTTCCGGGCCGCTGTGCGGCGTACCGAGCGGGTAGACATCACGGCAGGCACTTCCTCGACCTCGTCCAGCGACATTAGGTCTGCGGACAAGGTCTCGGCGGTCGGGGCCGTCTCGTCATCAGACACAGCGGCGGTCTTCGCCTCGTTGAGATAGCCCACCAGCGCGTCGAAGCCATAGTGGTCAAGGAATGCCATGATCTCATCTTCCCCGGCGTCGGCAAACTCATCCTTGAGATTCAGGATGGCCGCGTAGCCGATCTCCAGGGTCTTGTTGGCGCCCACCGCCAGGGGAAGCAGGGACTGGGCTACCCGGTCGGGGTTCTGCCCAATGCCCAGGTTCCCCGTTACGTTGCTGCCCCAGCCATAGATCGCGCCGTTGGCGTCCAAAGCAAAGGCGGTACCGCCGGTGGTAGCCAGGGTGGAGGGTGCGGTCTGCGCCGTCTTACGGGCCGCGGCCAGCTTAGCCGCCGCCTCATCGGCAGCGGTAGTGTCGGAAATGACGGGAGTCTCCACCCCGGTGTAGAAGCCGCTGCGTGCGGAGAGCTCAGTGGCATAGAGGCGGTCATAGCGGGTACCGTCGCCCTGCTGACCCAGCTGACCCGCACCCCAGGTGTATACCAAGCCGCTCTCGGTCACCGCCATGGACACGTTTCCGCCGGCAGCGATGTGGATAACAGGGTCGTTTGCGCCCAAGACGGACCGGTCAGTGCGCAGCACCTGCACCGCCGTATTGCCGGAGGATGCGGTAGCGTTGCCCAGCTGCCCGTTGCTATTGCTGCCCGCGGCATAGACTGTACCATCCGTCCGCAGATAGAGCACATGGCTTGCACCCGCGGCAATGGCAGACACGTTGGAAACAGTGGCCAGACCGGAGGCAGTACCCGCGGTGGTCAGAGTGATCAGGGTGTTGTCCATAAAGTCCGCATCCTGCAGGCCGGAGGCGGCTGCGCTCACGCGGTAATCATTGCGGACAAACGCAGTCCCTTCGTAGATAGCGGCGTACTGGAAGAGGTAGAGGGTGCCGCTGGCGGTGATAAAGCCTGCGCGGTCCGTCCCCGCCACAGCCTTCACCGGCTTGGCGTTAATGTAGGCGTAGTTCCCCTGCGCATTCAGTGTGGTCACGTTCTCCGCCAGACCCGCGCGGCCACGGTAGTCATCGGGACGGTCCGCTCCGGTCTGGTCGTTGACCGTGGGCACGGTGGTCCATGTACGGCCCAAATTGCTGTACACTGTGCGGTTGTTGCCGCTGGGTGTACCATTGGTCTCACGGCCCCAGGTGTAAACGTTGCCGTTCACATCCACCGCCACGGCGTGCTGGCCGGATGCGGCGATGGAGACGATATCCTTCAGAATGTTGGTGTTGCGGTAGCTGTCATCCTTGACCACCTGGGTGGGTACGCTGACATACTTGACATCGGTAGCAGAGTCGATACCCAACTGACCATAGGCATTGTTGCCCCAAGCCCAGACTGTCCCGTCCGCCTTGAGGGCCAGGGTAAAGTCTGCGCCGGACACGATGGCGGGCCGGAAGCCCGTATAGGTCTCGTTGGGAGCGTTGATCTCCGTGGTACGGGTGACGATCAGAGTAAAGGTGACGCTCAGGCCGCTCTTTACCTCAGTGATGGTGATAACAGTCGTACCTTCTGTGCCGTTGCGGATGATGTTGTCATCGCCCTTGTACTCGGCCACCACAGGACGGATAGTGAAATCCCGCTTGCCTGCGTTGTCGACCTCGGTCACGTCCACGATGGGCACGGAGGTGGTGACCCGGAAGCTGCCGTCGTTGCTCAGGGTCCCCAGACCGAACACATTGAGCAGACCGCTGTTGTCCAGCAGCAGAGCCAAGTCGGTCAGTGTCAGGTACTGGCTGTTGTCGATGGTAATGGTGTTGTTGACCAACGTTGCGGCGGTGGGATTGGCGTCACTGCGGTCATAGCGGGTCATGGTATAGCTGATGCTGCGGGCCACAGCCGCACCGGCGGCCTGCTTTTCCACGACAGAGGGGGTGGTGACGGCAGCCGCGGCGTTGTTGCCCATGCCCAGCTGGCCATGGTCGTTGCGGCCGGAGGTCAGAACATAGCCGTCGTCACGGATCATGACCACATGCTCACCGCCCACATCGATCTGACGGATATCGGTGAGATAGCCGTTGTCCACGTTGGGTGCAATGCCGGTGTTCTCATCTTCGCCGTTGACAAAGTCGCCGTTATTTTCTGTGTTGTGCGGGTAGTAGTTGACCGCCGCGTACAGCTTGGTGGCGGCGGAGCCGTCGGCGAGCTGGCCGTAGGTGTTCTGACCCCAAGTGTAGACCTGATCGTCGGTGGTAAAGGCGAAGGAGGCGTACCCGCCTGCGGCGATACCCGCGATGTGGCTGATGGGCACGGCCGCGCCGGAGGTATTCTGGGTGGTAAGCACCTTGACGGGATAGTAGCGGTTCTGCTGGTCACCCGTACCCAAGGAGCCGAGGTGGTTATAGCCGAAGGCGTAGACGTTGCCGCTGTCGTAGTGGCCGCCCAGATCGCCGTACATGGCCGCGTCGTCACCTAGGAAGATATCATCGGTGAGAAGCAGGGTGTAGGTGTTGCCCGCGGCGATATCTACCACCGTGTGGTCATAGCTGAAGGGATACATGCCCTCGCTCAGCACTTCCCGCGGCTGGTAATCGTAGCTGGGATCCGCGCCGTTGGCGCCGGTGCGGGGCAGGCCAAGGCCCAGCTGGCCCTGATCGTTGTCGCCCCACGTATACACAGCCCCGCCCGCGGTCAACGCCACGGCGTGACGGTCACCGGCGGCAATCTTCACCACCCCGTCCAACTTATACGGGGTGTGGGTGTTCTCCAGCTGCGCGGAGGAAGTGGAGAAGCCATAGACCTGGGTGGGCGCGGTGACGTCAGCGCCGTTGGTGTTGACACCCACCTGGCCCTTTTCGTTGCGGCCCCAGCTCCACACCTGACCCTGCTCGTCCAACGCGAGGGTGAAGTAGTCGCCGGCCACCACGTCCACAAACTTGTACTTGCTGTCCATGTCCAGACGGACGGGTACCTGTGCCCACATATGGTTGTCACTGCCGCCGGAGGTCCCGCGGCCCAGCTGCCCGTAGTAGTTGTGACCCCAAGTCCACAGCTTGCCCTCTTCATCCACCGCCACAGCGTGATAGAGACCGGCGGCGATGGCGACCGCCTTCACGGTGTGCTCAGGTACGCTGTTCTGGGACTCGTCCACGTCGGGGGTGGCGGGATCGTCGGGCACATTGACGGCGGGAACGGTGAGCACCACTTCCCCGGCCACATTGGCGGGAACAGTGGCAGCGTCGCGGCCCAAAACGCCGTTGTCGGTAATACCCCATGTATAGACCTTGCCGTCGGCAGTGAGCGCCATGGAGAAGTCATTGCCTGCGGCCACCTGCGGCGCAATGGTGTTGAGCTCCGGTGTACCCAGCTTGCGGTTCACATGCACAGTGACCACGCCAACCTCCAGATAGAGGCCGTTGGCGTCCATGTGCTCCATGTCGCGGATGATGACAGTCACCGCACCGGAGGCGTCCTCGGCGGTGATGGTGCCGTCGTCGGCAATGGAGATAATGTTCTTGCCGCCGGACTGGATCTCCACACGGTAACGTCCGTCCGCAGCGTCATTGGCGTTCACCGCCTCGATCTTGCGGCTCTGATAGGTGTTCAGGTCGAAGTAGTACGGATCGTTGGTCACCACCCGGGTGAACTTGATGCTCTGGCCCGGATAGAGGATGATGGAGGGATCTTCGTTGCCGATGGTCTCGGCCACGCCGTCCCGGGTAAACTCAATGGGCTGGAGACCATAACGGTCACCGGTGATGCGGTGAAGGGCGTCCTTGTCGCGGTCATCGCCCACGCCGTCACCGTTTTGATCGGTGAAGCCGTCCTTCAGGCCCAGCGCGGCGTTGGCCTCGCTACCGTAGGCGTAGAGAGCGCCGTCCTCGGTGGACAGGATGAGGTGGCTGTCCGCCACGCCCACCGCGAACACGTCGGTAAGAAGCGCCTTCTCCGGCTCGGCGGCGTTGTCGTCCACCTGCGTGGTGGTGCTGAGGTAGGCTTCGCCCACCGTCACCAGATCGCTCTCAGCGATTATGGTGCCGCTCACATTCTTCCAGTGATACACTTGTCCCTGCGCGTCCACGTTGGCGGGATCCTCCGCCGCAGTGCTGGTCTTGGAGGTCACCAGCGCCAGCGAGTCGTGCTTCGCGCTCATGCGGTAGATCAGATCCTCGCCGCCGTCGGCGCGGGTGAGGTCAAGGCGAATGGCGGCAGACTGTACCGCGTCGTTCACCCGGCCCCAGATCCACACATGGCCATTGTGGTCGAGGGCCACAGAGAAGTTGTCGCCGGCTTCAATGGCTACGATATTGGAGAGGACCTCGCCGTCCTCGGTAACTACCTGGACCGCGTCATTGTAGCGGCCGTTGCCTACGCCGTGCTGGCCGTCGACCTCGCCGTTGCCCAGCTGGCCATAGATATCGTTGCCAAAAGCCCAGACTGTGCCGTCGCCCTTGAGCATCAGAGTATGGTTCTTTCCGGCTGCAATATCGGTGGTGTTGGCTACCTTCATCCGCATGGCGGTGGCAAAGTTAGTGTAGCCCACCTTATCGCGGCCTGCCTCGCCAGCGTTGTTCCAGCCCCAGACATACACCGTTCCGTCCTCCATCAGCGCGGCGGCGTGCTCATCGCCTGCCGCGACCTTGATGGCGCGGTTGGTGTAATACTCGTTATAGTAGGTCTCCAGCGCCGTGCTGTTGGGATCAGCCGCCAGCGCGTCGGGATCCAGCTTGTTGTTGGTCTCATCGAAGTCATAGTTGGGGATCATATCGTCGCCCACGGAGCTGTCGTACGTACCAAAGGCCTCACCGTCGGCGTTGGCGCCGTAAGGCCCGTAGAAGCCGGCGTGATAGGTCTCGTAAGAGCCGTCAAATATCTTCTGCTGGCCCAGACGAATATCAGGATTGCCGTTCAGGGTGTTGGGATAGGTATACTGCACCGCGTCCAGCTTGACAGCGTAGAGCACATCCCCGTTCTTGTGGCCCACGGAGGCGATAGCGCGGGTGGTGGTATCGCCCTGGCCCAACTGTCCGTGGTCGTTGAGGCCCCAAGTATACACCTCGCCGCTGCCCTTGAGGAAGACGGTGAAGTGCTTGCCGCCGGCGATCTGAGTCACACCGGTGAGGTAACCGCTCTCATCCGCCCGGTCTCGCACCTGGGTAGGCACGAAGACGGGGCTGTCGCTGGCGTAGTTGATGGAACTCAGATCGTTGTAGCTCTGGTTTGCGCCCCAGCTCCACACCGTGCCGTCGCTCTTCAGGGCGAAGGAGTACTCCTCACCCAGCACGATGGCGGGTGTGGCGGTCTGGTGGACAAGAACGTGCTCGCCCTCCTCGCCCCGCAGGCCGGTGGTGCCAATGGAGGCGGTGGTGTCGTAGTCGGTCAGTTCGTCGTCGAAGAAGGCCACACGGATCTGGGCAGTGTAGCCCGTCTCGTCATCGGTAACGGTGACATAGGTATACATACCCGGCTCCACATTGGCCCAGTTGATCACGGCCAGCCCAGGCACGGTGTCGGAGAAGGTGATCAGGCGGGTGTTGAGAGAGCGCCAGCGAAGCTTGCGGCTCTTATCCTCTCCCTCTTTCGCCGTCCCGTCTGCGGTATACAGACCCGGATACCACACAGCCTCAGTGAGCAGGCCAAAGGTGTCCGTACGCTGGACTGCGATCTTTTCTGCCAGGATGCGGAAGGTCTGCTTCTCATGAGCCAGCAAATGGATCTCCCACGGACGGTGGGTGGAGTAGACCACTGTGCCGTCCTCCTGCTCCACGTCCACCTGCTGGAGGGCCAACCGCTCGGTGCGCACCTGCGCATAGTAGACCTGTCCGGGAGCGGCAATGGTGGTGGAGTCAACCGTAGCGGCGTTGCCCACACCCAGCTGGCCCAACGTATTGCTGCCCCAGCTCCACACCGTGCCGTCGCTCTTGAGGACAGAGGTCACATTGTTGCCCATGGCGAAGCCGTAGCTCTGCTTGCCCTTGGTGGCCTTTGCGTCGTTATGGTCAAGGCCCGTGTCGCTGTAATCCCAGAGGTCGGTGGGGATGGAATCCACTGCGTCGGCGGCCAGCTTAGCAAAGCCGCTGGTATTGCCGCCCCACTGGAACACATGACCGTCCTTGGTCATCACACCGCTGGCAGTGCCGCCCACGGCGATGGCGGAGATCCGGTCCTCGGCGGACATCTGGGCAGCCACGGTGGTTGCATCGTCTCCATCGCCGGTGCTGTAACCGGTGGTGAGACCGTTGACCAGAATGGGCCGCTTGGCGTTGGCGGTGCTCTCCGGGGTCAGCTGGCGGTTCGCGCCGCTGCCGATGGCAAAGAGGCTGCCGCTCTTGTCGCTCTGAATGTGCTGCGCGCTCTCATCCGCCACATCGGTGGGCACGGCCGCGCCGCTTTCATTGCCGACCTTGTTCATGCCCAGCAGGAGCATATGGTCGTTGCCCGCGGAGCTAAACCCGGCAGCCACCAGAGACACGTCACGCAGGTAGTTGCCCACGCCGTTGACCTGATCACCCTCACGCACCGCCATGGGCACGCGCTGGATGTTCTCGGAGTACAGCCCGCCACTGTGGGTATGGGTCACGTTCTGGTCGCCGATGTCATAGCCGTTGCCGGGCATGCTGCCGAAGGTGTAGACATACCCGCCGGTGGTGCGGACCACAGAATAGCCCCGTCCGGCGTAAACGCTCTCAGCGTTGGTGATGTAGCCCTCGTTATAGATCAGGTCGGCATTGTGCTCGGCGCTGTTCACCAGTCCGCCCCGCTCCAAACGGATGGGGGTGGTGCGGTCAGCAGAACTATTGGCGCGCCAGTTGACCGCCCGGGTGTTGGTCGCGCCCCAGCCGTAAGCGTAACCGATATCGGTGACAGCCAGAGAGTGGTCAGCACCGCCGGACACCTGAACGATGTGGCCCTGCACGCCGGAGAGATTGGTCTTGACGGGATACCGCTGGTTGCTGGTGGTGCCGTCACCTAACTGGCCGTGGTCATTGAGACCCCAAGCCCAGAGAATGACTTCCCCGGTCTCAGCGTCGGGGGCGGAGATGGCGAAGGAGTGGTTCGCGCCCACGGCGATATCCACAATGCCGCGGAGGTAGTCGTTGCCGTTCGCGCCGCGCACCTGGACCGGCGAATATTCATATGTACCCGCGCCATTGGTGCCGTCGCCCAACTGGCCGTAGGTGTTGTCACCCCAAGCCCAGACCGTGCCGTCCGCCTTGAGCGCCAGCGCAAAGTGCTCGCCATAGACCACCTTCGGTGCGGTGAGCTTGGCGTTGGTGGACTCGGTACGGTCCTCCCTCGGACGGACGATGATGTTCATCATGCGGGTGATCTGGGTGGTGTTCTCCCGGATGAGCACCGTCACCGTGCCAAAGGCATTGGGCATGGAGCGCAGCTCAAACCAGCCGTTGGCAGTGTCCTCATAAACGGCCAGGATGGATTCGTCAGAGGAGATCACCGTAAAGTCGGCGGTTGTCAGGCCCCGGGTGGTGAGGGTGTGAACACCATTGTCGATGCCCGTGGTCTGAAGCACGTCGGTGCTCTCAAACGGGAACAGGAAGTCCTCGGTATCCTCAATACCGCTGGTTCTGTAGAGGTTTGTACCAACGGTGATATACCGCTGGAGGTTGTTCACCGTCTCGCTGGCGGTCACGTCGGGCGTGATGACCGTGCCGTCCTCGGCTGTCGTGCCGGGGGTGACGGTGGTCTTGGTGTAGGTCAGCGGGATGCGAAGGGCGTCTCCCTCGGTCAAGAGGGTCCTCTCCACGTTCAAATGGCCTGTGGTAGCCGTGCCGTCCGTAGTCGTGGAAGTGCCCGCCTGCAGAATGTACTGTGTCAGGGCGTGGTCAAAGTCCCGCTCGGTCACGGTGGCGGCGTCGCCCTGCTTAAAGTCGGTGACATAGTCCACCTTGCCGATGTAGATGCTCTCCTCGTCAGGCGCGCCCACCAGCACAGGCACATTGGGGGAGCTGACGCTCTTGCTGTCACCCAAAGACGCGCTGCCGCTCAGATGGTGCTTACCGCCGAAAGAGTTGGTGACCCGGTTATACTGGCCCTTCAGGTACGTGCCCTCACCCGTAGTGCCCATGGCGTAGACCGTGCCGGGCACATGAGCTTCCTGCGTCAGGAGAGAGCCGTCCTCATTGGTGAGCCGGACATCGTTCTTATAGATCGTGGTCTGGGCGTGGTTCATGGCGATGGACTGCGCGCCGAGGAACGGCTCTGTGCTGTTCACGCCAGCAATGCCGCTGTCGCGGCTCTCGCCCGCCGCCACCTTGGAGATAGTCGTGACCACATTTACGCCGGTCTGCCCCACCTGCCCCTTGGCGTTATCACCCCAAGCGTAGATCTGGCCGTCCGCGTCAATAGCCATGGAGGAATTGCCGCCGGCAAAGATACGGGTGATTTTCACGTCATTGTGCGCGCCGGTAGCGGTGACCTTCACAGGTACGGTGGAGAACTTGTTCGCGCCGGATTCGCCGTTGCCCAACTGTCCGTAGGTGTTGTCACCCCAAGCCCAAACCTGACCCGCGCTGTCCAGCGCCAAAATGTGACCGTCGCCGGAAGCAATATCCACGATATCGGTGAGATAATTGGTAGAGGTGGCCTGCTCGCCGGCCTTGACCTGAACAGGATAGATACGGTCCAGCTCACTGCCGTCGCCCAGCGCACCGCGGGAATCCCATGCCGGGGTATAATCCCGCACCGCGCCGTGGAAGTGGGCGCCTGCTTGCGTCTGGGTGGCTGCGTTGCCCTTGGAGTTGATACCCCAAGTGAACACTGTGCCGGAAGAGGTCAGGGCAACGGAGAACTCATCGCCCGCCACCAGCTTGGTGATCCGCGCGCCGTAGTTGGCGGCGGTCATGTTGGCGTTGGCACTCACAGAGTGGCTGGAGGTGGTCAGATTGTCATTCAGGGTGTTGGTGGTGAGGTGATCTGTGCCGTGGAGGCCCAAAACGGTCACAGGCGTCAGCTTGGTGATATAGTTGCTGGCGTCGGAGTAGCTGGTGTTGGCATTGGGGGCGACGTTGCCCTGATAGCCGTACTGGCTGTCCGCGTAGTAGTGCTCAGAGTCTACCGTCCAGTTGTGCCACTCGCCGGTCTTAGCATCACCCGCCCGCATGGCCACACCGAAGGAACGCATCGCATCGTAAGCATAGCCATGGTCCCAGTTGCCGTGGTGGTAGCTGCCGGAGCAGTAGTGCGGGTCGTGGTTGGTATCGCCGTTGTCCGCTTTGAACTCCTGCGGCTCGGAGAAGTCTACGTTCACATAGTCAATAGGCTGATACGTACCCGAGTTGCCCCAGTAGAGCACCGTACCGTCGGCCCGGAGGACCATGGCAAAGTCGCGGCCCGCGGCGATCTGAACGGCGTTGTTCAGATAAGGCTGGGTCGAGGAATAACCGGAGATCCAGTGGGTGCCGTTGACCTCAGAGCCATAGCTGCCCGGAGACTGGATATTGTTGCTGCCCGCGCCGTAGCTGACGGTCATGCCGGGAGCCGTGACCTTTACGGGAGAATAGGCATTGGTGTCCCGGATGGCGGCCCAATATTCAGCCACACACCAGCAGTGAGAGCACCAGTAGCAGCCGTGGTGACACCACTCGTAGAGATACTCATACGTATAGTTCCAGTTGCCGTTGCCCAACTCACCGGCGTTGTTGTAGCCCCAAGAGTACACCGAACCGTCGGCGGCCAACGCGTAGGAGGTATACTCCCCGGCGGCGATAGAGATAATGCCGCTGAGCTGGCTGCTGGCCGGCGCACCGGAACCGGAGTTGATGCCCCAGCCCTTGTTGCCGGCGTCCCAACCCAAGACCTTTTGCGGGGTAGTATAGGTGCGGAAGGCACTGCGGCCCTGCGCATCGGTAGCGGTAGTCCAGTACTTGGTGTAGTCGTAACGTGTACGGCAGGGGTTGGCGGCCAGGTAGTTGTTACGGTTCACGCTGGTGGCAATGCCCAACTGGCCGTACATATTGGAGCCCCAAGCCCACACTGTGCCGTCCGCCTTCAGGGCCAGCGTGTGGTTTACGCCGGAGACCACCATGGGCGTGGCAATACCGGTGGAGGGATAGACCTCTACCTGCATAACGCTTTCCGCAACTGTCTGGTACTTGATATTACCGTTTTCGTCCGTCTCGATCTCGCCGCGATAGTTGCGAACAGCCTCGTAGGCACGGAAGACCACCGAGGTCTCGCCGTATTCGTTGCGTCCGGCGGCGCGGATGACCCAATCGCCGCTGTCTGCATCCTGATTGACCACCGCAATGGTGGGATCGGTAACAGTAACGGTGACAAAGTTGCTGCTCTTGTCCGTCTGAATGGTGCTCGTACCCGTAATGATGCGCTGGGTCGTGCCGTTCGTACCGGAATAGACGATGTAGTTGTCCGCCTTGAGGCGCAGCTGCTGGCTGTCGTTCATGCGGTAACGCCATGCGTTGGCGGTGTGGGAATAGGTGTTGGACTCTGTGACCGTCACCCGCTTGTCAGTGTCGCTCACCGTCTTCACCGTCACACCGTTGACGAGCTGAGACGCATCGGTGTTTGCGTCGGCGTTCTCCGCCTCCACGGCAGGATCGTTGTCCTCGGCCGGGGTCTTGTCTCCGGCGTTCTGGAGAACGGCGTTGGTGACATACACCGAGCCATCATAGCGGTAGCCGCTGATGACGGGAGTGCTGTTCTCCACGCGGCCCAGGTTGATCGTGCCCAGCTGGAGGTAACGGTTGTTGCCCCAGCCCCAGATATAGCCGTCGTAGCGGATAGTAGAAGCGTGGTTGTAGCCCAGGGAGATATACTTTACCTCGGTCAGGTTGCCCGTGTGTTCGGTGACTTTATATCCCTGTGTATCCACGCTGGTGTCCAGCACATCGCCGCCGGCAATGTGCTCCGCCGTCTCGCCATCCTGGGTAAAGAGCGGGTAGGTCACATTGTGTACCTTGGAGTTGCCGTCGCCCAGCTGGCCCAGATTGCCGTCGCCCCAGGCATACAGCTCGGCGTTACGGATATACTTCTTGCCCAGTTCAGGCCGCGCCGGGTCGATCAACACCATATTATCCGCGCTCTTGTCGATACGGTTGACTGCGGCAGAGGTGTTGACGCCGGCCTCCACGGCCTTGACGCCATAGAGATGGGTCTGGGTCGTCACGCCGTCCTTGGTGACGGGCGCGGCATACTGCAGGATCGGCTCATGATACTGGCCGGTGGTGTAGTTCTCGGTCACGGGGCCTTGGGTCAACTGGTAGTTGCTATTAGAGCCCCAGCCCCAAACCTTCTGCTGTGCGGCCTCCAGCTGGTCGGCTGTCAGGCTGCTGTCGTTGATCACAATACTCTGGATCGCCAGCATATGGCGATGGCCCACAGCGATGGTAGATATACCTGTGAGGTAGTTGCCCTCTGTCTGCGCGTTGCCCTTGAGCACCTGAGTCGGCGCGCCGATGGGCTTTTCGTTGGTACCGATACCCATCTGGCCAAAGTCGTTGCGGCCCCAAGTCCAGACCGTACCGTCACCCTTCAGGGCGGCGGAGGTGTCACCACCGGCGGAGATCATGACCACGTTTCCGATGTGTCCTTCGCCGCGGTCGCCCAGGACCTTGACCGGAGTGCTGTTGAAGTCGGCCCACTTGGTGGGCAGGGTCTCACGGCCCAGCTGACCGTAGTGGTTATAGCCCCAAGCCCAAACCTCGCCGCCGTTTGTCAGCGCCAGGGTGTGGTACTCGCCGGCGGCTACCGCCATAATATCTACATCTTCACCATTCTCCTGAATGGTGACCTTCCGGGCCAGTGCGGAATAGCTCACCACGCCGGTGTCGTAGCCCAGCTGTCCAAAGTTGTTGCGGCCCCAAGTCCAGACGCGGCCCTCCTTATCCAGCGCCACCATATGGTCATAACCTGCAGCGATCTGGCTGATGTTGGAGAGGTACGCGGTGGGAACACCGTTGGTCCCGACCGCAGTAGCCACCTTCTGGGGATTGGCCACGCTGGTGGCGGAATAGGCGGTGGCGTGCGCGTTGGAAGCGTCGAGGCTGTTTTGTGCCACGGACGTGCCGTCACTGTTGACCGTCACGGAGGTGGGGTTCGTGCCCAGGTTGGTAAGCGTGGCCGTATTCACAGCGCGTGTACCGCCCAGATTGCCCTGACCCAGGATCCCGTAGACATTGTCGCCCCAGACCCAGACGTTACCCTCGGTGGTGTTCATAGCCGAGTAGTTGCGGCCCGCCACAGTCTTGGGCACGATCTGGTCGCTGGAGGGCTGGAGGTCGATATCCAGAGAGAACACGTAGTTCCCGGTCACCACCATATCGGGAATATGGATGCCGGTAAGGTCATAGTCGCCAAAGACCTGCCAGTTGTCGGGATGATAGTGGTCGGCCGCCGTTGTGGAGACCCGTCCCGGGCCGTTGTTGTACGCCGCGCCCAACGTCAGGGTGGTCCGGCCGGTAAGGTAGTCGAAGGGATCGTCAATAAAACTCTGGCTGTAGATCTCCGCCTTATCATTGCCGGAGTTCAGCACATCCACCCGGGTAATATCCGGGTTGGACATGACGGCGGCCCACTCTTCGCCCACCTGGGTGTGGTCATAGGGCATGGGCTCCACACCGCCGCTCCAGTTGTTGGAGTTGATGTCGTGAACGATGGGATAGAGAGAGAAGCCGGAATTATAGTGCAGATGGGTGTTCTCCTTGTAGATCACCAGATGCTCGTTCGCGCCGAGGGTGATAAAGGGAGGCACCACGGGAGTGACATTCGCGCCGGGGGTTGCCCCAAAGTAAGAGGTACCGTGGCCGGTATAATCACTCTTCCAGGCACGGATGGGCTTGGTGTTATCTACCGAACTACCGGAATAGGGAATGGCCTCCATGTAGTCCACCATCAACTCCAGAGACTCACGCGCGCCCGCCTGGCTGGGCAGGGTGAGGTAGGCGCTGACCAGATTGGACAGCTGACCCAGGATGGTGTCGCCGTTGGCGGTGGTAGCGTTGTTGCCCCAGCCCCAGACGTAGCCAAACATGCCGTCCAGCACACCGTCGTTCTGGTGATCGGTGCCTGTCTTATAGTAAAGGGCGGTGGCCATCATGTGATACGGACCGGCGACGATATTATAGACCCCCTCCAGGTAGAGGTAGTCGTCGTTATACTCTTCATAGCCGCCCTTGCGGGTTCGCACCGGCTTCCAGCTGCTGGTGTTGGTCGCACCGTTGCCCAGCTGACCGCGGTCGTTGATACCGAAGGCGTAGGAGTGGGACAACTCGGCAAGGGCCGCATTGGCCGCGTCAGCCGTCTTGGCATACCGCACCGCGCGCATGCCGGTATAGCCCATGCCCGCGCTCAACTCCACGATGGTCTCGTGGACGTCGGAAATGAGGTTTTCTTCCTTCTCAATGTAGACACTGCGACCGTTTTCATCCTTTTTGGAGGTTCCGTCGGCGTTCTTATCGATCTCCAGACCGATCACAGTTGCCGCCTTCGTCTCGTCAGCGCCGTGGAATACCAGCTTGGGCACATTATGGATGCCCGCATCCTTCAGGCCCATTTCGCCATTGGCCGTGTTGGAGCCGACCCCGTAGACATGGTTGCCCTTGGTGAGCAGCATGGTGTGGTGGTCGCCCAGCGCGGCGCCGACCACGTGATAGAAGAACTCGTTGGTCTGGTAGAAGGTCTCCACCAGGGGATCGTTGATCGTTCCCACGGGGTAGTTGCGGCTGGAAATGACGCGGGTGGTTGTGCTCTTGGCGTAGTCGGTGTTCTCGTTGTCCCAATCTGCCCGCATAGCGGTGGGGGCGGAGATATACGCCTTCGCCGGGGTGGAGGTGTTGGTGTCGCCCTGGGTCTGTGTGCCTGTCTGGGCGGAGGTGTTCAGACCCCAGGTATACACCTGACCGTTGGCGCGGATGGCCGCGGCGGTGTACATGCCCGCTTCAATGTCCACAATATGGGCCAAATAGCTGTAGGGGGTGTTTTCGTCCTTGTTGAAGGAACTGTTGTAGTCCATCGGCCCGGCGGCCATACCGGCAGCCACCCGGCGCGGGGTCGTCTTATAGTCCGTCGCGCCGTCGGCAATGGCAAAGTCGCGGCCCAGCTGTCCATAGCTGTTGTCGCCCCATGCCCAGACGTAGCCCTCGCGGTCCAAGGCCATGGAGAACTTGTTCCCCGCGGCCACAGCCACGATAAATACTTCCTTATCCTCATTGGGATAGGCCAGCTTGACCTTCACCGGCTTGTTGGAGGTGGTGGTCGTGCCGTTGCCCAACTGGCCGCGGTCGTTGAGACCCCAAGCCCACACCGCGCCGTAGCGGTCCACCGCCAGCGTATGGTCGCCGCCTGCGGCAATATCTACGATGTCGTGGAGATAACCATAGGCGTTGGTCTTGTCCACCGCCGCGCCGCAGGTCCAGCAGCTCAGCGTGCCGCCCGCCGCGTCAATGGCCCGTGCGTCATACACCCGGCCGCAGTTGCCGCAGGTGTACGCGCCGCTCTGAGCCCCGGCCACCACCTGAACGGGGTAAGCCTTGCGCTCCAGCGTGCCGCCGTCGCCCAGCTGGCCGGAGGTGCCCTGACCCCAAACCCAAACCGTGCCGTCCGGCCGCAGAACGAGGGAGTGGTAGTTGCCCGCCTCGATCTTGGAGACGGTCAGGCTGCCCTTGGTGCTCCGGTTGGTGTCCTTGACATAGACGATAAACTGGTTCACATAACGGTAGTTGATCTTAGTGGTGGGATCGGTGTACTCATAGGTCAGTACAACAGTGGTAGAGCCGAACTTGTCGGGATGGACGGCGGAGAAGATGATGTCCGTACCCTGCCAGTCATACTTCAGCAGACTCTTGTCCACGATCTCCACGCTCAGCGTGGCCGGGCCCGGCGCGCTGGCGTTCTGCCCGGGGGTGTTGCCGTTGAGATACTTCATGGAAGAACCGGGATAGAACACATTGAAGCCGTTGTACTCCTTCAGGCGCAGATTCATGACGCTCAGACGGTAGGGATTGTCCTGATCCACCACATGGCGGTCGTTGATGGTGTTGGCCAGCGTGGCGGAGCTGCTCTCGAAGTCCTTGCCGCTGTATTCCACCACCACGCTTTCCTCGCGGATACCGGTGCGCAGAGGCGTTTCGCTGGAAATGGCGCGACCGTCGCCCAACGTGCCCAACGTGCCCTTGCCGAAGCTGTACACATAGCCGTCCTCGCCCAAGACCGCCGTGTGATTGCGGCCGGCGGCCACTTGGAAGGTGGTGTAGGCAAAGTTGTCGAAGTAGGTCTCGTAGACCAGACGTGTACCGTCCTCCTGAACAGGGCGGTTATAGTCGGCGAGGATATAACCCTCCACCTTGTCCACACCGTGCTGGTTCGTGCCAATGCCCAACTCCCAATTGGTGTTGTTGCCCCAGACATACAGCTCGTTGTTCCATGTGGCGTCGTTGCCCCGGTCGAAGGTAACGGTCTTGGTCGAGCCGTCGGCGACCTTGTAAGAACCGGTCACTGTGGTAAACACGGGACTTGCGTCGTAGTAGGTGTGCTCCTTCTTACAGGCCTGCTCCTGATCGGTGATGGGCTGGCCGTTTTCATCTGTGCCGATGTTCGTCACACACTGATAGGTGTGGGCAATCTGCTCAGGCTTCAGATCCCCGATGCGGAACACATGGTCTCCGTCCGCGTCGGTATAGGTATAGGTGTTGGACTTCTGGGCCGTGGCATGGGTACCGCTGGCGGAGATCGCCACCACATCGGTCAGCCCGGAGACCAGCACCGGGATGGTGCTGCTCTGGTTGCCCGCCGTTCCGTTGCCCAACTGGCCCTGTGCGTCGGAGCCCCAAGCAAAGACCGTACCGTTCCGGGCCAGCGCCACGGTAAAGTTGTTGCCCGCGGACAGGCTGCTCATGTTGGTGATACCGATGTCGCCGCCGTAGGTAAACTCGTCCCTCACGCCGGCGTTCTTGACGGTGTCGGCCGTGGAACGGGTCTCGCGGTCACCGTTGCCCAACTGGCCGTCGGTGTTGTAGCCCCAAGCCAGAATGATACCGTCGGAACGGATGGCCAGCGCATGGTTAGAGCCTGCGGCAATGTCGGAAATGCTGGTCATATTGTTGCCGCCCTTGTAGCCGAGGACGCGGGTAGGTGCAATACGGTTCTGCCAGGTGTTGTTGCCCAACTGGCCCTTGTCGTTGATACCCCAAGCATAGACGCTGCCGCCGTTACCAAGGGCTACGGCAAACTCATCGCCTGCGGACACGCGCACTACGCCGCTCAAAACGCCGCTCTCGCCGTCCAGATTGGCCACCAGAGTCGGCGTAGACATCGCCAGCGTTCCGCGGTTGATACCCAACTGGCCGGAGGTATTCAGACCCCAAGCGTACACATTGCCCTTGTCGGTGACTGCCATAGCGAACGCGCCGCCGGCCGCCACATAGGAGATGGTCTCGTTGGCGGGGATCTGGACACGGACAGGGGCATTGCGGACCGCGCCGTTGCCGTTGTTGTCCACAACGGTGTTGGTATTGCGGTCCATAGCCTCGCCGGTACCCAACTGGCCGTAATTGTTCGCGCCCCAAGCCCAGACAGTACCGTCGGAGCGGAGAGCCACAGTAAAGTCGTTGCCCGCCGCCAGCATGGGCACGGCCTTCGCCCCGTCGTCCAGCACGGCGGCCAGCAGAGAGCCGGAATACACATCGCCGTTGGGCAGGGTGATGTTGAAGGTAATGGTCGCCCGGCCAAAGACCTCATGGTCGGTGGGCTCCATGTTCCAAATGCCGTCCTTGGTGCGCCAGACCTTCACCACGTCCGGGTTGGAAGAAGTCATCATCACATGGTTGCCATAGACGTTGGAGATATCGATATCGCTATACAGGTTGAAGCCCTTGTAGTTGATCTGGAGCATTGCCCCATCCGCCCAAGGCATCTCGTAGCGGTAGCCATGCTTCAGGACCACCTCGACGGGCGGCTTGTTATCGGGCGTATCGGCATTGTAGTCGGCGATCTTCTTCCCGGTCTCATCGTAGAGGGAAGACCGCTGGATCTCCAAGCTCTTATAGGGCAGCGGACCGGTACGGGTGGGATAGTAGGCGGGGTCGTCCTCATAGTCGCCCACCTGACTGTACCTGCCCTCGCCCCAGACGTACTCGTAGCCCTCATGGTTAATGGCTGCGGAGTGGTTGTAGCCGGCGGCGAAGCCCTGAGAGCGGGCAAAGTAACCGGCGGTAACGGTGGTGTCCAGCAGAATTTCCGGATTGGTGCTGTCCGGCACCTTATAGAGGATATTTTCCATATCCATATCGAAGATGGCGACGTTGCTGTTCTCGCCGTCAAACACCCGCTGGAGGGTACGGTAAGTGCCGCCGTTGCCGGTGCGCTTGTCATCCTCGGTGCGGCCCAGCTGGCCAATGGTGTTGTCGCCCCAAGAGTAGATGTCCCCTTCTTCGGTGTCCAGCAGGGAGAACGTGCCGCCCGCCTGAACGTGGGCGATGAACAGCGTGCCACGGCCCGTGCCGCTGACACTCCAATAAGGCGTGCCGTCAGCCTTTGTACCCGGCATGATCCAGCCCTCCACCCGCTGTCCGACGGCGTTGGTGTAGCCTACGCCGGCGGGAGCCGCGCTGTTGGAATTCAAAGACATAGCCGTGCCCTCGGGCAGGTCGCGGATATAGGCCAATGCCTGCAGCTTAGAGAGCATGATCTTCTCTTCGTCAGAGAACTTGCTGCGGCGGTCATCGGGATATGTGCCGAAATAGTCCACCATCAGCGCGTAGAGGTTTTCAACGGCATATGCGCCGCCGTTGATATCCGTCTCGGTGATGGGGGCGGCCAGACCTGCGGCAGTTACAGCGGTATCCCGGCCCAGCTGCTCGCTGGAACGGTTGCTTACCGTGGTGTTGCTGCCCCAGGTATAGACAGTGTTGCTCCGACGCAGGCCGGTGGAGACGTCGTAATCGCCGCGCAGGGCCACCGCATGGTTCTGACCCATGTCCAGCTCTACGATCTGATCCAGCTCCGTGCCCACCTCGACTACATAGAGAGCCACATCTTCCTCGTTTTTGTGAGGATCGATGGGCTTGCCGTTCGTACCCGTGACGGAATCGTCCAGCGTCCCCTTTGCGGTGAACCCGTCCAAATCGGTCTGAACACCGTGGGCGCCCATAATACCGCGGCCGGTGGTGTTGCCCAGCAGCTGCTTGGCGTTGGAGCCCCAGGCAAAGACCTTGCCGTCGCTTCTCAGGATGGCGGACGCTCCCTCCACGGCGGACGTACCCGAGGCGGAGACAGAGATGGCATTGTTGAGCCAGTAGCCCTCGCCCACACTGCCCGCCTGACGGACAAACTGGGGCGCAAGAGACCGGGCCACGCCATTATTGGGATCACCGGCCTGTCCACGGTAGGTATTGCCCCACGCCAGGACGGTGCCGTCCTTCAGCAGAGCCAAGGAGTGGTCATAGCCCGCGGCCACATCCACCACGCCGGTGAGGTAGCGCGCTTCACCAAGCGTCACGCCCGCGGGCAGATTCGCCACGGTATTAATGTGAGTGCGGGTATGGTCCTCGTTGTCCACATAATATCCCTGGGCGCCGTCGGTGTAGTAGCGGCGCTCATCGCTGCCCATCACGTACCAGTAGGGGCTGTCCCCGGCCAGCACGCGGGTGGGATATTTATAGTAGTCGGTGTTGCCCGAACCGATCTGTCCATAAGAGTTGTAGCCCCAGGCGTACACGTTGCCGTAGGCGTCCACGGCCAGGGTATGACCGCCCGCGCCATTGCTCTCCTGATAGCTCTGGTTCACCGACATCTTCATGATGGCAGGGTTGTGATATGTGCCTGCACCCAAACGGCCCCGGCCTTCCACGCCGGCAACCTGAGTCGGAGTGATGATACGCACGGAGTCGCGCTCCTTGCTGTCGTCCACTTCAGCGGGCGGCTCTGCCCCCACCAACGTCACATTTGCGCCGGTGAAGATGCCGCTCTCGCGCAGCTTCTGCAGACGCTCGGAACTCAAGGTGTCGTTTCCGGCCTCGTCCTTCACCCGCTCCAGCGTAATATTTACCCGGCGCAGCGCGCTGGAAGCGTAAGGTGCAGTGGTATAGGCGTCAGCCGTGAAGGAGGACGCCAACATTGCATTGCTTGCCGGAATATCGGTGTTAAAGTTGATGGTCTGGAGCTTACTGTTCTGGAACGCACCCACACGAATCACCTTGTACCCCTCGGAGATCGTAAGAGTGGTGGCCTTTCCGTCCGCGAACTGATTGCCCGCGTTGTCCGCTTCATAGTCCACCAGGAACACAGGCAGGCTGGCTACGCCGCTCAACAGCGTGAGAGTATTGCTGCTAAAGACGGTGGTATAATCACTTTCGGTCAAGGTGGTGGGCAGGATCAGTTCAGAGGCGGCCCTACCCTGGGCAGTGAGGCCCGTAATGACTGCCACGCCGGGATAACGGTTGTCGTAAGCAGTGGAGTCGGTGGGATCGTTTTTGTCCCGCAGAGTATCGATCATCGCCTGATAGAACGCAATAGTGTTCTTGTAGGGCTCAAGATCAGCACGCGCTTTCAGGTACGCGCTCTGGGCAATATCCAGGTTCGCACGCAAAGTCTGGAAGCGTCCGGCATCCAAACCGCGCTGCTGGTCGGCGGCGGCCACTGCGGCGCTGAAATCGCTGGAACTGTTCAGCAGCTCATCCAATGCCTCCATGGCGGTGTTCGCGCTGCTCAACGTATCAAGGACGGTATTTCCCACGACCTTGCCGTTCATATCATAGCGCAGCGTATACTCAAACTGGGTGCGCAGTCTCATTCCGGCGGGGAATACAGGCTGGTCACCGGTAATGTCCACGCCGGTGATAGCCGTGTAATCGGTGATGCTGTCATCCTTGGTCAACTCACCACTCACTCCGGTCAAAGCATCAATACGACCTTGAATGGCGGTAAGGCTGCTGGCCAGGGTGGCCAAGTTACTCATCAAATCGCCAAACTCTTCCTTGGTGGGGTTGTCTCCCATTCCCTGAAGCTGGGTCCGGGTCAAACGGTAAGCCGCCACCCGGGCATCCAATTCAGCCTTCAGGCCGGTCTTGGAGTCGGTGAGCTTCTCAATCAGCATATCCACAACATCAATACCCGCATAGGCATTAAAGGTCGCCACGCTCTGGTCGATCACGTCCTTGGCCGTCTGCGTCTGGGTCTCCAAGGTACCAATGGCGGCAATCAGCGTGTCACGGCTGTTCACCCAATCCGCCTGATCCAGCGCGTTCTGGGCATTCTTCAAAACGATGGAGGCGGCGTTGGCGACAGATTCCAGACTGGCGGGATCGGAGGCGTCTCCAATAGCGGCCTGCGCGTCTTGAATCGCTTGATCCATAGCGCCTGTGGCACCGGGAACATAAGGATCTGCAGGGTAGAACTTCCAAGTAAAGAACCCAGCGGGAGACTTGGCCGCCTCCTGCGTCACATCCGAACTTTGCGTAGACAGACCCAGATTGCCGTTGCGGTTATCACCCCAAGCCCAAACCGTACCGTTGCGCTTGATGGCGTAAGACGTATTGTAACCGGTGTAGACGCGCTCCACCGAAACGATGGCGTCGCCGTCCTCGTTGGTACCCTCGCCCACAACAGTGACCTTAAAGGATCCCCAATAACCGTTGACCTTATCTACCACCACAATGGTGGCCGTACCGTAGCGGGCATAATGCTCCCCGGCGATCTGGCCGGTGGGGGTGATCTTCATGCCCACGTTCTTTCCGCCTTCCACCACGTTCTCCACCTGCACGATGGACTCGTCGGATGAGAAATAGGTGAAGCGGTCAGCATAGTCCGCCTCGTTGGCGGCCTCACCCTCTTCCACGGCAGTGTTCTTGTCGCGGATGGTGTGATCCCAGTGGAGGTTATAGCCCTTATAAGTCTCTTCCACAATGGACTTGGCGTCCACAGTAAGGATCTGACCGACGGTCATGTGGACGTCCACGGGCAGCTTGCCCATATAGATGGCAGGGTTGGCATCATCAGCGGCGGTCGCAAAGTACTGGGCACGGCCGCGGCTGTCATTTGCGGGATTCTTGACGGCATTTGCGTCCGTGCTGGTGGTGGCGGTCAGCTCGCCGGTGGTGATCTGCAGGAGGTTGCCCGCCTGTGCGCCCACCAGCGCGGGTTCGCCGATGGAGAGACCGTCAGAGTGCATCGTACCGCCGGTGGCCAGATTGCCCGTCTGGCCGCTGGAGTTGGAGCCAACGCCGTACACATAGCCGTCTTCGGTAAGGAAGAAGGCAGTGTTGTTTCCGGCAGTGACGGCAGTCACATGGTCAAGGTAACGCACCGCATCCACCGTGGTGTACGGACCTTCGCCACTGTGCACACGGGTAATGTCTCCTGTGCCGTCGGCAGGTACGGTATCTCTTGCCTCAGAGCTCCAACGGTCCACGACCGTGCCGCCGGAGCCATAGTTTCCGGCAGCATTAGCGCCGTCGGCGCGGCTGCCCAGGAACTTGCCGCCCCAAGTGTACACACCGGAGGTGCCGTTGGCCTCATCCACCACCAGCGCATAGCCGCTGTTGTTGCCTGCGGAGACGGAGACCACCTCGCCTACATCGCCCAACACCACCTCCACAGGGGTGGAATGGTTTTCGTAGTAGTAGTGCGGGAAGTACTCGTTGTTACCGTCCTTATCGGAGCAGTTGCTCCAATTCCGGCTGTCAGCATACACCGTGCCGCAGGGATAATCCTGATAGACGTAGGTCTGACCCCAAGCATATACCTTGCCCTCGTTGGTCAGGGCCAGCAGATGGCTGTGTCCGGCGGCCAGATCCACCACGCCGCTGAGCCCCGCCACCTTGGTGGGCACGTAGCGGTCAAGACGGTCGGACTTGGTGGTCTTGGCGTTGCCGGAGGCCACTGTGCCGCGGCCCAGCTGGGCCATGTCGTTCTTGCCCCAGACGTACACCGTGCCGTCGCTGCGCAGGGCCATGGTGTAGTAATCACCGGCCTCAATAGCAACGATGTGGTCCAGATACCTATAGCCCACGTTGGAGTTGATGCCCCGCACCGCCGCCTCGCCGCGCACCACGTGAGTGGGCACAGAGACAGTGTCCCGGGCGGAGAGTTTGTCTGCCTCGCTGATCATTAGGTTATAGAACAGGTCCTCTCGCAGACGGGTAAAGCTTTGATCCCATCCGTAATAAGACCGCCACAGGTCGTGGGTGGAAACAGCGGAGGAATAGTTGATGCCCCAGCTCCACTTGTCAATGTTGTCGCCGTTGGCGTCCTCGTAGCTGGCCGCGTCAATACCCAACTGGCCAAAGCCATCGTTGCCCCAAGCCCACAGCGTGCCGTTGGAGTCCAGCGCCACGGCGTGGTCCTTTCCGGCAGAGATATCCACGATGATGACATTCTCGCCCTCATCCCCGGCGGCGGGGGTGGAGGGAATGGCGTTGCCGTAATAATAGTCCTCGTCATAGCTCTTGGAGAAGTCCACCTTGGTGACAAAACCGCCGTTGGCCACTGGGGACGCGCCCCAAGCCCACACATTGCCCCACATATCCAGAGCCAGGGTGTAGGCATAGCCCGCAGACACCGCCACGATGTGGTGGAGGGTATCGCCGGTGTTCTCCAGCGTGTCGCGGTCCAGAACCGCGCCGCAGTCACAGGTGTAGGTGTACGGCGCGCCGTAGATCACGTTGCCGTCGGCATCGGCCACCGTGTTGCCCTCCGCGTCCTTCACGGGTGTGCCCTTGAAGGCGCTGTGGGGGATCAGCTCGCCACAGGTCAGATCCGGGCAGTAATAGTAGACCTCCTGCTCGCCGCGGAGCACGGGGATGGGATAGGAGAAGGAGTTGGACGTACCGTCGCCCAGCTGACCCATGCCGCCATAGCCCCAAGTCCAGACGGTGCCGTCGGCCTTGAGGGAGACCGTGTGGGCATAGCCCGCGTCGATGGCAGGGGTGGCCACGTCACGGCGCACACGCTGCTCGTCGGTCACGCTGGTCCGGCGGCTGACAAAGAGCTTCACCAGCATGGAATAGACCTTGCCGTCTGCGGCGGTATAACTGATCTCCACCATGGTAGAGCCCATGGTGGTGGTGCTGGGCGTAAAGACAATCGCGTTCTTGGCCGTATCCTTAGAAATCACGCCGAAACGCTTATCCGTCATCTTCCAAGTCAGCGCGCTCAGGGTCAGACCGGCGAACACATCCTCAGCCCCGTTACGCTTGAGTAGGTCAAAGCCGGACATATACTGCTTCTTGATGTCGTCCACATAGATCAGGGCGATCTGGTCGTCCCGCAGGCGAATGATCTCCGTTCCGGCGTTATAGACCACTGCCGCATCACCGATCACAGGATCGCGCTCCACGCCGTGTGTAGTGTTCGCATCATCGCTGATCATCATCAGCGTCTCTTCCACCTCGCCCACGCGGACGGGATATGTGTGGGTAGCATCCAGATTCACTGTCACGCCGTCGGGATCGCTGAAGGTGGGCAGATAACGTCTCTGCGCGTCGCCGATGCGGTGGACATGGTCGGGATCATAGGCGGTGGGATCAAGAGAGACATCCTCATAGCCGGTGTAGATATAGCTGCCGACGGGCACAGCGCGGTTGGTGAGGTTGTCGCCCAGCTTCCAGTCGTTGTTTTGACCCCAGCCCCAGACTGTGCCGTCGTCCTTCAGGGCGATGACGTGGTTGTAGCTGCCCGCGGCGGTGCGCAGGTTGGTCATGGCAACATCATAATTGTCATCGGTATAGGAGACGGATAAGCCCGCCAGCACCTGCGTGGGCAGAATGTTCTCGCTGTTGGCCGCCTTGGCGGTGTCGTCCACGGTAGTGATGCCCAACTGGCCATACTGGTTGCGGCCCCAGGCATACAGCTTACCGCTCTGGTCCAAAGCATAGCTCTGATACTCGCCTGCAAAGACCGCCACCAGGACAATGTTGTCACCGCCTACAGGCGCGTCATAGGTCGAACCAAACCAATCGTGAGAATTGGTGGTGGAGGGATCGGCCAGCACCCGGACAGGGGTGGTAGAGCTATAATCCACATATTCGTGGTTGTTGGTTACGGCAGTGCCGAAGTGGTCCATACTCCATGCGCCCAACTGACCATAGGTGTTGTCGCCCACGGTGTAGACCTCGCTGCGGACATAGCCGGGCAAGGTAGGATGATCCACCCGTACCAAAATCATGGTGTGGGTCAGACCCGCAGACACCATATAGGCGTTGCGGAGATAAGGATCGGTGGAGGCGGACATACCCGCCAGCATGAGAACGGGCATACCCCGGTCATCCTTGGTGCTGTCGCCCAACTGACCGTGGTCATTGCGGCCCCAAGCCAAGACGTAGCCGTCGCCACGGATGGCAAAGGAGTTGTAGTGGCCCGCAGCAATGGCGGTGATAGAGCCAAGGTAATCGGTATCCGACGCGCTCTGGCCCTTTACGACCTTCTGAGGCTCGCTGGAGTGCTCCGTACCCACGGCGGTACCACGGCCCAGCTGATAGTTGTTGTTCGCGCCCCAAGCCCAAACCTCGCCGCCGGTGTAGACAGTTTCTGTCCCGCCCGCAGTATAGCGTACGGTCTCCGCCCCGCGGGTCAGAGCTAAGGTATGGTTATATCCGGTGGCCACAGCGGTGAAGAAGGGCTGGTTCTCCAACACTTCGCCCGCCTCGTCCTTAAAGACGACCTTTGTGGCGTAGTCATTTTTATAAGGCACGGCGGTATCGATGTCCTCGGTGGCGTTGCCGTCGGCATCCTCGATGTAGGTAGGCTCACTGGCGTAGCCCAACTGGCCCTTACTGTTGTCACCGGTGGTGTAGACCTCGCCCTTGTCGGTGAGCATGACCAGATGGTTTGCTCCGGCGGCAATGGCTACCACATTCCCAATGTACTGCCGCCCGGTCTCGGACAGATTCTGAAGCTGTACCTGCGTGGGCATGGTGCGGGTAATATGGGTGCCGTCGCCCAACTGGCCGTAGTCGTTGTTGCCCCACGCCCAAACCGTACCGTCGCTCTTCAGAACGGCGGAGAAGTTCAAACCGGTTGCGATCATGGGCGCGACCCGGATATCGGTATGGATCTCCTGGGTGACGGTAAGGCGCAGAGAACCGGTGTGACCGGACACAGGGTTGGTCACACGGATCAGGGTCACGCCGGTGTGCCCCTCTACGGGGGTCATGGTAGCGACCTTGTTAGCCTCAGCCACAGTGGCCACGGTGTCGTCGCCGGAGGTCCACTGGACGCTGTCCGCATCAGCGGCGCGCATGGACAAGCCTCGGGAATTGACCAGCAGGTTGAAGCCGGAGAGGAACACCTCCACCAGCGCGGGATCGGTGTCCTGCTTGCTGTAGTCCACCTTGGCCACCTCGTTGGCGGCAATGGTGAGCTGAGCCACCGTGCCGTCAGCGGTCATTCCGGTGGTAGGATCAAAGATAACGGGGCGTGCAAAGGTCTCCGTACCGTCGTCGGCCACGGTATAGACGCTGGCCTTGTAAATGGCCATGCCCTTGGACTCCAGATCGCCTACCTGAACGGGAGTGCCGGTAATGAAGCCGTTGCTGGCGGAGACAGTGTTCTCGTAGACGGTGGCCGTGCCCAGCTTATAGCCCTCGTTGGAGCCGGTGGCAAACACGAAGCCGTCGGCTCGGATCATCAGGGAGTGGGTCGCGCCCGCCGCTACAGCCAAAACGCCTTGGAAGGTATTCTCGGCGTTGGCGTTGAAGCTGTCGCCCCGGGCCACAGGAGAGGCCGTGCGGATATAGTAGGCGTCGTTCTCCGGGTTGACGCTGCCCCACTGGCCCTCGTTATTATTGCCAGCACCGGTGTTGGTGTGAGTGGAGTCGTCCAGACCCACGCCGGTCTGACCCTTGTGGTTGAGACCCCAAGCGTACACCGCACCCTTGTCCTCCAGCACGGCCATACCGTGGCTGTCGCCCAGGACCACATAGCTCACGCCGGACAGCTCCGCGCCGTCGGCGGTCTTCATCAGGGTTGGCTGAATAATAGAGCCATAGGCCGTGCTGTTGAGGTTGGCACGGGCCAAAACGGGAGTGGCCTCGCCGTTGGCGTTCACCAGCGGGTTGTTACTAATATCGGCAGTGACGAAATAGTCACCCACGCCAGCCTGATAAGCGTTGTTCTTGCCCCATGTATACACCTTGCCGTCGGTAGTGACCGCCGCGGAGGTGTAGCCACCGGCGGCGATGGAACGGATACCGCTCAAAGGCTTGGAGGCGGAAGGCCCGGTGGGCAAACCGTGGACAGGCACAGTGCTCATGACCGGTTCAGCGGTATCGTCAACCTCCAGAACGATCTCACTGTCATCGGCGACCGCATAATACTGTCCGCTCTTCTGGTACGCTGCAACGCTGGAACCGTCCGCCTTCTGAATCGTGAAGAGAAGACGACCGTTGCCGTCGGTCTGCTGCACCTGCTGCGTGCCGGTCTGGACCTCAGTGACCAAATCCGTATAGGCAAACTGCGTGCCGTTCACGCTGACATAGGTCAGGGCCTTCTGGAAGCCGTCCCAAGTCTCCACCGCTGCCGGCGCGGGAGTGGTATAGCGGGCATCGTCCGCCGCCACGGCAGCCGGCACAAGATAGTCGCCGGCCATGGAACGGCGTGCACTGCTGTAAGAGGCTGCGGCATCTCCGGCAACCAGTCTGCCGGTGGAAGCGTCCACCACGTTGACAGTGGCACCAGCGGCGGCGTTGGAGCGGCGCGCGCCTGCGCCCAATTGGCCCCAAGTGTTGCCGCCCCAAGTATAGACCGTGCCGCCGGCGGCCTCGGTATAGTCAGCCAAGGCCATAAAGTGCTCCGCACCCACGGCAACCTGATGGACGGCGGCGAGACCGGCCACCTCAGTGACCTCCTCGGCCTTGCCGTCGGTCCATGTAAGCACCTTGCCGCCCACAGTGAGGGCAATGGCCCGGTCGTTGTACACGGCGATTTGAGCGATCTTGTCGGTGATCCCCACCACAGGTGCGGGCGCGCCGTTTTCGTCGCCGTAGCCGCCGCCGAAGCCCCACAGAGTACCGTCGGCAGCAATGGCAAGGGTGTATGTGTCGCCCGCGGCCACGCCGGTAAACTTCACGGCAGCAGAGCCACTCTTGATGTCCAGATGGGCGGGATACTCGCGGTATTCAATGGTCTTATACGCGCCCTGCGCGTCGCTCAGGCCCAACTGACCCTCGCGGTTGTCGCCCCAGACCCACAGCGTGCCATCCTCCGCCAACGCTACGGAGTGGTTCACACCCGTGGCTACGGCGGAATTGGTGGCCTTGCTGTTCTCCATAAAGGTGATGCGGGTCACACCGGAGGCAACCTTGTTCCCCGCGCTGTCAAAGACGGTGATGGTGAGGTCCGTCGCGCCAAACTTGGTGGGGTCGGCGGAGGAAACGGTGATGGTCGCCCCGGCGGCGGTGCCGTCGGTATTCACCGTACTGTTAAAGGTACCGATGGTCAGGTCGCTGAGGGTATAGACCACCTTGCCGCCCGCAGGCACGTCGGTATAGTATGCGTCGCGGTAGAGGTTGAAGCCGTTGCTCTGCTGGAGCTTTGTTCCGGCGGCATTGGCACTGATGGTAAGGGTATCGGTCACGCCCATGGCAATGAAGTCGGGCAGAGCCTTGCCTTGCGTCAGGTCATAGGTCGCGGTGGTCGTGCCCTGGGTCAACGTACCGGTCACGGCCTTTACCGAGAGCTTGTTGCCCTGCCCCGTCTGGACAGGCAGGTTCTTGGAGGCCACGGTGGTGTCGCCCAGCTGGCCGTTGATGCCGCGGCCCACGGCGTACACCGTGCCGTCAGTCTGATAGAGGTAGGTGGTGTTGTCCCCGGTGGCCACAGCGGCGTTGTTGGTCATGTAGACAGGATCGCGGCTGTCCACAGGCTGCTGGGCCTGTGGTGCTTGTAGCTTAACCGGCCCGACGGTGTCGTCGTGCTCCTTGGTGATGGTGTTCTGGGCGGTGGTGTACGCCTGTGCCAACTGGCCGTCGGTGTTCACGCCCATACCCCAGACAATACCATTGGGCTTCGGACCGGTCATCATCAGGACATTGTCGCCACCCGCCGCCACCTGATAGACATCGGCAATCGCGCCTGCCACGTTAGAGCGGTCGGCCTCCTTAGTCACCAAATCAGCAGTGACCACCGTGGGACGATCCCAGTGATACTCTTCAGCTGTGTAGTTATGGGGCTTGATCGAACCGGTCAACAGGGCGTAGCCCTTGACGTAGCCGCTTTGAGAGGTTTCTACGGTCTGGAACACGCTCACCTGCCGTCCGGCATCCACATCTGTTACCTGACGGATAAAGCGGGACTCGTTCACATGGTCCATATCCCGTCCGGCAGGGTTGTTGCCCCGCACCACGGGAAGCGCGATCATCGTGTTGTAATTGTACTCCGTGCCCAACTGCTGGCCATCGCCAGCGGTCTTTGTGACGTTGCGGCCCCAGGCCACCACAGAGCTGTTGTCCAACAGGGCCAGCATATATCCGTCACCGGCAGACAGGGCCACCACGTTGCGGAGATAACCGTCGTAGGCAAAGTTGGTCTGGGCCTTACCTGCCGCGCTTGCGCCCGCCAGAACGCGGACAGGGGTATTGCGGTTGGTGGTAGCTGCAAAACCCAACTGCCCGTAGGCATTAGAGCCCCAAGCATACACATAACCGTTCTCGTCCACTGCCCCGGCAAAATCACCGCCTTGTCCACCAACGTAATTTCCGCCGGCCGCAATGGCCTTTATGCCGCTGAGGTAACGCTCTTCGGCATCCGCGCTGGATTGCTCACCCTTGAGTACCCGCACCGCAAAAGTGTGGTTGGCGGAATCGCTGGCGCCGATGCCCAACTGGCCTACGTTGTTGTTACCCCAAGTCCAGACATAGCCGTCCTTATCCACGGCCACCGCAAAGGTGTCTCCCGCGGCAATGGAAACGATGCCGGTCAACGGCGTACCATACACGTCGGTGACCACCTGAACGGGCACAGTGCGGTTGGTCGTAGAGCCGTCGCCCAACTGGCCATAGGTGTTCTGACCCCAAGTCCAGACCGTGCCGTCGGTGCGCAGAGAGACAGCGAAGGCAGAGCCCCCCACGATCTGGGGCGCAGCCACCCGGTCGCTGGCCTTCACGCCGCCGCCCAGCGTGGGCGTGGCAGCGGTGTCGGGCACGACAGTGAGGGCAATGATACCATACTCAGACGTACCGTTGTTTCCGGTGGCCTTGGCCGGGTCGATCTCGCCGGTCCACTTCACTAGAATGGTGGCCGTGCCGTAGGCGCGGTCGTTGGCCCGGTCGTTCTCGGTGGCGGAGGCGGTGCGGATGATGATCTTGCCGTCCTTCACCTCGGCGGTAGCCACGTTGTTGTTGGAAGAGGCCACGGTAAACGTACCTGTGAGATCGCCGGTTTCCCGCAGGGTACGGCCGGTGGTCTCAAAGCTCTCCAGCGGCTTATTGCCCGTGGATGTGTCGCCCACGGCGGCCTTCTTCAGGTCGGTGGTGGACAGCTCGTTCCACAGCAGGAAGCCGGAGTTATACTTGGTGGTGATCTTGCTGAGATCCAGCGTCAGCGTCTGATTCTCGTGAATGGTCACATGGGCGGTCTGGCTATTGTGGGTGGTGTAGATGTCGTCCGACGTGCCGTCATCGGTGTTGGGACGCACCTGCGTCAGCAGAGCGTTTGCCCCGGCCTCGGCGGGATCGTTGCCCGCGCCGGTATCAGCGGCATCGGTGAGCCAGAAGGTGCTGCCGTCCGTGTTGGTAATTCCCATGGCATTGTTGAGGAACAGGGCATGGTAATCGTCAGCGCCTACACGGAAGGGATAGGCACGCCAGGCAGGATCGGCGTTGCCGCTCTTATTGGCGCGGTTAAGATCGGAGAGGGCGGTAGCATCGGTGATCTCGATGTCCTCCAGCTTGTTATTGTAGTAGCTGCCCAACTGCTGGTCAGAGTTGGAACCCCAGGCATAAACAGAACCGTCGTCCCGCAGGGCCAAGCCGTGCTTGTCACCCAAAACGATGGACAGCACGTTATCCAGCCGCTGGTCGTAGGGATGGGAATTATAGTAGAGCACATCGCTGACGCCCCGGTTTTCCTTAGCGTCAGTGTTGTATTTGTCGATGGTAACAAATTCAGGCTGCTTTTCTGCTCCCATGCTCAGGTTGCGCCCGGCAATGTAGCCGTAGCCTTCCTCGGTCATAACCGTGAGAGTGGAGCCACGGGCAAAGACTTGAGAGACGTGCTCCCCCGCCCAAAGATCGTTGTTCACCTTGATCGCCACAAGGGAATTGGCGTAATTGCCTTCGGTCTTGCCCGGGTCCGTATAACCCTGGACCAACTGGCCGCTCTCGTTGGCGCCCCAAGCGTAGACATTATCCTGCCATGTCGAATCTGCAGGAGCATCCTTCGCGTCGGAGGGATAGGTCGCACCAATCCCGATAGCGGCGGCGGCAAACTGATCGCCCATCCCCATGGCCACTGCACCGCGCAGATAGTTATCATAGGTAAACGCCTTCAGCTCGGCATCCGCGCCCGTCGCCATCACGGCCATGGGCACATCCTTGTTGTTCCAATTGCGCTCCACCGGCTCACTCCAAACGCCGGTGCTGTGAGACTTGCTCTTATTATCTGTGCCCATGCCGATCTGGCCCTCGTTATTGAGGCCCCAAGTGTAGATCTGACCGTTGGACAGCAGAGCCGCGGAGGACTTGCCGCCGGCAGCAATGGCAATGACGCTGTGGAGGTGGGGTTCCTTATTGGAGCCGCCCACCAAGCCGTCCACAGGCACGGGGTTGGCACGGTCCACGCCGGTGCCGTCGCCCAGCTTTCCGTGCTCGTTTCTGCCCCAAGCAAAGACGTGGCCGTCCTCGGTGAGGGCCAGATAGTGGTTGATACCGCCCGCCACACTGACCACCTTTTCGTTGTTGAAGAAGGTCTGGTCAATGGCGGTCATGGTGGTGATGATGCCGGAGGCAGCGGTCGTGGGCGCGGTATACACCTGCCCGTCGGCGGTGACGGCCAGCATAGCGTCGTCCGCAGCGGAAATGTCTACGATATTATCCACCGGTTCGGTGGTGGTAACGCCGTCACGGGTCACTTGTACACCGGTGATCCGGGCCGGACTGCGTCCGCCGGTCGTACCCCAAGCCCACACTGTGCCGTCTGCCTTCAGCGCCATGGAATAGTTGGCAGCCGCGGCGACCTTGGGCGCGGCGATCATCTGAACGGTCTCGTTCAACTCGCCCACGTTGCGCAGGACCTGCTTGATGGTAATGGTCATGATCCCCTGCGCCTTGGTCACAGTGTCGTAGACAGAGAGCGTTCCCTCTCCGTAATAGCCCTTCTTGTTGGCTTCAATGACCAAATCGCCGTCCTCCACCTTAACGGTAAAGAGACGCTCGTCAGACACGCGGTAAATGAAGCGGTCATCACCGGCGTGGGCAAGACCGGTCCAGCGCTTTGCGCCAACAGGCGCGTCCGCAACCTCATCCAGCGTGATCTCATTGTTGTGGGTATCGGCGTTGTTGATGGTGGTAGCCATCCCGCTGTGAGAGGCAAGGGGGTCTCTCTCCGTCCACTGGCTCAGATTCAGTCCGTAATACTTGGCCTTGATCAGCCCGGTGACCCTGGCTGTGTCGCCCTCGTTGAGAGAGAAGAAAGGATGGGCCTCGTCAAAGATGTTCTCAGTCGGGCCGTTGACCACCGCGCCGTCCTCGTCCTCGCTGTCGGCGTATTGCGCACCCACCATCGCCAACTTCTCCAGCCCCATGTCGCCGGTGCGGTGGGGAATGGCGGTGTTGAAGTCGGTACCGTAGTTTCCTTGTGCTCCAAAGAGATAGCTCTGGCTTCCGCTATCAGGCCGCCAGCCCTTGGGCCAAGCCCAGAAATTACCGTCAGCCTCGAAGTTGCCCTGCACGCCCAGTTGACCCATGGCCTGAGAGCCGGAGGTATAGATATCGCCGGTCTCGGTGAGGAAGATGCCCGTGGCGCCGAACTGTCCGTTGGATACGTCCATATCCACCACCTTGAGCAAGTTGGTCTTGCCGTCGGTGGCGTTCCAGTGGTTGGAAATTCGCATGGCAGTGCTGTTGAAGACGGAACTGACCGCGCCGTCGCCAAGGCCCAACTGGCCTTCGCCGTTCGTGCCCCAGACGTAGGTCACGCCGCGCTCGGTGGCCTTGCCGTCGGCATCGTGGTAAGAACCGGAGACATGATAGGAATTGTTATGAGACTCCACGGAGGTAAGGTAGAACTCGCCATCGGCGGTGGCGTAGGTCTCGCCGGAGAAGGTCGCGCCGGTCGCGCCGGAGAACAGGTCCTGCCCGGACTTCATGCCGCTGGCGGCCACGGCGATCACGCCCCGCTGCTCCCTGGTGGTGAGAACGGGTACGGTCCCCATGTCCACGCCCGTAATGTTGCGCTGATAGAAGTCCTCCCCGGTGTAGTCCGGGGCGATTTCAATGGACAGGGCGTGGGCGTGGGCGGCTGTAGCTTGGTCCGCATCCTTGTAGATGTGCTTGTTGTCGTTGTAGATGTGCTGGGTGCGGTTGCCGCTGAAGGGATCGCTGCCCGCGCCAAGGTAGGTGGCCAGATAGCTGCTGCCGCTCTTGTTATTCGAGGCGCTCTGATAGTACACCGTGCCGTCTGCGGCCAGCGCCACCAGACCGTTGGAGGAGACGTTAAAGTCGATGATATGCTCCAGCGGGTTGCCGTCCTGATCGGTCATACGGCGGGTCACGGTGCTCCAGCTTGCGGAGATCCCGCTGTTTCCATAGATATAGTACTGATACAGCGCACCGTCTGCAGTCAGACCGTAGTAGATGGGCATATTGGTATAGACCCACGTGCCGTTCAGGAAGTGGTCGCTGGCAAATTGGACGGCACGGGCATAGTTGTAGTTCAACCCGGAAGTCGTTCCCACCTTCACCATGTTGGCGGGCCAGTTAGGCACCTTCACCGGGGCGACGGCATAACGCTGATGGTTATACATCCGCCACTCGTCATGGGTGTGGTAGTCCCAGTGGGACACATCCCAGTTTTCGTAGCTATACTTGCTGCCCTGCCAGCCCCACTGCCAAGCCTGACCGTCTTCATCCACGGCAATAGACGTACCAAACCCGGCGGCGGCGTTGATGATCTTCTTGCCGCCGAAGGCGGAAGCGGGGATCTGCTGCGGGGTATCCTGGGCCACAGTTCCCAAAATACGAGTCAGGCCCAGCTGATGCTCGGTGCGGAAAATGTTGGTCTGGACAATGTCCTCAGAGAGGTCTCCACCGATCTGGCAGTTGCTACGCCAGCCATAGTAGGTGGTGGTCACTACGCCGCCGCTGCTCGATCCGGTGTAGGTAACGGTCCACTTGTCTTCTCCACGCTCCGTGTAGGAAGAGTTTGCGGAGGCTGTACTGCCCGTACCCAGCTGGCCGCGAAGGTTGCCGCCCCAAGAGTAGATCGCGCCCTCGGAGCTGACCGCCAGCATATGATCGCCGCCGGCAACGACCTGAGGCACTGTCACCAGCGCCTGATTGTTGCCCGTGGGCGCAATGGTCTCGGTCTTCGTGGTCTCGTTGCCGCCCTCGTCAGTCTCCGTGGTGGTCGTGGTGACAGGCAGAAGGCCATTGAGCTGATAGTTCTGGGCGGTGGTATCCTCATCATAGGCGGGGATGACCCGCACAATGACCAAGCTCTGCGCCTTGTGCTCCAAGTCCTGGAACACCACTGTCACTTCTCCGCCTGCGCCAAGGGCCTCCAGGTCGCCATTAGCGTCCAGGTCATGGTTGGGGATAATGTCTACCTTGGTGGGATAGCAGGACTCGCCGGTGGACTTTACGGTATAAGTGCCGTCGCCGTTGTCGATGACTTCGCTCTGGTCGGCCAGCACCACAGGGGTCAGCGTCCCGCGCTCGTCCACGGCCTTCGCGCCGGTGAGTTCGGCGGTGGCGAAGGTGTGGAAGCGCAGGGTGACTACATCGGTGTTCATGCTCTTGACCCGCAGGGCGGTCCAGTCCGCGCCGATGTCGTCAAACTTATCTGTGCGAACGTTAAAGCCCCAATCCTCCCGAATGAACATCTCGGTGAGGTCCACGGTAACGAACTGCATGGGCTGAAGGTTGATGCGCTGCTGGGCAAAGGCCAGTGTCGCATCAATATCGTTATACCACTTCATGGGATTCTCCACAAAGGCAGTGGTCGTGCCGGTGACGTTGCCGTCCTTGTCAGTGATCTGCGTGGCTTTGGTCAACTTGGAGTGGCTGAACAGCGTGGACTGCTCCAGCTTCACAGTATGTACGGGGTATTTCTCGTAATCATTATCTGTACCGGGGATCTGATAGGTATTGAGGGTGGCGTCATCCACCTGGAGATCGTAGAAGTCCTCCTTGCCCACCTGGACAGGGACGGCGGAAGCAGGATCGGCGTAGTTGCCCATCTGCTGGTTGGCATCGTTGCCCCAGGCCCACACAGAGCCCTCCACCTGCACGCCCACGGAGGTACGTTCACTGAGAGAGAGCATGTAAGGACGGTTCCAATAGGCAAAATAGGCCGCATTGTCCTTCAGACTATCTACGTTGCGGCTGGTACCACGAATGGGCCGTGTACCGGAGATCACGTCTGCATCGGTCACATAGGTGTTACCCATGTTGTTTGTGGCGTTATTGCCCCAGAGGAAGGAAAAGTTGTTATCAGGCACAACTGTAGCATAGTCCTGATCGCCGTCATAGATCACGCCGGAGGTGTGGCCGCCGGCATAGATGCGCAGAACAGCCGTGTCACGGCCATTGGAGTTCACACCTGTGGACTTCACATTGGCGGTGCCGTCAGGATCACTCAAGGCGGTAACATAGCCGGGGGTGTGGCCCACATGCGTCGAGGTAACGCCGTTGCGGCCCAGCTGACCATCCTGATTGCGGCCCCAGCTGATGAGGTCGTGGCCCTGATGGCTGGTAGCCGTACCGGGTACGGTGTTGGTGTTGGCAGTTTGGCCCACACCGGCACAGGGAACAGTAGCTCCCTCTGCCGCGCCGTCGCTGGTGTCGGGCACAGTATGGGTATTCTTCACAAGACCGCCGTCCACATCCGCCGTGTCAAGCAACGCGCCGCACACCGGGCAGTAATACACGGTCACGTCGGGAGTGGTCGCGTCCACGACCGTATCGCTGACCAGCGCCAGCACATGGGTATGTCCAGCCGCCAAAGTCAGCACCCGCTCCAGCTGGCCGTGGGTGTTCACCGTGCCGGTATGATTGGTCCTGACCGCGCCGTTGCCGATAGGATAGGGGTTATACTCCTTAACGGTAAAGGCCAGACCGTCGCGGCCCGCGCCCAAATACTCATTATACTCCTTCATGGCCGCACTGCCACCGTTATCCATGCCATCGGTGGTCGTATCGTTGTTGCTTTGCCCCACCACGTAAACCTTGCCCTCCTGATTGAGTAGATAGAGGGAGTGGTAGCCGGCCTTCATCTCCACGATGTTGGTCATATAGAAGTTGTGTTCAAAGCCCACAGACCCGGCCACCACGCCGGTATGGCTGGGCGACATACCGGCCCGGAGCTTCACAGGCAGGCTGAGAGAACTGAGCATGGTGGTAAAGCCCGTCTTACGCAACTCGGTGAGGTAGTTATTACCCCAGACATATACCTCGCCGGTAGTCCCATCCAGCGCGGCGTAGAAACCATAACCGGCAGCCACCTGGGTGATATTTTCCAGATACGAAGTGGCGTTCCCCTGACTGTCCTTGGTAAGCGCCACGCGGGTGGCGGAGGCGCCGGATACGGAGTAGACCGTCCCGTCCTGAGTTGCCACTAGACCGACGCTGTAACCGGCAGCAACATGCGCGCCAAGGATACCGCTCACCTGAACAGGCGCGCTGCTACTGTTGCCCCAGGTCCAAACCGTACCGTTGGCCTTGAGGGCAATAGAGTAGCTATACCCGCTGGCTACCATGGGCACAGCGGTGGCGGCCTTCATGCCGGTGAAGGCTGCGGGTTCACCGGTGCGGGTGTCTCGAACAGCCTGAGAAACCTCGGTCACACGCACCATTACTGTAGTGCGGTAGCCCGTGGCTGTGTTAAAGATCATGATGTTAGCCGTACCCACCCCGGTGGTCGTGATGCGGATACCGTCAGCCTCCACAGCGGTCACTGCCACACTGGGATCGCTGGTATCAACCACCATACTGCCCAGACTGGTCATATCCAGCGGCTCACGGAAAGCGGAGAATCGGGTGGACCAGGGGAAGTAATAGTCCTGATACAATTCATCAAAGGGAATGAGAGCGGTGTTATTGAGGGTGACCGGGATCAGGTCGTTGTCCTTACCGAGAAGGCCGCCCATGTCGGTGCGGTCCATCATTCCCTCCGTACGGCTGTCCGGCTGAACAGCGTACTGTAAATAGATGACGTTAGATTTCTTGGTATAAACACCCGCTTTGTCCTGAGTAGCCCAAACGTAGAGCTTGCTCTCGTCGTTGGCAAAACGGTTGGGCGTATTGCTGTCCGCACGGATCAGCGCGTCACCTGTGTCATAGTCAAACTTGCCCCAGTTATAGTCACCGGAGATGTAGAGCTTGCCGTCCTGCCGCATAATGACCATAAAGTCTTCGCCCGCATCAAACTCGGCGGCATTGCGGAAGGGATCGGCGTCGTCAATGGCAGGAATGCCGCTGACGGCGGTCTGGTCGTTATCTCCCCGCAGCGCCATCACAGGGGTCTTCTGCGCCGCGGTCTGAGTCGTGCCGTCACCCAGCTGGCCGTTGGCCAACTGACCATAGTGGTTACGTCCCCAGGCATACAACACATTCTGGCTCGCCAAGGCCATTGCGTTGTTTGGTCCGGCGCTGATGAGCCGCGCCTTTAGCGGTGTGCCGTCCTCTAACATCACCCGTACAGGCACGGGGGACTGCGTCAGAGTTGCGCCCTTCTGGTTGGTCACAACGCCCAACTGTCCCTGGCGGTTGTCCCCAAAGGTATACACACCGCCGTCACGCGTCATAATAACGCTGAAGTTGTCGCCGGCAGCAATGCGGGTAGCGTTGCGTAGGAAATAGGCGTCCTCATCACTCTCGCCGGAGCGCACCAGCACGGGAATGGACTGAATATCATTGGCGGGCACGTGCGGCGTAGCGTCAGTAATGTCCTTACCCTCGCGGCCCCAGTTGTTGCCCACTTCACCCTGGACATTATCGCCCCAGGCGTACACCAGAGAGTCGGTGCGCAAAGCCAGCGCATGGTCATGACCGGCAGCCACGCGGGCCACGTGCTGCAACTTACCGATGTCCTGCATACCGGTGACCAGATCGGGAGTGGTCTCCAACACGGGATGGGCGGAGTAGAACTTCTGCGTGCCGATCCAGCCGTGTCTGGTGTGGTTCCACGCGCCATTGCACCAAGAGCGGGCCGGATGGCTCACGGCACTACCTGCGCTGTTGGTGGCAAGGTCGCTGTCTGTCACAAAGGGTACATACAGATTCGTACCGCAACCATCGCCGTTCCACCACTCGTAGCTCCAGCTGCCGGTATAGCCGCGGCCCAACTGACCACGGTCGTTAAGCCCCCAAGAATAGACCTTGCCGGAGTTGGAAGAGGCAAGGGCGAAGCCGTCGCCCATGGAAACGGAAAGAATGATCTCGCCACCGTTGGCCGGACCAATGTTCTTGACGCGGGTAGCCTTAGAACTGCCCACGCCCAAACGGTCAGTGCTTTGCTGGACATAGTTGACATAGTAGCTACCGTGAGAACCGCAGGTGGAATGGAGTTTGAAGCTGTTCCACGTGCCGTTACCCAACTGACCGTAATCGTTGTTGCCCCAAGTGTAGACATTGCCCTTGTTGGTCAGGGCGATAAAGGACTGGACGGAGTCCGCGCCGCGGTCAGTGGCACTGTCCCACTTGCTGCCGGTCAAGGGACTTGCGCCATACGCGTCGATATCTACGATGTACTCATCCGCACCCAGGCCCTCAAATTCCACCTGCACGGGGTACTCATACGTTACATAATAGACCGGGTTGAGATAGATCCCGGTGTTGTTGAGCTGGTTCAACACAGAAGATGTGCTGGGCGTGGTGTTAACTTCCTTCCAGCCCAAGCTGGCGGTCGCGCTGCCAAAGGAATTGCTGTAGGCCAGCACTGTACCATCCTCATTGTAGAAGTTCTGACGCAGACCGATGCGCCCCCACATCCAAACAGTACCGTTGGCGTGGAGGGCAATGGCGGCATTTTCAGCCGCCTTGACGGTGACCGAGGCCACAGGCAGTCCGTCGCCCACGGTCTCGGTGGGCAGAACAATGACCTCATAATCTCCACGATAGTTGTCGTGGACATTGTTGACGGTGATGATGAGGCGGCCATACGCCTCGGTGGTGGGCTGGAGATAATACTGGCCCTTCTGTTCGTCGTAGTCGAAATATGCAATGGTCTCGTCGCTGGAACGATAAGTCACCACCGCGTCATCGGGCAGATGACGCTCAAAGTCATTCTGAATCAAGTTGAACTGGCTGTTAAAAATCTCCCAAAGGTCAGCTTCGTTAATGTAAAGCCGCTGATTTTCATAAATGGTAATAGAGCGCGGCATCCGCAGACTCTCCGTGGTCACCTGGGGCGGCCAGTTATAGCTGTTGCCGCTCTTGGTGGGCCAAACGGGGTTGGTCAAATCGTTCTCGTTGTAGACCTTAGCGTCGCCGATGGCCAAGGTGTAATAAGTCTCCGCGCCGGTCTGCGTGAGAGCCTGACGCTCTACGGCAGTGTAGTCCGCACCCTCCCGGTGGCTGTTTGTGCCGGAGAACCACACTGTACCGTCTTCTTGAACGGTCTGGACGGTGGTGTTGCCCTTGCTGACCAACAGAGTCTCGCGGACATACTTGGCCAACTCCTCGCCGCCCACCAACTCCACCTTGGACACTGTGCCGCCCTTAAGCATGGGCAACGGCAGGGTAGTGTCGGCGGGGACAATGATCTGCTCTGTGCCAATCTTTTCACCCAGGCCCAACTGCCCCTGATCGTTGCGGCCCCAAGCATACGTTAGGGAATCCACATATTCAAAGGTCTGCTGAGCCGGGTGGTCGGGATAGTGACCCTTGCCGGGGTCTCGATCGCTGTCGGTGGCATCCACCGGGTGATCCTTGTCTACCACGACCAAGGTGTCTGCCACCACAGCCATCGCATAATCAGTGGCCGCCGAGATCTGGCGCACCCGTTCCAGCGGCGTGGCCGTGCGGACAACGGTAGTGCTCATCGAACCAGGGGTAACTACGGTCATGCCGTCGTCACCCAGCACCGGCGGGATAATGGTGGTGACTTCTTTGTCCTCCAAAAGATCCACGCGGGTGGGCTGATAGGTGAAAGCCATCTGCTTATCAGACTTGCCCAAGCCTAACTTGCCATAGGCGTTAGAGCCCCAAGTATAGACGCGGGTGGTGGGGGTATAGACGCCGGTTTCGTCGGCAACGGGCCCGATCTTGCCGTCCGCACCGATCTCTTCACCGTGCAGGCCCGCCACGATAGCCGTGGCGTGATCGCGACCGGCAGAGATGGCGGTCACGTTCTTAAAGTAGTAGTCATCAGGATTCTGGTCGTTGGCAAAGCCCACCTCAGAGGGCACAGTAACATTGCCGCTGGAGACAATGCCCAACTGGCCTTTTTCGTTACCTCCCCAAGCAAAAACCACGCCATCAGCCCGGAGCGCCATGGAATAGTTTCCGCTGGCGGAAATCTGAACAATGCGGCTCAAATAGGCATCGTCACTGGCGGAAACGCCCTGCACCACCTTTACAGGGGTGTAACGCACATTGTCATGGTAAGTGCGCACATCACGAATGGTGATCTGCTTGTCGGTATATTGATTGCCCGTGTCACCCTGGCCCAACTGACCGTTGGCGTTATCGCCAAAGGCCCAGACATTTCCATGGTCGTCCAGCAACAGGGTATGACGGTCACCGGCTGCCACATCCACGATCTTTACTTTGTCTTCGCCCTCGTAGTTAGAAAGCCAGGGCAGGGAAATGGGTCCGTTGTCGGGATCGTAGTTTTCGGGATAAACACCGCCATCAGTCTTGTTGGCATGACCCAGGTCGTCACGGGAGTAGGCCTCCCACTGCTTGCGGGCCATGAGGTGCTCGTTGAGATTCTGGAAGCTGGAAAGCACGGTGGTGGCATAGTTGGAGCCTGTCTGGGTGAAGGGTGCGCCGGTGTATCCCTTGAGTACCTTGCGGCTTACGTCTGCCATAATGGGCATGTTTTCGGCGGCATCGTCGCCGGTGCCTTCCGTGATATCCTTGACAATGGTCTTGTAGTAAGCGTCTTCCGCCTCGTAGAAGCCAGTCTGACCATAGGTGTTATCGCCCCAGGTATACACATTACCGGAAGCGTCCAACGCCACTGCATGGTTCGGCCCTGCTGCAATGCGGACAATAGTCGCACCGCCGGGGATAAGCATCTTCTGGGGAGTGTTGTATGTCACACTGCGTGTGGCCAGCGTAGGTGCGCCGGTGTTGGGCTTTACAATGGAGGTAGTGTATCCCTGAGTGGTAAACGTACCCCAAATATAGACCTCGCCGTTAGCCTTCAACGCCACGGTGCCGGTCTGCGTGCCCACGATCATAGGGGTGGTGATCCGGTCACGGGTCACGCCGTTCTGGTCTGTGTAATTGCCACGAATCGTCACGCGGAACACCGCGATAACATTGCCGTTGGCATCCAGAGCGGAAACGGACGTGGTGCCGATCTTCTGGAAGCTGGAATAGGTGGTGGGGGCATTCTGAATGACCCAGGTGCCGTCATCCAGCTGACGCACCCGTACCATGCTTTCGTCGGTGGACAAGAAGGTATAACCGGGGTAAGCCGCGGCCAAGTCGATCTTCTCCGTCTCTACACCGGAAGTAATGAGGTTAAAGCCGCCGTACTGATAGCGGTTGGCGGTAGTGGTATTGATGGTGGCAAACTCGTTGGTGTTCAAGCTCCACCCAAGGGTCAGCTCGCCAAAGCTGCTTGCGCCGCCCTCCTTGATGTTTGCGCCGGTAAAGCTAAACTCCACCATGACCGCCTGATGCTCACCGGCAAAATAGGGCACATCGCGGACATCCGTGTCGCCGCTGCCCTCGGTGCCAATGGCGGCAAGGCCCAGCTGGCCCTTGCCGTTGTCGCCCCAGGTCATGACCCGGCCGTTTTCCATCATCACGGCGGAGAAGCTTCCTCCAGCGGTAATAATAGACACTTCGTCTAACCACTTCGCGTCCGCCTTTGTGCGCACCCATTCACCGGCCACAGCGGTCACATAACCGTTGGCATCCGGCGTACCGTTGGTAAGCTGTTTGAAATCGTTGCTACCAAAGGCAGTGAGTCTGACCTCACCAGCCTCATTAACTGAGCGCACCAGAGTGTGAGCGCCACCGGCAGCCACGGCAGTCACTCCGTCGATGCCGGACACCTTGCGGGCGGAGGGAGCGATATTCTTCGCTACTCCATCGATCGTAATCGCCGTCAAATCCTGCAGGTTGCCCAGCTGGCCCTGCGTACCGTCGCCCCAAGCAAATGCAGCGGGCTCGCGGACATAACCGCCCATGTCGCCGTTAATGGTCTCGTTCCAATCGTTCTCCATCGCCACACTCACCACATGGTGACGCCCCGCAGAGACCATATACACCCCTGAAAGGACGCGGAATTGTGCATTGTGATCCACAGAATATTCGCCGGAGTTCACCTGAACAGGCGTGGTGGAATAATTGGCAATGGTCACGTTGCCGTCGGCGTCAGTGACAGGAGTGGTGGCGACCAACTCACTGCCCAGCTGTCCATAGCTGTTGTCGCCCCAGGTGTACACGCTGCCGTTGCCCAGCAGAGCCACGGAGAAGGCCTCGCCCGCCTCCATGTCCACCACATGCTCCAGATAGTCACGGCCCTTGAATCCCTTGACCTTCACAGCTGTACCGATCTGTTTTGTGGTATCCTGCCCCAACTCACCGCGGGTATTCGCACCGGCAGTATACAACTCGCCGTCAACCGTCAGGGCCAGCATATGATCTGCCCCCGCCGCTACGTCTACGATATTCGTGATAGGCTTCCCGTTTTCGTCGGTCAAAAGCTTTACCTCAGGGGTGGGCACATCCTCAGCTCCATCATAGGGAGCGATCCAAGTGTGACCGGCTTGGCAACGCCAGATCCGGTAGCTCTCTTCTGCTTCAGGCAGCTCGCGCCACTGGGAAGGAATGTTGTACTTGTCCCAAACATCGGCGGCGTCCTCGTAAATGAGGGTAAAGTAATCCTGACCCACCAACTGGCAGGCGTCGTTGCCGCAGACCACAGGGGTAATGGTATCGGCGGGATTGTAGCCCTGGAGAGCACAGCGTTCGCCGTCCTCGCTCTTGTAAGAGCAGTTCAACTCACCGGTAAAGTAGTCCACGTTGCGGGTGGTCCACCCCATTACGCTGGCAATATTCACCGTATCGCCGCTGTCCTCGGGGATCATCAGATAGGGCCAGTCAGAGTTGACCTTCTCAATTTCCTCTTGCGTCGGCAAATCGATCTGGAGCTGGCGCTCCCAAGCCGCGAACTGAGCACTGACCCAGTACTGCTTCCCTGTCCACTTGTCCGGGCCATCGGTGGGCCAGAGCTGGTCATAGACCACCGTCTCCGGCGTAGGTGTACCGTCGACGATCACCTGGTACGTCACCTCATAGCCCTTGGGGTTGCCGTTCTCGTCGGCATGGGGGCGCAGTTGGCTCAGCTTGGTGCGGTTGGTAATGTCGGTAACGCCAATATACCCGACCCCTGCTGTCTCCACATCGCGGGTCATAAACTCACTGCTGTGGGGATGGTGGGGGTTGGGGCAGTTTTTGGGGATGTCGACCCAGATGCCGCAGTCGTCACCCTCTTGATTCACATATTTATAGTAGGCCAGATAGTAGACCGTCCAGCCCTTGCTCGCAGCATAATCTACCGCCGCATCACTGTAGTCCATGGCGGTAAATTCTTTCCCCGGTCGCACACCGAAACGGATGTCCGCATCTTCGTTTTCGGGTACACGGTTATTCGCGTTTCTAAATTCAATGGCACGGGTCAGATCACCCACATCGTTCCAGCCGTCGGCCTCGTTGTTGGCCACCTGGTCATAGGTGAAGGGCTGATAGACGCCGTCGGCCTGGAACATTTTCATGAACTTCGGCCCGTTGAGACGGTCTACCTGGGTCAATTCTTCCTCGCTGGGAACATGGATAAGGTTGGTAGTAATGGAGCTTAAGCCGCCCACTACATAGACCTCTCGGTCGTCGGTGGTGGACAGATCCCCATCCACATCCTTAAGGACAATGCTGAAATTATCTCCCGCGGCCACAGAAACCACGTTGGTGAAGGGATCGCCGTCAGCATTCTTCACCTCCACAGGGTAAGCACGGTCAACAAACGTACCGTCACCCAACTGTCCCTGGGCATTATCACCCCAGGCCCATACTGTGCCGTCCGCCTTCAGCGCAATGATATGGTTTTTGCCCGCCACCAGCATCGGGGAGGTAGCAAAGCCCTCGTCCTTTTCGGGTACGACCTTTACCCGCAGCAACAATGTGCGGCCGGTTGTGGCTTCGTAGACCTGAATAAAGGTGTCGCCGTACTTGACATTGGCCGGATCGCGCGGCCCAAAGGTCACTGTCGAACCGTCGTTGCTCAGTTCCATCGTAATGCTCTCGTCCAAGGAAGTAAACTCCCATTGGGCATCCTTGATGTCCTCCAGAGGCTTGTGGCTCAACAGGTTAAAGCCGTAATCCACCAAGTAAGCCATCTTGGTCAGGTCAAACTTGGCCTCTTCTGCTCCCACCAAAGTGATCTGAGGAGTGAGGTCATGAGGTGCGGTATTATGATCGGTGCCCCAGGCAATCAGGCTTTCATAGCTGAGACGGCCCACTACCACCGGATATTCAGAGGTAATGTCGGTATAGTCGCCCAGCTGCCCCAAAGCGTTGGAGCCGGCGGCAAAAACTGTACCGGTGTCACGGGCAAAAACGATGAAGTCGCCACCCACGGCGGTTACCATCACCTTTTGCATCCAGTGATAATTATCGTCGATGACCTGGAGCTCATGAGCGATCTCACGGGCCACGGTGTTGTCATAGTCAACAGGAGAACCGCTGGGGATCGGTCCGCGGGTGAGATTGTAATTGCCCAGCTGACCGACAGCGTTGTCACCAAAAGCCAGAAGCTGAACAGGATCAAAACCGCTGCCATTGCCCTTGATCGTCTGGTTCTCCACCTGTGCCAGCGTTGCGGCGTAGCCTGCGCTCAACTGACGCACACCGGCAGTCAGGTTCTCGCCGACAGCATTTTTCATTACCATCGGCACGGCAAACGTCTGCTTGGCGTCGCTATTCAAACCGATGCCCAGCTGTTCCTTGGCGTTGTCACCCCAGCCATAGAGACCTGGGGTCACGTCAAAGTCCTTGCCATTGGCGTCGGGAGTTTTCATGGTTATGTTCAGGGCGATAGCAACCGTGTGGTTCGCACCCATGGCAATGGCCACGCCCTTGTTGAAGTTATAGTCGTTTTTGTCGTTAGGGTTCATCCCGGTGTTGCCGGTAAAACTGCCATCGCTCCAGGTATTACCCTGGCCGGCCTGCACCTTCACGGCAGAATAACGGCCACGGTCAGAGTTGTCGCCCAACTGGCCATAGCTGTTGTCGCCGAAGGTAAAGAATGTACCGTTGGAGAAAAGCACTCCGCCGGACTTGCTGCCCGCACCGATGCTGACAGCCTCCTGCATATGGTTGGTCTGACTGGGTGAATGACCCTTGCTCACCCACTTGGCATAGCTGCTGGTGGCCAAGCTGCGGTTATTGATGCCCATCTGACCGTTGGCATTATCACCCCAGGAATACACAAAGCCGCTCGAGGACAAAGCCATTCCGAAGCCCTCGCCGGCCGCAATGGCAATGATGCGGTCACGCTCCACATAGGTATCGGTAACGTAGCCATGCAATTCTTCATTAAAGTAACGGTATTCTTTGGTGACCTTTTCCTCACCCAATGTGCCAATGCGGCTCACGCGCATACGCACCCGCATGGGCTGGTATCCCTGATATGCGCTGTCTGCGCCGCGGCCAAGCTGATTTAGCTTGGTCATGCCCGTAGCGTCATAATTGTTGCCCCAGGCCCAAACGTAGCCGTCAATGTCCAGGGCATAGGTAAAGTCCTTGCCCGCTGCCACCGCGGTAAAGGTCAGCGGTCCACCGTCCAACGCCAGCTGCGCGTCGGTGTTGTCAGGACGTACTGCGCTGTACTGATAGAAATTAGTTACCTGAACAGGGTGGTCCACATAGGCGACCTTCTCCGGGTCAAGGCCAAGCTGTCCCTTAGCGTTGTCGCCCCACACCCACACGCGGCCGGAGGAATCCAAAGCCACGGCATGCTTCGCGCCCGCGGCCACCATGGGGGACGCGGACACGGACACATTATGATCATCGGCAGGCTCACCCGAGTCATAAGTCTGACGGTGGCGCGCCCAAACCGGCAGCACCATCATGTTGCTGGTCTGAGGATCGCCCTCCACGCCCTTAGAGAACTCGTAGTCGATGTAAACGCTGGTAAGGCCCAGCTTGCCGGTGTTGCGCACCTTCACCTTTGTGCCTCCGGCGTTCTCCGCGGCAAAGATGGAAGGATCGGTGACGCCCACTTCTACTAAGTTGAGCCTGTCAGCTATAGAGGTATTTTCACCATCGGAGATCAGGTTAAAGCCGGTGCGGTGGCTGTAAAGGATATCGGCCATATCCAGCAGCAGATAATCTCCCTCGTCCATGATCACGATATTGGGGTTTTCCTCGCCCATCGGGCGAAGCTGATTGTAGGTATGGAGAAGGGCGTCTCCCTCATTATAATGCTCATAGTGATCCAGGATCAGGCTCTTGGATTCGCCGTCGCCCGCTTGAACAGCCCGGAAGCTGTCATCACAAGTGCCGTTGCCCAACTGACCGTGGGCGTTGCTGCCCCAGTTCCACACATAGCCGTCGGCACGTACCGCTGCCATATGCTTGCCTCCCACGGCGATCGCAATGGCACGGGTAAAATACTTGTATTCCTCGTTAGAGTTAGCGCTGTCACCCTGAGCAACCTGCACAGCATGACCCACAAAAGCGGTGCGTGGCCCCTCAAAATCGTCTTCGTCGCGCTCATCCAGGCCCAACTGGCCCTCCATGTTGGAGCCCCAGGCATACACGACGCCGCCTGCTTCGCCCAACATCGTGCCGTCGCGGACGATGGCTTCGCTGGACTGGCCGCCGGCTGCCACAGCCAGCACGTTTTGCAGTTCCCCGGTCGCGGTCCTCACCCGGACCGCCCCGGCCTCTTGCCGCTTGACAATGGAGTCGCCCATCAAATCGTAGGCGTCTATACCCTCAATACCGGGCTGACCACCCACACCCGGAACTTCCTCCACCAGATCTTTGATGTCATAGGTCGCCTGTTCCACAACCGCATTGCCGATCTGACCATAGGTGTTCTCGCCAAACGCAGCCACCGTGCCATCGGACAACAATGCCAGAGAGTGGTTGCCGCCAGCGGACATGCTCATCACGTTGACCAGATAGCCGCGCATCTCACCCGCAACTTGGTTAGCAGGATCGCCATCCACTGCGCCCAACTTCACCCGCACCGGCACGCGATAAGTAAAGGTCGCACCCAAAGCGGAATTATCGCTGCGCACCAGTGTGCTGTCAAGACCCACGCCCAACTGGCCATAGGTATTATCGCCCCAACCGAAGAGCGAGCCGTCACTGCGCAGGGCCAACACATGGCCGCTACCGGCGGAAATGGACATGACCTCACTCAGGTAGTAGCCCTTGCTCGCAGCCTCGCCCTCCATGACCTGAACAGGCTTCCATGTAAACTCATTAAAGGTGGGCTCGCTCTCCATGACCTTGTTACCGGTCTCGTCATCAACGGACGCGCCATACTCGCCGCCCGTGGTCACAAGCTTCCCGTTCTTTTCCCGTTCCAGATATTGCTCCAGTGCGATCTGGTAATCCTCATAGCTCCACTTTACACCGCTGTATGTGGGCCGCGCCAACACCCAATCTGTGCGGTAGGTCGGCTCACCGTCCTTCTTGTCACCCAGGGGCACAAAGTGATCATATGCCTCGCCGTAGGCGGGGTTGTCCATGGCAATGGTCTCATAGGCGGACTCCAGATAGCTGACCGCCGCATCATAAAGCTGCAGGGCGAGAACAAACTCATCCATGGTGGCCACCTCGTTGCCGCGGTAGTCGCCCAGGGGCCGGATCAGTTTGCTGTTCTCACTTTCGTCTTCATAGTAGTTACCCAAATTCGCCAGATCGCGCAGGGCTTCCTTCTGCAACTCTACAAACTCTACCAAATCATAAAGATACTTAGCATAGAGATAATAACTGTCCAGATAATAGGGATCGGCCTCAACCCGCTCATTGTGGCCAGTGTTCATCACCTCACGGGTAAAGCGGCTACCCATACCGCTCAAGCCAAGCTTGGCACACAGCTCATCGTAGATGCTGGGATAGGCGGAGTAATCGCTGGTGCGGTAGGTCAACTCACGCAGGTACTGTTCGCGCACCTGGTCGTGGCCGAACACATCATCCACATAACCCACGCCCAACTGGCCCTTGTCGTTGCGGCCCCAGCTCCAGACCGTGTTACGCTCGGTGCGCACAACGGTAAAGCCATCCCCGGCAGCGATCTCCACGATCTTGCCAAGCACGCTGCTGATATCCGCCTCCACTGCGGAGAAGCTGCTGTAACCAATCACGTCGCCCGCATCATTGGTGCGCACATAATCGGCAGGATCAAGGGCAAACTGACCAAACGTGTTGTCGCCCCAAACGTACACAGTTCCCTCCCGGGTCAGAGCGGCGGCGTGACGCCGACCGGCGGCCACCGCCACCACATGACGGATCATAGGAGCAAGACCGCTCTCCGCATCCGTGACCGTACGCACAGCCATAGGCGCGTCGGAGAAGGTCTCTTCTTGGTTGTTGATGCCCAATTGGCCGTAGGTGTTGTCACCCCAAGTCCATACCGTTCCGTCCGCTTTCAGCGCAACGGAAAAGTCCTCGCCCAGAGCGATCATAGGCGTGGCCTTATAGGCATATTCCCGCTCCATATTTTCGCCGACAGCATCCTCTACGTTGAGGACATGCACCACGATCATGGCGGAGCGGTGTGTTTCCTTATTATAAATCCGCACGGTGGCCTTGCCGTTCTGCTTGCCTGCAATGAGCGTATAACCCTTTACATCCACCACGTCGGGGTTGGAGGTAGTGATTTCAAACTGTGCGTTAACCCAGAGGTCCTCGTAAACAGGGATCTCGTTGCCCTCTTCATCTTCCTGTACGCCCACTTGCTCATAGCGCTCAGGATTTTTTTCGGTGATATCGCGGCCCGACTCATCCTTCCCCACTACGATCTCTTCCGCAGGCAAATCGATATAGGGCTGGACCTTGCCGTCCGCATCAGTGGTGACGTTACGGTAGTACTTCTCCCCACCCTTGGTATAGGCCAAACGGTAATCGGGAATATAACGCTCGCTCGTCCCCACGATATCTACCGTATCGCCGGTGACCAGCTCCAGATAGTTGCCCAGCGCCAGATCAGGCAGCTTCACTTCTTTACCCGACCAGTTGGCAAGCTCACGATCGGGCACAACGACCTCCGCATCCAGCACACCGCCCTCGGGGAGAGTCGTGCTGCCGCCGGACGCTTCCATCAACTCCACCCCAGCCTCAGTATGGGGCCGCTGCATAGTGTACACAACATTATAGCCGGTCAGCAAAGCATCGTCCGTCACCGTCAGCTCATCGTCCAGAGAGCTGAGGGTAGCGTCACCATAGCTTCCGCCGCCGGTGATCACACTCTCGCCGGAACCGACCACACGGATGGTAATAGCCTTGGCGGTAGCAAGATCCCAGGGCTTATTGTCGGCGTCGTCAATGTTCTCGTTGATGGTGTCGTCTGTACTGAAGGTCAAGGGCTTTCCCAGCGGGATGCCGCCCACGTCAAGCTCCACCTCGTCATCGGGATCCTCAAAGGTTTGCAGAACACGCACGACAAACTCGTCGGCATGGCTGCCAATGACCTGCACGGAAATGGTGTTATTCACCGGGATGACCAGCTTCCCCGAAACATTTCCGGCCGCGCCCTTCTTCGCCGCCACATCAATGGTCCGAAGCACAGTGACGTTATAGGCGGGAGCTTGCTCGTCAGGCATAGCCACGATAAGGCCATCACTGGTCTTACCGCTATAGATATCAGCCTCGGTATCATTGATAGCGCCATTGAAGCCGCTGATGATCTGGACATGGCCCTGCGTCAAGGTACTGGTCATCGCCGCGCCGTCATCATTGGCAGCCATGAGGGTATACTCGATCTCCCGCACCGGCACGGATAACGGCTGCTCGGCGGGATCGATCGCCCCCTGGAGCGTGTCCTTCACATAGCCACGGTAGGTGAGGTTGAACTGGCTGCCCATCACAGGGAGCTTCGTCCCATCGGGATAGCGCAGATAGACCATGTAATCGTCTCTAGGAATGCCGCCGCGCTCCGTTCCGCCCAATTCGCTGGTGTCGAACAGACCACCGCCGCGATGGGTAAGCTTATAGCTGGCCCAGACACGCTGAGGCGCACCCACCATCGTGGTGCGGCCACGCAAGCTCTCCAAATACAGCTCATAGCCCTGGGCCGTAGCATCTGTCCAGTTCACATTGTTCTTGGTGAGACGAATCGCCATGGGGATCATGTAGTTCTCATCCCCGGCCACATTACCGTCCATAGTCACTACCAAATCAGTCTCGCCCACCACCTTCATGATCTGCAGGGGGGTAGTGCCGTCAGTAGTGGAGTACTGGTACTCGATCTTCTCCAACCCGATATTCACCGTACCGCCGTTGGAGTTGCGCCAAGCACTACGGACACGGGAGCCTACCACGCCGCTGGTCAGGGCGGTGGTGACCGTGGTGATGATCAACGGCGCGTCTGCCATGACCTTGTCCCCATCAATAAGCTTCCATGTGGCATTTCCGGTACTGCCACCAGTGTAAACGCTGTACCGGTCCTCGCCATCCACCTGAGAGTACTGTGCGTAGTGAATAGAGAGTTCCGCCATGGCAACGCCATTCACCGGCACAATGGACGCATTTAAGGTAAAGTAGTCCAATGTGTCGGTCTTATTGCTATTCTTGACGGTAATGGTCTTCGGCCCCTCAAAGGCAAACTCAGGATGGGTCAGCAATCCGCCTTCAAATGCGCCGTCCACATACTCCCACACCTTGTAAGTGCCCTCGGGCACATCCTTCGCGGTGTAGGTGTTCTTCCCGTCCTGCTTCTCCAGCAGGATGGTCTTATAATTGCTCTTAATAAATAGCTTGCGGTCACTGTCCGTCCACGGACTGTGGTCCAGGTTCACCCGCACATCCAAATCAAAGAGCCGCGGATGCTCCACGGTACATTCTACATTCACCTGATCGCTCAGGGAGTCCACCGTAAAGTAGCCATCTACTGTAGCGGCCTCAGACTGGGTCAATTCGTCTTTGAAGTTCTCGCCATCGGTGTAGCCGCCGGTGTGCTCCACACCCTCGCTGTCGGTCCACTTTCCGTCGTAAACAGTCCAGCGGTCTTTGCGCTCGGTGGTATAAACTGTGGCGGCAGGATCGACCACCCACTCATAATTATAGTCAGAGACATAGCCGCCGCGGCCGGTCACGTGTAACACCAACTTGCCGCCGCCCCAGACGCTGTCACCGGATGTAACAACGCTAGTCTCTCCGCCCACTGTGTATTCACCGGTAATAGAAGAACTTGTGCTGCTGTTGCCGCCCGTCTCAGCAAGGCTAAAGGTAATGGTAAAGAAGTCAATAACGGCAGGCGTCTTCGTAAAGTCAACGCCCTTGCCTACCTTTACTTCCGCACCGGTGTCCTTCCACATCGCACCGGGCTTCTGTTCTCTGGACCAAATGTTGTAGCTGCCGCCCACAACATCCGCCGCATCGTAGTGTGTATAATAAGGTACAGCCTCACCAGCCTCGTTCACATAGGCCGCACCCTCCACAGTCCGAACCAGCGGATACTCCCGCTTCACGGGTGTGTTTTGCACCAGCTTATAGTCACAGTCGTTATATGCCGCATCGGGCACCCGATTCCACAGTGCTCCGTTCTGGTGGGTCTCCATGCGCACAGGGTAAGTAAAGTTTCCGCCGTAATTCACTACGCCGGACACAACAGGAATATAAGCGTCGTCAAAACCGGACTGGCCCGCGCTATCCCTGTCCACCAGAGACATCTCTCCCAGCTGGCCCGACTCGTTCTTGCCCCAAGCAAACACCTCGCCACGATCGGTCAAAGCCACGGTGTGTTTGCCTCCGGCCGCAAGTGAGGTCACCACCCCCGCCACATTGCCGGGTTTGGTCACAATTCGGTAATTTTCATCTACAGTCTGGTCTTGATAGTAGCCATTGCTATCCGTGGCAGGAAGCGCCAACTGACCGTCGGTATTCGTACCAAAGGTATAAATCGTGCTCTCAATAATCGGTCCAAGGATGGTAGGATCAGGCAAAACCGCCCGCTTTCCCCGCAGGATGGCAGTGTGATACTGGCCCGCAGCCACGCCCACTGCATCTGTAATGTCAATTCCCTTGTCATCTACTAAAGCGGTGGCATACTGGACATACCCCAAGCCCGTCTGATCTGCCGAAGCGGCGTGACCCAACTGGCCATAACGATAATCACCCGCTAGCATCACACGTCCACCCGTGCCGCGGGTGGAGTCACCCTCGGTAAGCACAGCGGTGTGATAGAAGCCCGCGCCGATCTGGATGACGCTGTCCACCAGAATGCCCGCGCCCTCGCCGGTGTTGCTGTACTGGCGCATATAATCTACCGCCACCCCGTAGCGGGTGCCGTCTTCGTCGGTCTCATGGGGGCCAATGCCTAACTGACCATATGTATTGTCGCCCCAAGCGGCAACATAAGTGCTGTCGCTGCCGCTCGTGCCGCCCACGTTAGCGTAGGGGAACGGGCCAATTGCCAGCGAGTGCCAGCCGCCACCCGCGACCTCAGTAACCGCCGTCAGATACTTCATCTCGGGAGTCTCGCCATTGACGTCACGCACCACTCGGTCAGGATAAGTACGGATATCACCGATGGCATTGACTTTATATCCTGTACCAAGCTGTGCCTTGGAGTTGTCACCCCAGGTATATACCCAGCCGGTTTCGCCTACGGAAGCCATGGAATGATAGCCACCGGCAGCAATGCTGGTCGCGCCCATCAAATAGCTGCTGCCGCTCTCGTCGCCGCTTGCACCGGCGGTCACCTGAATGGGATAGCAGCTCCAGGTGTCCTTCAGCTTCTCCACCGCAGCCTTGTCCACCTCTACCTTAATGGTGTCACCGTGGACCTCATAGGTGGAATACACATTTTCGTTCTGACCCAATTGGCCTCTGGAGTTGTCACCCCACGCGTACACTGAGCCGTCTGCCGTCCGGGCCAGTGCATGGTTAAAGCCGGCAGAAATCTCTTTGATCAAGGTAAGCCGGCTCATCACGGGCTTGCTCTCCCGCGTGCCGAGGCCAGTCACTCGCATGGGATAGGGAGCATAGGGCAGCTCATCATAGCTCTTGCCCGTACCCAATTGGCCATATGTATTATCGCCCCAGGCCCAAACCGTACCGTCCGACTTCAGCGCCACGGTAAAGTTCTCGCCAGTGCGGATCATCGGCGTGGCAAAGTTATTGGCATCTTCAATGATCACCTTCAGCTTACCTGCATAAACGCCGTTGATATCCACATCCGCCGCATCCTCTACAATGCCCACGATGGTGAACACATCCTTAAGGTCGGTGGGTTCCAGCACAGCGTTGTTGCGGCTCAACTTCTCCCAAGGTTCTTGATGATCCTTGGTGTCCGTAATGTCCAGGTTGGGGATCTCTTCGGTATGGGTATAGCCGTAGATCATCTCACTGTCTTTCGCGCTGGGCACAGCCCGGTCACGCTCAGAGATGTTAAAGCCAACGCTGTAATAACGCTTCATTCCATCCTTAAACACTACCGCGTACTGCTGGTCGGTGAGTGTGATGGAATATTGGAGGCTGACTGCCTTCAGAGCATTGAACTGCTCTTCATTCAGGTCCATCAGGTTCTCGTCATTTTCGGTAGGATCCATCTGAGTCAACTTGGACACAGGGATCGACGCCACGTTGGGCGCGATGTCTGCATCGCCCTCTTCTCCCTGAACAGGCACCGTCTCCGGCTGGACCGCATAGCGGGCGGTAAGCTGCGTAGTTGTTTCACCGGTGTCCTCATCCGTCATGGTTGTAAAGACCCAAACCTTGTCATAAATCAGGTTTTGGCTCACGCCGTAACCTACTCGCACCGGAACCGCCACAGAGGCATTGTCCGCCATGGGGTTTCCCTTGCTGTCCACCATCGTCCGAAGGGTGGGCGCGGCGCCCAGCTGATAGACGAAGTTATAGCCCGTACCGAAGACCTCGCCCGCTTCATCCCACAAAATGGAGAAGTTGTCTCCGGCAGATACACCCACCGAGCCGGTGACATACTTTAACTCACCGCTGTTGATGTTGCCGTCCTCGTCGCGAGTAAAGTTCTCCGACAGCATTTTGGTGGGGGTGCGCTTCTGGCTACTGGTGTTGGTCCCCGAGCCATCCGAACTGACCTGACCGGAATCGCTGCTCTGACCCAACTGTCCGCGGGTGTCGTAGCCCCAGCCGTAGGTGTAGTAGACATCGTCCCGGCTATCATCACTGCCCTTGGGGCGCTCACGAACCACCGACAGGGTGTGGTCAACACCGGCCGAAACGGTCACCGTGCGAATGTCATATTCATTAGAATCGCGGTAGGTCACTTCCGTGGGCAGGATCGCATAGGTGTTTTCCTCATCCTTGGAGTCCGGTTGCGGAGAGTTGTCGCCCACTTGGCCGCGGTCGTTCTGGCCCCAGCCAAACACCGTGGTGGTGTCGGTGCGCACGCCGTCGACCATGTTCAATTCGGCGGCAATGGCCATCATGTGGCCATAGCCGTGCTCGTCGTTGCTGGCCGCGCCGCCTGCATCCACTGCAACTACCCCGCCAAAACCGGTGTTCTCGTTCCACTCGCTGCCATTGCGGGTCTTGTACGCGTTCACCTCGCCGGCAGCGGACTGTTGGAACCACTCATTGTCCTTTCCGTCGCTGGGGTTGTGGTTGAGACCCAATTGGCCGCGGCGGTTGTCGCCCCAGGTGTAGACCTTCCCCGCCGCACTCAGCGCCACTGAAATGGAGCCGCCCGCCGCGATGGACACGATCCCCGTCAGAGCATCACCGTTCCCGTCCTTGACCACTACAGGGTAACCACTATAATAGAACTTACCGGCCTCGCTGTACGTCAAGTCCTCTGCCTTTACACCTAGCTGCCCATAGCTGCCGTCGCCCCAGGCGTACACTGTGCCGTCTGCCGCCAGCGCCATCGCATGGTTGCCTCCGGCGGCAATGGCCACGATATTGCACAGGTGGCCGTTTGCATCCGTATTGGGATCGGCAGGCGCTCCCTCCGCCGTCACAGGGCCGCGCACCATAGTGGGATCCTGCACGGTGTCCCGACCGCTGATATCGCCCGTGCCCGTCTGTCCGCGGGTGTTGGAACCCCAAGCGTACACATTGCCGTTGGCCGTCAAGGCTAGCGAAAAGTTAAGCCCGGCCGACACCATCACCACACCGGTCAGCGGGGTGTAGATACCGTTGGAGCTGCGCAGATAAATGGGCGCGGGAGAACGCAGGACACCGCCGTTGGCACTGCCCAGAGCATTGGTGTTGCTCGCGCTGCCCCAGCCCCACACGCTTCCGTCCGCCTTCAGCGCCAGAGAGTGGAGGTTGCCTGCGGAGACCATGGGCACAGCCAACTTAGCGGAGTAGCCGTCCCCGGCATTGCCGGTAATGGCCTCGCCGCTGCTCAACGTAAAGCGACCATGGACCTCCAGCTGAAGCACGGCGTAGACCTTACCACTATAATCGTCATACCCCATGGCATACACCGCCGTGCGCCCTTCGCGCTTGGTGGTAACGATACCGGTCCCATTGATTTCCGCCACTCGGGGGTCCAGCACCGAGTACAACACCGTGCTGGTGTCGCCATCCCAATTTGAATCTTCCAAAACAGTCTTCAGATAGCCGCTCACGTCATAGGTCGTGGACTGCCCCTGCGCCCCCAGGAAGGTGCGCACATGATAGACCTTGTCCGCCGGCCCTTGATCGCGCAGATTGAAATATGCCGCCAACTCGCTGTCGGTAGGATCGGTATCCTTCACCGACGCATAGCTGCCCTGGACGTCATTGTTGTTGGGGTCATCGGCAGGAGTCTCCCCGTCGTCGGGCTTCTCCTCCCCCGGCTTATCAGCAGGATCTTCCTTCTGCTCGCCGTCGTCATCCTTCTTGGGATCGTCCACGTCAGTCTGGGTGTTGTCGTCGCCGGGCAACTCAGGCACGGTAGCCGTGCCGAAGAAGTAGGCCGTTCCGTCCACGCTCATCTCCATGCTGGGCACGCTCACGGCAAACTTCACTTCATACATCACGCTACCGCTGCTGTCGATGGAAGGCTCCACCACCGCGGTCTGCACCACGCTGTCCTCGCCGTAGAGCTTTTCCTCGTCCTTGGTCAGCTTCCACTCAAAGTTGTTGAAGCTGCTGGTCACCCCGCCCGTCTGGGTAACGATCTCCTGCTTGCTGGCGGCGGTGCCGGACCCGGCGCCCAGCTGGGCCAGGATCTCCTCCATGGTCAGCTCGCCCTTGCTCTGGTCGCCGGTCTCCTCGTTCTTGGACTCTTCCTTCTCCGTCTCCTCGGAAGAGATCTTCTCGTCGTCAGGCGTCTTCGTGTCCGAAATAGCCTGATCGCCAGCCTGGTCATCCCCAGCCTGACTGTCGTTCTCCTTATTCTGTTCGCCGCCCTCGGGCAGCTCCTCCGCCAGCTCCGCGTCGCCGGGTGCGTCCAGCGGCACCGCGGTCTCCTCCAGCGGCGGCTCCACCTTCTCGTCCAGCACAGGGTCCGGCTCGGGGACGGTGTCGTTCAGCTCCAGTCCCGTGTTCTCCACCGTCTCCTTACTCTCCTCATCGGCGGCGGGCTCCGCGGGCTCGGCCGCGTCGTCCTCCGGCTGCTTCGGCGTGGAGTCCTCCGCCTCAGCGCCGGCCTCCTCCTTCTCGGTCTCGGCCGTCTTGCCGTCTACCTTATTATTAATAGTATCATCAGAAGATGTGATCAGAGAGAAGCCCGTATCCTGCACCTGAGCCCCATCGGTCTGCTGGCCGTTCAGCAACGCATCCAGGTCCACATCGGTGGTGTTGGACATGCTCCCGCTGCCCGGGGTAACACCCTCAGCCTTCAATCTCTCATCAAAGTAACTCAAATCATAGCCGCCGGCGTTCTCCTGAGTCAGCCCGCCGCTCTTATACATTTCATAAAGGAAGTCTTGAATGGCCTGAGGCTCATCCGCCACGTTCTTGGTCGTGCTAGAGCCGGCATTGGAACCGGCAGCGCCGATCAAGTCCTGAATGTCGCTACTGCCGGGGTCCAGTGTCGTCATGCCGCCGCCCTGGCCCCCTGTGGGCCGGACCGCCGCCACCGTCTCGGTGGGGCCGACCCAGGTGATGTTCACATTGCAGCTAATGCTGGGCGCCATGCTCTCGCTGGCGTCGCGCACGCTGTAGTCAACGACTTCGATCTCGATGTAATCCTTATAATCGTATCCTTCAAAGATGGTGCTCCAAACAAACTGCTTGGTGACCCTCAGCTTGCCGATGGCCTCGCCCCGGTAACTGCGGCGGGTATCCTCATCCATCTGGGCGATCCCCTGGCGCAGATCCTCGGTCAAGTACTCGCAGGCGTCCAGGTCCAGGTCCGCCGGGAAGAAGGAAGCAAACTCCTCCAAGGACTCCAGCGCCCCCAGATAGCGCACGTCGGTCACCGTCGCCTGCACTCGTACTGTCGTCTGCTCCGGCGTAAAGCCGATCGAATACCGGTCCAGCACCAACGGGTAGGAATACTTCGGTTCCTCCTCCGGCGTCTGGTCACCTTCATAATCGGTATTGCTGTTGTCGATATTCCCCTTGTTGGGGTCTTCCTCGACCACAGAGTCAGGGGCCGTAGACGCGCCGATGCCCGCGGCCACGGCAGTGGTCACGGTAGAAAGGAGCATCGAGGCAGTCAGGACACCGGCGATCAGCCGTGTTCCCAGTAGCTTGAGCTTACTTATGTTAGCGTCCATGACCCCTCACCCCTTTCTCTTCTGGTTTCAGGTCATTTCATCGTGGTCAGGCGCTTCATTTTCTGCGTTTTTCTGTAACTTTGGGCAGAAATGAACGCAATGATGCCAGAGTGGCATTTTTACGGAGATATTATGCCACAAGCTTTTGGGAAATGCAAGCCTTTTTTTGGTTTTTCCGCAAATTTTCCACATAGCAATTGTGGAAAACTTCTCGGAACTCCCAATAAAGTTCCGCTTGCATTTCCTTTGACGGGTATATTTCAAAAAAGTTCCGTGTGGTTTTTGAAAAAAGCGCCTCCGTTTTGCAACGGAGACGCCTTTTTGTTTGTCTTGCACATATGTGGACCGCACTTGTGGAGCCGCTGTGGAAAAGCATCTTATTTTAAAACGCTTTCTGCCGCGGAATAGTCCGCCGCCACCAAAAACAGCAGGGTATTTCCTCTGCGCTCCACCACAGCTTTCTCCAGCTTGGGCATCTCCTGGGGGCGATAGTCCTCGTTGGACTCGATCTGGTAGTCCAGGTGGGCCTTCAGCGCGCCCTCCGCCTCCTTGGCGGCCGCCTCGTCGGTCATTTCAAACACCGCCGCTTCCTCGGCGGTCAGCCCTGTGGAGCCGAACCCCACCGCCGCAGTCACCTCGCTCTCATCCAACTCGTAGAGCCGCAGGAGGATGTCCGTGTCCAGCCGCTCCAGCTCCTCAGAAAACGCCCCGGCCTCGATCAGCGCCCCGGCGGTTTTTTCCGCCTCAAAGGGCTGGGGGCCCTTTTCGCCGCAGGCGGTCAGCCCCAGCGCCAGCAGCAGGGCCAGCGCCGCCGCCCAAACGCCTTTTTCGTTCTTTCTCATGCGTCCCACTCTCCTTTATATATGGTGTGCCGCTTCAAATAGTCCAGCCATTGCTTATAAGGAGCCCGCTGGAAGTGCACACCGTCTGCTACGCTGTCATAGGGCGGCTCACCGGTCTCGTCGGTCAGGTCCTCCGCCGGGTCCACCAAAAATACGTGCTTTTCCTGGGCAATCTCCCGCAAAATATCGTTATAGACCTGTAAATGCTCGTTTTCAATGTAGCTGGCGATCCCCTTCTCCCGGCATTTCTTTTCGTTTACCGGGATCAAAAGCTGAATGTAAATGGTGGCCTCCGGCTGCTGGGCACGAATCTCGTCAATAAATCTGGCATAGCAGTCGCGGTATCCCTCGTCGTTGTTCATCCCCAGCTCATTGACGCCCAGGCTCACATATACCTTCTTATACTCGCCCTTGCCCAGCGCGTCGATCACCTTCATTTTTTTGCCCTTATAGGTGATGTTTTTCTTTTCCACCTGGAAGATGCTCAGCCCGGTGTGGACGATAAACTCGCCGTTTTTGATGCCGCTGTAGAGACGAAAGCCGTCGATACGGGAATCACCGACAAAGGCGGCGTCGTCAAAGTAGCTCTCCTCCACCGTCTCGGTCTCGGGGACTGGCGCGGAAAAATCATAGTCCTCGCCTGCCGCCAGACCCGCGCCATAGGTCTCCGGCGCGGGAGTGGGCGAGGGGGTCGGCGTCGGCGTGGGCGTCGGCGTGGGCGTCGGCGTGGGCGTTGCCGTAGCTGACGCGGTGGGCGTCGGCGTGGGGGCCTCCGACCGCTCCGCCACCTTGCACCCAGGCAGCGCCATCACCAGGCACAGCCCCACCAAGACCAATCGTTTCATGCTCTATCTCTCCTCTAAGATGATCTCCGCCGCCTGCTCCAACCGCCCGATTTGATACGTAGGCAGGGGGTTTCTCTCTTTCGCGCGCGAATACCAGATGGAATCAAGTCCGGCGTTGACAGCTCCTTGTATATCGGAGTTCAAATCGTCCCCTAACATCACCGTCTGGGCGGGGTCGGCGCCCAGCGCCGCGAGGACCTGTTCAAAATAACCCTTCTCCGGCTTGCCGATCCCCATTTCCTCGGAAATAAAAATGGCGTCCAGATAGGGGGCGATGGGGTTGTCGCGCAGCCGCCGGCGCTGAATATCCGCCAAACCGTTGGTTGCCAGCACCAGCGTGCATTGGGGCTTCAACGCCGCCAGCAGCTCCACCGCGCCGGGGAGCACATTGCCGCAATCCCCCAGCAGCCGCAGATACTCCCGGTTCCAGTCCTCCGGATCGGCGGTAACGCCCATAGCCTTTCCAAAATCCTCAAAGCGCTTTACCATCAGCGTCTCCCGGCTGATCTCTCCCCGGTAGTGGGCCGCCCATAAGGGCACGTTGATGTCCAAATAAGCCTGCATGATCCCATCATCAAAGGGAATGCCCCGCGTTTCCATGCTGCGCCGTAGCGCCTGCCGCTCGGTGGCCTCAAAGTCCAGGAGGGTGCCGTCGGCATCCAGCAAAACCGTCTTATACCGCGCCATACCGCCGCGCCCGCCTCCTTTCCGCCACCGTCCGGCGCATCCGCACCGCCGACGACACCAGCAGCACCCCCAGGGCCAGCGCCCCGGCAAATTCCACCGTGTGCATCAGGGTGTTTCCAAAGTTTCTGGTCTGTCCCGCAATGGCAAACTCCATGGCGTAATAGATCCCGCCGCCGGGGACCAGCGGGAAAAAGGCCACCAGCAGATACCCCGTCACCGGGCATTTACGCAACCGCGCCATGGCCTCGCTCCAGGCGGAAATAGACACCCCCGCCAGCAGTGCGGCCATCATATCTTCCAGCTTCAGCGGCCCGCTACACAGCAAATACACCAGCCAGCCCAATGCTCCCCCGGCTCCGCAGATGAGCATCCCGGTCCCGTGGATATTGAAGATCACCGAAAAGGCCAGGCAGGCCCCAAAGGCCCACAGGCAGGGCAGAAGGAACTCCCCCACGAGCTCTGTCCATTCCATTTCCCCGCCCCCTTAAAACAGCCGGGCAATGCCCAGCGCCAGCCCTGTCCCCAGGGCAATGGCTACGCCGATAAGCACCGCCTCCGCCAGCTTGGAAAGCCCGGAGACCATGTCCCCCACCATCACGTCCCGCACCGCGTTGGTCAACGCCACGCCGGGCACCAGGATCATCAGCGCCCCGATGGTGACCAGGTCCACGCTCTGCCCCAGGCCGAGACTGCAAAGCCCCAGGGCCAACAGGGCGGACACGCCACCCCCCGCCATGGTGCGGATCAGGAGATTCGCCCCCAGGGCGTCCATCAGCCGCAGCGTCAGCCCAATGGCCGCGCCGCAGGCCCCGGCGCACAGAGCGTCCTGGCAGGCCGCCCCAAAAAACAGAGCGAACAGCCCCGCCGCCGCGAAATGGGCCAGAAGAAGGGCCGGAAAGGAGTAACGTTTCTCTCCATCCACCAGGGCTTGCAGCTCTTTACGGGCCTCCTTCACAGGCAGCGGCACGGCGCACAGCCGGCGGCACAGGCCGTTCATGGCCTCCAGCTTCCAGATGTCGGTGCCGTGGTCGGGAATACGGCGCATACGGGTGGCTTCCCGGCCGTTTTCGTGAACAGAGGCAATGAGACAGTTGGGGATGGCGAATACCTCCCCCGTCTCCACGCCATAGGCCCGCAGGATGCGGCTCACCGATTCCTCCACGCGGTAGATTTCTCCCCCCGCGACCTGGATCTGGTAGCCCAGCTCCATCGCAAGCTCTAATACCGCCTCAACGTCCATCATTCTACCCTCCCGACGCGCCGGATTCAAGTTACAATCCGTCAACAAACCTTTACAATGTCGAAACCGGCCGCTCAGCGGTAATAGGCCGCGCCACCCTCAAAGAGCGGTTGGAGCTTGTCCCCCACGATGTTGACTCCTACATAGGGACCCTTGCGCTCGGTGTGGCCCATCTTGCCAAACACCCTTCCGTCAGGAGAGAACAGGCCCTCTACCGCCCCTACGGAGCCGTTGGGGTTGGCGGAAATGTCCATGCTTACTCTCCCCTCGGCGTCCACATACTGGGTGGCAATCTGCCCCCGGGCCGCAAGGGTCTTCAGCACCTCGGGGGTGCACACGAACCGCCCCTCCCCGTGGGAAATGGGGATGGCATGGACATCCCCTACGTTGCAGAGACTCAGCCAGGGAGAACGCACCGAGGCTACACGGGTGTACACATACTTGCTCTGGTGCCGCCCGATGGCGTTGAAGGTCAGGGTGGGGCAGGTCTCGTCAGTGGGCCGAATTTCCCCGTATTGAATGAGCCCCAGCTTGATAAGGGCCTGGAAGCCATTGCAGATGCCCACCATCAGCCCGTCCCGGCGTTTGAGCAGGTCATGCACCGCGTCGGTAACGGCGGCGTTTCGGAAGAGGGAGCAAATGAATTTCGCCGAGCCGTCAGGCTCGTCGCCCCCGGAGAAACCGCCGGGCAGGGCAATGATCTGGGCCTTGCCAATGGCGGCGGCCAGGGCGTTCACCGACTCCGCCAGGGCAGCGGCGGAGCCGTTGCGGATAACCAGAATCTCCGGGTCAATGTCCGCCTTCAGGCAGGCCGCCGCAGTGTCCAGCTCGCAGTTGGTGCCGGGAAAAACAGGAATGACCGCCTTGGGCCGGGCGATCTTATGCTTGGCTACGATGGGAGCCCGCTCGGTGCAGGAGTAGGTCTCCGCCTTCCCCTCCACAGCGGCGTGGGTAGGATAAACGTCCTCCAAGACCCCCTCGTTGAGGGCCAAAAGCTCGTCAATAGGTGCCTCATCGCCGTCGATGGAGATTACGGACGCCTCGGTGGTCTTGCCAATCTTTTGGGCGTATTCACAGTCAATTTCTTCCGTCAATTCCGCCACGATATCCCCACTGTGGCGGTATCCCCGAAGGAGCACATCATCACCAGAAAAGCCGATCTTGTTGCCGAAGGACATCTTCATCACAGCTTCGTCGATCCCGTTTTCTACCGCCCAAGCCGCCTTAATTTTGCCCTCCCTCGCCAAAGCATGGAATGTCTCCCAAGCCTCTTTTCTATGCAAAGGACTGGCACCGAAGTAATACACCGGGTGCCCCGGCTCCTTGAACTCGGGGGAAATGACCTCCCCAGCCTGGATGGGCGCGATGGCGAAGGAAATCAGGGTGGGAGGCACGTCCAGGTCCAGGAAGGACCCAGACATGGAGTCCTTCCCACCAATGGCGGCACAGCCATATTGCAGCTGGGCCTCCATAGCCCCCAGCAGGGCGGCAAAGGGCTTCCCCCAGCGGCCCGGCTCGTCCCGGAGCTTTTCAAAGAACTCCTGGAGGGTCAGGTAGGCTTTCTTGTAATCCGCCCCCGCCGCCACCAGCTTGGCCAGCGACGTAGTCACCGCCTCATACGCCCCCCAATAGGGGTCACGGGACAGTGTGTCCGGGTCACAGCCCCAGGCCATAACGCTGGCCTGGGCGGTCTCCTGCCCCGGCTCCACAGGAAGGAGGGCGGCCATGGCCTGCGCCGGAGTGGTCTGGTGCTTGCCGCCGAAGGGTATAAGGACGCTCCCCGCGCCGATGGAGCCGTCAAACCGCTCCACCAGCCCCCGCTGGGAGGCGCACTTCAAGCTCCCTGCCATCTCCCGCAGAGTTGGGCCGCAATAAGTGGCGCAAATGGTTTCATCGTCTATGCGTTCGCATTCAAAGCTTCTATTTTCCTTCTTCCCAGGTGCGTCAGGCACATAGACCTTGGCGGTCTTCACCGCCCCATTGGTGTTCAAAAAGTCCCGGCTGAGGTTGGCGATGACCTCTCCCCGCCACTTCATCACCATGCGGGGCTCCTCGGTGACCTCCGCCACAACATAGGCCTCTAAATTCTCCCGCTCGGCGGCAGCGATGAACTTGTCCGCGTCCGACCGGGCGACCACCACTGCCATGCGCTCCTGGCTTTCGGAAATTGCAAGCTCCGTGCCGTCCAGCCCGTCATACTTTTTGCGCACTGCGTCCAGGTCGATGGCAAGGCCGTCGGCCAGCTCACCGATGGCCACGCTCACGCCTCCCGCGCCAAAGTCGTTGCACCGTTTGATGAGCCGGGTCACGTTCCCGTCCCGGAACAGCCTTTGGATCTTCCGCTCCTCCGGGGCGTTGCCCTTCTGCACCTCGCTGGCCATAGTGTCCAGGGACTTCAAGTCGTGGCTCTTGGACGAGCCTGTGGCCCCCCCGATGCCGTCCCGCCCGGTACGTCCGCCCAGCAGGATGACCACGTCCCCGGGGGCGGGCCGCTCTCGGCGGACATGACTGGCCGGGGCCGCCCCCACCACGGCCCCGCACTCCAGATGCTTTGCCACATAGCCGGGGTGATAGAGCTCAGAGACCTGCCCGGTGGCCAGGCCGATCTGGTTGCCGTAGCTGGAATACCCCGCCGCCGCCGTCTGGCAGAGCTTACGCTGGGGCAGCTTGCCCTCCAGGGTCTCAGAAAGGGGCGTCCGGGGGTCGCCGCAGCCGGTGACACGCATGGCCTGGTGGACGTACACCCGCCCTGACAGAGGATCGCGGATGCACCCGCCGATGCAGGTGGCCGCGCCGCCGAAAGGCTCGATCTCGGTGGGGTGGTTGTGGGTCTCGTTTTTGAACATGAGAAGCCAATCCTGTGCCTCCCCGTCCACCACAGCGGGCACGTGGATGGAGCAGGCGTTGATCTCCTCGCTCTCGTCCAGCTCGGGGAGCAGACCCCGCTTTTTCAGCACCTTTGTGGCAATGGTAGCCATATCCATCAGGGTCTCCGGCCGGGTCTTGGCCTTCTCGCCGTAGACCTCCTCCCGGGCCGCCAGATAGTCCTCGTAGGCCGACCGCACCACCAGGTCGTCGATCTCCACCTCTTCCAAATGGGTGGAGAAGGTGGTGTGGCGGCAATGGTCCGACCAATAGGTGTCCACCACGCGCACCTCGGTGACGGTGGGATCGCGGCGTTCATCGTCCCGGAAATACGTTTGCAGGAACTTCAGATCCTCCAGATCCATGGCAAGACCCATTCCCCCCCGCAGTACCTCCAATGCAGAGGCGTCCATGTCGGCAAACCCTTCCACCAGCGCTACAGGCTTGGCCTCCGGGTACTGCTGGGCCAGGGTACCCGGCTTGTCCAGCGACGCCTCCCGGCTCTCCACGGGGTTGATGAGGTATTTCTTCACCTTTCCCAACTCTTCATCAGAGACCTGTCCCAAAAGAATGTAAACCGTGGCAGAACGCACCGTGGGCCGCTCCCCGCCCGCCAGCATTTGCAGGCACTGGGCCGCGGAGTCGGAGCACTGGTCAAACTGGCCGGGCAGGGCCTCCACCGCAAAAATGGCCCAGGGGCCTTGGGACGTGGGAAGGTCCTCGTCGTAGACCTCGTCCACCTGGGGTTCGGAAAAGACGATGGTCCTGGCCCGTTGATAGGTGTCGGCATCGATCCCCTCCACGTCATACCGCCGCAGGGTGCGCACCCCTGTCAGGCCCTTGAGGCCCAACAACTCCCGCAGCTCCCGCTCCAGACCCTTCCCCGCCACGTCGTGGGCGGGGCGCTTTTCCGCGAAACAGCGAAATACCATCTTTCTCTCTCCCTTTCTCCGTGGTTAGTCCGCAAACGTCCAGTGCTCAAACTGATAGAACAAATTCCCCTGGGTAGGCCGCAGGCCGCTCACCTGCCCCCACTGGGTCAGCACCGCCCCCGTCTTAAAGCACAGGGTCATAAAGGGCGGGCGCTGGGTATAGAGGGTATAAAACTCGTCCCACTCTCCTGTTGCCCTGGCGGCGCTCAAGGCGGCGGCCAGCTCCCGGTCCGCCGCGCCGCCGTAGCAAAGACCGCTTCCGGCGGTGAAAAAGGCCGTCAGGTCCAAATCCCCTGTCAGGCGGCATTCCCCCAAGTAGAGGTCAAATTTCCCGCTGTTCAGCGCTTTTTTATACTCCTCCCAAGGTAGGGCCGTCACCGTCACCTGAAATCCGGCCTTCTCCAGGTCCTTGGCGATGGCCGCCCCCAGCTTTTCTTTGAATTGATTGTCCGAATTGACCAACAGCGTCAGCTCCAAGGGCCGCTTCCCCGAGCGCCGCACACCGTCCTCCCCCACGCTGTAGCCCAACGCGTCCAGCTCCTCTGTGGCGGCTGTCAGGTCATAGCTCACTTCCCTGGCCAAGGCGCTGTCATAGCGGCGTGAGGAGGGAGGCACGGGCAGGGCGGCGATGGAGGCGTGCCCCCCCAGCACCTCGGAGACCAGGCCACCCCGGTCCACCGCCCGGCTGAGGGCGGCGCGGACCTGGGGGTTCTGACAGATCCCCGAGCCGCAGTGAAACCCCAGATAGAGCATGGTAGAGGTGGGATATTCCCAGGTCTGATAGGACCCGGAAAAGCCCAGGGCATCCGCTCCGGTGGGATCGGAGGCCGCCAGTCCAAGCATCTCGCTGTCAAAGGCGGCGATCAGCTCATCGGCCGCGCCAATGGACTTTAGCGGGATCTCCCTTGGAATATCAGCGCTCTCCCGCCAGCTATTTTCTCTGGCCACCAGCCGTTCGCCGTCCACCACATAGCGTCCGGTGCCATAGACCCCGTCCTTTTCCACTCTGGCAACGGGAATATCCAGCAGGGCCAAAAAGTCCCGGTTGGGCTCCTTGAGCTGGAACACCACTGTGCTTTCCCCCTCGGCGGTCACGCGCTGTACGTTGGCCAGCCGGGAGGCGTAGAGACTCTTCTCCCCTCGGGCGGCGTTGAGCGCGGCGCACACCGATGCCGCGTCCAGCGCAGCTCCGTTGGAAAATGTAACGCCGCTTTTCAGGGTCACACGCCAGCTCAGGCCGTCCTCCCCCTGCCACCCGCCCTGGGCCAGAAGGGGTTGGGGCTCAAAGGAAGCGTCCAGCTCATAGAGGCTGTCAAAGACCAGCGGGGCCACCGTCATATTGGTGGAGCGGCTGCCTACGTAGGGGTCCCAGGTCCCCTGAGGATCCAGGGGCAGGGTGAAGGGCCGTCTCTCATCAGGGGCTGGACCGGGGCTGGGAAAGGTCGGGCTAGGGGATGGGGGCGGCTCGGGCATTTGGGTCCGCGTTGGCTGGCAGGCGGTCAAGCTCACCGCCAGGACCACCCCCAGGGTGGCGGACAGCCACCGCCGTATCTCGCCCTTCATCTTCACCCCTCCCTTCCCCCTGTTCTTTATCCGTCTGTCAGCATGATCACCGCCGCCTGACTCCCCCGCTCTCCCTTGGTAAAGCGGTGGGACCAGAAGCGCTGGTGCTGACAGCAGGTACACGCCTCGCTTACGTCAATGCGCTCCGGCGACAGCCCGGCGCGCGCTAAAATGGCGGCGTTGATGGCCTTCAGGTCCAACTGCCACTTCTCCCCCGCCCGGGCCATAAAGGGCAAGGCCAGGCCACCCAGGGCGGCCTCCATAGCGGCGGGCACATCACTGTCGGTCTCAAAGCAGCACTTCCCGATGGCAGGCCCGACCGCGGCGCGAAGGTCCGCCGGGCAGCTTCCGAATTCCCGCTCCAGAGTCTCTACCGCCACGGCGGCAATCACGGCGGCGGTGCCCCGCCAGCCCGCGTGGACCGCGGCGGCCGCCCGCTTCACCGGATCAAACAGCAGAACGGGCACACAGTCGGCGGAGAAGATACACAAGGCCACCCCGGGCACATTGGTGGCCAACCCGTCTGCCTCAAAGGGCGTGGGGGCCAGCAGGTCGGTCTTCACGTCCGCCGCTGTCACTACCTTCACCGCGTTTCCGTGGACCTGGTTGGTCATCACGATGCTATGATCGTCCGTCCCGGTGGCGGCACAGAAGCGGCGGTAGTTCTCCCGCACCCTCTCGGGGTCGTCCCCGCGACGGTGGCCCAGGTTTAGGCTTTTAAAAATGCCTGCGGACACCCCGCCGACTCTGGTAGAAAACCCATGCGGCGTCTCCAGCAAGGGCGAGGCCAGATATTCCACACCATGAACACTTTTCGTAATCAAGGCAGTCTCCTATCGCAAGATGTCATTGTTCGTCGGGGTGATACTCTTTGCAGGTGCATTTCTTCCATTTCAGCCCACTGCCACAGGGACAGGGGTCGTTGCGGCCAATCTTGGTCTCGGCGGTGCGCTTGGGCTGTTTCTTCACAGTGCCGTCACCGCCCCCGGACTCACCGGTGACCTTGGCCACCCGCTCCCGCTTGACCTCCTCATTCTGGCGCAGCTGGACCAGGAAAAGACGGCGCACCGTCTCATCCTGGATGGCGGCGATCATGCTGTCAAACATCTCATAGCCTTCCCGCTTGTATTCCACCACCGGGTCAGACTGTCCGTAGGCCCGCAGACCGATCCCCTGGCGAAGCTCGGTCATGGCGTCGATCTCATCCATCCAGTATTCGTCCACCACCCGAAGCATGACCACCCGCTCGATCTCCCGCATCAGCGGCTCGCCAAAGCCCGCCTCCCGGAAGGCATAGCGGGCACGGGCGGCCTCCGCCAGCTTTTCGGTAAGGCTGTCGGCGGTGAGGCTGTCCAGATCGTCCTCGCCGGGCCCCGGCTTGGCGGGGTCCAGGAACACGCCCTTAAAGGGGGCCACCGCGGCGGCATAATCCTCCGCCGTCAGCCCCTGCTGGTCCACGAAGTGGCTGTGGACCTGGCGGGAGATAACGTTCTCCACCATGTTTTGGATCACGTTCTTCAGGTCCTTGCCATCCAGCACCTCCCGGCGCTGCTTGTAGATGACCTCCCGCTGGGTATTCATCACGTCGTCATACTCCAGCACCGTCTTACGGGCCTGGAAGTTCTTGCTCTCCACCCGCTTCTGGGCGGATTCAATGGCGTTGGTAAGCATTTTCTGCTCAATAGGAGTATCCTCGTCAATACCAAGACCCTCCATCATGTTCTGAATGCGCTCCGAGCCAAAAAGACGTAGCACATCGTCCTCCAGCGAGAGGAAAAACCGGGTCTCGCCGGGGTCCCCCTGACGGCCTGCACGGCCGCGCAGCTGGTTGTCGATGCGGCGGGATTCATGGCGCTCGGTGCCCAGAATAAAGAGTCCTCCGGCGGCCTTGACCTGCTCCGCCTCCTGGGCGATCTCCGCTTTATACTTGCTCTCTGCCTCGGAAAAGGCCTTTCGGGCATTCAGAATATCCTCATCATCGGTCTCGGCAAACCCGGTGGCCTCGGCGATCAGTTCATCGGTGAGTCCTTGCTTGCGAAGCTCCGCCTTGGCCAAAAACTCCGCGTTGCCCCCCAGCATGATGTCGGTGCCGCGGCCCGCCATGTTGGTGGCCACAGTGACCGCCCCCAGCTTGCCCGCCTGGGCTACGATCTCCGCTTCCTTCTCATGGTTCTTGGCGTTCAGCACGTTGTGGGGAATGCCCTTCTTTTTCAGCAGGGCGGACACCAGCTCGGATTTCTCGATGGACACCGTACCCACCAGCACGGGCTGGCCCTTGGCGTAGCACTGGGCCACCTGCTCCACAATGGCCCGGAACTTGCCCGCCTCGTTTTTGTAGACCACGTCGTGGTTGTCGATGCGGGCCAGGGGACGGTTGGTGGGCACCTCCACGATGTCCAGCTCGTAAATCTGCCCGAATTCCTCCGCCTCGGTAAGGGCGGTGCCCGTCATACCGGACAGCTTGTCGTAGAGGCGGAAATAGTTTTGGAAGGTGATGGTGGCCAGGGTCTTGGACTCCCGCGCCACATTCACGTGCTCCTTGGCCTCGATCGCCTGGTGAAGCCCCTCGGAGTACCGCCGGCCAAACATGAGCCGCCCGGTAAATTCGTCTACGATAATGACCTCCCCGTCTTTCACCACATAGTCGATGTCCCGCTTCATCAAACCGTGGGCGCGGATGGCCTGATTGATATGGTGGGAAAGGGTGGCGTTTTCCGGGTCAGCCAAGTTTTCCACGTTGAACTGCTGCTCGGCCTTGGCGATACCCCGGGCAGTGAGGGTGACCGTCCGCGCCTTCTCATCGGTAATATAGTCCGCGTCCTCGTTCGGGTCCTCTTCCGCCTTTTCGTCCACGCTAGCAACCCTCTTCCCCTTCAGCCGGGCCACAAAGGAGTCCACCACCGTGTAGAGCTGGGTGGACTTGTCCCCCTGGCCGGAGATAATAAGCGGGGTGCGGGCCTCATCGATGAGGATGGAGTCCACCTCGTCCACAATGGCAAAGGCGTGGCCCCGTTGGACCAGCTCCGCTTTGTAGATCGCCATGTTGTCCCGGAGGTAGTCAAAGCCAAACTCGTTGTTGGTACCGTAAGTGATGTCGGCGGCGTAGGAGGCCTTGCGGTCCTGGGGCTCCACCGCGTGGATCACCAGGCCCACCGTCAGACCCAAAAAGCGGTAGACCTTTCCCATCCACTCGCTGTCGCGCTTGGCCAGGTAGTCGTTCACCGTGACGATGTGAACACCCTCTCCCGTCAAAGCGTTCAGATAGGCGGGCAGGGTCGCCACCAGCGTCTTGCCCTCGCCGGTCTTCATCTCGGCAATACGCCCCTGGTGCAAAATAATGCCGCCGATGAGCTGGACCCGGTAGGGCCGCATCCCCAGCACCCGCCAGGCCGCCTCCCGGACGGTGGCAAAGGCCTCGGGCAAAATGTCGTCGGTGGTCTCGCCGTTTGCCAGCCGCTCCTTCAGCTTGGGCGTCATAGACTTCAGCTCCTCGTCGGAGAGGGCCTTGTATTCCTCCTCCAGCGCCTCGATCCTGTCCGCCAGCTTTTCCACCTTTTTGACCTCCCGCTGGGAGTGGGAGCCAAAGAGCGCGTTGAAAATTCCCATGGTGTCACCTGTCTTTCCACGTAATGGTATAGGCGATAGCCCATTCGTATCCATATTAACGCTTTATTGTATCACATATCCGCCCGCTAAAAAAGTCTAAATTGTAAAATTCCTACATCTATGTTAGAATCAACAAAAAAGGAGGGGACGCAGGTGGTCAAAGAGGGAAATCGCTACACCGCCACGGTGGAAAACTGGGCCTCCGACGGCGGCGGCGTGGCCCGCGTCGGCGGCATGGCGGTGTTCGTCAAGGGCGGCATTGTGGGAGAGCGGTGCGTCATCGAGATCGAGCACGTTGGCCACCGGGCGGCCTGGGCGCATATTGTCGAGCTTTTGGAGCCCTCCCCCGCCCGGATCGAGCCCTCCTGTTCCCACTACGGGGCCTGCGGCGGCTGCCAGCTGCAGCACATGGACTATGCCGCCGAGCTGGACTTTAAGCGGCAGAGGGTGGCCGACGCTCTCCAGCGCATCGGCGGGCTGGACATGGACATGCCTCCCGTTTTGGGCGCGGCAGACACTGCAAGCTACCGCAACAAGGCCCAGTTTCCCGTGGGTCCGGGGCCGCGGGTGGGCTTTTACCGGGAGCGGAGCCACCGGGTGGTAGATGTGGACGGCTGCGCCCTCCAGTCCCCTGCCGCAAATGCCCTGGCAAACGCCCTGAGGACCTGGATGAAGGAATACAACATTCCGGCTTACGACGAAAAGAGCCGCAAGGGGCTTGTCCGCCACCTTTTTGTCCGCGCAAACGCAGCCAGGGAGTGTTTGGCGGCGGTGGTGGTCAACGGCTCGGCCCTGCCCCACGAGGGCGCGTTGGTGGAGGCTTTTCGCGCCGCCGCGCCCGGGCTGATAGGGATCGTTCTCAACGAAAACTGCCGGGACACCAACGTCATCCTGGGGAATGGCTGGCGCACCTTGTGGGGAATGTCCACTCTTTTGGACTCCCTGCGTGGCGTGACCTTCCGCTTGAGCGTCCCCGCCTTTTATCAGGTCAACCACGCCCAGACCGAGGTCCTGTACGCCCTGGCGGAGGAATTTGCCGCCCTCACCGGGACAGAGGCCCTTCTGGACCTTTACTGCGGCACAGGCACCATCGGCCTGACCATGGCACGGAAATGCAAACGCCTGCTAGGGGCGGAGATCGTCCCCCAGGCGGTGGAAGACGCCCGGGAAAACGCCGCGCGAAACGGCGTGCAGAACGCCCGCTTTGTCTGCGCCGACGCATCAGCGGTAGCGGCGGAGCTGGCGAAAACCGGTGAAATGATCGATGTCGCCATTGTGGACCCGCCCCGGAAGGGCCTGTCGCCCCAGGTAGTGGAAAGCTTACTCCAAATTTCTCCGGCGCGCATCGTCTACGTCTCCTGCGACCCCGCCACCCTAGCCCGGGACCTGAAGCTCCTGTCGGCACAGTACGAGGTCAAAAAGGTCCAGCCGGTGGACCTCTTCCCTCGCACCTTCCATGTGGAGACAGTGGTCAAGCTGGAACGAAGCTAAAAATTTTCAAAAACCTCTTGACCTTGGAGCGGCTTCAAGGTGTACGCTGACAGCATCTTTCCTGAAAGGAGCGTTCCCCATGAACATCAAGCAAGCCCAGGAGCTGTCCGGCGTAAACGCCGAAAACATCCGCTTTTACGAAAAGCAGGGCCTCCTTACCCCGGCGCGCAACAAGCAAAACGACTACCGAAAGTATACTCCCGAGGACATCGCCGTCCTCAAGCGCATCCGCGCCCTGCGGATGCTGGATATGCCCCTGCCTCAGATCAAGGCCGTGCTGGAGGGAAAGGAGCCTGTGGGCGTCGCCGCCGAGCGCCAGAAGGAGCGGTTGGAGGCGCGTTCCAGGGAGCTGGACGCGGCCATTGCCCTGTGCCGGGAGGTGGCAGAAGCCCCGTCGCTGGAATCGCTGGACGTGGACACACTGCTGGCGAAAATGGACGACCCCGCCCACTCGGCGGGTCTCTTCCGGGGTTGGGTCGACGACTACCGCCGGGTGGCGTTGGCCGAGCACGAAAAACGCTTCACCTTCCTCCCCGACGAGGCGGTGACCACTCCCCAGGAGTTCACCGCCGCCCTGCTGGCCTACGCCGACCAGGAGGGAAAGGATATCGTCATTACAAAAGAGAGTATGTACCCCGAGTTTACCCTGGACGGCATCGAATACACCGCCATGCGGAATTACACCGCCGTGCGGGGCTGTCCGGTGGCCTCTATCGCCTGTGAGGTCGCCCACCCCGAGGACTTCGTTCCTGCCGACATTCCACGCGGGAAGCGGCGGCTCATGCGGCTGCTCCACTACCTCTGGGTGCCTGCGGCGTTGCTGCTTCTCATCCTCCTGCCCCGGCTAGAGCTGTTCGCCACGTGGGAGGGCTGGGTACTGCTGGTGGGCTTGGTCACCGCCGTCGGTGTCAGCTCCTTCCGCTCCTGGCTGCTGTTTTACAACGAAAAGCACAAATAGAGGGTTGACAACCACTTTTTGCACTGATATAATGCTAGAGCCGCATGGAATGGGGCCAAAAGTAAGCGCCCTGCGCTTCTCCCACAACAGCGAGCCCGTAATGAAGGAGTGAAAAAGAGTATGCACGCGATCATTGTCACCGGCGGTAAGCAGTATAAGGTCGCCGAGGGCGACGTTCTCTACATTGAGAAGCTGCCCGTGGAGGCTGGCGAGACCGTCAAGTTCGACGAGGTCCTGGCCGTCATTGACGGCGACAAGGCCACCTTCGGCACCCCCGTTGTGGAGGGCGCCAGTGTAGAGGCCAAGGTTGCTAAGAACGGCAAGGGCAAGAAGATCATCGTCTTCAAGTACAAGCCCAAGAAGAACTACAAGCGCAAGCAGGGCCACCGTCAGCCCTACACCAAGATCGAGATCACCAAGGTGAAGGCCTAACACATGACCACCGTCACCTTTACCACCCGGGACGAGCGCATTGAGCGGGTCGAGCTGAGCGGCCACGCGGGCCTTGTCCCCCCCGGAGAGCCGGACATCCTCTGCGCCGCCCTCACCAGCGCCATCCGCCTGGTGGAGACCACCGTCAACGACGTGCTGGCCGTAGGCACAGCGGTGAAGACCCGTGAGGCAGACGCTTACGTCTCCCTCAAGCTCCCCGGTGACATGGGGCAGGAGAACGAAGCCCTGTGTCAAGCCCTTCTGGCCGGGCTGATGGTGCATTGCGCCACCCTGGCGGAGGAATATCCTGACAATCTATCTGTCATAGACATGGAGGTGTAATACCATGCTGAACATTGGTTTGCAGTTTTTTGCCCACAAGAAAGGCGTTGGCTCCACCCGCAATGGCCGCGACAGCGAGTCCAAGCGGCTGGGCGTGAAGCGCGCCGACGGGCAGTTCGTCCTGGCGGGCAACATTTTGGTCCGTCAGCGCGGCACCCACATCCACCCCGGCGTCAATGTGGGCAAAGGCAGCGACGACACCCTCTTCGCCCTCAAGTCCGGCCGCGTGCGGTTCATCCGCCTGGGCAAGGACAGGAAACAGGCCATCATTGAGGAAGTTGCTGAATAAACCTGTTTGAAAAGGCTGCCGCAGAAGCGGCGGCCTTTTATATTGCAATTCCCCTCTCTCCCTTGGTATAATAGCCCTATCAACTCTGCAAAGGATGTGAGGCTATGCCCGCGGCGTGGCTGGATAAGGCAAAAATTTTGGTCAAAGCCGGAGACGGCGGCAACGGTGCGGTGGCCTTCCACCGGGAGAAATACGTGGCCGCCGGCGGCCCGGACGGCGGCGACGGCGGCCGGGGCGGCGACATCATTGTGGTGGTGGACGACCACATGACCACCCTGATGGACTTTCGCTACAAACGCAAATACGTGGCGGGCAACGGCATGGACGGCACAGGCAAGCGGTGCTCGGGCAAGGACGGCGCATCCCTCACCATCAGGGTCCCCCGGGGCACGGTCATCCGGGACGCCGAGAGCGGCGAGGTCATTCGGGACATGGCCCAGGACGAGCCCTTTGTCCTCTGCCGCGGCGGTAACGGCGGTTGGGGCAACCACCACTTTGCCACCCCTACCCGGCAAGCCCCCCGTTTCGCAAAGGCGGGCTTGCCCGGTCAGTCCATGGAGGTCATTTTGGAGCTGAAGCTTCTGGCCGATGTGGGCCTGGTGGGATTCCCCAACGTGGGCAAGTCCACCCTCTTGAGCGTGGTCACCCGTGCCCAACCTAAGATCGCCAACTACCACTTCACCACCCTCTCCCCCAATCTGGGTGTAGTGGCGCGGGGCGAGGGCAGTTCTTTCGTCCTGGCCGACATCCCCGGTATCATTGAGGGTGCCGCCCAGGGGGCAGGTCTCGGTCACGACTTTCTGCGCCACATTGACCGCTGCCGGGTGCTCATCCACGTGGTGGACGTGTCCGGCTCCGAGGGCCGGGATCCGGTGGAGGATTTTGAGGCCATTACCGCCGAGCTGGCCCAGTGGTCCCCCGACCTGCCCTCCCGGCCCACGGTGGTGGCGGGGAACAAGGCAGACATTGCCCAGGACCGGACCGGGCTGGAGGCGCTGAAGGCCCATGTGGAGGCCAAGGGTCTCCCCTTCTTCGAGCTCTCCGCCGCTGCCCACCAGGGAGTGGAGCCCCTGATGGACGCCGTGTGGGAGACCCTTTCCCAACTCCCGCCTCCCAAGCCCTTTGAGGCCACCTATGTGCCCAAGCCCCCCGCGGTGGACACCTCACAGCCTCTGGAGATCACCCGGGCCGACGATGGCACCTGGCTGGTGGAGGGACCCTGGCTCCAGCGGCTCATGGCCAACGTCAACTTCGGGGACTTTGAGTCCCGCAGCTGGTTCGACCGCATGCTCCGCCAGTCCGGCCTCTTTGACCGGCTGGAGGAAATGGGCATCCAGGACGGAGACACCGTTTCCCTCTACAACCTGGAGTTTGATTACCAGCGATGAGCGGCGCCAAAGGCTATTCCCCATTAGCCTACAAGGGGACGGTGCTGATCACCGGGGCCTCCGCCGGGCTGGGCAAGGCGTTGGCAGAGGAATTTCACTCTCGTGGCTATCAGGTGTTAGCTGCAGGACGCGGTGCAGAAGCCCTGAAAAAGCTACCGGCCATTAGCCGTTATTCTCTCGACCTCGCTCAACCCAGGGCAGGGAAGGAATTGGCCCGGCAGGTGCTGGACGACGGCCATGCGGTGGACATTTTGGTATGCAACGCGGGCCTTGGGCTGTCCGGGGCCTTTGGCGACCAGTCCCCCGACGACCTGGACTCCCTTATCCAGGTGAATATTGCCGCCCTCACCGCCCTTGACCGGGCCTTTTTGCCTCTTATGGCGGCCCAAGGTGGTGGATACGTCCTCAACGTGGCCTCCACGGGGGCCTGGCAGCCGGGGCCGTACATGGCCGCCTATTACGCCTCCAAGGCATATGTTCTCTCCCTCACCCGCGCCCTGCGGGAGGAATACAAGGGCTCGGGGGTCACCGTCTCCGCCCTGTGCCCTGGCTCCATCGCCACGGAATTCTCCCGCCGCTCAGGACGGGCAGACCCCGGCCGGGCCATGACCCCCGAGAAGGTGGCAAAAATAGCCGTAGACGGTCTTTTAAAGGGCAATGGGGTCATTACCCCCGGTTGGGAAAACAAGGCCCTCCATGCCGTTTCTAAGGTTCTTCCCGCGCCGCTGGTGGCAAAATTTGTGTCCGGCTATCAAAAGAAACTTCTCTGACAAAAGGAAGCGACCGTTCGTGAACAAGGATCTGACCGTAGGAAAAACCTCCACGGTGCTGTGGAAATTCTGTCTGCCCCTGTTTGGCAGCATTATCTTTCAGCAGCTCTATAACATCGCCGACAGCTTTGTGGCGGGGAAGTTCATCGGGGAGGACGCCCTGGCGGCGGTGGGTAACAGCTACGAGGTCACCCTCATCTTTCTGGCCTTTGCCTTTGGGTGCAACATCGGCTGCTCGGTGGTGGTGTCCCGCCTCTTTGGAAGCAGGCAATACAGTGAACTGAAGACCACCGTTTACACCACCCTCATCGCCGGCGGCGTCTTATGCGTGGTCTTGATGGTCACGGGGGCGCTGGGCTGTGACGCGCTCCTACGGCTCATCCGTACCCCGGGCAACGTCATGGCCGACTCCAAGCTGTACTTAGACATCTACATCCTGGGCCTGCCCTTTGTCTTTTACTACAACATCGCCACCGGCATCTTCTCCGCCCTGGGAGACTCCAAAACCCCCTTTCTCTTTTTGGCCTGCTCCTCGGTGAGCAATATCGGCATGGACATCTTGTTTGTGGCGGGCCTGGGCATGGGGGTGGACGGCGTGGCCTGGGCCACCTTTCTGTGCCAGGGGGTAAGCTGTATTCTGGCGATGACGGTGGTGTTCCTCCGTTTTCGCAGGATCGAGACCGAGACCCGACCCAAGCTCTTCTCCTGGCACTTCCTGGGCGAGCTTTCCAAGGTAGCGGTGCCCAGTATTTTGCAGCAGAGCTTTATCTCGGTGGGCAACATTATGGTCCAGGGGGTCATCAACGGCTTTGGCTCGGCGGTAATGGCGGGCTACTCCGCCGCCATCAAGCTCAACAGCCTGGTCATCACCTCCCTCAACACTCTGGGCAACGGCGTATCGAATTTTGCCGCCCAAAACCTGGGAGCAGGCAAGCCGGAGCGGGTCAAGGAGGGCTTCGGCGCGGGGACGCGGCTGGTGTGGCTGCTCAGCGTCCCCCTCTCCCTGCTGTATGTGTTTGCCGGGCGGTGGCTGGTCTGTCTGTTTTTGAAGGACCCGGTGGGCCTGGCGGTGGACACCGGGGCGCAGATCCTGCTGGTCCTGGCCCCCTTCTACTGCATCATCGCCGTCAAGCTGGTGGCCGACGGCATCCTCCGGGGCGCGGGGGACATGGGCCGCTTTATGGCCGCCACCTTCACCGACCTCTTCTTACGGGTGGTCCTGGCCAAGGTCTTGTCCGTCCCGCTGGGGCCCCTGGGCATCTGGCTGGCCTGGCCCATCGGCTGGACGGTGTCCACCGCCATGTCGGTGGCGCTTTACAAGCAGGGCGCGTGGCAAAAGCGCGCCCTGCCCCGGACATAGGGGCGGGTCCCGCACCCGCCCGGACCGCGCAAAAAAGGAGCCTCTTTCGAGGCTCCTTTTTTGCTGTCAGAATTGAAAATATATGAAGGATGCCGCGTCAAATTCCGGGCCGTATATTCCAAAAATCAGGACGGTGAAGATAATCACATAGTAGACCGCATAGCGCACCACGATGTTCCGGCGGTCCAGCACGGCTTTCAGGTCCACACGCTGGCGCAGGGTATCCACCGCCGCCAGGACCACCAGGGCGAGCAACAGCACCGCAAAATCCTTGCGTCCCATCCCCAGGTTCTCCACCGTGATCATCGCCAGCGGGTCTCGCAGGGCTGACAAACCGGGGTTTACTGCCGCCTGGCGGAGCATCCCCACCCCCGTGAGAAAGCTGTTGGCCCGGAAAAAGAGCCAGGCAAAGTCCACCAGGGCAAAGGTGACCAGCCGCTTCCACCAGCGGCGCAGCCAGCCGTCCGGGTCCAGCCCCAAACAGGTCTCCAGCCTTCCCCGGAAAGGTGCGGTGAGGCTGCCCACCACCTGATAGAGGCCGTTCAGCGCGCCCCACACCACAAAGCTCCACTCCGCGCCGTGCCACAGGCCGCTCAAGGAAAAGGTGATAAGGATATTGCGGAAATGCTTCCACTTGGCGCACCGGCTGCCTCCCAGGGGAATGTAAATATAGTCCCGAAACCAGGTGGTCAGGGAAATGTGCCACCGCCGCCAGAAATCGCTCACCGTCACGGCGGAGTAGGGGTGCTTGAAGTTCTTCATCAAGGTAAAGCCCATCACCCGTGCCGCGCCAATGGCAATGTCGGAATACCCGGCAAAGTCGCAGTAGATCTGAAACGCGAAAAGTACCGTCGCCAGCACGATCTCCACTCCCGTGTGGGCGGCGGGGTTGTCATAGACCGCGGTGACCAACAGGGCGATACGGTCGGCCAGCACCAGCTTCTCAAAAAATCCCCAGCCCATGAGCAGCAGTCCGTCCCGCACCCGTTTGGGGTCAAAAAAGTGCGGCTCGTGGAGTTGGTGCATGAGGTTTTTACTCCGCTCAATAGGTCCCGCCACCAGCTGGGGGAAGAAGGAGATGAACAGGGCGTAGCGCAGGAGGTTTCGCTCCGCCGGAAGCTCTCCCCGGTACACGTCGATCACGTAGCCCAGGGCCTGGAAGGTGTAGAAGGAGATGCCCACAGGCAGGAGCACATCAAAGGCGGGGACATGGAGCTCCAGCCCCGCAAGCCGCCCCAGCGCCTCAATATTTTCGGCGGCAAAGGCGTAGTACTTGAAGAAAAACAGAATGGCCAGGTTGAAGACGATACAGCTCCACAGCGCCCATTGCCGCTTTTTCCCTTCCCCCGTGCCCAGTCGCTCCATTATCAGAGCGGACAACCAAGTCGCCACGGTGGAGGCGGCGATCAGCAGCGCGTACTGGGGATTCCAGCTCATGTAGAAGTAGTAGCTGGCTACCAGAAGCCACAGCCACCGCCCCTTCTGGGGCAGGAGGAAGTAGACCAGCACCACGATAGGGAAGAAGATCAGAAACTCCAGGGAGTTAAACAGCATACGCCCTCACCTCCCTTCCCCGGTCCACAACGCCGGGTCACAGTCGGTTTTCAGGTAGTCCAGCAGGCAGGCGGTGACCTTGTCCGCCCCGGCGGCATTGACGTGGCCCTCGTCAAACAGGTCGGAATAGTCAAAGTCCAGCTCGTCCCACATCCGGTTCATGTCCAGGAACTTGACGGTATCGCCGTTGACATAGTTTTCCCGCAAGTAGTTGTTGATCTTAACGATCTCCACACTGTCCAGGTCCATCTGTCGTTTAAAGGGCAAACTCACCAGCACCAGGGGAATATCCTTTTCCGCCAGCAGGGCCAGCAGCGCCTCAAAACACTCGGCCTCGTCGGGGGTCACGGCCCGGAGTGCTTCAGACGGTGTCTGTTCAAACCAGCCGTCGCCGGGATCCTCCAGAGAGGTCTCCTGGACGATCCCGTTGCTGCCCCGCTCAGGCCACAGCGCAGAGTCCACCAATAGCCGGAAGTCCTTTCCCTCCAACTCCTTCCAGCGGGTGTGATACTTGATGAAGGGGATATAGTAGCTGGAGCGGTCCTCCAGAACACAGTAATTGATCCCTTCTAGCTTATTCGCGCTCAGGGGAAATACGTCAAAGGCCATCCGGGCCAGAACCTCCCGGTGCCGGTCCTCCAGCGGGCAAAAGGCGTAGGTCTCCAGAACAACGAGGTCGGGGGTCCGGGTCTTGAGCAGCTCCTTGGCGAAAAAGTACATCTGCTCCATGCGCATCCCTGCCACGGCATAATTAAACACGTCTACCGTACCCCCTGCCGCCTCGCTCAGAGCCTCAGTCATATCCACTGCCCGCAGACCGTTGGCGGCGTGAGAGTTGCCCAAGATAAGGATGTCTACATTCTTTTGGCTGCGCCAGCTTCGGTATTGCGGATAGGCGCTCTTTTCCATCAGCACCCGGCCGCACAGGTGAAAGAGCAGCGCGCCAATAAGCAGGAAGGTCATCGTTTTCACGATGACCTTCCCCCATTCTCTCTTTGTCATACGCTCCGAACGCTTAGCCGTTGGCAATGGCGGCTTGGGCAGCCGCCAATCTGGCAATGGGCACCCGGAAGGGGGAGCAGGAGACGTAGTCCAGCCCCACCTTGTGGCAGAACTCCACGGAGACAGGGTCGCCGCCGTGCTCGCCGCAGATCCCCAGGTGAATGTCCGGGTTGGCCTCCCGGCCCAGCTTGGCGGCCATGCCCACCAGACGGCCCACGCCGGTCTGGTCCAGATGGGCAAAGGGGTCCTGCTCGTAGATCTTCTTGTCGTAGTAGGCGTCCAGGAACTTGCCCGCGTCGTCCCGGCTGAAGCCGAAGGTCATCTGGGTCAGGTCGTTGGTGCCGAAGGAGAAGAAATCCGCCTCCTTGGCGATCTCGTCGGCGGTGAGGGCGGCGCGGGGAATCTCGATCATGGTGCCCACGTGATACTTCATATTGGAACCGGCAGCCTTGATGGTCTCGTCGGCGGTGGCTACCACCACGCTCTTGACGTACTTCAGCTCCTTGACCTCGCCCACCAGGGGGATCATGATCTCCGGCACGATCTTCCAGTCGGGGTGCTTGGCCTGAACGTTGAGCGCAGCCTTGATGACGGCGCGGGTCTGCATGGCGGCGATCTCGGGGTAGGTGACCGCCAGACGGCAGCCGCGGTGGCCCATCATGGGGTTAAACTCGTGGAGAGAGGCAATGATGTTCTTGATCTCCGTGACGCTCTTGCCCATGTCGGAGGCCAGCTTGGCAATGTCGGCCTCTTCGGTGGGGACAAACTCGTGGAGGGGGGGATCCAGGAAGCGGACGGTCATGGGCAGGCCACCCAGGGCCTCGTACATCCCCTCAAAGTCGGACTGCTGCATGGGCTCCAGCTTAGCAAGCGCGGCCTCCCGCTGCTCCACAGTGTCCGAGCAGATCATTTGCCGGATGGCGGGGATGCGGTCCTCCTGGAAGAACATATGCTCCGTGCGGCAAAGGCCGATGCCCCTGGCGCCGAACTTCACGGCCTGGGCGGTGTCGTGGGGATTATCGGCGTTAGTGCGCACCTGGAGCCGGGCGTACTTGTCCGCCCAGGCCATGACCCGGCCGAACTCGCCGCCGATGGAGGCGTCCACGGTGGGGATGGCCTGGCCGTAGATGTTGCCGGTAGAGCCGTCCAGAGAGAGCCAGTCGCCTTCCTTGTAGATCTTGCCGTCCAGCTCAAACTTCTTATTGGCCTCGTCCATCTTTATCGCGCCGCAGCCGGACACGCAGCACTTGCCCATGCCCCGGGCAACGACGGCGGCGTGAGAGGTCATGCCGCCGCGGACAGTCAGAATGCCCTGGGCGGCCTTCATGCCCTCGATATCCTCGGGAGAGGTCTCCAGACGGACCAGGACCACCTTTTCGCCGCGGGCGGCCCACTCCTTGGCGTCCTCGGCGGAGAAGACGATCTTGCCGCAGGCCGCGCCGGGAGACGCGCCCAGGGCCCGGCCGATGACAGGGGTCTCCTTCAGGGCCTTCTGGTCAAACTGGGGATGGAGCAGGGTGTCGAGGTTGCGGGGGTCGATCATGGCCACGGCCTTCTTCTCGTCGATCATGCCCTCGTCCACCAGGTCGCAGGCGATCTTGAGCGCGGCGGCGGCAGTGCGCTTTCCGTTGCGGGTCTGGAGCATGAAGAGCTTGCCGTCCTCTACGGTAAACTCCATATCCTGCATGTCGCGGTAGTGGTCCTCCAGGGTCTTGCACACCTGCTCGAACTGGGCAAATGCCTCGGGGAACTTCTCCGCCATCTCCGCGATGGGCATGGGGGTGCGCACACCGGCCACCACGTCCTCGCCCTGGGCATTGGTGAGGAATTCACCAAACAGCTTTTTCTCGCCTGTGGCAGGGTCGCGGGTAAAGGCCACGCCGGTGCCGCAGTTGTCGCCCATGTTGCCGAAGGCCATGGACTGGACGTTGACGGCAGTGCCCCAGGAATAGGGAATATCGTTGTCCCGGCGGTAGACGTTGGCCCGGGGGTTGTCCCAGGAGCGGAACACAGCCTGGATGGCGCCCATGAGCTGCTCCTTGGGGTCGCTGGGGAAGTCGGCGCCGATCTTGGACTTATACTCGGCCTTAAACTGGCCCGCCAGCTCCTTGAGGTCATCGGCGGTGAGGTCCACGTCCAGGGTAATGCCCTTCTTCTCCTTCATGGCGTCGATAAGCTGCTCAAAGTACTTTTTGCCCACCTCCATGACCACGTCGGAGTACATCTGGATGAAGCGGCGGTAGCAGT
>ERZ779633.26-NODE-26-length-84607-cov-8.342854_pt1 | contig 84607 bp, 77 predicted proteins | sample MGYA00514195_ERZ779633 | MGnify/ENA primary metagenome ERZ779633 (study PRJEB29562, sample SAMEA4376707) | mouse gut metagenome | isolation source: Cecum | study: EMG produced TPA metagenomics assembly of the A DSS colitis mouse model was used to assess the microbial...
GCCCTGGACGCCGCCGCTGAGCAAGCGAAAACCCTGACCAAGGAGTCCGGGGGACAAAATACCGGCGTTAAGGAGGACGGCGGGACAAGATATGAGATCAAGTATGACCAAGATAACCGCCCGTTTGTTGTTGTGGAAAGGGATATTCTGGCGGGAGTGCCTAAATCCGATTGGATCAATACCGTAAAAGAAACTTTGAAGTCGAAGTTCCCAAATGGAGTTAAAATTGGAAGCAATATTATTAAAATCAACAGCCAAACACGCCGAGAAATGACATTTTCTGAATATACCAAATGGCTGGCGAGAAACGATAAGAGTATCTATTCAGACAAATTTAGGGCCGCGGACAGCGCCGATGAAATTATTTTAGCCTCGCAAGATTATATCAATGAGGGGTTAAAACATGGGCGGAAAGATAATATCCGAGATTTTTCACGTGGAGTTGTACAGCTTCGCATTGGAAAAGCAGACTATATTGCCGATGTAGTGGTTGGGACTACAATAAGCGGGGATATGTTACTATATGATATTGTAAACCTTAGAAAAACAGTTATTAAAGAAAAAAGCAAGCATACCGTACAGCCCAACTAAATGAAGGGCCGTAGAAGTGGTACACTTGCTTCTATCAATAGTATACTCCGACTTTGAGAAAAAAGCAACAGCAAAAAATGTAAATAAACCGGCGTATAGAGCAGCCAAGGTAAGGAATGCGATATCCTACCTTGGCTGCTTTGTGCACAAAGGAACCGTCCCTATGTGTGCAAAGGAACCGTCCCTATGTGTGCCTATGTGTGCCTATGTGTGGTCCCTATGTGTGAAATCTGCTGAAAAACTCAGAGATTCTGTATCTGGATCCAGACAAAAAAAGAACCGATACCTGGTTGATGCAGCTCGGGGTACAATTCCCGTCACGCCAACCAGTGTACGGTTCTATAGGTAGTATATCCTACGATAGAGAGAAAGTCAACATCCAGGGCGTGAAAAATCTTTTTGATACAAAGTGACGGTTCTCCCGTGCTGATAATGCAAATTCTCTGCACAAAAGAACCATCCCTATGTGCCCCTATGTGCCCTGTGCCGTCCCTATGTGCCTATGTGCAAAAAGAACCGTCCCTATGTGCATCCCTATGTGCACTATGTGCACCTATGTGCACCTATGTGCATCGGGGACGGCTCCGCCAACGATAAGATTCCGAAGGACAGTCAAGGGCTGTTCCTTAACCACGAGGGGACTATCTTTCGTGGCTATCTGCTTCACTCTGATTCTATACTTTCAGAAGGGATTATTGAACCACCCGATAAATAAAGCGGGTATTCCCATTGAAGATACAGGGGCAAGGCGACAGCATGGCCCGCCTCCTTTCTGAAAAGTATGGGATGTTCCTCACCATTACAAACCTCACTGAAATTCTGGGCGTATCTCGGCCTACGGTTGACCGTCTTATAAAAATAGGCGACCTTCCCAGCAGTAAGATCGGAAGGCAGTCCAGAGTTGATACATTTGCATTTGAAAAGTGGTGGAATAATAGAGTGAAGCAAGCAAGTAAAAGTATTTTGGAAGGGTGCCTACCTCGGTAGACACTCTTTTTTTACGGTCAAATTGCGAAAAAGAAAGCTCTATCTGCCCATTTTTCATTTTCCATAGCGTACCAAATAGCGTACCAATTTTCCGTTTTTAGCCCAAAAACGCAATTCAGAGCAGGAAAAGAAAAACCGCAAAGTCTTGAATATCAAGACTTTGCGGTTATGGAGCAGGTGAGGGGAATCGAACCCCCGTGTTCAGCTTGGGAAGCTGACATTCTACCATTGAACTACACCTGCGTGTCCAATATGTTACCATGTTTTTACCAAAAGAGCAAGAGGTTTTTGGAAAAATCATCCCCCGTGTCTCGACCCGGCCCGACTTTACCCGCAGGTGGGGGTGGGAACAGTGCAATTTGACTTGACAGAGGTGGAAAAAACTGCTACAATTGGTTAAAATTTATAATGGTGGGGGATTTGGATTTTCTATTGTTATAAATTTATCAAAGAGAAGAAGGAAAGAAGGAATCAACTATGCAACTGGCCGTCATTCTGGTAGTTTTCGCGGCGGCGCTGGCTCTGGCATTCGCGGCGTTCAACTTCCTGATCGTCAAGAAAATGCCGGAGGGCACGGAAGAGATGAGCGAGATCGCCTCCGCCATCCGGGTGGGCGCCAACGCGTTCATCGACTATGAGTACAAGGTCCTGTACACAGTGGTCGCCATTGTGGCCGTGCTCCTGGCGGTGGTCACCACCTGGCATGCCGCCATCGCCCTGCTCATCGGCTCCATCATGTCCGGCTGCGCGGGCTTTATCGGCATGAAGATCGCCACCTATGCCAACGTCCGCGTGTCCAACAAGGCAAAGGAGACCCGGGACATCGGCGAGACCGTGAAGGTCGCCTTCCGGGGCGGCTCGGTCATGGGCCTGTGCGTGGGCGGCTTCGCCCTGCTGGGCCTGTTCCTGGTGTACATCATCTTTGGTCTGGGGATGAACCAGCTCCAGGAGACCACCGCCAGCTATACCAATTTCCTGGGACTGAGCTTTGTCCCGTTTACCATGACCCTGTCCGGCTACGCCCTGGGCTGCTCCATCGTGGCCATGTTCAACCGCGTGGGCGGAGGTATCTACACCAAGGCCGCCGACATGGGAGCCGACCTGGTGGGCAAGACCGAGGCCCACATCCCCGAGGATGACCCCCGCAATCCCGCCACCATCGCCGACAACGTGGGCGACAACGTGGGCGACGTGGCCGGCCTGGGCTCCGACCTGCTGGAGAGCTTTGTGGGCGCCATCTCCTCCGGTATCATCCTAGCCTACCATATGTTCCTCCAGTCCAGCGCTCTGGGCACAGGCATGACCCAGACCATGCTGGAGAAGTGCATCCTGTTCCCCATGATCTTTGTCTCCGTGGGCCTGGTGGCCTGCTGCGTGGGTATTGCCTCCCTGCTTTTCAAGCGCAAGATGTCCCACGACCCCCACAAGGACCTGGACGGGGCCACCTATGTGGCCGCCGGCCTCACCATCGTGCTGGGCTGCGTGGCCGCCTTCCTGCTGTTCAAAAATGAGGACGCGGCTATCCTGAAGGCTTCTCTGGGCTTCTCCCTGGGCGCCTGGTCCCCCTGGATCGCCGCCGCCATCGGCGTGGTCTCCGGCGTGGTCATCGGCATGATGGCCGAGTTCTACACCTCCTCTGACTACAAGCCCACCCAGCGGCTGGCCTTTGCCTCCACCGAGGGTCCCGCCCTCACTATCACCCAGGGCTTGGCCCTGGGCATGAAGAGCTGCATGGCCCCCTGCATCGTCCTGGCTGCCGGTATCATCGTCTCCTACAATGTCTCCGGCATGTATGGCGTTTCCATGGCCGCCATGGGCATGCTCTCCTTCGTGGCTGCCACCGTGTCGGTGGATACCTACGGCCCCATCTCCGACAACGCCGGCGGCATCGCTGAGATGAGCCAGCTTGACCCGGAGGTCCGCCGCATCACCGATACCCTGGACTCCGTAGGCAACACCACCGCCGCCATCGGCAAGGGCTTTGCCATCGGCTCCGGCGCGCTGGCCGCCCTGGCCCTGATGATCTCCTACCTGTACTCCTTCAACGAGGCGGGCACCGACCTGATCCTCAACATGATGACCCCCATGATCCTGGCCGGAGCCATTGCCGGCGCGGCCCTGCCTTACCTCTTCTCCGGCATGCTGATCGAGGCCGTGGCTAAGGCCGCCCGCAAGATGGTGGACGAGGTCCGCCGTCAGTTCCACGAGCGTCCCGGCATCCTGGAGGGCAGAGAGAAGCCCGACTACAAGACCTGCATCAGCATTTCCACCAAGGGGTCCATCGGCGAGATGAAGGTGCCCTCCTTGCTGGCTATCGTGGTGCCTGTGGGCTGCGGGTTCCTGTTTGGTCCCGAGTTCGTGGGCGGTCTCATCATCGGCTCCACTCTCAGCGCCATCATGATCGCCATCTTCTCCGGCAACGCCGGCGGCGCCTGGGACAACGGCAAGAAGTACATCGAGGTCGGCGGCATCGAGGGCGTGAAGAAGGGCTCCTCCGCCCATGAGGCCGCCGTGGTGGGCGACACCGTGGGCGACCCCCTGAAGGACACTGTGGGTCCCTGCCTGGACATCTTCATCAAGATCATGTCCACCGTCTCCCTGGTGGCCGTGCCCGTCTTCGCCAAGGTGAACCTGGTGAGCCTGCTGGCCAATATGTTCTAAGAGAAAAACGGCAAAAACCAAGCCCGCCGGGGAGCAGACGCTCCCCGGCGGGCATTTTTATACTGCTTATGCCGAGGCGTTGATGGCGGGGGAGGGGAGAAGGGTAAGGCAGTCATTCTCCACGGTGAGCGTCAGGGTACCCCCGGTCCCCAAGGCCCCGGAGAGAAGCAGCTCCGCCGCCGGGTCCTCCACCTGGGCGCGGATGGCCCGGCGGAGGGGACGGGCCCCGTAGTCCGGGTCAAAGCCAGACCGGGAGAGCAGCTCTTCCGCCTCCTGGGCGGCCTGAAGGGTGATCCCCAGCTCCCCCAGGCGCAGGGAGAAGCCCTCCAGCATCCGGGCGGTGATGGCGGTGAGGGCGGCGGGATCAAGCTGGCGGAAGACCACCGTTTCGTCCAGGCGGTTAAGAAATTCCGGGCGGAAGGTCTTTTTCACATCCTCCATCACTGCCTGCTCCACCTCGGCATAGGGGCGCATACCGTCGGTGGTCTGGGCGGCGGAAAAGCCCAGCCGTCCCCGGCTGGTGATGCGGCGGGCGCCCACATTGGAGGTGAGGATGAGCACGCAGTTGCGAAGGTCGGCCTTCCGGCCCTGGGCGTCGGTGAGGGTCCCGTCCTCCATAGCCTGGAGGAGGATGCTCCATACGTCCTCGTGGGCCTTCTCGATCTCGTCAAAGAGCACCACCGACCAGGGCTTGCGGCGCACCGCCTCGGTGAGCTGTCCCCCCTCGTCGTGGCCCACATAGCCCGGAGGGGAACCCAGCAGCCGGGAGACCGTGTGCGGCTCCATATACTCCGACATATCAAAGCGAATAAGGGCGTCCTCGCTGCCGAAAAGCGCCTCGGCCAGGGCCTTGCAAAGCTCGGTCTTCCCCACGCCTGTGGGGCCGAGGAAGAGGAAGGAGCCTACCGGGCGGTTTGGCTCCTTCAGCCCCACCCGGCTGCGGCGCACCGACTTGACGATGGCGCGGATGGCCTCGTCCTGGCCGATGACCCGGCGGCGGAGAGCGTCCTCCAGGCCCAGCAGCTTGTCGCTCTCGGAGCGGGTGAGGGTGGTGACGGGAATGCCCGTCCAGCCGGCGATGACAGAGGCGATATCCTCCTTTTCCACCGCCAGGGACCGTTCCTGGAGATGGGCGGAGCGTTCCCGCTCCAGGTTGGCGGCAAAGTCTCCCTCTGCGTCCCGGTACATGGCGGCTTTTTCAAAGTCCTGTGCCCGGATGGCCTCCTCCTTCTTTTGCCGGGCGGCGGAGACCCGCTCCTCCAGGGCCTGGATGGCGGGGGAGAGTTGAACCTCACGAAGGCGCACACGGCTGGCGGCCTCGTCGATGAGGTCCACCGCCTTGTCGGGGAGCCGCCGGTCAGGGAGGTAGCGCACCGACAGCGCTACGGCGGCGTCCAGGGCGGCGTCGGTGATGGTGAGGCGGTGGAAGCGCTCATAGCGGGGCCGAAGGCCCCGGAGGATATCCTGGGCGGCCTGGGGAGACGGCTCGGACACCGTTACCGGCTGGAAGCGGCGCTCCAGGGCGGCGTCCTTTTCGATATATTTCCGATATTCCTCGGTGGTGGTGGCTCCCACCACCTGGAGGTCGCCCCGGCCCAGGGCAGGCTTAAGGATGTTGGCGGCGTCGATGGCCCCCTCGGCGCTGCCCGCGCCGACGATGGTATGCAGCTCGTCCAGGAAGAGGATGACGTCCCCCGCGCGCCGCACCTCGGCGAGGATATTTTTGACCCGCTCTTCAAATTCGCCCCGGTACTTGGTGCCCGCCACCATGGACGAGAGGTCCAGGGCCACAAGGCGCTTGTCCCGCAGGTCCTCAGGTACGGCGCGGGAGGCGATGGCCAGAGCCAGAGCCTCGGCCACGGCGGTCTTGCCCACCCCCGGCTCGCCGATGAGGGCGGGATTGTTTTTCCGGCGGCGGGAGAGGATCTCCACCACCCGGGCCACCTCCTTTTCCCGGCCAACCACCGGGTCCAGCTCCCCGGCTGACGCCAGGGCGGTAAGGTCCCGGGAGAACTGGTCCAATAGCTTGGTGGCGCCGGAGGGACGTTCCTCCCGGTCAGGACGTTTGCGCTCCGTGGGGCGGGGATCGGCGGCGCCCCAATTGGCGCTCACGTTGCCCAGCAGCCGCCGGGGGTCCCGTCCGGCGGCCACGATGACCCGGTTGGCCGCGCAGCCCTGCTGGCGGAGGAGGCCGGTGAGGAGATGCCCGGTGTCGGCCTGTGGGCTTTGGCAGCGCCGGGCCTCGCCCAGGGCCAGCTCCAGGCACTCCCGGCACCGGGGGGTAAGTCCCTGGGAAGGAAGTCCTCCCGCCGAACCCAGTCCGGCCAGTCCCACCAGGGCGGAGCGAAGGATGGGGGCGGACAGTCCCGCGGTGGTGAGGACCTTGGCTCCCGGCCCACGGCCCTCCCGGACGATGCCCAGGAGGAGGTGCTCGGTGCCGATATAGCTGTGGCCCAGCTCGGCGGCGGTCTCCTGGGCCAGACGCAGGGCGGTCTCCGCCCCGGTGGTAAATTCAATGTAGCTCAAGGTGTGTCCCCCTCGGTTTTCTTTGGGCGGCAAAGTAGCCCTGCGGTATTTTTCCACGACGGTATGAATATACCCAGATTCGGAGAAAATTTAACATTGCAATTTGCAAAAGCTGTGGTATAATGTGTTTACATTCAGATTTGGAGGTGTGACCAATGGCTTATGTGATCAGCGACGCTTGTGTCAGCTGCGGTACCTGCGCCGATGCCTGCCCCGTGTCCGCCATTTCCCAGGGCGACACTCAGTACAACATCGATCCCAGCGTCTGCATCGACTGTGGAACTTGTGCCGGCGTGTGCCCCACCGGCGCCATTTCCCAGGGCTAAAAAAGCGTACATGAAAAACAGCGGCGCCCACATATGGGCGCCGCTGTTTTTGTCATATCTTGTGTTTTACTGCTTCAGCGGGCGGGGTCATTGCTCCCGCTTTGGTCCGGGGGGAATAGGCTTACCCTTGGTGCTCCGGCCTGAGGTCCTGGTGGTGGAGATGGCCCCCTGGCCGAACTTGCCCCGGATGCCATCCATGGCCCGCTCCAGCTTTTCCACCTTCTCCCGTTGGGGCGCGGCGGCGGGGGAGAGGAGGGAGAGCTGTTCCCCCGCCTGGTCGGCGGGGAGGAGGCTCTGGGCGGTGACCGTCAAGGCCCGGACGGGGGAGCGGGGGTCCCAGAACTGCCGGAGCAGGGCCATGGCGGCCTGGCTCACCTCCCGGGCCAGGTAGGTAGGCGTGTCCAGGCCCTTCTGCTTGGAAGCACCGCTGAAGTCAGGGGCGCGGACGGCAATGCTCACCGTGGCGCACTTCATGTCCAGCCGCCGCAGCCGGGCGGCCACATCGTCGGAGAGGAGGGCCACCCCGGCCTGAAGCTCCTCCCAGCCCAGCAGGTCCTTGGGAAAGGTCAGCCCGCTGCCCACCGACTTGGGCGGGGGCATCTGACTGGCGGGGATCACCGGGGCGTGCTCAGCGCCGGTGGCGTAGTCATGGAGGGTGGCTCCCTGCTTGCCCAGCAGTCCCACCAGGGCATCCCGGTCAAAGGCGGCCAGGTCGCCGATGGTGTGGACGCCCACCTGCCCCAGGGTCTTCACCGAGGAGCGGCCCACAAAGATCAGCTCGCCCACCGGCAGGGGCCAGAGCAATTCCCTGAAGTTTTCACGGGTGATGACAGTGGTGGCATTGGGCTTTTTGTAGTCGCTGCCCATTTTAGCGAAGATCTTATTGAAGGAGACTCCCACCGAGATGGTCAGCCCCAGCTCCTTTTCCACCACGGAGCGAATTTCATCCGCCAAGACGCCGCCGTCGGCGTGGAAGAGATGGAGGGAGCCGGTGACGTCCAGCCAGCTTTCGTCCACCGAGAAAGGCTCCACCAGGTCGGTGTAGCGGTCATAGATGGCGTTGACCAGCTTGGAGTAGTGGTGGTATTTCTCATGGTGGGCGGGGAGGAGAATAAGCTCAGGACACTTCTTCCTGGCCTGCCAGACGGTCTCGGCGGTCTGTATCTTGAACTTTTTGGCCGGTTCGTTTTTCGCCAGGATGATGCCGTGGCGGCTATTGGGATCGCCGCACACCGCCACCGGCAGCTCCCGCAGCTCCGGGTGGTCCAGCAGCTCCACCGAGGCAAAAAAGCTATTCAGATCGCAGTGCAGAATGACCCGGTCTTCTCTGTGGGCCGACATGCCCGCCGCCTCCTTTGCGTAAGGATAGATGATTTTACAACAGTATAGCACGTTAGTTCTATAAAAACAACCCCCACGGCGTACCGTGGGGGTCGAAATTTATGGAAGGAATTTAGATGACTCCGGCCAGCACCAGGCCCAGGAACACGGCGGTGATGGTCAGGAAGAGGGCCACCACGCTGATGGTGATGGTGCGGCCCTTGGAGACGTGCTCGGAGCCGGTGGATTCGGGCACCAGCCGGGCCTTCCGCAGGGCCACCACCACGGGCTTATAGAGCAGCATGGTGAGGGCGCCGTTCATCAAGCCCTTGGTCAGGTTGAAGGGGAGGAACACGGGCAGAAGCATCTTGGCCACGGCGGGACGGGGCACGCCCTGGTAGATGGGGGTGACCAGGTAGTTCCACAGCATCATGGTGGCGGTCATGAACACCCCACCGATGACCAGCCCCAGCACCGCCGACTGGAAGGTGCGGTTTTTCTTGTAGAAGTAAGCGGCGGGGCAGAGGAAGGAGCAGGTGGAGATGATGTTCATCAACAGTCCCCAGGGGCCGGTGGTGGAGACGGTGATCATCTCGATAAAGGAGACCACTGTGGACGTCAGCAGCACATTGAGAGGGCCAAAGAGAAACCCACCGATGGCGATGATGACGTCCTTCAGGTCGAACTTGAGGAACCCGGCCACCGCCATAGGGGCGAAGATGGTCTTGGAGGCATACATGACGGCGTAGGCCACAGCGCAGAGCATGGCGGTGCAGACCAGGGTGCGGGTGTCCATGAGGGACTTGGAGCGGGGCTGGGCAGAATGGATCTCGGACATAAAAACAACTCCTTTTTTGTTGGTAACACCCGAAAGACGATGCCTTCCGGGCGCAAACAAAAAGGAGCGTGCTGTTCGCGCATCTTCTTCCATCCAGACTTCGCATCAAATGATACGTCACTGTCGGTCCCGGAGTTCCACCGGGTCAGTGGCTACTGAGAGCCAGTCGCGGACTGTACCGCCGATCGGGAATTTCACCCTGCCCTGAAGACATGTATTCAGTTGTTCCGTCTCTATTATAGCGCATACCGCAAAAAATGCAAGAGAAAAATGCGGGGAAAAAATCGAACAAATGTTTTGATTTCTCTTGACGCATTGACGCAGGTAGGCTAAAATGGGGGGAGAAGGGGGGACGGAGCTATGGAAGAGGCGTCGCTGGCACGGGAAAGGACCTGCTGCTTTACCGGGCACCGTCCCGGCAAACTGCCCTGGCGGAGCGATGAGAGCGACAGGCGGTGCCTGGCGCTGAAGGAGGCCATTCGCCGGGAGATGGAGAGGGCCTACGACAGGGGCTTCCGCCATTTTATCTGCGGCATGGCTCAGGGCTGCGACCTCTACTTTTGCGAGGCGGCCCTCGCCCTCCGGGGAGAGAGGCCGGGGATCACCGTGGAGGCGGCCATCCCCTGTGAGGAGCAGACGGAGAAATGGCCCCAGCGGGACCGGGAGCGGCACCGGCGGCTGGTGGATAGCTGCGATTTTGAGACTATGGTCCAGCGCCACTATGATAGAGGCTGTATGCTCCGCCGGAACCGGTATATGGTGGACCGCTCGGCCTTGCTCATCGCTGCCTTTGACGGCACGGCGGGAGGGACCATGTACACTGTGGCCTACGCCATGAAACGCGGGGTGGAGGTCATTGCTGTTGACATCGAAGAATAAATGCGAATAAAGAAAAACGCTCCCGGAGCCGTAGGGCTTTGGGAGCGTTTTCGTATGTAGGGGAGCAAGCGAGGACAGCTTAGTGCGACAGGGTCAAAATTCGTAGAAGAAATGATCCGCTCGCTGCTGCTGTTGGCTGTTGAGGATGGCATCGCTGTTGAGGCGTTTGCTTTTGAGCGTCCTGTCGCTGCCCAGGAGGGCACAGTACAGCACGTCCAATACATAGAGGAACATAAGGTCGTTGGAGTTGGCCAGAGAATTTTGGGTGGCGATCTTATCGCTGATGATGAATTTGTGATCCACCAAATTTCCCAGCTTGGGGGAATCATAGCTGGTAATGGTGATAAGGGTGGCGCCCCGCTCCTTGCAGGCGGACACGGCTTGATAGAGGTCGGGGACAAGGATGGAGGGGGCTACGGCGATGACCAGCTCCCCCGGACCTACGCTGGAGGCGAGGATGCGCGCTCGTCCCAGACTGTCAGTGGCCTGGGCAAACAGCCCCAGCATACTTAGCTTCAGCTCAAATTCCTGGGCGACCAGCGAGGTCTGGGGCAGGGAGAAAATGAAGATGTGGTCGGCGTGACGGATGGTGTTGGCCGCTTGGACGACGCTGCTTTCATCCAGCAGGGCGGTAGTGTTCATAAGCATATTGCGATAGTCGGCGCATACCGTGGCCACAAAGCCGCCCTGGGCCCCACTGGGTGGATCCTGCATGGAGTTATAGAAATTTTCCTGAGCGAGAGCGACCTTAAAGCTGTTGAACCCCTTATAGCCGATCTTTTTACAAAAACGGTTGATGCTTGCCTCGGAGGTATCCGTATTCTGAGCAACGGTGGTGATGGTGCTGGAAACCACTGCGTCGGTATTGTTGATGACATATTGAGCGATCTCGTTTTCGCTGACAGTCAAGGTCTGCTGCATGGCCATGATCTTGGCGATGACGGGAGAATACAAGGGCCCCCCTCCCCCTTTCAGTGAGATATGACGACCCCCAGTCCGTACAGCGGGGCTGGGGGCCGGGAAAGTCTTCGTGCTAAAAAGTGGGTATATCTATAAATATTATACCACAGGCGCAAAGCGCCGTTGTGGTATATCAGTCCAATAAGGGTATAATAGCTGCTCTGCGGCTATTATACCATGCCCTGGAAAAAAAGCAAGGTGGGCTTGGAGAAAAAGGGAGAAAATCAAAAACTTTCAAATTTAATAAAAATTTCTTTCAAAACCATTGACAGTTTTTGAAAGAAATGCTATTCTTTACAACAGAAGATGTAATTCAACCGCAAAAATTGTGTAAAGTGCAAATGGGCGGCCGGTATTTTTAGAGCTCTGCTGCTCACACAAGGAAAAGAGTGGAGGACGGCAGAATGGAACAGTTCGACGTGATCGTGGTCGGCGGAGGCGTATCCGGGTGCTGCGCGGCCTTGGCTGCGGCCCGGCAGGGAGCTTCGGTACTGGTGGTGGAGCGGGACGGCTATCTGGGCGGGACCCTCACCGGTTGCGGAGTCGGCCCTATGATGACGTTCCATGCCGGAGACAAGCAGGTCATCCGAGGGATCATGGAGGAGCTGGTTCAAGAGCTGGTTCTCCGGGGGCAGTCCCCGGGCCATGTGCCCGACACGAAGCAGTATTGCAGCACCATTACTCCTTTCGACGCCGAGGGACTGAAGCTGGTTCTGGACGAAAAGCTCCGTCAGGCGGGGTGCAAGGTTTTGTTTCATACGTTCCTGGGCGCTGTGGAAATGGCGGGGGACGAGGTAAAGGCCCTGACCATCTGCAATAAGGACGGACTGACAAAGCTTTCCGCCAAGGTATACATAGACGCCACCGGGGACGGTGATCTGGCCGCATGGGCAGGCGCCCCCATGACGAAGGGGCGCCCGGAGGATGGAGCCGCCCAGCCCATGACCATGAAAATGAAGTATTGCAATGTGGACACTGTCCGGCTTAAGCAATACGTTCTGGATCACCTCGAGTTGTTCCCGGCCATGGCTCCCCATCTGGACGTTTTTCGGCAGGATGTTCCCTTCGACCTGGAGGGCTTCGACAAAGAATTCAAGACGGAGAAGGCTGCGGGACGGCTGTCCATCCGCCGGGAAAACGTACTGATGTTTGGCACCGGTAGGCCGGGGGAGTACATCATCAACACCACTCGTATCATCGACCACGACGCCACCGACGCCTGGAGCCTCAGCGACGCGGAATTTGAAGGCCGCCGCCAGTGCGCGGAGCTGGACGCTTTCCTCCGCAACTATGTGCCCGGCTTTGAGGAGGCGCTGCTGGAGTTTACCGGGCCCACGGTGGGCGTACGCGGCTCTCGCCAGCTGGTGGGGCAGTACACCCTTACTGCCCAGGACATTTTGGAGCGGAAGACATTTTCTGACACCATCGTCCACTCCGCCTATCCCATCGACATCCACAACCCCAATGGGGAGGGGACAGCCAGCACCTTTATGAGCGAGTGGGGCACCTACTACTCCATTCCCTTCGGCGTGCTTTACTCTCCCTCCATTCGGAATCTTCTGGTGGCGGGGCGGTGCGTGTCCGCTACCTTCGAGGCCCAGGCGGCCATTCGCACCACGCCCACAGCTGGAAGCCTGGGGCAGGCCGCTGGCGCGGCGGCGGCTCTGGTGGTCCAGGCCGGGACGGCGGTGGCCGATGTGGATATCCTCCGGCTGAGACAAGTCCTGAAAGAGCAGGACGCCTACCTGGACGAGGATTAAAGACCGGACCTTACATGGCAATACGCCGTGTGGGAATAAAAAGAAGAAAAAGAGGAGGTTCTCACAATGCAAACCGTTCAAGCAATCGGCATTTTCCTGATCTTCGCAATTTGCGTTGTCCTGATGATGACGCGCAAGCTCCCCACCATCCTGGCCCTTCCCATCATGGCCGTCGGAATTTCTCTGGTGGCCGGCATCCCCTTTATGGGTGGAGAGTTCTCCATTGCCGCTGACGTGCTGGAAGCCGGCGCCATGCGGATGAGCACCGCCATTGCGGGACTCTTCTTCGGCGGCATTTTCGGCAAGCTGCTCACCAAGGTGGGCATCACTCGCACCATCATCCGCAAGGCTGCTGAGCTGGCTGGCGACAAGCCCCTGCCCATCGCCCTGGCGTTCCTGGTGGTCTGTTCCATCATCTTTGCCGCCTCCAATGGCCTGGGTATGGTCATTCTGGTGGGCACTATCATCATCCCCATCATGATCTCCGCCGGTGTGGATCCCCTGACCGCAGGCACCGTACTGCTGTTCTCCAACGGTATCGGCGTCACCTTCTCCGTGGGCACTCTGGGCGTTTACATCGACACTCTGGGCCTCCCCCTGGAGACCGTCACCTCCTACTCCTGGCTGTGCGGTGTGCCCCTGATGGTGGTCGCTGTGGCCTGGATCGTGTTCTCTGTCAGCCGTGGCAAGAAGACCCGCAAGGCGTGGGCCATGCCTGTCACTGATGACGGCAGCGAGAAGAACGTCCGCGCCATCGCCCTCATCAGCCCCATCGTTCCCGTGGTGCTGGTCTTTGCCCTGAAGATGCCCCTGGTTCCCGCCATCATCATCGGCATCCTGGTGGCCCTCGTTCTCTCCACCCCCAAGAATCCTGTCCAGGTGGTTGCCGGCTCCTGCGTGGAGGGCATTCAGGACACCGCCGGCGCGGCCGGCCTGATGATCGGCATCGGCATGACCCTGAAGGCTGTTATGGCTCCCCAGGTGGCCGAGGTGCTCCAGCCTGTGATCTCCGCCATCATTCCCCAGAGCAAGATCATGTTCATCCTGGTCTTCGGTCTGCTGAGCGTGCTGGCTATCTACCGTGGCCCGCTGAACGTCTGGGGTCTGGGTAGTGGCATCGTGGCCCTGCTGGCCGCCTCCGGCATGAACCCTGTGGCCGCCATGGTGGCCCTGCGCCTGGACTCCAACGTGCAGGCCGTCTGCGACCCCACCAACTCCCACAATGTCTGGGTCAGCGACTTCACTAAGGTGGATGTGAACGAGTACCTGAAGAAGACCATCCTCTGGATCATGGCCTCCACCTTCGTGGGCCTGGTCGTGGCCAGCTTTATGGTCGCCCTGTAAAACGCTACCTCCTATTTCTCTCTCATCATCCCGAGGCACACCGCCCGGCCCCTTTCCGGGTCGGGCGGTGTGCTATATAAAACTTTAGTGCTTGGAGGAAACGACTATGAGTAAAAAAGTACGCATCGGCATCGATGTGGGCGGCACCTTTACTGATGCCGTCGTCATCGACGCCGAGAGCTACGAAGTCATCGCGAAAAAAAAGATACCCACCACCCATAATGAGGGAGTGGCTTACGGCGTGGTGCGCATCATCACCGCGCTGATGGAGGAGCAGAATATCGCCCCTGAGGATGTGAGCTTCATTGCCCACGGCACCACCCAGGCCACTAACGCCCTGCTGGAGGGCGATGTGGCCGCGGTGGGCATCCTGGGTATGGCCACTGGTGTGGACGCCCGGGGCGCCAAGGGTGAGACGAACGTGGAGAGCATCGAGCTGGCTCCCGGTAAATTCCTGAAGAGCAGCCACACCTTTGAAGACAGCAAGACCCTCACCGATGAGAGCATCGCCGCCGCCATTCGGAGCCTTCAGGAGCAGGGAGCGGAGGTGATCGTGGCCAGCGAGGCCTTCAGCGTGGACGACCCCACCAATGAGCGCCGGGTCATGGATGCCGCCGGGGCCATGGGGCTCTACTGTACCGGCGGGCACGAGATCAGCCAGCTCTATGGGTTGAAAATGCGCACCCGCACCGCCGTGGTCAATGCCTCCCTCATCCCCAAGATGATGGAGACCGCCAACATGACTGAGCAGGCCGTTCGGGACACCAGGATCGGCTCCGATTTGATGATCATGCGTTGTGACGGCGGTGTGATGAGCATTGAGGAGGTGCGCAAGCGCCCCATCCTCACCATGCTTTCCGGCCTGGCTGCCGGCGTGGCGGGAGCGCTGATGTACGAAAAGGTGTCCGATGGCATTTTCTTTGAGGCTGGCGGCACCAGCGTGGACATCAGCGTGATCAAAAACGGCAAGGTCATGATCAAATACGCCCAAGTGGGCGGGCACAAGACCTATCTCCAGAGCCTGGATGTGCGGACGTTGGGCGTGGCCGGCGGTAGCATGATCCGGGTGCAGAACAATAAGATCGTGGACGTGGGCCCCCGCAGCGCCCATATCGCCAACAAGGAGTATGAGTGCTTTGCCCCCGAAAGGGCCATCACCTCCGCGAAGGTGCAGCTGGTAAGCCCCAGGGCCGACGACCCCTGCGAGTACGTCACAGTGCAGGCCCAGGATGGGAAGGAGTATTCTCTGACCCTGGCTGGCGCGGCCAACCTGCTGGGCTATGTCCCCGAGGGGGATTACGCCCACGGCGTAGCCGCCCCCAACGAGGCCGCGTGGCAGGCGCTGGGCGATTACGTCGGAGTCTCCGTCCAGGAGGCTGCCCGGCAGGTCATGGATATTGCCATGGGCAAGCTGGCCGTGGTGGTGGATGACCTGATCGACGAGTACGAGCTTGACCGGAATTTCATCACCCTGGTGGGGGGCGGTGGCAGTGGAGCCGTCATCGTCAACGCTCTGGCTGAAAAGATGGGCCTCAAGGCTCGTATGGCGAAGAACGCACCGTACATCTCTACCATCGGCGTAGCTCTGGCAATGGTGCGGGAGCAGCTGGAGCGCACCGTGGCCAACCCCACCGACAAGGACATCAAGGCCATCCGGGCCGACGTCATCGAGCGCATCGTCCGCTCGGGCGCCAAGGAAGACACGGTGGATGTGACCATTGAGATCGATGCCCAGAAGAACATCCTCCGGGCCATCGCCACTGGAGCCACTGAGCTGCGGCAAAAGAGCCTGGGTGCCCAGGAGCTCACCAAGGAGGAACTGGGGAGTATCGCGGCCGAGTCCTTGGGAGCCAAGACGGAGAGCACTCGCTATATCTGTGGTACCGGCCGCTGGAGCCTCTTTGAGGGCGAGATACAGAAAAAGGCCCTGGGAGGGCTGCTCAAGCTCCGCCGCAGCGGTGTGGCGGTGGTAGACCGGGAGGGCGTGGTGCGCCTGCGTAAGGAAAAGGCCAGCCACCTTCTCTTCACCAAGGGCCGCCAGGGCAACGAATTCCACAGCTTCCTGGACGACCATACCATGTATTCCGACGCCAATGCCACTATCCCCAAGGTCTTTGTCTTCTATAAGGAAAAGATGCTGGATCTGAGCGGGATGCAGACGGCGGAGCAGCTTTATTCCATTTTGGAAGTGGAGACCGAGACCCTGAAGGATGACGAGCCCATCCTGGCAGTGGCCTATCAATAAAAAGGGGGGAAGTGGATGGACGACCGGGTGCTGGCTCTGTGTGAGCTGTCCAATGACATGCTGTTCCATAAGATCCCACAGGCACAGCTGCCCCAGTATGTAGACGAATCCCTGGCTGCGGGAAAGGAGGCTGCCCAGGCTCTGGCGGGGCGGGATATTTTAGACCTCTACCGAGAAAGCGGCATCGCCATCCAGGAGAAGCCCTCCGGCAAGGGGCAGTTTGGCGTCATCCTGCGGGGCCAGGCTACCCTTTCCAAGGAAGGATGCCAGGTGGAGGTCTATCAGGAGTCCATCCAGGCCCTGGCCGATCACAGCGGTGGGGCAGGGGAGCCGCCGCTGAGCTTTGAGGAGGCTTTCCGCGTCCATCTGGCCCATGAGTATTTTCATTTCCTGGAATACCAGCGAGGCAAGACGGTGGCCGAGGAGTTGCCAGACGTGGTCACGCTGACTTTCCTGGGCTTTCAGAGAAAGGCCAAGATCAACCGCTGCAGCGAGGTAGCGGCCCACGCCTTTGCTCAAACATTGCTAGGACTGCCCCATTTACCGAACCTATACGATTACCGTTACCTGTTGGATACTGGTGCCATGACCCAGGAGGCCTTTGAGGGGCTGATAGGGAAGATGGAAGCGGCGCTCGACGGAGCGGAAGAAAAAAAGGAGGAGCGATGATGAAAAAAATTTGCGCGATGGTGCTCACATTGGCCATGACCCTGTCGCTGACGGCACCCGCTGCCCTGGCAGCGGATGCTGCCGTCTGGAGCATCGACGGCAGCATGAATGAGGACTATACAACAGTCTTCAAGATGGGCAAGGGCGCCCAAAGCGATGGCGCCGTTACCCAGGAAGATGGCTATATCAACATGAAAACATCGCGGGCCATGGATCAGAACTACCTCTATGTAATGCCGATGACCATGCCCACGCTCTCCGGCCAGGGAGTGGTGGTAGTAGAGGCGACCATTCGGCTCCCCGGAGCCTCCGAGGGAGGCCGGGCCAATGAATTTGCGGTTCGGCATCTCGGCGCAAAGCGTGAATTTCCCCTTTTCCTCAAGTATGGAACGGAGGAGGAAGGGGGCTGCGTGACCTATTTCAGCAGCTTTGATGATGCGGAAAAGCGATATTCCCTGGACACCACCAAGTGGCACAACTACGGTCTGGTCATCGACCCCAGTAAGGTGGATGAAAGCAGCAAGCCGTATTACGCCATCTATGTGGATGGGAATAAGGTGTTAGAGACATACTCCGGCTGGGGAAGCACCGCCGGAGATCTGGTTCGGATCGGCAACACCAGCAAGTATACCTGCAATATGGATGTGGAATCCATGCGGGTGGGCACCGGAGAGGAGCTGGTCTCCCTCCTGGGCCAGCACACCCTGCCCGCCGACACCGAGACCCCCGGCCCGGATGACCCTCAGGTGAGTTGGGACCTGCTGGACAAGGCCTTGGCAAACTACACCGAAAACTTCAAGCTCTCCCAGAAGGGGACTGGTACGGTGGCCCAGAAGGGCGGTTATATCCGGGTGGAGAAGACCAACACCGCAGACCGGGAGGAGTATACCTGGGTGGTGCCGAAGACCACACTCACCTTGCCCAAGAACGGCCCCTTTACCGTGGAGGCCACCATCCGTCTGCCCCAGAGCGTTGAGGGGACCCGGAGCAATGAGTTCTCTGTCCGTGTCCACGATGGGAGCAGATACCTCTATCCACTGTTTATTAAGCGGGGCAGTACAGACGGCGCCGTGACCAATCAGAACGATTGGAGCGGTGCCGCTGCCAAGGACACCACCAGCTGGCACAACTACGGTATGGTTATCGACCCGGTGAGTAAGACCTATGATCTCTATCTGGACGGTGAATTGGTGCAGGAGGATGCCGTGGCAGAGGGCATGACCGGCACAGCCAGCGGCGACCTGCTCCGGCTGGGCGCGGACAACCAGAGTCGGGCGGTCATGGATGTGGAGTCGGTGCGTATCGGCACCGGGGACTGCTCCTCGCTGCTGGGCGAGCATGCCCTGCCCGCCGATGACGAGCCCGAGCTGCTGGAAATGACCCTCTCTGATGACAACCAGACTACGGCGGAGAGCAAGACCATCACCGTCACGGTCAAAAGCAAGAACATCTCTGACGGCACAGCAGTCACCGCCAAGCTCCTGGACAAGGACGGCGGCGAGGTGAGCGGCGTCACGGCCAGCGCTACCTTTATCGGCAATGCCGCCACCCTCAGCCTCACCATCCCTGAGGGGCTGGACATGGGCATCTATTCGGTGGCCGTGGAGTCCGGGGATCAGACGCTGAAAGAAGAGTACACGGTGAAGAGCGACCTTAAGGCGCCCACCTTCCCCACATTCTCGGCTATTGGTTATACCATCGAACTGCCCGACTATAAGTACAATCCCACCCAGGAGTTCAACTTCCCGGTGATCGTGGACACCAAGGATCACCCGGTGACCAATGCCCTCACTGAGGCCGAGGGTCAGGATTTCCGCTACTATCTCTTCTACGCGCCCCACGACGCCCCGGCGGGCAACTGTATGGCCGCCTCCAACTCCCTGGACGGCCCCTGGGTGGAGTATGAGAGCAATCCTCTGGTAGGCAAGGAGTGGGAGGGGGCCTATAAGGTCTCCCATGTTTCCTCTCCCTACGTCATGTGGCTGGAGGAGAAGAACTGCTACATCATGTACTTCCACGGCGAGAACCCGGTCACCCGGTACGCCTTATCTGACGACCTCATCAACTGGACCTATGGCGATATCTGCGTGGAGGCAAAGCAGTTCTCTCCCGATGGCACCGGCTTCAATGAAGCCAGCTACGCCAAGGTCTACCAGCATGAGGTGGATGGCCTGGGCAACAAGTACATCATGGTGCTGATGGTCACCGGCCCCCGCAACAACACCCATCGGAACATCTATTGGGCCCATTCCAAGGACGGTATTACCTGGACTCCGGTGAAGGAGAGCCTGCTGAATCCAGACATCAACAGCATCTATAAGAGCAATTTCTCCGGCCCCTGCTTTACCTCCCAGACCATCGACGGCGTGGAGCGCTACTTTGTCCTCTGTCATGCCTCCTCCGGCGAGATGTACGCCTTTGAGGTGGGCAAGAATCTGGATCAGTGCATCGAGTGGGGGGAGATCTATAACTCCCAGGGCGTCCGCAATGTAGACGACAAGGGTGACGGCAACCCCCTGACCTATCCCGACTATGGCCGCTCCGGCGCCCCCTTCTTCATCCAGGATGACACTGGCCGCTGGCATATGTATTACGAGGCGGGCAAGCGCCTGCACACCAACATTGTCCACGCCGTGGAGGTGAAGGCGGGAGAGGACAATAAGTTGGCCCGGGCTACCCTCCACCTCAGCGACGAGTCCTCTTCTCTGGGTGTGGGCGGCACTGTCCGGCCGGAGCTCCAGGTCTTCACTAAGGGCTACGTCTACGGCGAGGCGGGAGCTGAGCCGGTGGACAACAGTACCCTGACTCTGCGCTACCACGTCAGCGACGATACGGTCATATCCTATGCCGATGGGGTCATCACCGCCCTGGCCGAGGGAAAAGCCACTGCCTGGGTGGAGGTGTCCCGAGGCAGTGAGAAGACCGTGAGCCAGAAGGTGGAGATCACAGTCTCCGCCCCGGCCAAGGAGATCATCCTCACCAATACCGAAACTCCCGAAAAGACCGCCCTGAACCTGGAGCTGCCGGCTCCCTTCAAAGCCCAGGGAGTGCTGAAAGATCCCATTGACAATTATTACCTCTACTTCAGCTATAACGATGAAGCCGGCGGAAGCCAGAGCATCGCCCTGGCCACTGCTCCCGCGCCCGAGGGCCCCTGGACGGCCTATCAGGACGGTAAGCCGGTCATGACCAGAGACAGTTTGGGCCTAGCCTCCGGCGGCGTCAACGCCCCTTGGCCCATCTGGGTGGGGGACAAGCTACTGATGTATTACAGCAACGGCAGCGGCAGCATCGGTGTGGCCCAGTCCACCGACGGCGTAAACTTCACCAATGTGAAGACCGTTCTCTCCCAGAGCGATCTGAGCTTTACCGGCAATACCTATCAACAGAGCGTCTATGAGTACACCGTGGCGAGCAAGAACAACAAGTATCTGATGCTCTACACCGGCAACGGCTATAAAAAGGGCTCGGTGACCAACGGCAAGCGCCTGTTCTACGCCCTGTCCAACGACGGCCTGAATTGGACTGCCGTGGAGACGCCACTGATGGAACCCAGCGCCCCTGATAGCGGGGACAAGGGCAATGTGGCCTCCCCTCGGCTGATGGTTCGGGATGGGGAGCCCTATGTGGTTTACCACAATTCCAACGGAAACATCGGCTATGCCAAGCTCAGCGCCGACTTTGCAACCGTCACGCCCCAGGGCATCTTCTATAAGTCCCTCGCCGGCGAGCCTGACCGGGGCCGTGCGGCGGACGCCGCTCTGCTGGAGGCGGAGGGTCACCTCTATTTCTACTACACCGCTCGTTCCAATAAAGCCGGCAAGGCTGCCGATGCCTCGGTGCTGGTGTGCCGGGATATGGGAACTGTCGGCGGAGTCTTCTTTGAGGACGACTTTGCCGATGGCGACTCCTCTCGCTGGACAGTGGACTCCGGCACTTGGACGGAGGCCGATGGGGTCTACACCCAGAATGACACCTCCGGAGGCTTCATGGTCTTCGCCGGGGACACGTCCTGGAAGGACTATGAATTTGAAGTCGAGGTCACGCCTCTTGCCATCCAGGACTCCAAGCTCAGTGTGATGATCTCCGGCCGGGCCGATGGGCCTAAGAACCGGTACATCGGCTCCTATAATACCGGAAAACTCACCATCAACCGCCGCGTCAACGGCGGCGACACCGTGCTGGCGGAGAAGGGCTACAATATGGAGCTGGGCACTACCTACACCATGAAGCTGGTGTTCCGGGGCAGCCAGATCGAGCTTTGGGTGGATGGGGTCAAGGAGCTGGAGGCCACCGACAGCACCCACACCTCTGGTAAGATCGGCCTTGCTACCTACCAAACCAAGGCGGCCTTTGATAACGTGGTGGTCCGCACCCCAGGAAAGGCGGAGGAGGACTCCACCATTACTCTGAAGAGCCCTGCCAGCTATCAGGTCATCCAGCGCGATCCCGATACCAAGCAGGCCGTTGTCTCCCTCAACGGCACGACCCAGCAGGCGGCTGCCACGCTGGAGGCCAAGGTGGTGAAGGCCAGCGGCGGCGAGACCGTGGTGGACTGGACTACCCTGGCCAGGGATTTGGCCTCCGGCGGAAGCTGGTCGGGCAAGCTTACTGTGCCCCAGGGTGGCTGGTACCGCCTGGAGATCCGCACTCTGGATGCCGCCGGCAAGGTGGTGGATACCCTCAACAGCACCAATAAGTGGGGCGTGGGTATCAATATCCTGTGCATCGGCCAGTCCAACATGGTGGGCCAGGCCCCCGAGAAGCCTCGCACCGTGGCCAACGACCTAGTGGCCAACTATACTCGCTCCGGCAGTTGGACCCATCTGGTCGATCCCTATGATGGAGCCGGCGGCTCCATGACCCCTGCTCTGGGCAACGCCCTGGTGGAGGCCCTGGGCATTCCTGTGGGGTTTGTGCCTGCGGCCGATTCCGGCTCCGGCCTCCATGCTCCCAACCCCTATACCAAGCCGCCCCATGCCGCCACTCGCTACTGGATGTATTACACTACGGCGGAGGACACCTCTACCCTCTACGGCAAGGCCGTTACCCGGGCCAAGGCCGCGGGCGGCGTGGAGCTGGCGGTGTGGAATCAGGGGGAGACCGATGGCGCCATCTCAGTGCCCAAGGAGACCTATGAGAGCGACATGAAGACCCTCTTGAGCCGTCTGCGCAAGGATCTGGGTAACGAGGCGCTGCCCCTGTTCCTGTGCCAGATCGGTACCCATAATCCCAACATCTCCACCGATGACGCCTATAGCGCTGTCCGCAGTGCCCAGCGGGATCTGGACGATGGAAAGAACTTCTATCTGGCGGCGACCGAGATGGAGTTTGCCCGGAAGGACACCGCCCATTATCGCAAGGACGGCATGGACACCATCGGTCGTCGGGTGGCCAACTCGATCCTCTACTCCCTGGGCGAGAGCAAGTATTATCGCGGACCCAGCATTTCTCGTGCCTCCTGGGTCGATGACGAGCACACTGCCATTGACGTGACCATTTCCCACCGGGGCGGCAGCGACATTACCCCCGCCAGTGATATCGTGGGCTTCATCGTTCTGGATGGGGAGAAGAAGGCGGAGATCACCTCTGCTGTCCGCCGCAATGCTACCACCATCCGTTTGACCCTGGCCGTCGCGGTGGAGGGAGAGGCGAAGGTCCGCTATCTCTACGGCCTGAATCCCTTCGTGGAGGAGTATGACACCACGACCACGGTCAGCGATATGCCCCAGAATGTGGAGATCGTGAAGGACAACACGCCTCTGGCCCTGCCCCTGGAGAATACCACTGAGGACATCGTGGTGGGAGCGCCCAGGCCCGATACGCCTGTTCCCGGAGACAACGTTCCCAACGGCCCCTCCGGCAGTGTGGGGACACGGCATGAGACCTTGTCCGACGGCACGAAGGTGACTACTGAGACCAACCGCCGCACCGGCGAGGTGAAGGTGACCGCCCAGGCGCCCAACGGCACGAAGACGGTCACGGTCACCAAGGCCGATGGCAGCAGTACCGAGAGCCTCACCAGGCCCGACGGTGTCAAGGCGGAGAGCGCCATTACCGCCGAGGGCGAGGTGACCACCACGGTCACCATTCCCAGCTCGGTGGGCTGGACCAGTGTGGAGCTGCCTGCCGGCGTGGGCAACACGGCGATCCAGGTGGGGGAGGACGGCGAGAAGGTACTGGCCCTCTATACCGTGGAGAATGGCCGTTTGCACGTGGCGCTGAAGGATTCCGCTCACATTCGGACGGAGCAGCGCCAGGCTGGGTTTACCGACCTGGATGGCAGCGTGGCGGAGGCCGCAGAGGCTCTTGCCATCCGGGACGTGTTCCGGGGCACTGGGGAGGGCGTATTCTCTCCGGGGATGCTTCTGGACCGGGCCATGATGGCCACTATCCTTTATCGCATCGACGGCAAGCCTGTCGTAACCTCTCAGGCGGGCTATGTGGACATAGCCCCCGAGTCCTGGTATGCGGAGAGCGCGTCCTGGGCCAAGGAGGCCGGCATGATGGTGGGCGTCGGAGGCAACCGCTTCGACCCGGACAGCCATCTGCTGTGGATCCAGAGCGCCCTGGTGCTCTACCGCTATGCCCAGAGCATCGGCGCGGCGGAGTCCAGCGAGCTGAACGAGGGGACCGCAGCCCTGCTCTGGTGCGCCCAGCAGGGGATAGGAACGAAGCTGGAGCCTTGGGCGGAGCTCTCCAGAGGCGAGCTGGCCCAGGTGGTCTATGACTACATCCGCGTCCTGGTGGACCAGTGCGCTTGGCAAAAATAAAAACGAGACCTAATGGAGGGGCGGTGGAGCATTCCGCCGCCCCTTCACTGAAAAAGGAGGTATTTTTCCATGAAACGCTCTGAGATCAACGCAGCCCTCAAGGAGCTGGAGGCCATGTGCCAAAAGTACAGCTGTTTTCTGCCGCCGTTTTGCCATTTCACCCCGGAGGAGTGGCGGGAAAAGGGGCATGAGTATGACGAGGTCAGGGAATGTATGCTGGGCTGGGACATCACCGACTATGGAATGGGGGATTTTGATAAGTTCGGCTTTTCTCTCATCACCATTCGCAACGGCAACCGCAACATGCCGCAGAAGTATCCCAAGGTCTATGCGGAAAAGCTGCTGTATCTGAAGGAAGGGCAGTATGCCCCTAACCACTTCCACTGGTATAAGACCGAGGATATCATTAACCGGGGCGGCGGCAATGTCCTCATCCGGGTGTATAATTCCCTGCCTGATGAGAGCATCGACCGGGTCTCCGACGTGACCGTCCATACCGATGGCCGGACCTACACCGTCCCCGCGGGGACTCAGATCCGCCTGACGCCGGGGGAGAGTATCCACATCCAGCAGTTTCTCTACCACGATTTTGAGGTGGAGCCGGGAACAGGGCCGGTGCTGCTGGGAGAGGTCAGCCAGTGCAATGACGATGAGCACGACAACCGGTTCAATCCCCCGGTAGGCCGCTTTCCCACCATTGAGGAGGACGAGGCGCCCTACCGCCTGTTGTGCAACGAGTACCCCCCGGCGAAGGAGGCGTAAATATGGACATTGTGGCTTTGGGTGAGCTGCTCATTGATTTTACCACGGAAAAGACCAATAGCGACGGTTATCCCACCATGGATGCCCACCCCGGCGGCGCCCCGGCCAACTTCCTGGCTGCCGCTGCCAAATATGGGGCGAAGACCGCCCTTTTGGGAAAGGTGGGAGAGGATGCGTTCGGGGGCCTGCTGGTGGATACTCTGAAAAAGGCGGGGGTGGAGACCAAGGGCATCCGCTCCGACTCGCAGGTCTTTACCACCCTTGCCTTTGTCACCATCGACGAGACCGGCAACCGCTTCTTCTCCTTTGCTCGTAAGCCCGGGGCGGATACCCAGCTCCACTTCGAGGAGCTGGAGCTGGACTTGATCGACAGCTGTAGAGACTTCCATTTCGGCACCCTCAGCCTTACCGCCGAGCCCTCTAAGACAGCGACCCAAAAGGCAGTGGCTTACGCCAAGAGCAAGGGCAAGTGGATATCCTTTGACCCCAACCTCCGCCTTCCCCTATGGCCGAACCGCTCTGCCGCCAAGCTGGAAATGCTCTGGGGCCTGACCCAGGCGGATATCGTAAAGATCAGCGATGAAGAGACCGTCTTCCTCTGGGGCCAAATATCCCCAGAGGAGGTGGCTGCCAAGCTCCACAGGGAGGGCGTTTCTATCGTATTTGTTACCCTGGGCGCCAAGGGGGCCTACTATAGCGGAAACGGCGCATCAGGCTATGTGAAGTCGGCGGTGGAGGTCCATCCGGTGGATACCACGGGAGCGGGCGATATCTTCGGCGGCAGCGCCCTCAGCCAGCTATTGAAAACTGGAAAAGCTTTCTCCGCACTGACAGGGGAAGAGCTTGCCACCGCTGCGGCCTTTGCCTGCACAGCCGCCAGCCTATCCACCGAGGCCTTCGGCGGGATCTCTTCCGTGCCCGAGCCGGAGAAAGTTCAGGAAAAGGTGGAGCGTCATGCTGTATGAGCTGAAAGGCGAGGTGCTTTGTGTCAAGGTCAACTCCTTTGGCGCGGAGCTTTGGAGCCTGGAGAGGAACGATATGCCGGAGCGCCCCCTCCTGTGGGACGGAGACGCCGCCGTATGGCCGGGCCGGGCACCGCTGCTGTTCCCCTGGTGTGGAGCGATAGAAGGCGGCTGGTTCCAGGTGGGTGGAAGACGCTGCGCCGCCCCACGCAAGCATGGCTTTGCCCGGGATATGGAGCATTGTCTGGAGGAGCGGACAGAAAGCTCTCTGACCCTCTGCCTGGACTGGCCGGGAGATGAGGAGCGGTTTCCGTGGAGCTGCTCCCTGCGTACCCGGTTTTCCCTGGAGGGAGAGGAGCTGACGGTGGCCTGCGCTGCGGTCAACCGCTCCCCTGACCCGATGCCGGTCCAGATGGGCTTCCATCCCGCCTTTCGCTGCCCCTATACCCCCAGCAAGGCGCGAAAGGACTACATCATCCGCTTTGAAAAGCCGGAAGCGAACTGCCCGGAGGGGGTCTTTTCCCTGAGTGAGGACAGCTTTTCCCAGGACTGCGTCTACTTTCCCCATCTGCGCTCAGACTGGGTGCAGTTGGAGGAGAAGGGCACAGGGAACGCCCTGCGGGTGGATACGGCAGAGTGGCCCCATGCGGTGCTCTGGAGCATGCCCGGCGTCCCCGGCTTTGTCTGTATTGAGCCATGGTCAGGGCTGGAGGGGGGCGGTCACGACTTGTTCCGGCGCCCCGGCGCGCTCCGGCTGGAGCCAGGAGGGAGCCATGACTGGGCACTGAAAATTCAAGTGCTGTTATAGAAGAAACAAGCCCGGAGCCGTGAGGCTCCGGGCTTTTCACTCAACAAGGGAAGGGTCACTGGGCGTTGACCGTCAGGGTCTCGCCCTCCACGGCGATGGTGATCTTGCTCACTGGCTCCATGTAACTGTCGATGATCTTGGTGGCGATGGGGTCCTCCAGGTCCTTTTGAATTTGGCGGCGGAGGTTCCGGGCGCCGTAGGTCTGGGAATAGGACTTCTTCACCAGGTAGTCCATCAGGTCCTCGCCGTAGCTGAGGGTGATGGCCTTGTCCTTCAGGTTGGCGGCAAGCTCGTCCAGCATGATCTTGGCGATGGCCTTGAAGTTGCTCTCGGAGAGCTTGTTGAAATAGACGATCTCGTCTACCCGGTTGATAAACTCAGGACGGAGGAAGCCTTCCAGAGCCTTCATGGCCTTTGCCTTGCCCTGCTCGGTCTCGCTGCGGCCAAAGCCCACCGCCCCGGTGGAGCCGGTGGTGGAGCCGGCGTTGGAGGTCATGACGATGACGGTGTTTTCAAAGTTCACGTTCCGGCCCTGGGCGTCGGTGATGTGGCCGTCGTCCAGAATTTGCAGAAGGATATTGAGCACGTCGGGGTGGGCCTTCTCGATCTCGTCGAAGAGGATGACGCAGTAGGGCTTGCGGCGGACCTTCTCGGTGAGCTGTCCGGCCTCGTCATAGCCCACATAGCCCGGCGGGGAGCCGATGATGCGGGAGACCGAGAACTTCTCCATAAATTCGCTCATATCCAGGCGGATCAGGGATTCCGGGGAGTTGAACATATCCTGGGCCAGACGCTTTACAAGCTCAGTTTTGCCCACGCCGGTGGAGCCGACAAAGATAAAGGACACCGGCTTGCGCTTGGAGGCAATGCCTACCCGGCCCCGGCGGACGGCGGCGGCAACGGCGTCCACCGCCTCATCCTGACCGATGATGTGCGCCTTGAGCCGCTCGTCCAGCTTGGCCAGCCGCTCATACTCCTGCTCCTGAATTTGGGAGGCGGGAATTTTTGTCCACAGCTCAATGACCCGGGCCAGGTGGGCGGTGGTCAGGGGCGGAGCGGACATGGCCTCCAGCTTGCCCAGCTCCTCCTGGAGCTGAAGCTCCCGGCTCTTGATCTGGGCCAGCTGTTCGTAGTTCTGGTCGGTCTGCTCGCCGGAGAGGATCTTGGTGCGCTCGGCCCCCAGCCGCTCCAGCTCGGTATTGAGGCTGGCCTGCTCCCGCTCATTGTCCTTCAGCCCCTTTTCCTGTCCGGGGTCAATGGAGAGGGCGGCGTGCTCCCCGGCCAGGGAGGACAGCTTCCGGCGAATTTCCGCCTGGCGGGCCTCAATGGCCTTCAGGTCGTTCTGCTTTTTATAGTCCCGGTCATTGCTCTCGCTCATCAGGCTCTCCCGCTTGGCGGAAAGCTCCTCCAGCTCCTTCCTCACCTGGCTTTCACGGGCCAGGGTCTTGTTGTGGAGGTTCACGTCGGAGCAAGCCTCGTCGATGAGGTCGATGGCCTTGTCGGGGAGGTAGCGGTCTGTGATGTACCGCTCAGACATGGTCACTGCCGAGCGGCAGATGGCGGGGGAGATGGAGACGTAGTGGTACTTCTCATAATAGGGGGCGATGCCCTCCAGGATCTTCACGCTGTCCTCGATGGACGGCTCCTCCACCATCACCGGCTGGAACCGGCGCTCCAGGGCAGAGTCCTTCTCGATGTACTTGCGGTATTCGGTGAGGGTGGTGGCGCCGATGACCTGAATTTCTCCCCGGCTCAGGGCGGGCTTGAGGATGTTGGCGGCGTTCATGCTGCCCTCGGCGTCGCCCGCGCCCACAATGTTGTGGACCTCGTCGATGACCAGGATGATATTGCCCAGCTTCCGCACCTCGTCGATGAGGCCCTTCATCCGGGATTCAAACTGGCCCCGGAACTGGGTGCCCGCCACCAGGGCGGTGAGGTCGAGAAGGTAGACCTCCTTGTCCTGGAGCTTATAGGGCACGTCGCCGGTATGGATACGCAGGGCCAGACCCTCGGCAATGGCGGTCTTGCCCACGCCCGGCTCGCCGATGAGGCAGGGGTTGTTTTTCTGGCGGCGGTTCAAGATTTGGATGGTACGGGCGATCTCCTCGTCCCGGCCCACGATCTTGTCCAGCTTGCCGTCAGCGGCCTTCTGGGTCAGAGAGATGCAGTAATTCTCCAGGAATTTCCGCTTGCCGTCCTTACCCTTGCCGCTTTTCTCCTCCTTGCCGCCCTTGGAGGGGGCGTCGGATTTCTCCTTGTCCTTGTCGGCGGGAGAGCCGGAGGCGGCAGCGCCGCCAAAAAGCTTGTTGAGGAAGGGGAAAGTGGCGGTCTTGCCCTCGTCCTCCTCGTGGTCGTCGCCGTCCTCTTCCTCATCCTGGACCTCGGCAACGGCCTCCTCGGCGCCGCCAAAGGCGGAGAGCATTTCGGCGGTGAGGTTTTCCACATCGTCGTCGGTGAGGCCCATCTTCTGGATCATATCGTCCACAGGCTTGATGCCCAGCTCCCGGGCGCAGTTCAGGCAGAGGCCCTCGGTCTTGGCCTCGCCGTTTTCGATGCGCTGAACGAAGACAACGGCCACATTTTTTTGACATTTGGCGCACATTGTAGGCTGCATATTCTCAACTCCTTTGGAACGGGGGCGTTTCCCCCTGGGGCGGTGGTCGCGTCACACAGGCCGACTTTTCGGCTGAGTGTAACTACTGTAAACTCAAATTATGAACTGGATATGAAGAAAAGTCAAGATTCCTCTGGAAGCTCTGCCGTGAACTGGCGGAGAAACCATGGCGGGGCCAGGGGAGGCTTATTTCCCCAACAGGCCGATGGGATCATACTGGGTCATCAGGCGGAGCAGATGGGTCTCCTGGGTCATCTGGGGGGAGATGGCCCCCAAGGGTCCGCACAGGAGCCAGACCGCCACATAGACCACCACCACGCCCTTGATAAGGCCGATGGCGCCGCCCAGACCGTGGTTCAGGGAATTGATGACCGGCACCTTGGATACCAGGTCCAACGCGTGGGAGACAAAGAACCAGGCAATGAGCAGCAGCAGAAAGACAATGGGGAAGAGGATACTCCGGGAAAGCTGCCCCGCCAGAGCCGCGGCGGTTTTGGCGGCCTGCTGGGTGTAGGAGCTGAAGTCGGCGTCCCGTAAGATATCCTCAAGGGAGTCGGCGGCCCACTCATACACCCCGCCCTTTTCCCGGAGGGCGGCCATCACGTCCTCGGCCTGGAAGTAGTCGATGAGGTCCACCTCCTGGGCCTTCTCGTCCAAGGTCTCCTGGATGGACTGCTCCAGCTTGGGCTGTATGTACTCGGCCACCTTGGGGGCGGCGGCGTTGGTGATGATGGTGGCGCCGACAAAGGCCACCAGGACGGCCACCAGGGAGCACAGGGTGAGGATAAAGCCCCTGCGTTCTCCGCGCCAGGCAAAGAAGACCAGGGCGGCCACGATGAGGATGTCAATGAGGATAGGAGTTACCATGAATGATTACCTTCTTTCCGGGAGGGTGGGATCAGTCGGGGAGGTAGAGCCGGGCGGTCTCGTCGCCCAGGAGGGTGACGGTGCCGTCGGGGCGCTGGAGGAGCTTTCGCTCGCCCAGAAGGTCGGCGGAGCTGTGGTAGGGCTTAAGGTCGCCGGTATAAATGCTCAGACCGTCGGCGGTGAGGATGGAGAGATACCGCCCTGCGGAGGAGAGGGATAAAATTTGCTGGTCCAGGGGCAGGGAGGCCACGGCCTGACCGTCCAGACCCACGGTGATGAGCTCGGCCTCGGTGCCCGCCCGGTATTTGCCCAGCAGGAGGGTGGAAAAGCTGTCCCCGTCCAGGGAGAAGCCCTTGAGGTAGCGGTAGGAGTAGGGGTAGCTCCCGGCCAGGGTGCCGTCGGCGGTGACGTAGCACAGAGCGGTCTCGCCCAGCACCCGGAGGGGACCGGAGGGCCAGGCCACCTTCAGAACGGCGTTGTTGCCCAGGGAGCACACCGCGTCGGGGGTGGGGTCGCCGGCGGCGTGGGCCTGGGAGTAGAGGGCGACCTGGCTGTCGTAGACGCCAACCGTCTGCCCCGCGGTGAGCACCGCCAGGGCGGTCCCGTCGGGGGAGAGGATGGCGTCGGTGACAAAGCGGGAGGAGAGGTTGACCCCCCAGCTGGGCTGGAAGGAGGCGTCGTATACCGTCACCGAGCCCTTGACGCCGCTCTGCTGGGTGACGGTGGTGAGCCGGCCCTGGGCGGAGAGGGAGGCAGAGAGGAGGGTCCGACCCTCATCAGTGGTGAGGGAAAAGACCAGCTCATGGTTCTGGTAGACGAAGAGGTCGCGGCCTCCCGCGTCGTAGACCAGTCCCACGTCTCCACCGGAGGAGAGGACGGGATTTGTAAGGGCGCAGACCTGGTCCACATAGGCCGCGCCCCCCTCGGAGTATAGGCGCACGCCGCCTGCGGAGCACACCAGCAGGTCGCCGCCCACCCGGAGAAAGGAGCTGTTCAGCCCGCCGTCATAGGAGAAGGATTCCACCTGGCCGTTCTCGCTGCGTGTGAGGTTGCGGTAGGCGAAGTAGCGGCGGATAAAGTCAAAATTCAGCTTTTGCCAGTTGGCGATTAAAAACACCGAGCCAAGCACCAGAACGGCGGTGAGGAGGAAGGTCAATACCCGGCGGGGGAGGGAGCGTTTCGTCTTGTCCATCCTATGTCATCTCCCCCTCAGTGAGACCTGGCTCGGTATACCAGAGCCTGCTCATGTAAAGTCCTCCCGGCGGAGCGGTGGGACCGGCGTCGGTGCGGCACTTGCCTTCTAAGATGTCCGGAATGGCCTCCGGCGGGAATTTCCCCTCGGCGGCGTAGACGATGGTGCCCACCATGGCCCGGACCATGTTGTAGAGAAAGCCGTTGGCGCAGACCCTGCAGTCGATGAGCACCCCGTCCCGGCTGATGTTGAAATAGTGGACGGTGCGGACGGTGGAGCGTACGTCGGTGCCCACGCTGCGGACAGCGGCAAAGTCATGGGTGCCCACAAAGCCGTCGGCGGCGGCCTGCAAGACGTCCACGTCCAGCTCCTTGTAAGGGTAGAACCACGCCCGGTCCACAAAAAAGGCGTTGCGGGAGCGGGAATTATAGATGCGGTAGGTGTATTCCTTCTTCACACAGGAGGAGATGGCGTTGAAGCCTTCGCTCACGTCCACCGCCCGGGTGACCACGATATCGGCGGGGAGGCGGGTATTCACAGCCAGGGGCAGCCGGTCACAGGGAATGGTGGAGGTAGTGCGGAAGTTGGCCACGTAGGTGAGGGCGTGGACCCCCGCGTCGGTGCGTCCGGCGCCGGTGCACTTCACCGGGTGGCCCACCACCTTTTCCAGGGCCTTCTCCAGGGTCTCCTGTACGGTGACGGCGTTATTCTGGATCTGCCAGCCATGGTAGGCGGTCCCCACATACATCAGTTGCAGCGCCACGTTTCTCATAAATCAACCTTATCCTATATAGAGTTTGCGCGGGCGGCTGATAGCCGCCCCTACAAAAGTCCTGAGTAGGGGCCGGTTCCAAACCGGCCCGCTGTCAGATCGGGTCGAACCCCTTGCGGGCGGGTCTTGGACCCGCCCCTACGAATTTAAAAAACCCCCAGGAAGTTGGCCCCCACGACGGCGGCGATGAGGCCGAAGCCAAGGGCCAAAGCCACATAGTCCCGGAGGGCGTAACGGAGCACCAGCATCCGGGTGCGGCCCTCGCCGCCGTGGTAGCAGCGGCACTCCATGGCCACCGCCAGCTCGTCGGCCCGGCGGAAGGCGGAGATGAACAGGGGCACCAGCAGGGGGATGAGGGACTTGGCCTTCTGGATCAGGTTTCCGCTGTCGAAGTCGGCGCCCCGGGCCTTCTGGGCCGACATGATCTTGTCGGTCTCCTCAATGAGGGTGGGGATGAAGCGCAGGGCGATGGACATCATCATGCTCAGCTCATGGACGGGGACATGGAGCTTCTTCAGCCCACCCAGCAGCTCCTCCAGAGCGTCGGTGAGACGGATGGGGGAGGTGGTGTAGGTCAGCAAAAAGGTGGAGGAGATGAGCATCATGATCCGCAGCACCATAAAAAAGGCGGTGCGGATACCCTCCCAGTAGATGTGGAAGACCCAGAAGGAGAGAAGCGGCTCTCCCTCGCCCACGGTGTAGAAGAGGTTCAGAAAAGCGGTAAAAATGACGATGAAGAGCACCGCCTTCAGGCCCTTGAAGACCGCCTTGAAGCCCACCTTAGAGATGAGAATGGCGGAAAAAAGGGCCAGGGCCAGCAGGGCGTAGCCCAGGGCGTTCTTTGCCAGGAAAAGGGCCACGATATAGAGCACCACCAGCAGCAGCTTGGTCCGGGGGTCCAGGCGGTGGAGGGGGGTATCGCCGGGGAAGAACTGGCCCAGGGTAATATCCTTGAGCGCCATTACACCGCCCCCCTTCCGTCAGAAGAAGCCGGGGTGGAGCCTTTCCGCGCCAAAGCGTTCAGAATGGCGGCCTTGGCCTGCTCTACGGTATAGACCGATGGGTCCACATCGGCACCCATGGCCCGGAGCCGGTGGAAAAGGTCGGTCATGGTGGGGACGCCCAGGCCCATGGCCTCCAGCTCCTCCCGGTGGGCGAATACCTCACGGGGCGTACCCTCCAGGGGGAGACGTCCGTCGTTGACCACCACCAGCCGGTCTGCCCGGCGGGCCATCTCCTCCATGGAGTGGGAGATGACGATGATGGTGGCGTCCTTGGAGCGGTGGTAGTCCAGGATATTGCCCATGATCTGCTCCACCCCCGCCGGGTCCAGGCCGGCGGTTGGCTCGTCCAGGATGAGGACGGCGGGTTCCATGGCAATGACCCCGGCGATGGCTACCCGGCGTTTTTGACCGCCGGAGAGGTCGAAGGGGGACTTCTCCAGGGCGGAGTCGGGCAGACCTACGAAGGCGGCGGCCTGACGGACCCGTCGGTCAATTTCCTTCTCGTCCAGGCCCATGTTTTTGGGGCCGAAGGCGATGTCCTTATAGCAGGTCTCCTCAAAGAGCTGGTATTCCGGGTATTGGAACACCAGCCCCACCCGGAAACGGGCCTGCCGGGTGGCGGCCTTGTTCTCCCAGATGTCCTTGCCCTCCACCAGCACCCTGCCCGAGGTGGGCTTCAAGAGACCGTTGAGGTGTTGGATGAGGGTGGACTTGCCCGACCCGGTGTGGCCGATGATGCCCAGCAGCTCTCCGGGATAGGCGAGAAAATCCACGTCCACCAAGGCGGCGCGCTGAAAGGGGGTGCCGGGGGAGTAGATGTGGCTCAGCTTTTCAGTTTGGATAATGGGTTGCAAATGGCGTCAGTCCTATCATTAAGAGGTACGCGTCATTCTTCAGATCGCGTCCGTCAGGTCAGCAGTTGGGAAAGAGCCTGGGCGCACTCGTCCACGCTGAGGGCGTCCAGGGGGAGGTCAAGGCCCTCCTTGCGCAGCTCGTAGAGCAGCTCTACCGTTTCAGGGACGGTAAGGCCCACAGTCTTCAGCTCCTCCACCCGCTGGAAGACCTCCTTGGGGGCGCCGTCGGCGACGATCTTTCCGTCAGCCATGACCACTACCCGCTGGGCCTGGGCGGCCTCGTCCATGTGATGGGTGATGAGGACCACGGTGACGCCGCTCTCGGCGTTGAGCTTTTTGACGGTCTCCATGACCTCTTTCCGCCCGGTGGGGTCCAGCATGGCGGTAGGCTCGTCCAGCACCACGCACCGGGGCTTCATGGCCAGCACGCCGGCGATGGCGATGCGCTGCTTTTGTCCGCCGGAGAGGAGGTGAGGGGCGTGTTCACGGAGATGATACATTCCCACGCTTTCCAGGGCTTCGTCCACCAGCTGGCGAATTTCACCGGGGGCCACCCCCAGGTTCTCCGGGCCAAAGGCGCAGTCCTCCTCCACCACATTGGCCACGATCTGGTTGTCCGGATTTTGAAAGACCATGCCCACGGTGCGGCGGATATCCAGCAGCAGAGCTTCGTCGGAGGTATCCATGCCGCCGACATAGACCTTGCCCCCGGCGGGGAGGAGGATGGCGTTCATGTGCTTGGCCAGGGTGGATTTCCCCGAGCCGTTGTGGCCCAACACGGCCACGAAGGAGCCTTCCTCGACCTCCAGGTCCAGGCCGTTCAGCACCACCTTAGGCTGACCGCCCTCAGTGGGATAGGAGAAGGTGAGGTTTTCAGTTTTCAGAATGGGCTTGGGCATAGGTTCACAGCTTTCTGTTCAGGGTTTCAGGTCTATACGGAAGGCTCCGCATCCGCTCTTTTCCCGGAGAAAAGGCGGGGAGCAAGATAGCCCATGGTAAAAAGAAGGTGAGGGGCCAGGGTCATAAGGCAGACTTTTGCCAAAGAGATGTCCCAGCGGTATTGGTAGTCCCCCAGCAGAATGGCGGAGGGCAGGTATAGCCGGGAGTAGAGGCCTCCGGCCCTGGTCTGCATCAGGGCAAGCCCCCAGGTGGGGTCCATGGAGGTCCTAAACATGGAAACGGTCAGCAGCAGCCCCAAAGCGGAGAGGCCGACCAGCCCTAAGAGGGGGACAAGGGGGCCGTGGGGCTTGCCCCAAAGCCGCCCGAAGAGGAAGCCCAGGGCCGGGATGACTGCCGCCATCAGAAGAAGATAGCCCCACAGGGGCAGACCGTCGCCGTCAGGAAAGGACTGATAGGGGAGCAGCCCCAGAAGGAAGACAAGGAGGTTGAGAAGGCTCTGGCTCAGCAGCCAGCTCCAGCACCAGGCGGCGGGGGCACAGGGCGGTTTTCCATTCCGCAGCTTAAGGGTGGTGAGGCTCACCGCCGCTCCCGCCAAAGCCCCGATGGCCAGCATCATGCCGGTGACCACGGCGGTGAAGTCATCCCCCAGGAAGCCGCCATTGCTGTGGAAGACCGCCCAGGCCCTGGTGTAGCAGACGGCGGAGACGTTGCACGCCGCCCCTCCCAGTAGGATGAGAAAGAGAAAGAGGGGCCAGGGCAGGGCGGTGGGGCGCAGGGCCATCAGACTGAGGCTCAATATCCCCAGCAGAGCGCCCACAAGGATAGGGAGAAGGAAGAGGAAAAATACCGATGTGGCGACCTCCATAAGCGCCTCCTTACTCCGCCATCCAGCGGCCTGTGGCCCCGCAGGGCAGGCACAGCCCGGTGGCGGTGACGGGCAGTCCCAGCTCCTGGGACTCGGTGTGGCCGCCGTAACGCTTGCTGACGATGGTCTCCAAAATGTAGGTCAGCACCGAGGGGGCAAGCCCCGTGGTGTAGGAGTTGATGAGGAAGAAGAGGGGCTTGTCGGAAAGCAGCTGGGCCACCAGTTCCACAAAAGGCCAGAGGTTTTCCTCCAGCTTCCAAATTTCTCCCGACGGCCCCCGACCGTAGGAGGGGGGGTCCATAATAATGCCGTCATAGGTGTGGCCCCGGCGAATTTCCCGCTGGGCGAACTTGGCGCAGTCGTCCACGATGTAGCGGATGGGAGCGTCGCCCACCCCGGAGGAGAGGGCGTTCTCTTTGGCCCAGGCCACCATGCCCTTGGCCGCGTCCACGTGGCACACGCTGGCTCCCGCCGCGGCGCAGGCGACGCTGGCCGCCCCGGTGTAGGCAAAGAGGTTGAGGACGGAAACGGGCCGATGGGCCTTGCGGATGGCCGACCTGCAGAAGTCCCAGTTGGCGGCCTGCTCGGGGAACAGCCCGGTGTGCTTGAAGTTCATGGGCTTGATGTTGAAGGTGAGGTCCTGATAGCCCACCGTCCAGCGCTCTGGGACCTCCTTTTTTGCCCATGCTCCGCCGCCGGTGGCCGAGCGGGCATAGCGGCCATGGGGACGCTGCCAGCGCGGGTCGGTACGGGGGGTATCCCAGATGGCTTGGGGGTCAGGGCGGATCAGGATATACTTGCCCCAGCGTTCCAGCTTTTCGCCTCCGCCGCAGTCCAGCAGCTCATAGTCCTTCCAGCCGTCGGCGGTCCACATATCCATCCCCCCTGTACATAAAAATTCATGATATTATATCATTAGAAGCCCTGGCCGTCAATGAAAGAAAATCTCCTTCTGGCCTTTCCCCCGGCTTTAAAAAGTGATATACTATATTATTCCACCTGTACAAGAGAGAAAGGAGGGGGCGGCCATGACGAAGCACACCGACCCTCAGGAGAAATTTCAGTGGCTGACCACCGCTCCCATTCCCGGCCTGGTGGGACAACTGGCGGTGCCCACCGTCATCTCCATGCTCATCACCTCCATCTATAACATGGCGGACACTTACTTCGTTGGTAGCCTGGGCACCAGCGCCCAGGGGGCGGTGGGGGTGGTGTTCTCCCTTATGGCGATCATCCAGGCGCTTGGCTTTACCTTTGGCAACGGTTCGGGCAACTATGTCTCCCGGCTGCTGGGCCAGCAGCGGCGGGAGGAGGCCGAGACGGTGGCCGCCACCGGGTTCTTCTCCGGCGTGATCATAGGAGGGGCGCTGGCGGTGGGAGGCTTGCTGCTGCTGGACCCCCTGGTGGGGCTGCTGGGGGCCACAGATACCGTGCTGCCCTATGCCAGGGAGTATGCCCGGTACATCCTCATCGGCGCGCCGTGGATGGTGGGGGCCTTTGTGCTCAATAACCTCCTCCGCTTTGAGGGCAACGCCACCTATGCCATGATGGGCATCACCGCCGGGGGCATTTTAAATATGCTCCTGGACCCATTTTTCATTTTCCCCACCCGGCAGTGGTATGGCCTGACCATCTTTGGCCTCGACATGGGGGTAGGAGGGGCGGCTTTGGCTACCATCATCAGCCAGGCGGTGAGCTTTCTTATCCTGCTCTTCAACAGCGGCCGGGGCGGCACCCTGCCCATCCGTATCCGGCGGTTCGCGCCGGGACAGGGGCGGCTGTGGGTCATCATCAAGGGAGGCTTGCCCTCCATGTACCGCCAGGGGCTTGCCAGCGTGGCTTCCATCCTTCTCAACTGGGCGGCCAAGCCCTACCTGGACGCCGCTCAGGCCGCCATGGCCATTGTCAGCAAGGTGACCATGTTCGCCGGGTCCGCCATGATCGGCTTTGGCCAGGGCTTCCAGCCGGTGTGCGGCTTCAACTACGGAGCGGGGCTTTATGACCGGGTCCGCAAGGGCTTTTGGTTCTGCGTGAGGGTGGGCACCTTGGTCATGGCGGCCATTGCCCTGGGGGGAGTATTGGCTGCGCCCTGGGTGGTGGGGGCCTTCCAGAAAAACGACCCCGAGGTGGTGCGGATGGGGGTGTTCGCCCTGCGGCTGCACCTGTCCACCCTGCCGTTGACGGCCTATATCATCATCAACAATATGATGCTCCAGACCGTGGGGGAGAACGTCCGGGCCTCGGTGCTGGCCCTGGCGAGGCAGGGGCTGTTCTTTGTGCCGTTTATTTTGCTGCTGCCCATCGCCATGGGCTTTAGCGGCGTGGCGGCGGCCCAGCCCGTGGCCGACGTATGCTCGTTCCTACTGGCCATCCCTCTCTCCGCCGGATTTTTGCGGAAAATGCACCGAATGGAGGAGGGAAAGACGGAGGGAGGCGGAGAGAATGGATAATAATCTGGACTTCGAGCGGGAGGACCTGCTGGAGCAGTGGCGGGAGCTGCTGGACGGCAAGCGTTTTCGTGAGCTGAAGGGAGTGCTCTCCGAGACCAACGAGGTGGACGTGGCCGAGTTCATGGCCGAGCTGCCCCCGGATAAGACGGTGCTGGTATTCCGTATGCTTCCCAAGGAGATGGCCTCCGACGTGTTCGCCAATCTGGAGCCAGACGACCAGCAGACCGTCGTTGCCGCCGCCACGGACCGGGAGCTTTCCGAGCTGCTGGAGGAGATGTACGTGGACGACGCGGTGGACATGCTGGAGGAGATGCCCGCCAACGTGGTCAAGCGGGTGCTGAAGACCGCCCGCCCCGACACCCGGAAAGTCATCAACCAGTTTTTGAATTACCCGGAAAACTCGGTGGGCAGTATTATGACCGCCGAGTTCATGGACCTGAAGAAGACCATGACGGTGGAGCAGGCCATTACCCGCATCCGCCGCAGCGCCGACGACAGCGAATCCATTTACACCTGCTATGTCATCGACGAGGGCCGGGTGCTGGAAGGGGTGGTCACCCTCCGGGAGCTGCTGGTGGCCGGAGACGACGAGCCTCTGGAGGAGCTGATGTCCACCGACGTCATCACCGCCCTGACCACCGAGGACCAGGAGGAAGCGGTCCAGCGGATCATGAAATACGACTTCATCTCCCTGCCCGTGGTGGATCAGGAGGGCCGGCTGGTGGGCGTCGTCACCGTAGACGACGTCATGGACGTCATGGAGGAGGAGGCCACCGAGGACATTGAGAAGATGGCGGCCATTCTCCCCACCGACAAGCCCTACTTCCAGACCGGGGTGGTGGAGACATGGAAGCACCGTATCCCCTGGTTGCTGCTGCTGATGGTGTCGGCTACCTTCACCGGCACCATCCTGGGCTTTTTTGAGAGCGCCCTGGCGGCCAACGCCGCCCTGACCCTTTTTATCCCCATGCTGATGGACACCGGGGGCAACTCCGGGTCCCAGTCGTCGGTCACCGTCATCCGCGCCATGAGCCTGGGGGACGTGGAGTTTGGCGACCTGTTCCGGGTACTGTGGAAGGAGCTGCGGGTGGCCGTCCTGTGTGCCGCCACTCTGGGCGCGGTGGTCTTCGCCAAGGTCATGGTCATTGACCGCAAGAGCGTTTCGGTGGCTGTGGTGGTGGCGCTGACCATCGTTGTCACCATTGTGATCGCCAAGCTGGTGGGCTGTCTGCTGCCCATGCTGGCAAAGCGGCTGGGCCTGGACCCGGCGGTGATGGCCTCTCCCTTTATCACCACGGTGGTGGACGCCCTCTCGCTGCTTGTCTACTTCGCCGTAGCCACTCGGATATTGGGGCTGTAAAAAGATAATAAAAAACGGCTGGTGATCTCTCACCAGCCGTTTTTCTTTGGATAGGGAAGGACTGAATTACTTCAGCTCCACCTTGGCGCCGGCCTCCTCGAGCTGCTTCTTCAGCTCCTCGGCCTCGTCCTTGCTGACGCCCTCCTTGATAGCCTTGGGAGCGCCCTCGACGACAGCCTTGGCCTCGCCCAGGCCCAGGCCGGTGATCTCGCGGACGACCTTGATGACCTTGATCTTGGCGGCGGCGTCGAAGCTGGCCAGGACAACGTCGAACTCGGTCTTCTCCTCGGCGGGAGCGCCGGCAGCGGCGCCACCGGCGGCGGGGGCGGCCATGGCGGCGGCGGAAACGCCGAACTCCTCCTCCAGGGCCTTCACCAGGTCGTTCAGCTCCAGAACGGTCAGGGACTTGACCTCTTCGATCATAGCGGTGATCTTTTCGCTAGCCATAATTGTATACCTCCTAAATAGTATGTTGGTTGTTGTTACTCAGCAGCAGGAGCCTCGGGAGCGGCCTCCTCAGCGGGGGCGGCAGCCTCGGCAGGGGCCTCGGCCTCGGCGGCGGGAGCCTCCTCAGCAGGGGCGGCGGCTTCGGCGGCGGGAGCCTCCTCGGCAGCAGGGGCCTCTTCGGCCTTGGGAGCGACCTCGCCACCCTTCTCGGCGATGGCCTTGATGACGATGGCCAAGCTGGTGATGGGGGAGAGCATCATGCCCAGCACCTGACCCAGCAGGACCTCCTTGGACGGCAGCTCGGCCAGCGCGGCGATGTCCTCCAGGGGCAGCACCTTGCCGTCCATAAAGCCGGCCTTGATGACGAACCGCTCGCCGTTCAGGCCCTTAGCGAACTTGTGGATGACACGCATGGGAGCGATGGGGTCCTCCTTGCACACAGCCAGGGACGTGGTGCCGTGGAGCACGTCGTCCAGCTCGCTGAGGCCGGTGTCGTCCAGGGCGCGGCGGACCATGGTGTTCTTGACCACGGAGTACTCCACCCCGGCCTTGCGCAGCTCGTTACGAAGGGCCGTGTCTTCCGCCACGGTGATGCCCTCGTAATTCACCAGCACGCCGCTGGCGGACGCCTTGAGGGTCTCGATCAGCCCGGCCACTACGGCTTGCTTCTCACTCAGGACTTTTGCATTCGGCATTTTGGGAATTCACCTCCAGGTAGATTGAGGATAACGGCCTTTCCCTTATCCGAAGACAAAGAAAAATGCCGCTTTCGTGTTCGGCACGAAAACAGCACAATAATAGCTTATTGCTTGCTGCATTCTCGGCGGGGGACTGACGTCGTTAGAGCCGGAAGGCTCCCCGCTGTCTCTGAACACGCTGGTCATTATACTGCCGGGACCTGGATTTGTCAAGGGAAAATGGAAAAGTTCTTTTCATTTTGCTCTGTTTCCTATATAATTAAATAAAGCCGGATAGGAACGGGGAGGAGGGGAACTGCTCTCCTCTGTGAGAAAAACGGAGGTGGCTCCATGAGAAAAAGTGTTCTGCGCTGTCTCGCGGCCCTTCTCTGCGCAGCGGCCCTGACCAGTTCCGCCAAGGCCGCCGCCTTTCCCGACGTAGCAGCGGGAAGCTGGTATGAGGCGGCGGTGACGGAGATGGCGGCGGAGGGGCTGCTCCGGGGATATCCCAACGGGAACTTTGGCCCCCGTGATCCTATCACCGCCGCTCAGCTGGTCACCATCGCCGCCCGGTGCGCCGGGTTGGAGCCGGGGGAGGGAGAGAACTCCCACTGGGCGGCGGGAAGTCTGGCGGCGGCTTTGGAGGCGGGCTGGTACGACTGGGACGAGCTGCCTCCCACCGGGGAGGACTTCGATAAGCCCATTGCCCGCCAGCTGGCGGTGAAGGTGCTGATGAAGGCGCTGCTGCCCGGCGTGGGGTATGACTATACTGTGGAAGCCCGGAAGATAGGCGACCTTTCCGCGCTCAATGGACGCTACTATGAAGCGGTCCTGTCCGCCTATGCCGCCGGAGTGGTCACCGGGGACGGGGAGGGGAATTTCCGGCCCCTGGACGCTCTCACCCGGGCGGAGGCATGTATCCTCTTCCAAAGGGCGCTGGCCCGCCGCCAGGGAGGGACCCCGCCGCTGCCGGGACCGGAGGCGCTTCTCCCCGAGGAACTCCCACCGCCACGGCCTGAGGCGGCGGTCAGCGGCGGCGTGTCCGCGAACGGCTGGCTCCAGGTGGTGGGGACACAGCTGTGCAATGAGAGAGGGGAGCCGGTGGTCCTCCGGGGCATGAGTACCCATGGCCTTCAGTGGTACGGACAGTATGCCAATGCCCAGTCCATCGCCAACACTGCCGGGTATGGGGCAAACGTATTCCGGGTGGCCATGTATACGGCGGAGGGCGGGTACACCTCCCAGTCGGAGAGTATGAAGGAGAAAGCCTATGCGGCGGTGGACGCCGCCATTGCCGGGGATATGTATGTGATACTGGACTGGCATATCCTCTCCGACGGCGATCCTATGTCCCACGTGGCGGAGGCGGAGGCTTTTTTTGCCGAGGCGGCCACACGCTACGCCGATACCCCCAACGTTATCTATGAGATCTGCAACGAACCCAACGGGAACGCGACCTGGTCCGGCAGCGTAAAGCCCTACGCGGAGAGGGTGACGGCGGCCATCCGGGGCCAGAACTCCAAGGCCGTCATTCTCATCGGCTCTCCCACCTGGAGCCAGGACGTCCATTTGGCGGCCCAGGACCCGGTGGAGGGGGAGAATCTCATGTATACCCTCCATTTTTACGCCGGGACCCATGGGCAGTGGCTCCGGGACCGGCTGGCCGGGGCCATGGACCAGGGCCTTCCCGTTTTTGTCTCCGAGTGGGGGACCAGCCGTGCCGACGGGAGCGGCGGGGTCTTTCCAAAGGAGAGCGGGGAGTGGCTGGACTTTCTGGCGGAGCGGGGGATCAGCTGGTGTAACTGGTCGCTGTGTGACAAGAACGAGACCTCGGCGGCGCTGAAGCCTGGGACCCCGGCGGACCGGGCCTGGACGGAGGAGGACCTGAGCGAGTCGGGGAAGCTGGTGTTCTCCCGGTTCCGGGAGTGAGAAAGATACGAAAAAGCGCCTCTCCCGTTTCTTTGGGAGAGGCGCTTTTGGTTACTCTAAGTGAGAGGCTGTCACGCTGCGAAGCAGGGTGGTCGCCTCGGGATATAACTCCTCCGTCTGCGCGCGCCGCTCCTCGGGGCCTCTGGCCCCTGCGGTGCGTCCGCTCCGCTCCGTCGTTATCCCCTCGGCACCCTGCTTCTCCGCGCTTCTTTAGACAAACTTCGCGGCGTTCAGCTTCACGCCGGGGCCCATGGTGGAGGCGGCCACGCAGCTGCGGACGTAGGTGCCCTTGGCGGCGGCGGGCTTGGCCTTGATGACGGCGCCCATGAGAGCGTTCAGGTTCTCGGTGAGCTTCTCGGGGCCGAAGGAGACCTTGCCGATGGGGCAGTGGATGATGTTGGTCTTGTCCAGGCGGTACTCCACCTTACCGGCCTTGATCTCCTGGATGGCCTTAGCCACGTCGGGGGTGACGGTGCCGGCCTTGGGGGAGGGCATCAGGCCCTTGGGGCCCAGGACCTTACCAAGACGGCCAACCACGCCCATCATGTCGGGGGTGGCGACCACCACGTCAAAGTCGAACCAGTTTTCCTTCTGGATCTTTTCCACCAGGTCCATCTCGCCTACGTAGTCGGCGCCGGCCTCTTTGGCGGCGTCGGCCTTGTCGCCCTTGGCGAAGACCAGCACCCGCTGGGTCTTGCCGGTGCCGTGGGGGAGAACGATGGCGCCGCGGACCTGCTGGTCGGCGTGGCGGGAATCGACGCCCAGCTTCACGTGAAGCTCGACGGTCTCGTCAAATTTGGCGGGAGCGGCCTTGCACACCAGGTCCATGGCTTCGGCAACGTCGTAAGCGGCGGCCTTGTCGATGAGCTTGGCGCCGTTCTGATACTTTTTACCTCTAAACATTCTGCTCTACCTCCTTAGTCGCCCACCAGCACGCCCATGGAGCGGGCGGTACCGGCGATCATGCTCATAGCGGCTTCGATGCTGGCGGCGTTGAGGTCAGGCATCTTCTGCTCGGCGATCTTGCGGATGTCTTCCTTGCTGATGGTGGCGACCTTGTCCTTGTTGGGCACGCCGCTGGCCTTGTCCAGGCCGCAAGCCTTCTTGATGAGGACGGCGGCAGGGGGGGTCTTGGTGATAAAGGAGAAGGAACGGTCAGCGTAGACGGTAATGACCACGGGGATCAGCAGACCGCCCTCATTCTTGGTGCGCTCGTTGAACTCCTTGGTGAACGCGGCAATGTTGATGCCGTGCTGACCGAGGGCGGGGCCGACGGGGGGCGCCGGAGTCGCCTTGCCGGCGGGAATTTGCAGTTTCACATAACCGGTGATTTTCTGTGCCATTTGAAACAGCACCTCCTACTTGAAATGTGGTATGGACGGGAGGCTTTTATGCTCCCTCCCACGAGTTGACCGATTCAAACGGCCTTAATTTTTGATAACTTCTACCTGATCCAGCTCCAGCTCCACCGGAGTCTCCCGGCCAAACATGGAGACCACTACCCGGACCTTGCTCTGCTCCATGTCGATCTCGTCCACGGTGCCGATAAAGGATTCCAGGGCGCCGTCGGTGATCTTGACGCTGTCGCCCACGCTGTAGTTGACCACTACCTCGTGCTTCTCCACACCCAGAGCCAGAATTTCAGACTCGGAGAGGGGGATGGCCTTGCCGCCGGAACCGACGAAGCCGGTGGCGCCGCGGATGTTGCGGACCAGATGCCAGGTGTCGTCGGTGAGGACCATCTTCACTAGCACATAGCCGGGGAAGACCTTCCGCTCCACAGTCTTGGGGCCGTTGTCGGTGATCTCGGTGACGGTCTCCATGGGGATATTGGTCTCCAGGATCAGGTCGTGCATGCCGCGGTTTTCCACGGCCTTTTCAATGCTGGCGCAGACCGTATTCTCATAGCCGGAATAGGTGTGCACCACATACCATTTTGCCTCTTCCATGGCCTACCTCAGCCCTTGAAGAGGTTGATGAGAGCGCCCAGCAGGCCGTCGGCCAGCTTGTCAAAGAGGAAGATGCAGATGCCCACGATGACGCAGAAGACCAACACGATGAGGGTGTTGTTCAGGGTCTGCTTCCAGGTGGGCCACTGGACCTTCTTCAGTTCGGCCTTGGTCTCCTTGCACCACTGCTTGATGCGGGCGAAGACGCCGGGCTTGGACTTCTTGGCGCTCGTCTTTTCCTTCTTGTCGCTCGCGGGAGTATCGGACCCGGTGGCCTTGACCTGGTCCAGGTTCTCGTTTTCAGCCATTGCGTGATACCCTTCTTTCTTGTGAGCTGTTATCGTTAGCGGCTCATTACTTGGTCTCGGTGTGGACCGTATGCTTCCTGCAGAAGGGACAATACTTGTTCATCTCCAGACGGTCAGGGTCGTTTTTCTTGTTCTTCTTGGTGTTGTAGTTGCGCTGCTTGCACTCGTTGCACCGCAGGGTGATCTTCACCCGGTTACCGGCCTTTGCCATTCTTCGGCACCTCCTTATTACTTGACTGGCCCAACAAAAAAGCCGGACCCAGCCTGTTCGCCGGACCCAGCCAAAAAAGGCCCAAGGGGGCCTGTCGTTGGCGGTGTGGTGTCCGGCACTGATTGCCTCCCTATGTTTCCGCAAGGGATGAAAGGGTTTTGCGGAGCCATCACACCGAAAAATGACCGCAAAAAAGAAGCCCTTTTCATAGGTGGTGGTATTTTATCACAGGATAGTACGGGAAGTCAAGTATGATTTTACGGAAAAATCCACGGAAAATCCAAGGTCTCTCTCCGGGCTTGCCGTGGAAACGCCTATTGACTTTTTTTCGTTTCCCGTGATACCCTTTTAAAAGAAAAGGAAGGGGCCGACAGCCTCTTCTTTTTATGGATCATGGATATTTTGCGCGAGGAGAAAACGGTATGGAGCGGAAGCTGATCTTTTTGGATATCGACGGCACCCTGACCCCGCCGGGTACCAGCATCCCGCCCGAGAGCGCCCTGGCCGCCATCCGGCAGGCACGGGAACGGGGGCACAAGGTGTTCCTCTGCTCGGGCCGGAACCTTGGGATGCAGGAGGGGGTGCTCTCCTACGGCTTCGATGGCACGGTGGCCAGCGCGGGAGGGTATGTGGTCTGCGGCGGCAAGGTGCTCTATGCCCGGCCCATTGCCGAGGAGCAGCTTCGCTGGACCCTGGCGCTGCTGGACGGGGCGGAGGCGTATTATCTCCTGGAGACCCGGGATGCGGCCTACGGCAGCGAGGCGGCGGTGGAGCTGATGGCCTCCTCCAAGGGCGGCGGCAGCGAGGCCGAGCGGTGGAAGCGCGCGCTCCGGGAAAATCTCCGCATCCACCCGCTGAGAGAGCGGGGGGAGGAGCCGGTCTATAAGGTGTTTTTTATTACCCAACATACCCAGCGGCTGCCCATGGAGGAGCTGAGCAAGGTCTTTTTTGTCTGCGACCAAAACGTGTTTGCCCATGATGGGGTGTTCCGGGGGGAGCTGATCCACCGGGACTTCGACAAGGGCACCGGCATGGCGTGTATCTGTGAGCATCTGGGGGCCACCCTGGCGGACACGGTAGCCTTTGGCGACAGCATGAACGACCTGGCTATGCTGAAGGCGGCGGGGGTGGGCGTGTGCATGGAAAACGGCGATCCGGCCCTGAAGGAATTCAGCGACCTGATCTGTCCCAGGGTGGACGACGACGGCCTTGCAAAGGCCTTTTGCCAATTGGGGCTTATCTGAGAAGAAGGGTCCCCGCGGACTGTTCTGCGCCGCGCCGCAATTATATAGTGTAGTGTAAGGCTCCGGCTGGAGGGAAGCATTCCTCTGGCCGGAGTTTTTTATCTTGTCCATCCTTTAGACCTTTTTTGAAATCCGTCGCCGCTATAATGGACGGTACAGCGAAGGGGGGAGAAGGATGACAACGGTATACATAGACGAGGTCTTCCTCCTGAACGCGGTGCTGGATTACCTCCTGCTTCTCTGCTCGGCCCGGCTGGCGGGGGAGGAGCTGCGCCGGGGGCGGATGGCAGCAGCCGCCCTGCTGGGGGGCGGGTATGCCGCTGCCGTGTTTCTGCCGGGGTGGGGCTTTCTCTCCCATCCCCTGTGCGCGCTGGCAGCGGCGGCGGGGATGACTCTGGTCGCCTTTGGCGGTTCCCGGCGGCTGCTCCGGGTGAGCCTGGTGTTTCTGGGGGTGTCGGCAGCCTTCGGCGGGGGCGTGCTGGCGCTGCAATTGTTATCGGGGCGGAGGGTGGTACCCGACCTCAGATCTCTCCTTTTGTCGGCGGCGGGGTGCTACGCCTTTCTGACCCTCATTTTTCACCGGGGATTCCGCCACAGCGGAGGAGAACTGGCCAGCGCGGAGCTGCGGCTGAATGAACGCTCCTGCCGCCTTACCGCTCTGGTGGATACGGGCAACACCCTCACCGATCCCCACACCGGACGGCCTGTGATGGTGGCCGAGGGGGAGAAGCTGCGAAGTCTCTTTCCGCCGGAGGAATGCCCCAGGGCGGAGGAGCTGCTGGACCCGGTGGCGGCTATGGAGCGGAGAGGAAAAACGCCCCGCCGCTGGCGGCTGCTGCCCTACCGGGCGGTGGGGGTGAGCTGCGGACTGCTGCTGGCGGTGAAGGTGGACCAGGCCAGAGTGGGGGGAAGGGACTACGGCAGTATCCTGGTGGCTCTGTCACCCAACCCGGTGAGCGACGGGGGAGGGTACAGCGCCCTCATCAGTGGATAAAGACGGCCAAAATGGGAGGAAAAAAGCAATGAAAACAAAACTGCGCCGCCTGTGGTGGCGGTTCCAAGCGTTTCTGGCCGTCCACGGTGTGCTCCTACCGGGAAAGGTCATGTACATCGGAGGCAGCGACACTCTGCCCCCGCCTCTGAAGCGGGAGGAGGAGGCGGAGCTGATCGCCCTTCTGGCCCAGGGAGACGAGAAGGCCAGAGCCACCCTCATCGAGCGCAACCTGCGGCTGGTGGTCTATATCGCCAAGCGGTTCGAGAATACCGGGATCAATATCGAAGACCTCATTTCCATCGGCACCATCGGCCTTATCAAGGCGGTGAATACCTACCGGGCGGAAAAGAATATCAAGCTGGCCACCTACGCCTCCCGGTGTATCGAAAACGAGATATTGATGCACCTTAGGAAGACCTCCAAGGAGCGGGGAGAGGTCTCCTTTGACGAGCCGCTGAACACCGACTGGGACGGCAATGAGCTGCTGCTGTCCGACATTCTGGGCACCGACGTGGACGTGGTGATGCAGCCGCTGGAGGCCGACGTGGACCTTCAGCTTCTGGACCAGGCCCTGGGGCGGCTGGAGGAGCGGGAGCGGGTCATCATCTCCCTGCGCTTCGGCCTGGGCGGTGCCATGGAGCGGACCCAGAAGGAGGTGGCCGACCAGCTGGGAATTTCTCAATCCTATATCTCCCGGCTGGAAAAGCGCATCATCTCCCGGCTGAAGAAGGAAATATTGAAAATGATGTAAAGTCGCGTGGTATTGCGTGACACCGAGGAGCAAAAAATGCCCTCCCCATGCGTCGTCTCTAAACATGGCGGAAGCCTTGCGCTGTCTCTCGCCTGGTTTATAGCATGGGGAGGGTATTTTTTGATCGCGAGGTGAGTTGATCTGCTGAGGCGTGGAAAACTCAGGAATTTTTGTCGTAGATGAGCTTGAGGCCCTGGAGCATCAGGTCCTCCTCCACGGTGATGTCTCTCCGGCAGAGGGGGACGACCATGTGGGCCAGCCCGCCGGTGGCCACCACGGTGGCTATAGGTTCTCCCAGCTCGGCCTCCACCCGGTCAATGAGGCCGTCCAGCATGGCGGCGTGGCCGTAGAGGGCGCCGGACTGCATACACTCCACCGTATTGGAGCACACCACCCTGGGGGGGACGGCAAGCTGGATGCGGGGGAGCTGGCTGGTGCCGGCGGAGAGAGAGTCCACCGACAGCCGCAGCCCCGCCAGAATGGCCCCGCCCAGGAAGCGTCCGTCCCTATCGATGACCGACATGGTGTTGGCGGTGCCCATGTCAAAGATGATGAGGGGCTTGGGGTGCTTCGCGGTGGCGGCCACCGCCGCCACCACCAGGTCGGCCCCCAGCTGGCCGGGATCGTCTATCTTGATGTTGAGGCCGGTCTTGATCCCCGCCCCCACCACCAGCGGACGGTGGTGGATGACCAGCTCTACCGCCCGGCAGAGAGTGTCGGAAAGCTCGGAGACCACACAGGAAAGGCCGGCCCCGGTCACCTTCTTTCGGTCTATCTGGTGCAGGTCGCACAGGTCGCGGAAGATGAGGGCGTACTCGTCGGCGGTCTTGGCCCGGTCAGTATGGACACGGGCGGTGAACAGAAGTGCGTCACCCTCCATGCAGCCCAGGACGATGTGGGTATTGCCCACGTCGATGGCGAAGATCATGGTTTTTCCTCCTTATTGAGTATCCTCGTCCTTCACGGTCCGGGAGGGAACGGCGAAGGGGCGGCGGGCGTTGATGATACGGACAATGATGGGACACAGCACCAGGTCAAGAGCCAGCTCAAAGAAGAAGTTGAAGCCGATAAAAACGCTCATGACCACCACTGGACCGCTGCCCGTGATGCCCAGGTTGGCGGCAAACTGGATGCAGTCGTCCAGGAAAAAGAGCATGCAGCCCAGGAAAAATACCCCGGTATTGACCACGGGATAGGCCACCGCGGCGGCCAGGGCGGCAAGGAAGCCGTTTTTCTTTTCCAACAGCCGGTAGAGAGCGGCAGCCGCCAACCCTGCCAGAGTGCCCTTGAGCAGCACGATAAAAACGGTGGCGACAGGGTTCCAGGCAAAGAAGAGGGCCGCGTCGCCAGAGAGGAGCACGGTGACGCCGAAGACCAGGCCCAGCCATGCCCCGGCCAGGGGACCCATCAGGGCGCCGCCGATGATGACCGGCACGCCCACCAGGGAAACGGCAAATACGCCAAAGCGTATCGCGATGCCCATCATCTGCAGCACCGCCACAATGGCGGTGAGCAGAGCCAGCAGGGCCAGCTTCTGTGTGCGGTAGCGTGTGTTTTCCATATTCAATTACCTCCTGCTGCTGTCCACGGTGGGTACAGCGCAATATTTGACCGCCCATTCAGACGGCGAGACCATTATAGGAGCATGGGGAGGAAAAATCAACTCCCTTTTTGCCTCTCCCAGCCATTGACCTCCGTTTCCTGTTCTGCTGGCGCAGTTTTCTTTGCCGCTGGGAGAAAAAATCCATCGAAAGCCGTCCCACGATAAAAAATAAAGCTCCCGTCTCCCCCGTATGAAAGCCCCCGCCTCGGAGATACTGGAAACAGTATTTCAAAGGCGGGGTGTTTGCTTTCATGCAGGGGAAAGTGGAGATATGCGGCGTCAACACCTCCAAGCTGAAGGTGCTGAAGAACGACGAGATGGTGGAGCTGCTCCGAAAGACCAAGGAGGGGGACATGGAAGCCCGGGAGAAGCTCATCGCCGGGAACCTGCGGCTGGTGCTGTCGGTGATCCAGCGCTTTGACCGCCGGGGAGAGAATGTGGACGACCTGTTCCAGGTGGGCTGTATCGGTCTGATGAAGGCCATTGACAACTTTAATGTGGACCTGGACGTGAAGTTCTCCACCTACGGCGTGCCCATGATCATGGGGGAGATTCGCCGCTACCTTCGGGACAACAGCTCCATGCGGGTCTCCCGTTCCATGCGGGACACGGCCTATAAGGTGCTTCAGGCTAAGGAGCAGTTCATGGCCCAGAACCAGCGGGAGCCGACGCTGGAGGAGATCGCCAAGATCCTGGACACCAAGCGGGAGGATGTGGTCTTTGCTCTGGAGGCCATCACCGACCCAGTGAGCCTCTATGAGCCGGTCTACTCCGACAGCGGCGACGCGGTGACCGTGATGGACCAGGTCAAGGACAGCAAAAATACCGATGAGAGCTGGCTGGAGCGCATTGCTTTAAAGGACGCGGTGGCAAAGCTCCCCGAGCGGGAGAAGAGGATACTGGCCCTGCGGTTTTTCCTGGGCAAGACCCAGATGGAGGTCTCCGCTGAGGTGGGCATCTCCCAGGCCCAGGTGTCCCGGCTGGAAAAGAGCGCGCTGGAGCAGATCAGAAAGAACTTGTAGGGGCGGCCTGTGTGGCCGCCCCTACATAATAAATGAAAATGAGATACCATCCGGTAGGGGCGCACAGTATGCGCCCGTGGGCGGCTGATAGCCGCCCCTACATCAGCTTTTTTATCTCCTCCGCCAACGCGGCAAACGCTTCGATGCCCAGCCGCTCTCCCCGGACGTCGGCGGGAAGCCCCGCCGCGGCAATGCAGGAGGCGATGGCCTCTTTATCCAAAGGCAGGGCGTTGCACAGGGCGTTGAGCAGGGTCTTGCGGCGGTAGACAAAGGCGGGGCGGACCAAGGAGAAAAAGAGCTTTTCGTCCCTGACGCACGCCGGGGCAGGGTGGGGGGTGAGCCGCACCACCGCCGACGTCACCTTAGGGGCGGGGAGAAAACACTCCTTCGGCACCTCGAAGAGCAGCTCGGTGCCCGCCTTATATTGGCAGTAGAGGGAAAAGGCCCCGTAGTCCTTGTTGCCGGGCTCGGCGCAAATACGCTGGGCCACCTCCTTCTGTATCATCACGGTAACGGCGGAAAAAAGCCCGCTCTCCAGGAGCAGGTGGAGCACCGGAGTGGTGATGTTGTAGGGGAGGTTGGCGCAGACCATGGGCGTCAGCCCGGGCATATGTTCCTGTACCAGGGCCTTCAGGTCAAGGCTCATTACGTCGCCGGAAATGACGCTCACGTTGTCAAACCCGGCCAGAGTCTCGTCCAGAATGGGCAGCAGCGCCCGGTCCAGCTCGATGGCGGCCACCTTCTCCGCCCGCCGGGCCAGCTCCACGGTGAGGGGACCGATGCCGGGGCCGATCTCCCCCCCCCCGCCCCCCGCGCCCGCCCCGGAGACCTCGGCGATATCCCTGGGGACCCAGGCTTCGATCAGAAAATTCTGGCCCAGGGACTTGGAAAAATGGAAGCCATGGCGGGCAAGCAGAGCCTTGATGGTATTGACGTCGCACAGGTCCATGCCGATACATCCTTTCGCGGGCAGACGGTTTTGTCCTATACCACAGGCGCGGAGCGCCGTTGTGGTATATTTTTGAAATAGAGTATGATAACCGCTTTGCGGTTATCATACCATCCCGGCGGGAAAAAGGCAAGGCCGGAGAGGGCGGTGGGGGAAGCGGTCCCGCCGTAAAATAGAAACAGCCCGGGCGGCTCCCTGGGGAGCGTCCGGGCTGTTTTCGTTTGGAGCTTACATATTCCTTTTGAGCTTACGCGGCGGGGACGTACTTGTTGATCTCGCTCTGAATGAGGGCCCAGGTCACGATGGACAGGCCGAACAGATTGAGGACCAGGTACAGGATCGCCAGGCTGCCGGTGGGGGCGCCGTGCTCGGCACGGGCCTGGTCCAGCTTCTCGCCCATCTTGTAGGCCCAGTAGATGCCATAAAGGCCGCAGGTGACAATGGTGAGCAACAGCACCATGCCGCCGTCGGTACCGGGCTTGCCGGTGACGGTGTTGGCGTCGTTGTTGAGGCAGACCAGCCAATAGAGGCCGTAGATGCCGCAGGTGATGACGCTCAGCACGATACACAGGCCGACGCTACGTTGTTTTACCATAACAGAACTCCTCCTTTTGTTTCTCTGCGGGCATAAGTATACTCGTATAGAGGAGAGAATGCAAGAGGAAATTCGTAATTTATTCACATTTCTCTCCGGCCCTCCAGGGCGCGGGTAAGGGTGGCGTCGTCGGCGTATTCCAGCTGCCCGCCCACAGGCACGCCGTAGGCAAGGCGTGTGACCTTGACGCCGAAGGGTTTGAGCAGCCGGGACAGGTACATGGCGGTGGCCTCCCCCTCAGTGGTTGGGTTGGTGGCCATGATGACCTCACCCACCCCTCCGGCGGACACCCGCTCCAGCAGCTCCTTGATGTGCAGGTCGTCGGGACCGATGTGGTTCATGGGAGAGATGACTCCGTGGAGAACATGGTAGCGCCCGGAATACTCCCGGGAGCGCTCCAGGGCGTTGACGTCCTTAGGGTCGGCCACCACGCAGATGGTGGTCCCGTCCCGCCGGGAGCTGCGGCAGATGGGACACAGGCCGTCGCCCTCGGTAAAGTTTTGGCATTCCGGGCACAGGGCGATGGTGCGCTTGGCGGTGACGATGGCGTCGGCAAAGGCGTGGGCCTCCTCCTCGGAAAGGCCCAGCACAAAGAAGGCCAGCCGCTGGGCGGACTTCTTGCCCACCCCCGGCAGACGGGCGAACTGCTCGGTCAGCGCCTCCAGGGCAGGGGGGAAGTATTCCATAGATAGGACCTCCTCAGAGATATTGTTCCGCGACCCGCTTACCCTCGCAGGGCGGCGATGGCGGCGGGAATATCGGCGGCGCCGTAGACCGCGCTGCCCGCCACCAGCACGTCGGCCCCAGCCTCACGACAAAGCGCGGCGGTCTCGGCGTTGACACCGCCGTCCACCTCCACCAGGCAGGAGGGGCAATGCTGGTTGACATAATTCTTGAGCGCAGATATCTTGGGGAGCTGGTCGGCCATAAATACCTGCCCGCCAAAGCCTGGCTCTACCGTCATTATCAGCACCAGGTCCAGTCCCTTTTCCAGATAGGGGAGGGCGGCCTCGGCGGGGGTGGCGGGCTTGAGAACGATACCTTTTTTCACGCCCCGCCGGTCCAGCTCGTCCAGGGCGGCCCGGAGGGCCTCCGGGGTATCCGATTCCAGATGAAAGGAGAGCAGATCGGCCCCGGCTTCGGCAAAGGCGGGGACATACCGTCCCGGCCTTTCGATCATCAGGTGGACGTCCAGAAACATATCGGTATAGGCCCGGATGGACTTCAGCACGGGTAGTCCGACGGAGATGTTGGGCACAAAGAGGCCGTCCATCACGTCGACGTGGAGCCAGTCGGCACAGGAGGATACCCGGTCAATGTCCCGGCCCAGGGAGCAGAAGTCCACGGAGAGGATGGAGGGGGCAATTTTCACCATGGGAATGTTCCTTTCGACAAAAAGCATTTTGAAGCACCACGGACTGGCCGCCGTCATAGGATGAACCAAGCGGATGCCCGAATGGCTCTCTGCCGGCCTCTCCCAACCTGTGCCGCCCACGGCCCGGCCCCGGCGGACGGGGCTGTTTGGCGCCGCATCATATAGCCCCCGGTCCGGCTCGTCCGGCCGGGGGCAGCTTGTTGCGCTCTGCGCCGGGGCCTAATAGACCTCGCCGGTGCTGATCTCCTTTGCGTGATAGCCGGCCTTTTTGAGGGCGGAAAGGATCTGGGCCTTGTGCTCGTGGCCGAAAGCCTCCAGGGTGACCTTCAGCTCCACCCCGGCCTGGCGGTTCAGGTTGACGAACTGGTTGTGTTCCAGCTTGATGGTGTTGCCGTTTTCCTTTGCCAGCACCTCGGCCACCCGCAGCAGCTCGCCGGGGCGGTCAGGGAGGATGACCGAGAAGGTGAAGATGCGTCCCCGGCTCATCAGGCCGTGCTGCACCAGGGAGGAGACGGTGATGACGTCCATGTTGCCCCCCGAGAGGACAGGGACGATGTTCTTGCCCTCGCCCTTCAGGTGCTGGAGGGCGGCTACGGTGAGCAGTCCGGCGTTCTCCACGATCATCTTGTGTTTTTCCATCATGTCCAGGAAGGCGTCCACCAGCTCGGCGTCGTCGATGGTGATGACGTCGTCCACATTCTTCTGGATGTAGGGAAAGACCAGGTCTCCGGGGGTCTTTACCGCCACGCCGTCGGCAATGGTGTTCACCGTGGGAAGGGTGACGACCTTCCCAGCGTCCAGGCTGGCCTTCATGGAGGCGGCTCCCGTAGGCTCCACACCGATGACCTTTACGGTGGGGTTAAGGAGCTTTGCCAGGGTGGACACGCCCGCGGCCAGTCCGCCGCCGCCGATGGGCACCAGGATCACGTCCACATCGGGCAGGTCGGAAAAGATCTCGTAGGTGATGGTGCCCTGGCCGGTGGCCACGGTGAGGTCGTTGAAGGGGGGGATATAGGTGTAGCCCTTCTCCTCCACCAGCCGCTGGGCCTCCGCCGCGGCGTCGTCAAAGGTCTCCCCGGAGAGGACGACCTTGGCGCCGTAGTCCTTGGTGTTGTTGACCTTCACCAGGGGGGTGGTGGTGGGCATGACGATGGTGGCCTCCACCCCGGCCTTCTGGGCGGCATAGGCCACGCCCTGGGCATGGTTGCCCGCCGAGGCGGTGATGAGGCCCCTGGCCTTCTCCTCGTCGGTGAGGGTGGAAATCTTGAAGTAAGCGCCCCGGAGCTTATAGGCCCCGGTGATCTGCATATTTTCCGGCTTCAGATAGACGTGGTTGCCGGTGGCCCTGGAAAAGGCGGGGGAGGGAATGAGGTGGGTGGAGGCGATGACGCCGTCCAGCACCTTCCGCGCGGCCTTAAAGTCTTCTAATGTCATCAAAGGGACCATCTTCTTTCTGGTGGATATAGACCTTTTCATAATACCCTCTTTTTCGCCGGAAGTCAACGGCTGGGAAATGCCTTTGCTCAAAGGTGAAAACGATTTGTGAACATCCGCCGCCTTTCCTTGACAGTCAAGGAAGGAAAGACTATTATAGTAACATGGAAAATTTGTCCCTATAAAATTTGCATGGAAAGGGAGGCCGGGCCATGGCAAAGGTGATAAAGAGATCCTCCGCCCCGCTCTACTTCGCGGCGGCGGCATGGCTGCTGTGGGGACTGACGCTTCCCCTCTACCGCCCCATCCACTACGTGCTGGCGGCGGCGGTCTCCGCCGGAGCGGCCTTTTTGGGCAAGGCTGTTTTCCCGGACAGGGAATATGAAAAGCGGAGCGGCGAGGCGCCCCAGACCCAGGAAGCCAAGCCGGAGGAAAAGGGCGTTGTCACCGACGACCCGGCCATCGCCGAGCTTATCGTGGAGCGGGACCGGGCCATCGGGGAGATGAAGCGGCTCAACGACGCCATCCAGGACCCTGTCATCTCCGCTCAGATAGACCGCCTGGAGGCGGACACCGAGAAGATCGTGGCCCATGTGGCGGCACACCCGGAGAAGCTTTCTCAGATCCGCAAGTTCATGAACTACTATCTGCCCACCACCTTAAAGCTCCTCAACGCCTATGACCGCATGGACGACGCGGGCATTTCCGGCGAGAATATCGACTCCACCAAGACACGGGTGGAGGGGATGATGGAGATCCTGGTCACCGCCTTTGATCGGCAGCTGGACGCCCTCTTTGGTGACGAGGCCCTGGACGTGGCCACCGACATCAAGGTCATGGAGACCCTCCTGGCCCGGGAGGGCCTGGTGGGAGAGCAGCCCTTCGCCCAGGCGGGGGAAAAGCAGAATGACGATACGATAGAACTGACCGTAAACCCCATAAAAGGAGAGGAAAACAATGAGTGAAGCCAACCAGATCCCCGAGCTGACGTTGACCCCCGACCTGGCCGCCCCCGCCCCCGCGCTGACCGTGGAGGCAACGGAGACGGTGGACGCCGCGGCGGCGGCTGCCGAGCTTGCCAGGCGGGACGCCAACGCCGTCAAGCTGGACGAGTCCATGCTTTCCCCGGAAGAGCAGAAGACGGTGGCCGAATTTGCCGGAAAGATCGACCTGAGGGACACCAATGTGGTGCTTCAGTACGGCGCCGCCGCGCAAAAGAGCATCGCCGGGTTTTCCGAAAGCGCCCTGGGCCAGGTCCGCACCAAGGACCTGGGGCAGGTGGGCGACGCCTTGGCGGGACTTGTGGGAGAGCTGCAAAATTTCGGCAAACAGGATAAGAGCGGTATCCTGGGCTTTTTCCAGAAGAAGAAAAACGACATCCAGGCCATGAAGGCCCAGTTCTCCAAGGCCGAGACCAACGTAAACAAGATCGTGGACGTGCTGGAGGGCCACCAGGTCACGCTGATGAAGGACGTGGCTATGCTGGACGAGATGTACGCGCTGAACACCAGGTATTATAAGGAGCTGACCATGTATATCCTGGCGGGCAAGCGCCGCCTGGAGGAGGTGCGCGCCGGGGAGCTGGAGGAGCTGCGGAAGAAGGCCGCCGAGACCAATGCCCAGGAGGACGCCCAGGCGTACAACGACCTTGCCAATATGTGCAACCGCTTTGAAAAGAAGCTCCACGACCTGGAGCTGACGCGGATGGTGTCCATTCAGATGGGTCCCCAGGTGCGGCTCATCCAGAACAACGACGCGCTGATGCTGGAGAAGATCCAGTCCTCCCTGGTGAATACCATCCCCCTGTGGAAGAGCCAGATGGTGCTGGCGCTGGGGCTGGAGAACTCCCGCCAGGCCACCGCGGCCCAGACTGCAGTGACGGAAATGACCAATGAGCTGCTGCAAAAGAACGCCGACGCGCTGAAGATGGGCACCATCGCCACCGCCCAGGAGGCGGAGAAGAGCATCGTCAGCGTGGAGACCCTGCGGCACACCAACCAGCAGCTCATCTCCACCCTGGACGAGGTGATGAAGATCCAGACCGAGGGCGCCCAGAAGCGGAAAGAGGCGGAGGCCGAGCTGGGGCGCATCGAGGGAGAGCTGAAGCAAAAGCTGCTGGAGCTGATGGGCTGACAGCCGCCCCAGGGCGGCGGAACAACACCGGAAAGGTGGAAGCATGAAAAAATACGACAAGTCCTACTATGCCGGGATCGTGGTGCTCATCGCCTCCATCCTGGCAGCCATTCTGCTGGGCCAGGCCAGGAAGCCCATCAGCGCGGACGTGTCTATGGCCGACGGCCTGGACGCGTCGCTGAGCCTTTCCGGCTTTACCAGATATCTCCGGGACGACGCCGGGGTGCTGGATGAGGACCAGGAGAAGGCCATCTGTACCTACAACGCCAACTGGGACTACCGCTATAACAGCGTGGCGGCGGTGGTGACGGTGGATACTGTCAACGGCGCCAGCATGGAGAACCTGACCTACCAGTGGGCCAACGACATGGGCCTGGGGGAGGGGGATGCCATTCTTCTGGTGGCGGTGGACGACGGGCAATACTACCTCAATTACGGCAACGACTTTGCCACCATCATCACCAGCGCCGTATACAGCGACCTTGGCGCGGAGCTGGGGCGGCAGGGGCTGGCCGGAGAGAATATCGTCAACTTTTATACCGCCCTGGACGGGGTCTACCGGGCCAACTTCGGCCTGGGCAACGCTGAGCGGAGGCTGGATATGGACACGGTGGGAGACGGCGTTCTGGCCGTGGGCTTTGCCGTGCTTGTCCTGGTCGTCATCTTTATCCTGCTCTCCGCCATTGAGCGCTCCCGCTTCAACGCCTACCGGACCCGGTGGTACGGCGTGGCGGCTCCGTCAGTGGTCTACCGCCCGGTCTTCTTCTGGCACGGTCCGGGGTCCTGGTGGTACCGCCGGCGGTGGGTGGCGCCCCCGCCCTCTCCGCCGCATTCTCCTCCGCCCCCCTCTGCCGGGAGCGGCGGAGGCTTTACCTCCGGCTTTGGCGGCGCGGGAGCGAAGCCCAGCCGTGGTGGCGGCACCTTTGGAGGCCGTCCCACCGGAACCGGGACGCGGGGCGGCTTTGGCGGCTCCTTCGGCGGCAGCCATGGGGGAGGCTTCCGTGGCGGCGGTTTCAGCGGCGGACGGGGAGGGGGCTTTCACGGCGGCAGCCGTGGCGGCGGCTTTGGAGGCCGACGCTGAGACGCCGTTTCCTTCCCATAGACAGAAATTGGACGGAGGGGACCTCCCTTCGGAAAAGAGGAATGAACGATGTATTTTAACCGTATTGAGGCCAAGATGACTGCCAGGGCCAGCATGCGCTGGGCGAAGCCCTCGCCCATTCTGGTCTCCCTGGTCTATCTCCTTCTGGCGGGGGTCCTCACCACCGTTATCCCCAGGCTCCTGGGCGACCCGTTTACCGAGATGACCGAATACCTGATGATGGGGTATGAGCCGGCGGATGTCTTCCAGTATGTGGTGCTGGAGAATGTGCCAAGGGTGGCGCTATTTGGCGTGGTGTCGGTGCTGCTGGATCTCTATTCCACCTTGATGGGCTTTGGCTATACCTCCTACAGCCTTCGTCTGGCCCGGAATGAACCCAGCGGGATCGGCAACCTTTTTGACGGCTTCCAGAGGCCCCTGCGGGTGCTGTGGGCTTACATTTTGATGTTCTTCTTCGAGTGCCTGTGGGGGCTGCTGGGACTTCTCCCCGGCGCGGCCATCATGGTCGTCGGACTGGTGCTGGAGGGGGACGCCTTTGCCGTGGTCATGACCGGCTACTGGCTGATGCTGGTGGGCTTTGTCATTTCGGCCATGGTGGTGGGGCTGCGCTACCGTCTGGCCTACTACTTCATCCTGGACGACCCCAACTGCACTGCCCGGCAGGCCATCCGCCGGAGCAAGGCGGCCATGAAGGGGTGGAAGATGGAGCTATTTACCCTGGACCTGTCCTTCTTTGGCTGGGTGCTGCTGGGGGTGATGACCTGCGGCATCCTGATGCTGTGGGTGGGACCCTACCGGGGAGCCACCCAGGCCAATTTCTATGACGCCGTCACCGGGCGGGGCTATGACAGGCCCCAGCCCCAGCCGCCTGTGCGCTATACCTACGACCCCAACGCCAACGGCGACGGTCCGGTCCTCTGAGCCGCTGTTTGCGGAAGGAAAATGAAAAAGGGAGCCTCCACCCGGCGGGTGGAGGCTCCCTTTTCTGTTTTACGCGTATTATTCCAGCACCGCGCCCTTGGCCGCGCTGGTCACCAGCTTGGCGTACCGGGCAAGGTAGCCGCTCTTGATCCTCGGCTCGGGGCAGACCCATTTGGCCTTCCGCTCTGCCAGAGTGGCCTCGTCCACCGCCAGCTCGATGGTGTGGTTGGAGATATCGATGGCGATGGTATCGCCCTCCTCCACAAAGGCGATGGGGCCACCCAGGGCCGCCTCGGGGGAGACGTGGCCGATGGAGGCCCCCCGGGTGGCGCCGGAGAAGCGGCCATCGGTGATGAGGGCCACCTCCTTGTCCAGCCCCATACCGGCGATGGCGGAGGTGGGGTTGAGCATTTCCCGCATGCCGGGGCCGCCCTTGGGGCCTTCGTAGCGGATGACCACCACGTCCCCGGAGACGATCTTCCCGGCGTAGATGGCGGCGATGGCGTCCTCCTCGGAATCGAAGACCCGGGCGGGGCCGGAGTGGACCATCATCTCCGGGGCCACGGCGGACTGCTTCACCACGCAGCCCTCGGGGGCCAGGGAACCCTTCAGCACGGCGATGCCGCCATAAGGGGAGTAGGGCTTGTCGATGGGGCGGATGAGGTTCTCATCCAGGTTGACCACGCCCTCCAGATTTTCCGCCACGGTCTTGCCGGTGACGGTGAGCAGGGAGGTGTCCAGCAGACCCTTTTTGGTCAGCTCCTTCATCACGGCGTATACGCCGCCCGCCCGCTCCAGGTCCTCCATATAGGTGTCCCCGGCAGGGGCCAGGTGGCAGAGGTTGGGGGTGCGCTTGGAGATCTCGTTGGCGTAGTCGAAGGAAAGCTCGATGCCGCACTCATGGGCGATGGCGGGCAGGTGGAGCATGGAGTTGGTAGAGCAGCCCAGGGCCATGTCCAGGGTCTCGGCGTTGTGGAAGGCGGCCTCGGTCATAATGTCCCGGGGACGGATGTTTTTCTTCACCAGCTCCATGATCTGCATGCCGGTGTGCTTGGCAAGGCGCAGCCGGGCGGAGTGGACGGCGGGGATGGTGCCGTTGCCCCGGAGGGCCAAGCCGATGCCCTCGGTGAGGCAGTTCATGGAGTTGGCGGTGTACATCCCGGAGCAGGAGCCGCAGGTGGGGCAGGCGTTCTCCTCGTACTCGGTGAGGCCCGCCTCGTCCAGCTTGCCCGCCTTATAGGCGCCCACCGCCTCGAACATATGGGAAAGGCAGGTGCGGCGGCCATCGGTCATGGTGCCCGCCATCATAGGTCCGCCGGAGCAGAAGATGGCGGGGATGTTCAGCCGGGCGGCGGCCATGAGCAGGCCGGGGACGTTCTTGTCGCAGTTGGGGATCATTACCAGGCCGTCGAACTGGTGGGCCAGGGCCATGGCCTCGGTGGAGTCGGCGATCAGCTCCCGGGTGACCAGGGAGTATTTCATGCCCATGTGGCCCATGGCGATGCCGTCGCAGACGGCAATGGCGGGGAATTCGATGGGGGTGCCTCCGGCCAGACGGACGCCGGCCTTCACCGCCTCGCAAATTTTATCCAGGTTCATGTGCCCCGGTACGATCTCGTTCTGGGAGCAGACTATGCCGATGAGGGGGCGCTCCAGCTCCTCCTTGGTGTAGCCCAGGGCGTAGAAGAGGGAGCGGTTGGGGGCGCGCTCAGCGCCCTTGGTCACATTGTCGCTTCGCATGGGGCTGTGCCTCCTTAGTTAGATGCGGTGTCCAGGTCCTTGTCGCCGCCCCAGATCATGTTCTTGCGCAGCTCCTCGCCCACGATTTCCATGGGGTGCTTCTTGAGCTGGGCGCGCTTGGAGTTGAAGAAGGTGCGGCCATTCTTATTCTCGGCGATCCACTTGCCGGCGAAGGTGCCGTCCTGGATGTCGGAGAGGACGGCGCGCATATTGGCCTTCACCTGCTCGGCGGGGAGGACGCGGGGGCCGGAGACATACTCGCCGTATTCGGCGGTGTCGGAGATGGAGTAGTTCATGGCCGCCACGCCGCCCTTGTTGATGAGGTCCACGATGAGCTTCAGCTCATGGATACACTCGAAGTAGGCGTTCTCCGGCTCGTAGCCCGCCTCCACCAGCACCTCGAAGCCGCAGCGCATCAGGTCCACCACACCGCCGCACAGGACGGTCTGCTCACCGAAGAGGTCGGTCTCGGTCTCGTCGTGGAAGGTGGTCTCCATCACGCCCGCCCGGGCACCGCCGATGCCGGCGATGTAGGCCAGGGCCACCTGGTAGGCGTGGCCGGTGGCGTTCTGCTCCACCGCCACCAGGCAGGGCACGCCCTTGCCAGAGACATAGGTGGAGCGGACGGTGTGGCCGGGACCCTTGGGGGCCGCCATGAACACGTCCACGCCCTTGGGGGGGACGATCTGCTGGTAGCGGATGTTGAAGCCATGGGCGAAGGCCAGGGCCTTGCCTTCGGTCATGTAGGGAGCGATGGAGTTCTTATAGACGTCGGCCTGGACCTCGTCGTTGATGAGCAGCATCACGATGTCGCCCCACTTGGCGGCGTCCTCCACTGTCTTGACCTGAAGTCCGGCCTTCTCGGCCTCGGCCCAGTTCTTGGACCCGGCGCGGAGGCCCACGCACACGTCGCAGCCGGAGTCCTTCAGGTTGAGGGCGTGGGCGTGGCCCTGGGAGCCGTAGCCGATGATGGCGATCTTCTTGCCGTCCAGATAGCGGATGTCGCAGTCCTTTTCGTAGTACATCTTTGCCATGATAAAACACTCCTTTTTATTAGCTCCCAGGCACTTACGGGCGGGGGAGAGAATTGACCGTCCTATTCTGTCAGAGTACGTTCTTGCCCAGCTCAAACTCCGCCTTCTCCTTGCTGGCGTCGCCGATGGTATACGCGCCCCGCTCCAGGGCCACCATGCCGGTGCGGACCAGTTCCAGGATACCGAAGCTCTTGAAGAGGTCCTGCATGGCCTCGGCCTTGGACTCCTCGCCGATGAGGGCGATGGTGAGAGACTTGAGGGACACGTCGATGATGGAGGCCCGGAAGATGTTGGCCACCTGAATGATCTCATTGCGGACGTCGGCGGTCTCGGCCTTCACCTTGAACATCACCAGCTCCCGGCGGATGGAGCGCTCCGGCTTCAGCTCCTGGACCGAGAGAACGGGGAACTGCTTGCGCAGCTGGTTCATGATCTGCTCGGTCATGGCCTCGCTGGCCATGACCTCAATGGTGATACGGGAGATGGTGGGGTCGTCGGTGGTGCCCACGGCCAGGGATTCGATGTTGTAGCCCTTCCGGGAGAAGAGCCGGGAGACCTGGGAGAGGACGCCGGCGGTATTTTCCACCAGGACGGAGAGGGTGCGGCGATCCACGGTATTATTCATCCTGATAACCTCCTTAGTCCAAGAGAAATTCGGTGATCCCAGCGCCGCCGGGGACCATGGGATGGACCATGGCGTCCTTGTGGATGTCGCACTGGATGAAGTACGGTCCACCCGCGGCCAGGGCCTGCTTCATGACCCCGGCCAGCTCGCTCTGGGTGCCGCAGCGCGCGCCGGGGATGCCGTAAGCCTGGGCCAACTTCACAAAGTCGGGGGCGTACTCCAGATCGGTCTGGGAGTAGCGCTCGCCGTAGAGAAGGTGCTGCCACTGGCGGACCATGCCCAGAGTGTGGTTATTAAAGAGGGCGATAATGACGGGAATATTGTAGTGGGAGAGAGTGGCAAGCTCATTGCAGTTCATGCGGAAGGAGCCGTCGCCGGTACACAGCACCACAGGGCAGTCGGGGTTGCCCAGCTTGGCCCCCATGGCCGCGCCCATGCCGAAGCCCATGGTGCCGAAGCCGCCGGAGGTGATGAGCTGGCCCGGACGGGAGAAGTGGTAATACTGGGCGCTCCACATCTGGTGCTGGCCCACGTCGGTGGCGATGATGGCCTTGCAGTCGGTGAGCTGGGCAATGGTCTCCAGCACCTCATGGGGGTGGAGGATGTCGTCCTTCTTCAGGGGGACCTCGGGATGGGAGAAGACCCACTGCTTCCATTCGGGATAGTCATGGCCCTTGAGGCCCTGGTTGAGGAGCTTAAGGACCTGGCAGGCGTCGCCGATGATATGGTGGTCGGTCTTCACGTTTTTGTCGATCTCGGCCCTGTCGATGTCAATGTGGACGATCTTGGCGTTCTGGGCAAAGGTGGCGGGGTCAAGGGCCACCCGGTCAGAGAAGCGGCAGCCGATGGCGATGAGCAGGTCGCAGGCATCCACGGCATAGTTGGAGGCGTGGGAGCCGTGCATACCCACCATGCCGGTGAAGAGGGGATGGTTGCCGGGACAAGCGCCGCCGCCCATAATGGTGGAGGTCACCGGGGCATTGAGCGTCTCCATGAACTTGCGGAACTCGGGTACCGCGCCCTTGGAGCGGATGACGCCGCCGCCCACCAGGACCAGGGGCTTTTCGGCATGCTCGATCATGTCCAGCAGCTTCTGGATATCCCCGTGATCCGGCTCCGGGGTCTTCAGGTCGTGGCTGGCCCGGCGGAGCATGGCTCCCAGCCTGCCGTGGGAGGCGTGCTGCTCCACGGGGAGGTATTCGTAATCCACCTCGGCGGCGGTGACATTTTTGGCGATGTCGATGAGCACCGGGCCGGGTCGTCCCGAGCGGGCAATGGCAAAGGCTTCCCGGATCACGTCGGCCAGGGTGTTGGGGTCCTTTACCAGATAGTTGCACTTGGTGATGGGCATGGTGATGCCGGTGATGTCTACCTCCTGGAAGGAGTCCTTGCCGATGAGGTTCTCGCTCACGTTGCAGGTGAGAAAGACCACGGGGGAGGAGTCCATATAGGCGGTGGCGATGCCGGTGGTCAGGTTGGTGGCGCCGGGGCCGGAGGTGGCAAAGCACACTCCCACCTTGCCGGTGGAGCGGGCATAGCCGTCGGCGGCGTGGGATGCACCCTGCTCGTGGGCGGTGAGGATATGGCGGATCTTCTTGCCGTAGCCGTGCAGTTCCAGCTCGTCGTATACGTTGAGAATGGTGCCGCCGGGGTAGCCGAAGACGGTGTCCACCCCTTGCTCCAGCAGACATTCCATGATCACTTGCGCACAGGTCATTTTCATGGCTGGGTCTCCTCCAGAACGGATGATTTCAATCATTTATCATACCGGGCCGGGGCCGATTTGTCAATCACCGGGGCGGTATTTTCCGTAACTTTCCGCCGGCTTCTCAATTCTGGGAGGATGGGCTGTCAGGCAGGTCGCGGGCAGAGCAGTCGGTCACTTCCCCTCCTTGTCCGCTCTTTAGCCCTTCGTTGAAAAATTCCCTGGAATTTTTTTGCCCGTTCCTCTGGACTTTTTGTCGGTAATGCACTATTATATAAAGTGTTTTATCAGGCTCAAAATTGGGGAACGAGAAAGCGAAAAAATTGAGGTGAGGCAATGTTGCATCAGTTTTTCGGCGGGGTACATCCCGCCGGGCACAAGGATCTGAGCGCTCACAAGGCCACAGTACCTTTGGCTAAGGCCCCTGCCCAGGTGGTCATTCCCATGTCCATGCATCTGGGCGCGCCCTGCAAGCCGGTAGTGGCGGCGGGCGACACGGTAAAGGTGGGCCAGCGCATCGGCGAGACCGCCGGGCTGGGCGCGCCCATCCACGCCAGCGTCTCCGGCAAGGTGGTCGCTGTGGAGGAGCGGAGTTATGGCGGCGGCGGGACCATGCTGTCCGTGGTCATTGAAAACGACTTCCAGGACACCCCCGACCCGGCCATCAAGCACCGTGACGGCGTAGACGCGCTGTCCGGGGCGGAGATCATTGAGATCGTCAAGAACGCCGGTATCACCGGTATGGGCGGCGCGGGCTTCCCCACCCACGTCAAGCTCTCCGGCGCTGTCGGCAAGGTGGACACTCTTATCATCAACGGCGCGGAGTGCGAACCCTACATAACCTCCGACCACCGGCTCATGCTGGAGCGGGGCGAGGCCGTCATCGGCGGCGCCCGGCTGCTGGCCAAGGCGGTGGGACTGAGCGAGGCCACCATCGGCATCGAGCTGAATAAGCCCGACGCCATCGAGCATTTGAAGAGCCTGGCCGGCGGGGATATCCATGTAGAGGGCTTGAAGACCCGCTATCCGCAGGGCGCTGAGAAGCAGCTGATTCAGATGGTGACAGGCCGTCAGGTGCCTCCCGGCAAGCTGCCCGCCGACGTGCAGTGTCTGGTGTGCAATGTTGCCACCGCCGCCGCCGTGTGGGACGCTGTCACCGAGGGCAAGCCCCTGACCCACCGGGGAGTCACCGTTACTGGCGGCGCCGTGGCCGAGCCTGTGAATCTGCTGGCGCCCATCGGCACTCCGGTGAGCCACCTTATCGATATGGCCGGCGGCTTCAAGACCACGCCTGACCGTGTCCTCTATGGCGGCCCCATGATGGGCAACCCCATCTACGACCTGGACGTGCCCATGATGAAGTCCTCCAACTGTATCCTCTGCCTGACGGCGGAGGAGGCGGCCACCCAGGACCCGGCTCAGACCTGTATCCGCTGCGGCAAGTGCGTGGAGGTCTGCCCCATGAAGCTTACGCCGCTGTTCATGCGCATGAACGTGAACAAGCGCCGCTGGGCTGAGGTGGAGGCCCTGCGGGTGATGGACTGCATCGAGTGCGGCTCGTGCAACTATATCTGTCCTGCCCGGCTGCCCCTGGTCCAGGCCTTCCGCACGGCCAAGTTTGCCATCCGGGACGAGGCCGCCAAGGCCAAGGCCCGGGCAGAGAAAGAAAAGGAGGCGGCGAAAGCATGAATGACTATAAAGATCTGAAGCTCACCGTCGCTTCGTCCCCCCATGTGAATTCCCCGGTGGGCACCCGTGCGTTGATGCTGGATGTGCTTATCGCTCTGGTGCCCGCCCTGTGCGTAGGCGTCTATGTTTTCGGTCCCCGCGCCTTGGCCCTGACGGTGGTCTCGGTCATCGGCTGCGAGGTCTTTGAGTGGCTCTACCGCTTTCTGCTGAAGAAGCCCCAGACCGGGGGAGACCTGTCCGCCGCCGTCACCGGCGTGCTGCTGGCCTTTGTCTGCCCGGTGAGTCTGCCTTACTGGACCATCCTCATCGGCGACTTCTTCGCCATGTTCTTGGTCAAGCAGATCTTCGGCGGCCTGGGCAAGAACTTCCTCAACCCGGCGCTGGCCGGACGGGCGTTCCTGATGCTCTCTTACGCGGGGCTGATGTCCAACTGGGTCAAGCCCGGACTGAACAACTGGCTGGGTGTTACCGGCTCCACCGCCGATGCCATTACCGCCGCCACCCCTCTGGCCGCCATGCACACCGGCGCCATGCCTACGGCTGAGCTTACCGACCTGTTTATCGGCACGGTGGGCGGCTGCATCGGCGAGGTGTCCGCCGTGGCTCTGCTTTTCGGCGGGGTGTACCTCATCGTCCGCGGAGTCATCAGCCCCCGGATCCCCGTAACGTTCCTGGGCACGGTGGCCCTGCTTACCGTCATCTTCTCCCAGGGCAATCCCAATGTGGAGTGGATGCTCTCCCAGCTGCTCAGCGGCGGCTTGATGCTGGGCGCGTTCTTCATGGCTACCGATTACGTCACCAGCCCCTGCACCCCCAAGGGCGAGATCATTTTCGGCGTGGGCTGCGGACTGCTGACCGTATTTATCCGCTACTTCGGCGGCTTCCCCGAGGGCGTGAGCTACGCCATTCTGCTGATGAATATCTGCGTGCCCATCATTGAGAAGTACACCCATCCCAGCCGCTTTGGCCTGTCCAAGGCGGATATCAAAGCGGCGAAGGCTGCGGCCAAGGCCGCCAAGAAAGGGGGCGAGACGGCATGAGTGAAGCGACTGTGGCAAAGAAGGGCAACAACAGCGGTATGCTGAAGCTGACCCTGACCCTGGGCGCCATCTGCGCCGTCTGCGCCCTGCTGCTGGGCCTGGTGGATATGCTGACCCGGGATAAGATCGCGGAGAACGCCATGGCGGCCAAGATGGGCGCCATGCAGCTGGTCCTGGCCTCCGACGAGTATTCTCCCGCCAACTACACCGGCTCCGACGAGACCATTCTCTCGGCCTACAAGGCCGGGGACAAGGGCTATGTCATCGAGGTGGACTGCGCCGCCAGTTCCTTCTCTGGCACCCTGTCCATCATGGTGGGCGTCAATGCCGACGGCACCGTCTCCGGCGTGGAGGTCCTGGACAGCGGCGAGACCTCCGGCCTGGGCGCAAAAGCCAAGGACGATCCCGAATGGCGCAAGCAGTTCGTGGGCAAGTCCGGCTCGGTGGCCGTGGATAAGGACGGCGGCGAGATCGCCGCCATCACCGGCGCCACCATCACCTCCCGGGGCGTATCCATGGGCGTTACCTCCGCTCTGGCCGCCGCGGCCGAGCTGGGTTAAGGAGGGAAGACGAAATGGACTTTAAGAGACAACTCAAAGAGGGCCTCATCACCCAGAACCCCGTTACCGTGCAGCTGTTGGGCATGTGCTCCACCATGGCTATCACCACCAGCCTCTTCAACGGCATCGGCATGGGTATCTCGGTGCTGGTGATCCTGACCCTGTCCAACATCTTTATCGCCGCGCTGCGGAAGGTCATCCCCAACAAGATCCGTATCGCCTGTTTCATCGTGGTCATTGCCACCTTCGTTACGGTGGTGGACCTGATCCTCAAGGCTTACGTACAGTCCCTGTCGGAGAGCCTGGGCGTGTTCATCCCCCTGATCGTGGTCAACTGCATCATCCTGGGCCGGGCCGAGTCCTTCTGCTACAAGAACTCCGTAGCGGCCTCCGCGGTGGACGGCGTGTGCCAGGGTCTGGGCTATACCGTGATCCTGGTCATTATGTGCGTAGTCCGTGAGTTCCTGGGCAACGGCACCTTCGGCGGCGGCCTGCTCAACGGCGGAAACGGTATCGCCCTGTTCCCGTCCGAGTTCGCCGTGGCCGGCCTGTCCCGCCCGGTGGGCGGCTTCCTGGTACTGGCCTGCGTCATCGCGGCCATGCAGTATTTCCTCAATAGACCCAAGAAAGCTGAAAAGAAGGAAGAGGAGGTGGCGAAATAATGGATTGGCAGAATCTTGTTACCATTGCTCTGGGAGCCATCCTGATCAATAACTTCATCTTCTCCCAGTTCCTTGGTATCTGTCCCTTCATGGGCGTGTCCAAATCCACCGACACCGCCCTGGGTATGGGTCTGGCCGTGACCTTCGTCATGGGCCTGGCCTCCGCCGTTTGCTATCCCATCAATAAGTACATCCTGGTGAATCCCGCCCTGTTCCCCGACGGCGTGAATCTGGCCTTTATGCAGACCATCGTCTACATCCTGGTCATCGCCTCCCTGGTGCAGTTCATTGAGATGTTCCTCCAGAAGGGGATGCCCTCCCTGTATACCGCCCTGGGCGTGTACCTGCCCCTCATCACCACCAACTGCGCGGTGCTGGGCGTGGTGCTCCAGAACACCCAGAACAGCTACACCTTCATTGAGAGCGTGGCCTATGGCGTTACCGGCGGCATCGGCTTTCTGTTGGCCATCTATCTCTTTGCCGCCGTGCGGGAGAAGCTGGAGTTTGCCGAGGTGCCCAAGTCCTTTGAGGGCTTCCCCATCGCGCTGGTGACAGCCGGTCTGCTGGCCCTGTGCTTCGGCGGCTTCTCCGGCCTGCAGATTTTCGGGTAAGGGGGAGTAGAGAATGAAAACTGTATTGATCGCTCTGGCCGTCCTCACTGTGATGGGCGCGGCCTTCGGCGCCATCCTGGCCTTTGCCGCCAAGGTGTTCGCCGTGGTGAAGGACCCCAAGGAGGAGGCCGTTCTGGGCTGCCTCCCTGGCGCCAACTGCGGCGGCTGCGGCTTTCCCGGCTGCGCCGGCTACGCCGCCGCCGTGGCCTCCGGCAAGGCTCCGGTGAATAACTGCGCCGCGGGCGGCGAGGCCGTAGCGGCTCAGATCGCCGAGATCATGGGGGTCTCCGCGGGGGACAGCGTAAAGAAGCTGGCCGTGGTCCACTGCACCGGCTGCGGCATCGACCACAGCAAATATAACTATGTGGGCGTCCATGACTGTCTGGCCGCCTCCCGGGTGGCCGGCGGCGGCGCCCTGGCCTGTGACTATGGCTGTCTGGGCCTGGGCACCTGCGAGAAGGTCTGTCCCTTCGACGCCATCCACGTCATTAACGGCGTGGCCGTGGTGGATGAGGACAAGTGTAAGGCGTGTGGCAAGTGCGTGGACGCCTGTCCCCGGCACATCATCGCTTTGGAGCCTTACAAGACCAAGAAGCACGTGGCCATTCCCTGCTCCTCCCACGCCAAGGGCCCCGTGGTCACCAAGGTGTGCGACAACGGCTGTATCGGCTGCGGCATCTGTGTGAAGGCCTGTCCCAAGGAGGCCATCACCCTGGATAACTTCCTGGCTAAGATCGACTACGACAAGTGCATCGGCTGCACTCTCTGCGCCCAGAAGTGCCCCCGCGGTCTCATCACCGTAGACGGCGTGGTGCCCGAGAAGAAGCCCGCCGCCCCTGCTGCCGCTAAGCCTGTGGCTCCCGCCGCCCAGAAGGCGGAGGAAGAGCCTAAGGCCGAGGAGGCCAAGGGCGAGTAAGGCGAAGCCTGGCCGCTCTTTGTTCAGCGAAAACAAGAAGAAGCCCCCGCGGGTCGTTGACCTGCGGGGGCTTTTGCGTGTGGGAGAGTAAATTTTTGAGGGGAATGGCGGGACGCAAACGAGACTTACTGCGAAGCCCTTAATATGCCGCCACTACGCCGCCGTTGTTGGCGTACACCGTGGTGACGCCGCGGGCGTCGGAGATGAGGATGTCCTTGAACTTGCAGGTCTTCAGCGCCAGCTCCCGGACATAGAAGGCCCGTTCCGGGTTATTGCAGTGAGCCAAGTACAGGATCTTGCCGATATGCCCGGGGTCCTTTGCCATGTGCGCCACCATCCGGGAGAGGGCTTGCTTGACGGACAGGGCCTGGCCTACCTTTTTGATCTCTCCCTCGGGGGTGGCCCCCATGAGGAGCTTAATGCGGAAGGTCTCGGTGATCATGGAGGCAAGTCCTGTGAGCCGCCCGTTTTTTCGCAGGTGATCCAGGTTTTCCAGCACAAAGAGGGTGGTCATCCCGGCAATATAGGCGTCCACCGCCGCCACTACGGCGGCAAAGTCGGCCCCGGAATCCGCCTCCTGGGCGATCTTCAACGCCACTGCCACCTCGCCAGCGGCGGCGGAACAGGAGTTGAACACGTAGACATGGGCGTCGGGGTGCTCCTCCAGCCAGATGGCCCGGGCCTGGACGGCGGCGTTGTGGGAGCCGGAGAGATGGGCCGAGAGGGTAACGACATAAATGTCGTCGCACCCTGCATGGGTAAAGGCGTCCAGATAGGCGGCGGGGGAGGGACAGGCAGTTTTGGGCGCCTCCGGGCTTTCCGCCATTAGCAAAAGCAAATGGGTCTGGTCAAAGGTCTCGTCGTCCACAATGTCCTCTCCGGCCAGAGATATGGTGAGAGGTACTCGAAGGAACGGCCCTTGAAGGAGCTGAGAGGCGGTCAGGTCGCAGCAGCTGTCCACAATGATTTTATAACTCATAATAACAACCCTCAAAAATGATTTTGAAAACTATATTTGAGAACATCATAGCATATCCGCCGGAAAAAGGCAAGGGGAAAAAGAGAAGCGCTAAGGAGCGACTGCCCTGACCGCGACGTGCCTGACAGCATAGAAGGGCTAAGGAGCGGGCAAGGAGGGAGCTTGGACTGAAGCGAGGGGAAAATTGGTAAGGCGGCAAGGCCGCCGCGATTTTGCCCGAGACGGAAGGAAAGCGACCGACTGCCCTGACCGCGACGTGCCTGACAGCCCTCAAAAACCCTCTCCCGGATACTCCTCCCGCAGCTCCTTCATCAGTTTCACGTCCTCCTTAGACGTAAGGTCTAATTTTTCATACATATCTCCGCGGCGGCGCTTGGTGCGCAGAATGGCTTGCTTGCGCCGCCATTTGGAGACGGCGGCGTGGTTGCCCGAGAGAAGGATGGAGGGGACCTTCCGGCCATGCCACTCCTCGGGGCGGGAGTATTGGGGGTATTCCAGCAGCCCGTCCCAGTGGCTCTCGTGCTCGAAGCATTCCGGGTCGGGGAGCACCCCTGGCACCAGACGGCACACCGCGTCGGTGAGGGCCATGGCGGGAATTTCTCCCCCGGTGAGGACAAAGTCTCCCAAAGAGATCTCCTCGTCCACGCACTCCTCGATAAAGCGCTCGTCCACGCCCTCGTAGTGGCCGCAGACCAGGATCAGGTGGTCGTAGTCCGCCGCCAGGGTCTTGGCCTTGGCTTGGTCAAAGGTAGTCCCGGCGGGGGAGAAGTATATAGTATGCCCCCCGCCGTAGGTATCTACCACATGCTTCCAGCACTGGTAGAGAGGATCGGCCTGCATCACTGCCCCCCGGCCTCCGCCGTAGGGATAGTCGTCCACCTGCTTTTGCTTATTCAAGGTATAGTCCCGAATTTGGTGGGTCTCGATACGGAGAAAGTCCCGCTCCTGGGCACGGCCCAGGATGGATTCGGAGAGCACGTCCCCCACGGTCATGTCGAAAAGAGTGAGTATGTCGATGCGGTACATTATTCACCCATCCCTTCGATGAGATTGACCTTGATATAGCCCTCGTCCTCATTGGTCTCCACGATAAAGGCGGGAACGGCGGGGATCATATATTCCTTGCCCTTGCCCCGCACCACGTAGACGTTCTGGGCGGGGAGGGGAAGGACCTCCGCCACCGCTCCCAGCTCCTCGCCGGTGGCGGCGTCGATGGCCTTCAGCCCCACCAGGTCCACCAAAAAGTGATACCCCTCGGGAAGCTGTATCTGGTCGCGGCGGAGGCAGACCACCTTGCCTTTGAGTTTCATGGCCGTTTCCACCGTGTCCACCCCCTCCAGGGTGCAGAGCACAGCGGTCTTGTGGACCCGGGAGGAGAGGACCTTCACTGGCTTGGCGTCGATGTAGAGAGTGTCGAACCGGCAGAGGAAATCGGGAGAATCGGCCCAGGGTATGATCTTGACCTCACCCCTGACGCCATGGGTATTGACGATCTCGCCGGTCTCTAAGAACTCACTTTTCATCGGTAGGTCCTCCTTGGATGAGGGTGGTGGCGGCGTTGAGCCGCTCGGTCAGGGCGTCGTAGAACGCCGCGATGTGCCTCCCGTCCACCAGAGCGTGGTGGCAGAGAATGGAGACGGGGAGAAGGGTCCGTCCTTCGGCGGTGTGGTATCTTCCCCAGGTGATGCGGGGGTTGCTGTCGGCGGGGAAGGGGACGGGCTGGACCAGCCCCGTGTAGGAGACCCAGGGAAGGGTGGAGACAAAGAAAAGGCTCAACGCCTCCTCCTCGCTCTCCTCAATGCTGCCCTGGACCTTGGCCGCCTCCTGGGCCGCGGCGGCATAGCGCAGAAAGTCAAAGAAGGGCTTGCCGACGTCCAGGGTGCAGTAACAATAGGTGCCGTCGGGCAGGGCCACAGTGTGGGAGGCGGGGCAGAAGTCAAATTCAATGATCTTTCCATCCAAAATGCGCTGGCGCAGCTGAGGGACGGAATTGGCTGCCCCGCCGACACAATGGCAGAAGGAGAGAAAGAACGGCAGTCCTTTGGCCTTAACGGCGGAAAGGAATTCCGTGATATCCACCTCCACGGTAACGCCCGCGTAGGGGTAGGCCATCGACTGGAAATAGTCAAAGTGGGCCTTGCGGGGGTAGGCGTCCATATTGAGATAGGTGTAGTTCATGATAACACCTCTTAAAAGAAAAATGGAAAAAGGCGGCGGGGTATGCCCCGCCGCCTTTTCGCTCTTTAGTCGCTGATCTCCACGGAGACCCGGGTCCCCTGACGCTGGCCGACGGAGCGCATGAGTACACGGATCCACTTGGCGATACGGCCCTGACGTCCGATCACCTTGCCCATGTCCTCCGGTGCGACCCGCAGCTCCAGGGAAACTTCGCCGTCGCCCACCTGCTCGTAGACCTCCACCTGATCGGGGTTGTCCACCAGGTTTTGGGCGATGTAAGTGAGGAGTTCCTTCATTCGCGGTTATCCTCCCTTACACAGCGCCGGCTTTTTTCAGCAGAGCCTTGACGGTCTCGGTGGGCTGAGCGCCGGTCTTGATCCAAGCCTGGGCGCGCTCGTTGTCCACCTTCAGCACGGCGGGGTCGGCGGTGGGATCGTAGGTGCCGATCTCCTCAATGAACCGACCATCCCGGGGATAACGAGAGTCAGCCACCACGATGCGGTAGAAGGGAGCCTTCTTGGCGCCCATACGGCGCAGACGAATTTTGACCATGTTATTTTCACCTCCATAAGAAATCTCATCGGTATATCTGGAAACATCGGAAACGATGCTTGCCAACGGTTTGCAGGGGCGGGTATCATCTGCCCGTCTTAAAAGGGAAATCCTCCCCGGGGCATTCCGCCTCCCATGCCGGGAAGACGGCCCTTTTTTGCCAGCTTACGCAGCCGGGGATCGTTCATCTGCCGGGTCATGAGCCGGGTGGCCTCGAACTGCTTGAGCAGGCGGTTGACGTCCACCACCTGCACGCCCGCGCCGGCGGCGATGCGCTTTTTCCGGCTGCTGTTGAGGATGTCCGGGTTTTCCCGCTCCGCCGGGGTCATGGACTGGATAATGGCCCCGGTGCGGTCAATGGCCCTGTCGTCGAAGTTGGCCCCCTCCAGCATCTTGGGGTCCACGCCGGGGAGCATCCCGGCAATGTCGCTGAGGGAACCCATGTTCTTCATCTGACTGAGCTGGTCATAGAGGTCGTTGAGGGTGAAGCGGTTCTTGCGGAGCTTTTCCTGAAGCTCCTGGGCCTTCTGCATATCAAAATTCTGTTGGGCTTTTTCGATGAGGGAGAGTACGTCGCCCATGCCCAGGATGCGGGAGGCCATGCGGTCAGGGTGAAAGACCTCCACCTGATCCAGCTTTTCCCCCATGCCCACGAACTTGATGGGCTTTCCCGTCACTGCCCGGATGGAGAGGGCCGCGCCGCCCCGGGCGTCGCCGTCCAGCTTGGTGAGCATTACGCCGGTGAGGTCCAGAGCGTCGTCAAAGGCTTTGGCGGCGTTCACCGCGTCCTGGCCGATCATGGCGTCTACCACCAACAGAATTTCGTCGGGAGCGACGGCGGCTTTGATATTTTGCAGCTCGGCCATCAGGGCCTCGTCCACATGGAGCCGTCCGGCGGTGTCCAGGAAGACCAGGTCATTACCGTGCTTTTTGGCGTGCTCCACGGCGGCCTTGGCGATCTCCACGGGGCTGATTTGGCCCATCTGGAAAACCGGGATGTCCAACTGTGCGCCCACCACCTCCAGCTGCTCGATGGCGGCGGGGCGGTAGATGTCACAGGCGGCGAGAAGGGGGCGCTTGCCCTGCTTTTTCATGAAGCCCGCCAACTTGGCGGAGTTGGTGGTCTTGCCCGCGCCCTGAAGCCCCACCATCATAATGACCGTGGGAGGCTTGGAGTTGATGGTCAACTTGGCGTCCTCGCCGCCCATAAGAGCGGTAAGCTCTTCGTTGACGATCTTTACGATCATCTGGGCGGGGGAGAGGGCCTCCAGCACGTCGGAACCCACGGCCCGCTCCGAGACCTTGGCAACGAAGTCCTTGACCACCTTGTAGCTTACGTCGGCCTCCAGCAGGGCCATGCGAATTTCCCGCATGGCCTCCTTTACGTCGGCCTCGGTGAGCCGCCCCTTGCCCCGAAGGCGCTTAAAGGCGTTGGAGAGCTTTTCCGTCAGTCCCTCAAAGGCCATAGGCTCACTCCTGCTTCAGCTTATCCAGGGTCTTGCCGATCTTGGCCGTCAGGGCCTCGATCTCATTGTCCTGATAGAGCTGTGCGTTGCGTTGGGCGATGGCGTCCACGTCGGCCTGGACTGCCTTGAACTGGTCCTGCATGGCGTGGAAGCGGCGGATGATGCCGGTCTTGTCCTCCAGCTCGGTAAGGGCGGCCTCGGCCCGGACGATCACGTCCCGAACGCCCTGGCGGGAGATACCGTAGTTTTCCGCGATCTCGGACAGGGAGAGGTCCTCATTATAGTAAAGGTCGTAAAATTCCCTCTGCCGCTCGGTGAGCATGTCGCCGTAAAAATCGAACAGCAAAGCCATGCGGTAAGCCTGGTTTTTCACGTTGACCCCTCCTTTTTTAATAAAATGTAAAGCACAATAGCTTTACAACACAAATATGATACAACATTTTGTGGTGCTTGTCAAGGGAAAGTCTTCTCTTTGGGGAAGAAAATGGGGAAGGAAAAAAGAGCCTTGCAAAATGGAAGGAAAGCCTGTATAATACAGTCCAGTCAGCATAGATGCGCCGGTGTGATGGAATTGGTAGACGTACTTGACTCAAAATCAAGCGCCGCAAGGCGTGCCGGTTCGAGTCCGGCCACCGGCACCAAAAGGAAGAGGCCGCCCATTGGGCGGCCTCTTCCTTTTGGTATTTCATGTGCCGGACGAGAACCGACGGTTCGATCTATTGGCACTCAGGCCCTCTGCTTCCAGTGGGCCAGAGTGGGCAGCTGCTGCTCAAAATAGGCCCGGGCCTGCTCCGGGGGGAAGTTCTCATTTGACATATGCTCCACCAGAAAATCGGTCAGCTGCTCGATGCTGGTATAGACAAATTTTCCGTCGGCATAGCACCATTTGCAGTAGTCCTCATTGAAGGCGCCGTCCGGCTCCTTGCTGATGGAGCCGTCGTCCAGAGGCATCCCGCAACATTGGCAGACCAGCTTCCGGGGGGAACCCAAAAGGGTGTTGATGGAGACGTCGAAGAGCTTGGATAAGAGCTTCAGGGTCTCGGTGCCCGGTACGGTCTCGCCGGTCTCCCAGCGGGAGACCGCTTGCCGGGTCACAAATACCTTTTCCGCCAGCGCGTCTTGAGACAGACCCTTTTTGTTTCGCAGCTCCACTAAAATAGCTTGTGTTTTCATGCTGTTCATCACCTCAAGGACATTATGCTCCCGACGCGGAGGAAAAGCAAGCAACCCGCAGTTGCGGCTCACGGACAAAAGAAACGCCTTAGAGTCGTTCCGACCCTAAGACGTTTCCTGGCGCAGAAGGAGGGATTTGAGCGGCCGGCGGGCCGCTCCCATGGGCTTACGCCCATGGTGAACCTGATTGAAATGAGCGAGGGTTCAAATCCACTGACAGACAGAAAGAAAGCCTTAGAACCAAATGGCTCTAAGGCTTTCTTTGGCGCAGAAGGAGGGATTTGAACCCTCGCGCGGGTATTAGCCGCCTACTCCCTTAGCAGGGGAGCCCCTTCAGCCACTTGGGTACTTCTGCATAGCTGAAAATATGAAATATAAAATTGCTGCCCCAAAAATAAATTTGGGGCCCCCGCAAAAGCGGTCCTCAGCTTTTGTAGGGAGAGGAAGAAGGAACCCGCGGATGTGGAGCTTTCGGCTCCGCCGGAAGCGGAACGGGGCGGGTTTCTTCTGACGAGGCGGAGAGAGTGGGATTCGAACCCACGGCTCCTTGCGGAGTCACCAGTTTTCAAGACTGGCTCCTTAAACCACTCGGACATCTCTCCACATTCGGCAGCCAGCCGTTAAAGGCGAACATTATATTAGCACACTTTTTTTGCCCTGTCAATAGCCGCCAATGTGGGCGCGGGAGCGGAAAAATTTTGGCTTTTGCCACAAAATGGTGGAAAAGCCCTTGCAAAAGACCGACATATGGGGTACAATAACTGCGCTTGAAATTAAATTTTCACCACGTATCAATATTTTTGGGAGGATGAATCCAATGCCTACGATCACAGCAGGTGAGTTCCGCAACGGCGTGACCTTCGAGATGGACGGAAAGGTCATGCAGGTCGTCGAGTTCCAGCACGTCAAGCCCGGCAAGGGCGCCGCTTTCGTGCGCACCAAGATGAAGGACGTTCTGGGCGGCGGCGTGACCGAGACTTCTTTCAACCCCACCGCTAAGTTCGAGACTGCCTACATTGAGCGTAAGGATGCCGAGTATAGCTATAACGACGGCGACCTATACTACTTCATGGACCAGGAGACCTTCGATATGGTCCCCGTGTCCGCCGGCGATCTGCCCACCGGCTTTGCCTTTGTGAAGGAGAACACCATCTGCAAGCTGATGATCTATAAGGAGAAGGTGGTGGGTGTGGAGGCCCCCAACTTCGTGGAGCTGGAGGTCACCGAGACCGACCCCGGCTTCAAGGGCGATACCGCTACCAACGTGACCAAGCCCGCCACGGTGGAGACCGGCGCCGAGATCAAGGTGCCCCTGTTCATCAACATCGGCGACAAGATCAAGATCGATACCCGCACCGGCGAGTACCTGGAGCGTTGCAAGGGCTAATTGCCCCAATTGAAAGGAGTTTACGCCATGACTATTTCTGAGAAGGTCGCGTACCTGAAAGGCCTGGCCGAGGGGCTGGACCTGGACACCACCAAGTCCAAGGAGGCCAAGCTCATCTCCGTGATGATCGGCATCCTGGAGGAGGTCGGCCTGTCCATTGAGGACCTGGAGGACAACACCGCTGCCCTGGGCGAGGAGATCGACGCCATCTCCGAGGACCTGAGCGACGTGGAGGAGATCGTATACGACGAGGATGAGGACGACTGCTGCTGCGGCGATGACGATTTCTTTGAGGTGGACTGCCCCAACTGCGGCGCCGAGATCGACATCGACGAGGACATTTTGGAACAGGGCACCGTGGAGTGCCCCGCCTGTGGCGAGAAGTTTGTCATCGACCTGTGTGATGATGAGGACGGCTGCTGCTGCGGCCATCACCACCACGACGACGAGGGCGAGAAGGAGTAAGTCTCGTCTTTGAATTGAAACAAGATCAAAAGGGACGGACGGCAGCCGCTGTCCGTCCTTTTCTTATGCCCGGAAAAATTTGCAGTCGGTCCGCAACATTTTGCCCCGTTCAAACGTCATATAGGCAGAGGGAGGTGAGCGCATGGCCCACACATCCAACCGGCCGGTGGACTGGGTGGCCCTGGTCACGGAAAACGAAAACCGTCTCTACCGCGCGGCTCTGGCGATCCTGGGAGAACCACAGGAGGCGGAGGACGCGGTACAGGACGCCTTTGTGAAATATTTGGAACGCGCGCCCAAGGACGTGGAAAACCCCGCCGCATGGCTTATGCGGGTATTGGTCAATGGCTGTAAGAGCCGTCTGCGGCTTCAATGGCGGCAGGTGACACAGCTGCCCGAGGACCTCCCGGCCCCCTCTCCCGAGGAGCGGGAGGAACTGGAGGAGCTGTGGCAGCTCCCGCCGGAAGAGCGGGCGGCCATACATCTCTTTTACTATGAGGGCTATTCCACCCGGGAGATCGCCGCCATGACCGGCGTGGCGGAGGGGACGGTGCGCTCCCGGCTCTCCAGGGCCAGGGAGCGGCTTCGCAAGCTGCTGGGCGACGTGGAAAGGAGCAATTATGAGAGCATACACGGCATACTTTGACCGCCAAACGGTCTCGGATAACCTTCACCAACGGCTATTGGCTCTGGGGGAGAAGGCTCCCGACACGAAAGCCGCTCCGGCGGCGGAGACAGCTGAGCGGAAAAGAAGCTTTTTAGGAGGAAACTATATGAAATTCGGCGCTCTGGCGGCCTGTGCCGCCCTGCTCATCGGTATTGGCAGCTATCTGGGGGGGAGCTCTCCCGTTGCCCCTAAGCCTGGCCCCATTATACCTCCGGCAACGGTTCAGACCATCCAGCCCTCCGCCCCGGCGGAGAGCGAGAACGCCCTGGCTGTGGAGCCGACCCTGGCCCCCGATGATTCCGCCATCGCCGATACCGGGGCGTTCCGTCTGATGGAAAACCCGGACGTGTGCAGATCCTTCTATGCGATGCCCGGCCTGAAGTTCGTGGACGCCAGTGACGAGCCGGAGATCGCCGCCTCCATCGCCTTGCCTGAGGGCAGCTTTGAGATAGACCTGACCCTGGCTGACCTCCAGAAGATGTTTTGGGGCAAGGAGGGCAAGCCCAAGGATATGGAGCCGGACACCGAGCTGCCTTGGGCGCTCTACTGGGGCGGCTGCACCGTCTGGGCCAGGGCCATCTATGACGGAGAGGGCAAGCTGTGGCAGCTCACCGTCCATGGCGAGCGGGAGGGGGATGAGTTCACCCTGCGGGTGGCCCCCGGTCAACTGCCTGTGGACTGCTGTGTGGTGCTCAGCGACGAGGAGGAGGCCACCGCCGACGTGAACGGCGTCCCCGTCACCTCTTACCACCGTATCTATGACCGGGACGGCGACGGCAAGGACGAGGTGGTCTGTACCAGCGAGTTTATGGCGGGCGGCTACGGTTATCGCTTTGAGAACATCGGCGCGCCCCAGATGGTGGGGGAGACCTATGACCGGGAGGCGGCCATCTACTTCAACACCCTCTTTGTCCGGCAGGCTCTCTCTGATGGCGGGCTTTACCTGGACGAGGTGGCCCGCAACGAGGACATCCCCGCCTGGGCTTCGGAGAAGCTGAACAGCCTTGCCCAGGCCCTGGAGTATGAGGAGTTTGCGCCCTATCTGCCCCAGGAGGAGCTGCCGGGGTATGCCCAGTTCGTGGGCAACAAGGACTTCGGTGGACGCTACAACTACCACGAGGGTCGGGACAACAGCCTCTTCGTCCGCTGGAGCCGGAACTACGACGACGTGGAGGTGGAGGTCCACATCCCGGAGGGGAAGAGCAACGACTATTATGAGCACAAGCTGGTGGACGCCGGCGTCCCGGAGAGCTACGACTGGCGGCTCTATGACGGCCCCATCTGCGACAGCGTCCCGGAGGAGTATAAGGTGAACTTCTACAAGCCCACCTTCCGGGGGTCGGAGATGTCCCTGGAGGTGGTGAAGGCCCGGATGCGTGAGCATGATACCGGGGGAGAGATCTGCCACTTCTACGTCCTACACGAAAACGGCGTAGTGGTGGGCTATGACTGCGCCGGGGTCAGCGCGGAGTACGTTTGGTCTCTGGTAGAGGCCACCCTGCCCGCCGTGTAGGGGCGGATAGTATCCGCCCGCTGGCGAAAAGAAGTATGGGTCCCTGCTATTGCGCCGCCCTTCCTTTTGTGGTATTCTGATGCAAAAGGAGGGGCGGCGCTATGACTGAACTGGAGACCTTGCAGAAATGGCTGGACGAGAGCCGGAAGGGCGTTTTTTTCGGCGGGGCGGGGGTGTCTACCGAGAGCGGTATCCCGGATTTCCGCAGCGTGGACGGCCTCTATAACCAGAGTTACAAATACCCCCCGGAGACCATTATCAGCCACAGCTTTTTTACCCGTGACCCGGAGGAGTTCTACCGCTTCTATAAGGAGAAGATGCTCTGGTTGGACGCCAGGCCCAACGCCGCCCACAAGAAGCTGGCCCAGCTGGAGGCGGCGGGGAAGTTGGCGGCCATCGTGACCCAGAATATCGACGGGCTTCACCAGGCGGCGGGGAGCGTAAACGTGCTGGAGCTTCACGGCAGCGTCCACCGCAACTACTGTATGAAGTGCCGTCAGGGCTATGACGCCCAGTATGTGAAGGACGCCCAGGGCGTGCCCCGGTGCAGGGTGTGCGGCGGGATGATAAAGCCCGATGTGGTGCTCTACGAGGAGCCGCTGGACGGGGAGACCATGGCCCGGGCGGTGGAGGCCATTCAGGAGGCCGACCTGATGATCGTGGGAGGTACCTCCCTGGCGGTCTACCCGGCGGCGGGACTGATAAACTACTACCGGGGCAGCCGCCTGGTGCTCATCAATAAGACGCCAACTCCTTACGACAGCCACGCCGACCTGGTCATCGCGGGCAAGATCGGGGAGATATTCTCCCAAATCGAAGTGTAATAGCAGCAAACTCAAAAGGAAAGCCCCGGACAACTGGTGTCCGGGGCTTTTTGTAACACCCGGACAAAATAGATGCCACCCGAGCGTTTGACAAAACGGGGTCCCCGCGGAAACACGAAGTGTTTTCGTGGGGAAAGGAGGAGCAGCAGAATGAGCGCGCTCTGACTTTTGAAAAAAGTCGGAGCAAGCGATATGACGCTTGCTCCGACGTGGCGGAGCGGGTGGGATTCGAACCCACGAGACGTTGCCGCCTACCTGATTTCGAGTCAGGGCCGTTATGACCACTTCGATACCGCTCCACGTATCAACGGCTTTTTTAGGATACCCCATTTCGTCCGCCTTGTCAATATCCGCCAACAGCAGCAAACAGATGTTGACAAAACAACATCTGTTTGCTATACTCGGAGGCGCAGATAAAGGTATCGTTTGGAGGTACGTAAAATGACAGACCGGTTTGAGACCTTTGCTACGACCATTGCTTTTCTCAGCCGCAGCATCCAGCGGATCAAGGCACGGGAGATGGAGGCCGTGGGGCTGAAAAGCGGCCATGTGATGTGCATGTATGCGCTGGGGAAGGCCGAAGGGGGCCTGACCGCGGCGGAGCTGAGCCGGACCAGCGGGGAGGACAAGGCCGCCATCTCCCGGACAGTGGCCGAGCTGGAGGAGAAGGGGTATGTCCGCCTGGACGTGCCTGCCGACAAGCGGGCCTACCGCAGCAAGATCATGCTGACGGAGAAGGGCCGGGAGACCGCCGCCTATATTGACCGCCGGGCGGACGAGGCCCTGGCGGCGGGGAGCGCGGGCCTTACCGACGCCCAGAGGGCCCAGCTGTACGCCACCCTGGGCCAGATCGCGGAAAACCTGGAGCGCTATCTTCAGGAGGGGGAGTGCGGGAAATGAACCCTTTGCAAAAGCTCTGGTGCAGGACCTTCCAAGCTGCCCTCCGTCTGGCCCTGCCGGTGCTGCCCTACCGGGACCCGGCTCTTCTGGACCGGGTGGATCAAGTGCCGGAGGTACTGAAGGATCATAGCCTGAGCCGTCCCCTGGTGGTCACGGACGGCTCTATCCGCTCCCTGGGGTTGACTGCGCCCCTGGAGGAGGCTCTGACCGGGGCGGGAATGACCCCTGTGGTCTATGACGGCACCCGGCCCAACCCCACCACCCAAATGGTGGATGAGGCGTTGAAGCTCTACCGGGACAACGGCTGTGACTGCCTGGTGGCCTTTGGCGGCGGCTCCCCCATGGACTGCGCCAAGGCGGTGGGGGCACGGCTCGCACGGCCCCGGAAGCCCCTGGGCAAGATGGCGGGCATCCTGAAGATATGGCACAGGCTGCCTTTGCTTATCGCCATCCCCACCACCGCGGGCACCGGCAGCGAGACCACGCTTGCCGCCGTTATTGTGGACGCCGAGACCCGCCACAAGTATGTCATCAACGACTTTTTCCTCATCCCGCCCTACGCCGTGCTGGACCCGGCGGTCATTCACTCCCTGCCCCGGTCCGTGGCCGCGGCCACCGGGATGGACGCTCTGACCCATGCCGTGGAGGCGTACATTGGCCGCTCCACCAACAAGCACACCCGCGCCGACGCCGAGGAGGCAGTGAGGCTGGTCTTCGCCAATCTGGAACGCGCCGCCGTCCATGCCGACGTCCAGGCCGAGGCGGCCATGCTCCGGGCGGCCCACCTGGCGGGGCGGGCCTTTACCCGCTCCTATGTGGGTTATGTCCACGCCGCCTCCCATGCCCTCAGCGGCAGGTACGACCTGCCCCATGGCCAGACCAACGCCACCCTGCTGCCCCTGGTGCTGGAGCTTTACGGCTCCGCCGCCGCAGAGAAGCTGGCCAGGCTGGCGGTGTGCGCCGGACTGGGGGGCGAGGGGGAGGACTGTACGGCCTTGGCGGAGCGGTTCATAGCTGCCATCAGGGAGATGAATGACCGCCTGGGCATCCCCAGGACCATCCCGGAAATTCGGGAGGAGGACATCCCCATCCTCTGTGCCCATGCCGACAAGGAGGCCAATCCCCTCTATCCCGTCCCCGTGCTTTGGGACGCCAGGGAGTTGGAGGTCATTTTCAGAAAGGCGGTAGGCCCGGATGGAAAGTGAACAAATAAAGGCTCTGGTAGAGCGGCAGCGGGCTTGGTTCCGTACCGGGGCCACCCTACCTGTGGAGGGGAGAAAGAAAGCACTCCGCGCCCTGCGGGAAGCGGTGGAGCAGTTCGAGAAGCCCCTCTGCGATGCCCTGAAGGCCGACCTGGGGAAAAGCCCCTCGGAGAGCTATATGTGCGAGATCGGCCTGGTGAAGAGCGAGATATCCTACCTGCTCCGCCATGTGGGCCGCTTCGCCGGGGAAAAGCGGGTGAGGACCCCTCTGGCCCAGTATGTCTCCCGCAGCTTTGAAAAGCCCTCCCCCTACGGGGTGGCCCTCATTATGAGTCCCTGGAACTACCCGGTGCTCCTGACCCTGGACCCGTTGGCGGACGCCCTGGCGGCGGGCAATACCGCCGTTGTCAAGCCCAGCGCATATTCTCCCAATGTCTCACGGGTCATTCGGGAGCTGGTGGAAAGCGCATTCCCGGCGGAGCATGTGGCGGTGGTCACTGGAGGACGGGAGGAGAACGCCGCCCTGCTGGAGCAGAAATTTGACGTCATTTTCTTCACCGGCTCCCAGGCGGTGGGAAAGACCGTGATGGCCAAGGCGGCGGAGCATTTGACCCCTGTGACCCTGGAGCTGGGCGGCAAAAGCCCCTGCGTGGTGGACGAGAGTGCCAATATCCCTCTGGCCGCCCGGCGCATCGTCTTTGGAAAATTCCTCAACTGCGGCCAGACCTGCGTGGCCCCCGACCATATCCTCTGCCACAGCGCTGTAAAGGATAAGCTCATGGCAGAACTGAAAAAGCAGATATCCGCGCAGTTTGGCGCCGAGCCGCTGCAAAATCAAAACTACGGAAAGATCGTCAACGCCAAGCACTTTGACCGCCTTCTGGGGCTGATGGATGAGAAGAAAGTGGTCTGCGGCGGGCAGAGCGCGCCGGAGGAGCTGCGCATCGCCCCCACCATCCTGGACAACGTGACCTGGGACGACCCGGTGATGGGGGAGGAGATATTCGGCCCCATTTTGCCCATCCTCACATGGAAGAGCCTGGGGGAGGTGGTGGAGGCCGTCCAGTCCCATCCCTCGCCGCTGGCCCTCTATATTTTTTCCTCAGACAAGAGGAACATCGAGACGCTGAAGAGCCGTCTCTCCTTTGGTGGCGGCTGCGTCAACGACACCATTATCCACCTGGCTACCTCCGCCATGGGCTTTGGCGGGGTGGGGGAGAGCGGCATGGGAGCCTACCACGGCAAGCGGGGCTTTGACGCGTTCAGCCATGTAAAGAGCATGGTGGACAAGAAGACCTTCCTGGACCTGCCCATGCGCTACCAGCCCTATACGAAGGGCAAGGATACGCTGATCCGAATGTTTTTGAAATAGCGCGCCCGGAACCGCTTACTACTAAATATATCAGCACACAAAAGCCGAGGCTCCCGCCTCGGCTTTTGTGTGCTGATATATTTACAGCTCGTTTTCCACGAACACAGAGATGACCTCGGTGGTCACTGTCCCGTCTTTATAGAGGATCTCCGCCAGATAGCGGTATTCCGTCAGGGCGGGATCATCTTCCTGAGGGGTTTCCTCCAGCGCGGAGAGCATGGCGCCGCTGTCCGCGGGGAGCTGCTCCAGAGAGAGGATCCTTGCCGTGGGGTCCACGATGGTGATGACGCCGCTGGGCTGGCGGTTGTTGGGGTTCTCCAAATGCACCGGCAACGGCGTTACCAAGGTCCCGGTGATCTTCTGGGAGCCGATCTTGGTGGGGTTATAGCTGCTGCCGTTCCAGGTGGCCGGTAC